>Ga0116193_1000103_pt1 | contig 80056 bp, 76 predicted proteins | sample AD_UKC115_MetaG_FD_89892 | JGI IMG/M metagenome (GOLD analysis project Ga0116193, IMG submission 89892) | Active sludge microbial communities of municipal wastewater-treating anaerobic digesters from Hong Kong - AD_UKC115_MetaG | ecosystem: Engineered > Bioreactor > Anaerobic > Digestate...
AATCCAATAAAGGATAGTTCAATAAAATTTGTTACTAACCACCATAGTTTAGCATCGAATATTAAGGACAGGGATTATAAATTTTCAGATAACAAGTTAATCATACCAACAATTTGCATAGGCTATGGTGCCATCAGTCTGTTTCCAACCAGCTTAAAGCAACTGAACCGTTCAACCCGTCACGAAACCCGGGAACATGTGGTGGCAGGCGCCGTTATTGATAATTATATGCAGTACAGCCCTGCCGCACTGGTTTACGGATTAAACCTGCTTGGAGTAAAAGGGAAGCACAACTTCCGAGACCGCAGTATTATTTATGGGACATCGATGCTGATTAGCACGGCTATTGTTTACCCGGCAAAGCATATAATCAGGGAATGGCGGCCGGATAGTACCGATAATCTTTCGTTCCCTTCAGGCCACACTACGGTTGCTTTTGCTTCAGCCCATTTTATGTTCAGGGAATATAAGGATACCAAATTGTGGCTGGCCCTCCTGGGATATCCGGTAGCGGCCCTCACGGGAGTGTACCGGATTCTGAATGATAAACACTGGGTAGGTGATGTTGTAGCGGGCGCAGGCATTGGAATACTTTCAACTGAAATTTCTTACTGGCTATTCCCATCCATTTCCAAATTGACCAACCGCATATTTAAAAGAAACAATACGGCCTTTATGCCCGTATGGAATGGACAACAGTTGGGGGTTGCATACCGGAAATCATTCTGATTCATTCATTTTCTCGAAATTTATTCCCGGGCTTTCCTAAGTTCAATAAATACTGAAAAAGCCCTTTTTACGAGCAGATTTATCCAGTCGCCTACCTGCCATTGTATTTGGTCAAAAACTTATTATGTAAAATTTTCTTTTCTATTGATGTAACATAAGTCACGAATTACCCCATTTTCCGGGCTTTAATTTGCCGAAACCTAAAGCAGATGCAAAAAGCCTGGATCAGTATTTTGTTTGCACTTTCTTCTCTTTCTTCTTTTTCGCAGGATATACTTTCCTTAGAAGATGCAATCAGCAGAATGAAAAAGAACAATTCCCAGCTTACAGTTCAACAGCTGGAAATTAAACTGACCGGGGAAGAAATTTCGGGCACCAAAGCTGGATTTCTACCCAGATTGCAAATAGGATATAATGCCTATTATACCAACGACCCCTTAAACAGTTTTGGATTTAAGATGCAGCAACAATCCATAAATCAATCCGATTTTAACCCCGCACTGCTCAATAACCCTAAAGCCATCAGCCATTTTAATACAAAGGCCTCTTTACAGCAGCCGATACTCAATTTTGAAATCGAGGCAGCCAGAAAAGCAATTCAACAAAAATTAGCAGCAACCAAATTCCAAACAGCCTTTATTGAAAAAACCCTGGCTTTTGAAATTAAAAGAGCCTATACCAACCTTCAATTTCTTTATGAAGCACAAAAAGCAATTCAAAAAGGAAAAGATGCATACCAGGAAGTTCTTCGTAACACCCTAAACTTTCAGGTTCAGGGATATGCCAAACCCACGGATGTATTAATGGTAAAAACCGGCCTGATTGAAGTCCAAAGCCGCGAGGTAGAAATCATGAATAGTATCTCAAACCTTTCCGATTATCTGTCCTGGTTAATGGGAAGCAACACCGGAAATATTTACAAGCCAGAAACTGAATTAGCCTTGGCGAACAACCCGGCTGCCTATTCATCCATTTCAGAAAACAGGGGGGATATCCTTGCTTTGAAAGCAGGCATAGATGCACAAAAAAATTTACTGGTGATGACAAAAAGAGGAGCGTACCCCAGAATAAATGCATTTGGTGAATATAATTTAAACGATAAACATCCACTCGGATTTAGCGCCAACTCTTTTATGGTGGGCATTTCCCTCACCTGGACAATTTTTAACGGCACAGAAACTTCTTCCAAAATCAGACAGCAGAAACTGGGTATTGAAAAGGCAAAAAGCGAAATGCAGGTTTATATCCAAAAAAGTAACCTGGAGTTGCTAAAGGCCACCCGGGAAGTAAGGGCCGGGGTTGCAAAAATCGGCCTGGCAGAATCTGCCAAAGAGCAAGCCGACGAATCGCTTCGGATTTTAACTAACCGGTACGCACAAGGGTTGGAAAAAACTTCCGACTTATTGACGGCACAGGCTGTTAAATTGGAAAAGGAAGTAAAATACCTGGAATCGGTGAAGGATTATAATATCAACATCCTCCAAATTGAATTTCTAACACAATAAACTACCAAATTCAATATACATGATGAAGAAGTTTTTTCTATCTATTGTTATACTTAACGCATTAATTTTTATTTCTTCCTGCACACAGCAGGCATCAAATTCTGCAAAAGAACTGCCTGAAATCCCGGTAACTATTGGCCAGGTTCAATTCGACGATAACGGGAAATTTTTATCAGCCAGTGGAAAAATTGAAGCTGTAAACAGTGCCCAAATAAGCACCCGGATAATGGGGTATGTCACTTCAATAAAAGCAGAGGTAGGGCAAAAAGTAAAAAAGGGGCAACTTCTTGCCACCATAAACAGTACAGATTTGCTGGCAAAAAAAGCACAGGCGGAGGCAGGGATAGCCCAGGCAAATGCGGCTTTCATCAATGCAAAAAAGGATTACGACCGGTTTAAAGTTTTATTCAGCCAGAAAAGTGCAACCCAAAAAGAGTTGGATGATATGGCTACCCGCTTCGAAATGGCAAAGGCGGGTTTAGATGCTGCGAAGCAGATAAAAAATGAAGTAGTTTCCCAATTTTCGTATAGCAACATCACAGCTCCTTTTTCGGGAGTGATCACTTCCACATTTGTGAAACAGGGTGACATGGCCAATCCGGGGATGCCTCTGCTTAGTTTAGAAGGGCAATCCTCCGTACAGGCAGTAGTAATGATCCCCGAAAGTGAAATCAGCCTAATTACTCAGGGTATGTCAGCCCAGGTTACCGTCAAATCCATTAACAAAAAACTAAAAGGAAGGATAGCAGAAATTAGTCCATCAGCATTTAACACCGGGGGACAATTCCTCGTAAAAATTGAATTAGACTCCCAGGAAGTGACAGTCCTACCGGGCATGTTTGTAAGTGCCATGTTTGAAACAAAAAGTAAATCGGTTAAGAATCAAAACGAAGACATATTAATACCGGAAGAAGCCATCATTGAGCAGGGGCAGTTAAAAGGCCTGTTTGTACTTTCAGACAGCAACATCGCCCTATTACGCTGGTTGCGAACAGGAAAGACATTTGGCAATCAGGTGGAGGTGCTTTCGGGGTTAAAACCAGGAGAAAAGTATGTTTTAAAGGCAGATGGGAGGTTATATAACGGTGCAAAAGTAAAAGTGAAGTAGGCGCCATTAGGTTATAACGTAGAGGCATATCCTAATTTTTTAAGTCAAACACACAAAACTCATTTTAAATGCAGGAAGGTATTTCGGGCAGGATTGCATCCCTCTTTTTGAAATCAAAATTGTCGTTGCTGTTAATGATTGGCCTGTTGGCGATTGGGGTTTACAGCTCTACCCTCATTCCCCGGGAAGAAGAACCGCAAATTAATGTTCCCATGGTGGATATCATGGTGGGATATCCGGGTGCAAGCCCTAAGGAAGTAGAAAGCCGGGTGCTGGAACCGTTGGAAAAAGTGCTATCCAACATAAAGGGTGTAGAACATCTTCATAGCACCGCCCAGAATGGAAAGGCCATGATCATTGTTCAGTTTTATGTGGGGGAGGATATTGAGCGGTCTTATGTAAAACTTTACGACGAATTAATTAAGAACAAAAATATTTTTCCGCAAGGGGTAATGGCTCCCTTGATCAAATCCAGGTCGATAGATGATGTACCGATGTTGGCGCTTACCCTTTGGAGCAACACCTACAATGATTATGACATAAGGCAGATTGCAGAAGAGCTTTCTTCCGAATTAAAGAAAATAAAAGATGTTTCAACCATCCAGACAATGGGGGGCCGTTCGAGAGAACTACGGATTGTATTGGATAAGGATAAGATGGCCGAATTGGGGGTGGACGCTTTGGGTATTATGCAGATAGTGCAGGCAAACAACAGTAGTACCCAATCGGGCAGTTTTGTGCAAAATGATCAGGAATACCTGGTAACCACAGGCCAGTTCCTTTCCTCCAGGGAAGATGTGGAAAACCTGGTTGTGGGAGTAAATCAGCAAATGCCTGTTTATCTGAAACAGGTTGCCCGTATTGAGGAAGGGCCAGGTACTGCAGCGAATTATGTTTCCTTTGGGTACAGTAAATCGAATGCCCATTTCATTGATCATCCCGCCGAATATCCAGCCGTTACTCTGTCAATAGCCAAAGTTAGAGGGACGGATGCGATGAAGATTTCAAAACAGGTCCTCAGCCGGGTTGATCAGTTGAAAAAGGATCTCATACCCCATGAAGTAACGGTAGATGTTACCCGAAATTATGGGGAAACCGCATCCCATAAAGTAAACGAGCTCCTTTTCCATCTCCTGGTAGCAATTGCCGCAGTAACTGTTTTGGTGATGCTTGCAATGGGTTGGAGGGGTGCCCTGGTGGTATTTTTGTCTGTTCCTTTAACCTTTGCCCTTACCCTCTTTAGTTATTACATTTTAGGTTACACCCTGAACCGGATCACCCTGTTTGCACTGGTATTTGTGGTTGGGATAGTTGTAGATGACAGCATCATCATTGCAGAGAACATGCACCGGCATTTCAAATTGCGAAGGGTTCCATTTAAGGATGCGGCAATTTATGCAATAAATGAGGTGGGTAACCCCACCATCCTGGCCACCTTTACGGTTATAGCGGCCATTCTCCCTATGGCATTTGTTTCCGGCATGATGGGGCCTTACATGAGCCCAATGCCCATTGGCGCTTCCATCGCCATGCTGCTATCCTTATTTATTGCATTGACGATTACCCCCTACCTCGCATACCATCTATTAAGAGGGAAGGAAGATCAGAAAAATAAGAAATCAAAAGGGGAAAAAACAACCTGGATATACCGATTCTTTAACAAATTTGAGAGACCATTGCTTGATAGTTCCTGGAAACGGCGGCTAATGCTTGGCGTTATATTCCTGCTGCTTCTGGGTTCGGTGGCCATGTTCTTTACCCGGAGTGTAGCAGTGAAGATGCTTCCCTTCGATGATAAAAATGAATTTCAGGTGGTGATCGATATGCCCGAAGGAACAACGCTCGAACGGACTTTGGCTGTAACCCGGGAAATCGTCCAATATATTTCAGCGGTGCCAGAGGTGGTAAATTATCAAAATTATGTGGGCACTTCCGCCCCTATCACTTTCAATGGGCTGGTACGGCATTACGATCTCCGGGGAGGTAGCAACATGGCTGATATACAGGTAAACCTGCTTCATAAAGAGGATCGCAAATGGCAAAGCCATGATATTGCCAAGCGGGTACGCCCGGGAATCCAGCAAATTGCCAGAAAGTACGGAGCCAATGTGAAGTTGGTGGAAGTTCCTCCCGGTCCTCCTGTATTATCAACCATTGTAGCGGAAGTGTACGGCCCGGATGAGTCTACACAGATCAGGCTGGCAAACCAGGTGAAGGGAATCCTGGAAAAAACGGATGATGTGGTGGATGTAGATTGGAGTGTGGAAGGCATTCAAACAGAATACCGGCTTGTGGTGGATAAAGAAAAAGCGATGTTGAATGGAATAGCTCCCCAGCAAATTGTAGGTAACCTGACTTACCTCCTCAGAGAAATTCCCATTTCGAACTTATATGATGAGAAGACCGTTAACCCGATCGGAATAATATTGGCTTTGGCTGATAAAGACAAAACCAGTATCGAGGATATTCAGAATCTGAAAATAAAAAACGTACAGGGGAAAATGATCCCGGTAAAGAATCTGATCAAATTAAAAACAGACACCCTGTCGCATTCAATCAACAGAAAAGACCAGCAAAGAGTAGTTTATGTTTTGGCCGATATGGCCGGGCCATTGGAAAGCCCCGCTTATGCCATATTGGGGATGGATAAGAAATTGAAAAGACTGGAATTACCAAAGGGCTATTCGTTAAGTGAATTGTATATAGGGCAGCCCAAAGATGATTCCAACTATACAGTGAAATGGGATGGTGAATGGCAAATAACCCTCGAAGTTTTCAGAGATTTGGGAATTGCATTCATGATTGTAATCCTCATTATCTACATGCTGATTGTGGGATGGTTCCAGAATTTCAAAACTCCCATTATTATGATGATTGCGATTCCGCTTTCCCTCATTGGCATTGTTCTCGGACATTGGATTTTAGGGGCCTATTTTACGGCTACTTCCTTTATCGGAATGATTGCCCTGGCGGGGGTGATGGTGCGAAACTCGGTACTTCTTATAGATTTTATTGAGATCCGCTTAAAAGACGGGATCCCTATTAAACAGGCTATTATAGATGCAGGGGCAGTAAGAACTACACCTATTTTATTGACTACCGGGGCGGTGGTAATTGGCGCATCCATTATCCTGTTCGACCCCATCTTCCAGGGGTTGGCTATTTCCCTGGTTGCCGGCGCCATCGTTTCTACCCTACTCACGCTTTTTGTGGTGCCGGTAATTTATTACATCGTTGAACATAAAAAATGGGACAAAAAACAAAAAGATGAAATACATAGTAACGCAGAAGTATAACCTGACTCTCATTGGCACTTTTTAATGCGCTAAAAATTTGAACCGAATATTTGAACCTAAACATAAAAATGGGCTGAATGAAACTGATAATCATCACCGCGGTTTCCGCATTTGAGAAACAGATTATGGATATCCTGCACAAAAACCAGGTGCACTCCTTTTCCTATTTTCCGGTAAATGGGTATAGGAACAGCAGTGGTGAATCGCTGCAGAACAACTGGTTTGGTTCTGCCTTCCATAAGGTAGAATCTTTCATGTTCTTTGTTTTTGTGAATGCAACCCAGGCTGAAAATGTTTTTAGAAGCGTAGAGGCGTTGAATGAAAGTTGCGGGCTTGAATCCAGGATCCATCTCATCCTAAACAATATTGAAAAATACACATAAACAACCTCATTATGACACGCGAACGCTTAATTAAACTGATCGCCGGCTCCATGATCCTGGCATCTGTATTTCTTTCCTATTTTGTAAATATTAACTGGATTTGGCTTGCCGCATTTGTTGGCGCAAACCTTTTCCAATTCTCCCTAACCAATTGGTGCATGTTAAACAGCCTGTTAAAATCTTTGGGGGTTAAATCGGAGTTGGAAAACAACAGAAAGGCCCAATGTGGATGATAATATTGCATAGCGGTCCAGGAAATTGGAACTCCAATTCGGGTTAACCAATAAACCCGGCTGAAGCATGCTTCAGGGTTGTGTTTCCAGGATAAATTAGCCGAATATTGCAATAATAAATTCCTGGCTTAAAGAAACCTGACCCAAGTTTTTTATGAATATCCCGGATCAGCTTAAAGGGCTTACCCTTGAGGAAGTAATTGCCTCACAGCAAAAATATGGCTATAACCAGGTTAGCTCCAGAGAGCGTCATGTGATGCTTCAACTGTTGTTGAATTTCTATAAAGAGCCAATGCTTATCCTGCTGGTTGTTGTTTGCGCCTTCTATTTTCTGGTTGGTGAATATGGCGATGCATTATTTATGATAGTCGCAATTTTTGCCGTTTCAGGAATTTCTTTTTACCAGGATAAAAGGAGTAAAAAATCGCTGGAAGCCTTAGAAAAACTTAATGAACCACTGAGCACTGTAATCCGGAATTCCCGGGTTTTGCAGATCCCAACCCATGAAATTGCGGTTGGGGATTTGTGTATAATTGAAGAAGGGAAATTCATAAATGCAGATGGGCGAATTGTACATAGCAATGATTTTTCAGTAGATGAGTCTGCGTTGACTGGCGAAAGTTTTCCCATTTATAAGGATCGCAATTCGGATAATCCGTATGCGTACAGTGGAACCCTTGTTAACTCCGGCCTGGCCGTTATTCGGGTAGAGCAAATTGGCCGTAATACCCGGTTGGGTAAAATTGGTGAATCTATTTTATCCATTAAAGATGAAGCTTCTCCACTCAGCCTTCAAATCAATCATTTTGTAAAATTGATGGCTTTAATCGGGGTCATCATCTTTCTGGCCGTTTGGGTATATAATTATTATGAAACCGGAAAGGTTTTGGAAAGCCTCTTACGCGGACTAACCATTGCCATGTCGATATTGCCTGAAGAAATTCCGGTAGCATTTACCACTTTTATGGCTCTGGGATCCTTTCGTTTAATGAAGCAGGGCATAATCGTAAAACGGAGTAGCATCGTGGAAACATTGGGCAGCACCACAGTAATTTGTTCTGATAAAACGGGTACCATTACTAAGAATTCGATGGAGCTGGAGTGGCTATATGATTACAAAACTGATAAGAATTACAGAAAGCCGGAGTTTAAAGATGATTCGCTTTCCACCTTAATAAGCTATGCCATGTGTGCGAGCGAACCCGTCCCATTCGATCCAATGGAAAAAACTCTTCACCAGGTGTATAGTACCACGCAGCCGATGGATCTTCGGAACGAATTTAAAATGATCCATGAATATCCCCTCGAAGGGAAACCTCCCATGATGACGCATTTTTTTGAGAATTTAAAGAAGGAACGCATTATTGCTGCAAAAGGTGCTCCTGAAGCCATATTGGAGGCGACAGATATATCTGACAAAGAAAGAGAACGTATCGGTTTAAAAATAGAAGCATTTGGGAAGAAGGGATATCGGGTTTTAGGGGTGGCGAAATCTTCTTTCAAAGGAATTGATTTTCCCAAAAATCAACAGGATTTGAAATTTGACTTCCTCGGCCTCCTGGTATTTAGCGATCCACCCAAAGAGGGAATCAGAGATGTTTTTAACCAAATTTATGATGCGGGAATAAAAGTAAAATTAATCACCGGAGATAACTCCGACACTACCCTTTCCATTGCAGCGTTGGCTGGAATAAGAAATGAAACCGCACCGGTTGAAGGGAAGGAACTGATTACACTCAAACAGGAGCAGGTAATCGAATTATCGGAAAATACCACTTTATTCACCCGTATGTTTCCAGAGGCAAAACTTGCCGTGATAACGGCATTAAAGAAACGAGGAGAAATTGTTGCCATGCTTGGCGATGGGATAAATGATGGCCCGGCATTAAAGGCAGCGCATATTGGGGTGGCCATGGGGCATAAAGGCACAGAAACCGCAAAAGCCTCTGCCGCCCTGGTGTTAACAAATGATGATTTACGCATCCTCCTGGTTGGAATTGAAGCAGGAAGGAGAATATACTCAAATTTGAAGAAGGCTATTCAATACATCATATCCATCCATATCCCCATTATATTAACGGTATCCCTTCCCTTATTCCTGGGATGGGCCTATCCATACATGTTTACCCCGGTGCATGTAATATTTCTTGAGCTGATCATGGGGCCAACCTGTTCCATTGTATATGAAAATGACCCGGGCGAAAAAAACAGCATGATGGTTCCTCCCCGGAAGCATTCGGAAAATTTTCTGAAACTCAAAGAACTCTCTTTAAGTATTATACAAGGCTTGGCTATAACTGCCGGAGTACTTTTTATGTATCAATTTGCGTATATGCGGGGAGGTGATGAAGAAGAAATAAGATCCATGGTGTTTAGTTCACTAATTTTTGCAAATATTTTTTTGAGTTACTCCAATCGTTCAAACTACTACGGAATTACCGAATCCATTAAATATCGCAACAACCTGCTTTTCTGGATCACTCTTTTGGCACTTGTTCTACTGCTTATGATCCTTTACTTTCCTCCCCTGTCGCGGCTTTTCCAGGTAATGCCGCTTAACTTCGGAATGCTGGGCATGACAATAGTTGTGGGTGCTGCATCCGTATTTTGGATCGAATTGTATAAATGGCTGAAACGGAGAAAAGCCTAAGGGGTGGCCATGACCTGCCCCGGTTAAGCATTGGGCACTTTCTTTGATGCAACAATAAAATTCATTTATCCGGATCAAACTATCCTGTATTGTTTCCCGGCACATTTCAATATTAAAGGTATATTCTACCACACCTAAAAATAATTATTGTAAATTGACAACCGGATAATTAATTTCCATTCGTTCGATATGCCCGATTTTTTTGCCCATATTATGCATGAGTTTGAAATTCCATTGAAAAACCCTGTCTTAATTTTTTCGCTGGTTCTGTTTATAATCCTGCTCTCTCCCATCCTGTTGCGGAAGTTGAACATTCCGGGAATAATCGGATTAATTATTGCAGGCGTTATCATTGGTCCGCATGGATTAAGAATCCTGGAAAAGAATTCGGCGATTGATTTATTTTCCACTATCGGGCTGCTGTATATCATGTTTATTGCGGGTCTCGAGCTGGATCTGAATGAATTCAAAGCAAACCGGAATAAGAGCCTTCTTTTTGGACTTTTTACATTTACTATACCCCTAAGTATCGGTTTCCCGGTTTGTCATTATCTGCTTCATTACGATTTCAATACCAGTTTTTTGACCGCCAGTATGTTTGCCACCCATACGCTGGTGGCCTATCCTATTGTCAGCAAAGTGGGAATATCAAAGAACCAGGCTGTTGCCATTTCCGTAGGCGGTACCATATTAACCGATACAGCCGTGCTAATTATCCTGGCCGTAATTATGGGAAATGCCCAGGGAAATTTAAACAACGAATTTTGGATTCGCCTGGGAGTTTCCCTTACTGTATTCTGCTTAATCATGTTCCTGGTAATTCCACGTATTGCCAAATGGTTCTTCAGAAAATTGGAAAGTGAGAAACATTCTCACTATATATTCGTTTTGTCGGTTGTATTTTTTGCGGCTTTCCTGGCTGAGGTTGCCGGTGTAGAACCCATCATCGGGGCGTTTGTAGCCGGACTTGCATTGAATAAGCTGATCCCCCATTCGTCGGCACTTATGAATCGAATTGAATTTATGGGGAACTCCCTATTCATTCCCTTCTTTTTGATAAGTGTGGGAATGATTGTTAATATCCATGTTATTTTGACAGGCCCAATGGCCCTGGTAATTGCGGGTACGCTAACCGTAGTTGCCATTTTGGGAAAGTGGCTGGCGGCGCTTTTTACCCAACTGGTATTTAAATTTTCAAATGCGCAGCGGCAATTAATATTCGGACTGAGTGGCGCCCATGCGGCAGCCACGCTCGCCATTATTTTGGTTGGATATGAGGCAAAAATTATTGACGAGAATATTTTGAATGGCACCATTATCCTGATATTAATAACCTGTGTTGTGGCTTCCTTTGCTACCGAAAAGGCTGCAAAGAAGATATTGCTGGAATCGGAGGATGATGTTACCGGACTATTAAAAACAAATGGAGCCAGCAGCGAGCATATATTACTACCCATTGCCGATTCCCAAAATTTAGAGAAACTCCTGGAGTTCGCTATTTTTATTAAGGATAAAAAATCGGTAAACCCCGTATCCATTCTAACGGTTGTTTCCAATGATCATGAGGCTGAAATTAATATTCTGAAGACCCGGAACAAACTGGAAGAATTTGTTAGGCAGGCATCTGCATCAGAAACCAAAGTAAATATCATCACTACCATAGATCATAACGCCGCCAGTGGTATTGGCCGGATTTCGAGAGAAATTATGGCCGATATGATTGTACTGGGGTGGCCCAGAAGGAGTAGTTTTATTGATAATTTTCTGGGTAACAAGGTAGATAGCATTTTAAACAGCACGGATAAAACAACCTTTATCTGCTTCCTCAACAGGCCGCTGGCACTTCATAAGCGTATTGTGATAACAGCTCCTCCGCTTGCAGAGCATGAAAATGGATTTGTAATTTGGTTCACCAAAATGTCGAAGCTCGCTCAGGAACTAAGTATTACCATTCAATTATATTGCAACCTGGCCACCCGAAAAGCCATTGAAAGAATTTGCAGTTCTGCCAAAATTTCTGCGGTTATTCAGTCAAATGAATTTGCAAATTGGGAAGACTTCCTGGTGCTTTCAAGAAACTTTCATAAGGATGATTTATTAGTATTGGCTTCTGCCAGAAAAGGAGCGACCTCCTATTTCAGCCTCCTGGATGGTTTACCGGCGAAATTGGAAAAGTACTTTGCCGAAAATAGTCGTATTGTGATTTACCCGCAGGAATATGACGGGGATATCCTTCGGGAGCAATATCACGATATTTCTTCGGAACCAATCAATAAAGGGATTGAGGCCGTACAGAAAATCAGCAAGGGCATCGGTTCGATTTTTAAAAAGAATAATTAGTACGCCAGCATTTATTCTCCGGTTTCATTTAAATGTGAAAAAAAATGCGCCGTATCAGAACAGCGCAATAAAAATATATTTTAAGCATATTCGGTTCTACCAACCCTTTACATCAGGTTTTCGATAACCATAGCACTTGCTCCACCGCCACCATTGCAAATACCCGCAGCGCCATATTGGGCTTTATTTTGCTTTAATACGTTAATGAGGGTAACCAGGATGCGTGCACCACTGCAACCCAGAGGATGGCCAAGAGAAACGGCACCACCATTGACATTCACTTTGGCAGGATCTAATTTCATACGGCGGCTATTTTCGATTCCAACTACCGAAAAAGCTTCATTCAGTTCCCAGAAGCCAATATCTTCCATTTTTAAACCGGCTTTTTCAACTGCTTTGGGCACTGCCAGGGAAGGTGAGGTCGTAAACCATTCCGGCGCTTGTTCTGCATCGGCAAAAGATACGATGCGGGCAATGGGTTTAAGCCCCAATTCAACAGCTTTTTCTTTGCTCATCAACACCAAAGCAGCCGCCCCATCATTTAGCGTGGATGCGTTTGCGGCAGTAACTGAACCGTCTTTCTGAAAGGCGCTTTTCAGTGAAGCAATTTTATCAAACTTCACATTGAAAGGTTCTTCATCCTTAGAAAAAATTACGGGATCTCCCTTCCGTTGAGGTATCGATACCGGAATAATTTCATTTTCGAACCGGCCTTCCTTTACAGATGCCTGGCTTCTTGTATAGCTTTCGATGGCAAAGGCATCCTGGTCTTCGCGGCTTACAGCACAGGTGCTGGCACACAACTCCGCCGCATTTCCCATGGCTTTTCCATCATAAACATCCGTAAGGCCGTCCTTAACCAATCCGTCAATCAGGGTAACATTTCCATATTTATTACCCCAGCGCATGGTATCGGAATAAAAAGGGATATTGCTCATACTTTCCATGCCGCCGGCTACCACAATATCCGCATCGCCCAACATAATGGATTGAGCGGCCTGTGAAATAGCTTTCATCCCACTGGCACACACTTTATTTACAGTGGTACAATTCACTTCATTGGGTAATCCGGCAAACTTGGCTGCCTGCCGGGCAGGTGCCTGGCCCAGGTTAGCCTGAAGTACACAACCCATGAGTACATCATTCACTAATTGAGGGGAAAGCCCTGCTTTCTCAATGGCACCTTTAATGGCAATACCACCCAACTGGGTGGCGCTAAAAGGCTTTAATGAACCACCATAACTTCCTATTGGCGTACGCACCGCCGAAATAACATAAACTTCTTTCATTGCAAACAATTTGGCGCAAAGGTAAGGAGTAGTAGCCAGCCTAAACTTATCCCATTAACACAAATTTTAATAGAAAAAATATACCTTTCCTCTCCAATAAAAACCGGAATAATGAAATACTTCTTTACACTAATAGGTTTCCTGGGTATCTTCTCTATGGTTAGCGCCCAGAACCTGGCTAAGGTTACGCTAAAATCGAACGGCGATTTTGAATTCTTTTCAATTGGAATCGATAATGGTACAACCATCAACCTTTCAAAAAATGGCAATATCCTGGAATATGGAGCAGAGGTAATCTCCGACAGAAATCAAAACCTTACCCGCCTCGAAAAGTTCATGGGCCGGGTAGAATATTATACCCAATTCGACAACGAGGCCTTCCGGGGTAAAGTTAAATATATCGGGATGACACAAATTACCTATTATGCGAGTTACGACAAAGAGGAATTACGTGGCAAAATACGCAGCATCGGTACCATGATTTTGGATTACTATACGAAGGCAGAAAGTGATATGCTGGCTGGTTACATTAAGGCCCTGGGTTCGAACCAGATTCAATGGTACAGTAATTTTGATAACGAAGCCATGCGGGGGAAACTCAAATCGATAGGCATTACCAACCTTTCTTACTATGCAACCTACGACGACAAAGCCTATAGCGGTAAGATAAAAAGTATCGGCAACGAAAATTTCACTTATTACTCATCTATGGAACGGCGGGAATATGCCGGCATGATGAAAACAGGAAAGCAGACCCTTTATGTAAATGGGATCCGGTTTTACATAAAATATTAAAGGCCTATTTCCAGTTCCATTTTGACCCCCTATATTTTCCAGCATTTTAATTGTAGATTGTTTTTACATGCCAACAGATATTTCCAGGTAGGCCGTAATACCCTGTCTATAATTCAAGACAATACAATGAAAAACCCGAAAGATGCTTTTTAACTCAATAAGTTTTGCTATATTTTTACCGATAGTTTTTTTACTTTATTGATTTGAATCATTTAGAAGCAACCCGATTTTCCATTTGGTTTAACCAGTTATTACAAAATGGAGTTTTAGAAAAAACTGAAAAACAAAAATTTATAGACAGCCAAATGGCAAAATAAATTGTGCGAATTGCTAACCTGGCATTTGCCACTCAACACAATCAGGGCAGCGAGCCGTTCTAAATTTCTAATTTTATTTAACCGTCTGGTACTGCGAATGCGTCCCCAGGCAGATCCAATAACCCGAATAGAAAATTCGGAATAAAGAAATAAAATTCATAAACGGATGAAGCCGCTACATTTGGTTTTCCTGATTTCAATATTTATTAATCCTCAGATAAGGGCGCAATCAGTCTCTCCAATTGAAAAAGAAGTTATTCACCTAATAAACCAAAAAGACTTTTTTAAAGCAAAAGAGCTAACTGAAAACTCAAATCTAAACATCGCCCCAATTTATCAGGAATACTTTAACGCAATCCTGGATAATGCCTTTAACAGGCCTCAATCATCGAACAATAGAATTGAGCAATTATTAAAGAAAAATTTCAATTTACCGGATTCATTAGCCCTAAAGTTGCTCAAGGTAAAAATGGACAATTCCATAAAGTGCGATGCGTACCGGGAGGCCAAAGAAACCATTCATACCTTGTTGAATAGGTATGGAAAATTACTTTCCAGTGAGGATGAAAACGACCTCCGTAACAGCCTGAAAATATGGAGTGCACTGGAAAACCAACCCAGGCAGGAGGTTACCATACCGGAAACCAACCAAATAAAAATGGAAATTGATAAAGCCGGATTAAAGAACCTTCGCATTGGTGCAGGTGGGGATTCCATCCATTTCATTTTTGATACAGGAGCAAATTTGTCTACTGTCACCAAATCAACGGCCCAAAAATTTAAAATGAAAATATTGGCTGGCGATATTGAGGTGGGGAGTATCACCGGGAAAAAGACCAAAGCGCATATAGCCATTTGTCCTCAATTTACCTTTGGCACCATTAAAGTTACCAATGCCATTTTCCTTGTTTTGGATGATGATGCTTTGAATTTTCCTCAACTGGGTTATCAAATAAATGGGATCCTTGGTTTCCCTGTTATAAATGCGCTGCATGAAATTGAAATCACTGAAGAGGGATTTTTTATCGTACCCAAAGAGGAAACAGTGAATCGGTTTCCTTCCAATATGGCGTTGGATGAATTGACCCCTATTATCCATATCGATGGGAAGAATTACAGTTTCGATACCGGTGCAGACCAAAGCATGTTATACCCCAACTATTATGAGGAAAACCGCGATACCATCAATAAATTATACAAGCCTGTCAAAATAAGAATGGGCGGTGCCGGAGGAATAAAGGAATTGGATGGGTTTATCATATCCAAAACTTTTCAAATTCAGGGAAAGCAAGTGAGCCTGGCGCATTTACAGCTAATAAAAGAAGATACGGTAAACCATCAGGGAATTTATGGAAATATTGGCCAGGACTTTATAAAGAAATTCAGCAAAATGACATTGAACTTTCACCAAATGTTTATCCTTTTTAACTAGTACTCCACTTTATTTCAGAAGGGAATAAAGAAAAAGGAGTGATGAAGTTTTCATTCACCACTCCTATTAAAATTTTAGTCCAAAAAATCTGACAAGCCGGATTAATTCAGCTTAAACACCACCCCACCCTGAATGTAGGTAATATCATATCCGGCTTCCACGTTAAGGCCAAATTTCGGGGTAACATAATAGGAAGCTCCTACAAATCCACGGGGATAAAAGACGGTTTTCTTTTTAGTATGATGAACAGGGCCGGAATTATAATCCCAATGCTTAAATCCAACGCCCAGGTTTGCCCCGGCATAGGTGTCTAACCTGTCTACTTTCCAATTGGAATAATGCCATGCAGTTCTGAATCCTGCAACAAACATCCTGGCCCTATAATCGCTGTACCCATAATAATCACCCTCGGGAGTAAAAGCACCCCCCAACTCTAACCCAAAGGAAAGCACTCCGGTCCCGGCATTGAAGGCGCCCACTTCAAGGGCAATTTTAGTAGCAACATCATTATTCACCGGTTTATTCAGGTAATAAGCCGAAATGCCAACACCGGCATTAACCGTAACACTTCCACGGGAAAAAATATTATCATTATTCTTTTGAGCAGAAGAGGAAAGTACAAATCCCGTAAGCAACAGGGAAAGTCCAAATGCAAAAATTCTTTGTTTCATAATGCTGGGTATTTCTATTTTTAGAGGTTTCAAAAAAACCATGATTCAATACAGCCAGGAAAGGCAACTTCTATTCTTCAAAGTACCGGAAAGCAAATTTGAAGGATTTCGTTACCCTGCCCGAATTTTAATCCGCAAAGTTAAATCAAATCATTCTTACAAAGATCTTTAATATACAATGGAATGTTAATCCGGCTGTTAAATCTGGTTATGGAAGATGATGCACCTGGCCAGAAAGGTTGAGCATAATCAATTTTATTTAGTTCTTAGTTCCTCATCTTGCAGGGGCATGAATTGAAATTCATGCAACCCGGTATGGTCAATTCCCAATTAATAAATCCCAAAAGTATTGTTGTGATTGGAGCATCCAACGATGTCTCAAAACCGGGAGGAAAAGTGATCCAGAATATATTAAGTCACCAATTTGATGGAGATATATTTGCGGTAAACCCCAAAGAAAGCCAGGTACAGGGTATCCCCTGTTATACAAAAGTGGAAGATTTACCAGAGGTAGACCTTGCCATTATAGCTATTCCTTCAAAATATGTGGCAGAGGCCATGGAAATACTGGCATGGCAAAAGCAATGCAAGGCATTTATTATATTTTCCGCCGGATTTAGCGAAACAGGAACGGAAGGCAGGAGCCTGGAGGAACGATGCAGAAAAATTGCCTCTGATGCGGGCGCCAGCCTGATTGGGCCGAATTGTATTGGAGTAATAACCGGGAAGTACAAAGGTGTATTTGCGGGCCCTATTCCTGAATACGATGAAAAGGGATGCGATTGCGTTTCTGCATCAGGGGCAACCATGGTCTATATTTTGGAAATTGCCATACCCCGCGGATTAAAATTCAGGAATATTTTCTCCATTGGAAATAGCGCCCAGATTGGTGTGGAAGACATCCTCCAATATTGGGATGAGAATTTTGATGCGCAGCATAGCGCTAAAATAAAACTTTTGTATTTGGAGCAGATTGCAGACCCGGCCCGGTTTTTAAAGCATGCTCGTTCCCTGGTACAGAAGGGATGTCGTATTGCCGGGATTAAGGCGGGATCCACAGAAGCGGGGTCCCGGGCTGTGTCTTCGCATACAGGGGCACTTGCCGGATCAAACGATGCGGTGAATGCCCTTTTTAGAAAAGCCGGCATTATCCGATGCTATAGCCGGGTTGAATTGGTGTATGTAGCGGCTATTTTCACCATTCCTAAACTTAAAGGAAAACGGCTTGCCATCATAACGCATGCAGGAGGCCCCGGAGTCATGCTAACGGATGTACTTATACGAAATGGAATGATGGTCCCTAAAATTGAAGGATATAAGGCGGAAGAATTACTCACCCGGCTCCATCCTGGATCTTCCGTGGGTAACCCCATAGATTTTTTAGCCACCGGCACTGCCCAACAACTTGGGGAGATATTAGACTATGTGGAAAATGAATTTGAAGAAATTGACGGTTCAGTGGTTGTATTTGGCACCACCGGAATGTGGAAAGTGGATGACGTTTACCAGGTTTTGCACCAAAAAATGAGAACCAGTACAAAGCCCATATTTCCAATCCTTCCATCCATGATTCAGGCGGCAGAAGAGGTGAGTCATTTTCAAGCTATGGGCCATGTAAATTTTACGGATGAGGTTAGCTTTGGATATGTACTTTCTAGAGTCAGCAAAACGGCACTTCCGTATCCCATTCCGGAAAAACGGAAGATTAATTACACGGCCATCAGAAAAATATTAAAGGATGCGGAAGATGGATATTTACCACCCGAAAAAGTATTTGCCTTATTTGATGCAACCGGAATATCCCGGGTACAGCAAATGGTGGTATCCATCATGGAGGAGGCAATAGTTGCCGCCGGCAAATTGGGCTTTCCCTTGGTAATGAAGGTGGATGGGCCCTTGCATAAATCAGATTCGGGCGGAGTTATGTTGGGCATTTCAAGTTTGGAAGATGTGAAGCAATCCTTTGAGCAATTGATGAAAATTGAAGGCGCCACCGGGATCATTATGCAACAGCAACTATCGGGAATAGAAGTATTCTTTGGTGCGAAGCGTGAGGAAAAATTTGGGCATCTGATATTAGTAGGGCTGGGAGGTATTTTTGTAGAAGTATTTAAAGATTTGTCATCCGGCCTCACTCCAATAGGGGAAGAGGAAGCCAGGGCAATGATCAGGAGATTAAAATCCTATCCTTTAATAAAAGGTACCCGGGGTAGGGATGGCATAAACGAAAGCCTCCTTATCGAAACAATTCTAAAACTTTCTGCATTGGTGGAGGCTGCCCCGGAAATTGTGGAAATGGATATTAACCCAATGTTAGGAAACCTTAACGAACTGGTGGCAGTGGATGGGAGAATCCGAATTGAAAAAAAGACTCCAGGTTAAAATGTGAAGAGTGAAATCAAAGAATTTTTCATAGAAATATTCTCATACAAATTTTTATTCATAACTTAGAAATTGAGTAGTTTTCACCTAAGGGTGTGGTGTTTTATTAGGTATATTTCAAACAGGTCTTTTAATGGAAAGCCAATTTGTAATACCGCAGCAATCCGGAATCAGCGAAATCGTAAAAACGTTTTGGCAAGTACAACGAAAGAATGATCCTTTACTATTTGAAACAATAATTCCGAAAGGCCTGGTTGAAATAATATTTAGTTTTGAAACTACTGCACTATCTGTATCATTTAAAAACTTTAGGACTGCAATCCCAAGATGTTTTGTCCAGGGATATCATACACATCCTATCCTTTTACAATTATCAAATACGCATACCTTTTTCGGGGCCATTTTGAATCCATCTTCTTTCTATCACATTTTTAAATTTTACCCCAGGGAAATTGCTAACCACATCCTGGATTTAACCCTAATCAGCCCCCTATTTAATTCACTTTGGCATCGTTTAGGAGAATTGACCAGTTTCTCAGAAAGAGTTTACGCCTTTTCCAATTGGTTAATGAAAGACTTTCCAGCACTCAGCATTCGGGAGAAAGCAATTGACCAATTCCTTCATTGTCATTCCAACACCCATCTTTCAGTTTCGGATACAGCCAACCAGTTTTGCCTTTCCACGAAACAATTATCAAGGAAATTTTTTGAATTGACAGGTATGAATACGGAACAAACATTATTATATAAAAAATACCTTCATGCCGTTCATTTAATTCATTCTTCAGAATTACCGTTAACAGAAATTGCTTATTGTTGTCACTTTTCTGATCAGTCTCATTTCATAAAGACATTTAAACCTTTATGCCAGCTAACCCCAAAAGAATATAGGAACCGGAAAGGAAGTATTGAAGGGCATATTTTTGAATTTGTCCATTAAATACAATTTTCAGCTTTTGCCATAGTTCATATTTGTATTTTAAAAGACAAATTATGAAAAAGGCAGGCCAATTATTTTTGATTATCGCTATCATTTGCTGGGCAGGCATCCTGGGTGCTGTACTTTATGCTCATATTGCCGTAATGCCCAGCCTTCTTTCTCACCTCCCGGAGTCATGGATTCTGGAAAGTGGCCCCTACCCTATAAGAGACGAAATTTTTTGGAAGTTAATACACCCGTTTTCCATCCTATTTACTATCATAACCCTAATTGTAAATTGGAAAATATTATCCCGGCGAAAACTAATCGCTGGTGCAGCAATCATTTATCTTGTCGCCCTTATTGCTACCTATACATACTTTGTCCCTGAACTGATGGAGTTCGTAAAGAGTGCCCAAAATACTTCAGTTACAGCGGCCGAATGGTTGGAAAGAGGGCAAAGATGGCAACACCTGAGCTGGATAAGGGGAGCTTTCATGTTATCAGGGTTTGTACTGCTGTTATTGGCATTATCAAAATCTGAAAACACAGCTTCCTTTCCCGAAAAGAGATTTTAATCCTTTACAGGAACTTGTAAAATGAAGCCCAAGTAACGGATGTGCAGGCTATTCAATTCCAGGTGTTTTAGTTTTCATCGCTAATAAAACAAAAATGCCGGCATAATGCCGGACTTTTTGCTTTGCGGAGAGAGAGGGATTCGAACCCCCGGACCTTTGACAGTCAACGGTTTTCAAGACCGCCGCAATCGACCACTCTGCCATCTCTCCGCGGCAAAAATAATACGCCAAACCTTTGTAACAAAATCTATTTTAAGGTATTACGCTGGTTTCTTTTCCTCCTCCATAATATGTAAAAATGGGAATTGACTATCGTAATTCCGGGTTTCCTTTATCCTTTATCACTACCACGTCATTTATGCTAACCGTTATGGGAATCTGGCCAACTTGTAAAATGGCCTTCTTCCCTCTTAATTCCTTTACAACTCCCACCGACCGGTTGTTCCTCATTTTAACCTTGTCTCCAATTTTAACGGCGCCCCCTATTTCTATGAATTTTTCGTCAAAGTTCCGTTGCCTCTTTTCCTGCTGAAGTTTATCGTGCTGCTGAAATAATAAGGCCTGGATGGACTTTATTACTTCACTCTTATCATCGGCTTTCCTCCATACATTTATCAAGGATTTCATGCGTCTTTCGAGGTTGCGGAAATAGGCATACTTTTCTATTGAAATTTTGTTCTGTTCTTTTAAAAATTCCATTTGCTGCCGATGCCTCTCCTTATCCATCACCAATTCCATCTCTTTCTTCAATTTTTCATTCTCTTTAATCAGGGATTGAAGTTTCAATTGTTCTTTCTTAACCCGCTGAGAATCCTGTTCTGTGGTATTCAGCAACCAGTCTAATTCAAATTGATTTTCATTCACCAACTTCCGGGCACGCTCTATTATGGATTTTTCCAGGCCTATTCGTTCTGCAATGGAAAAGGTATAGGAACTTCCTGGTCGACCTATTTGCAATTTATAAAGAGGTTGAAGTTTTTGTTCATCAAATTGCATGGCACCATTCAGAATCCCTTTCACTTTATTGGCCATCACTTTCAAATTAAGATAGTGTGTTGTAACTATTCCATACGCCCTCTTAATTGCAAGTTCCTCCAATATTACTTCAGCAAATGCCCCACCCAGGTTGGGATCAGAACCACTCCCCAATTCATCAATAAAAAACAAAGTTTTCCCATTGGCATTTTCCAGGAAAAATTTCATGTGGCGGAGATGTGATGAATAGGTACTTAGTTCAAACTCTAAACTTTGAGTATCACCCATGTGAATGAATAATTGTTTAAAAGTTCCCATTTCACTATCGGGGCTAACAGGTACCAGTAAGCCAGACTGCAACATGAGTTGCAGCAAACCAACCGTTTTAAGTGTAACCGTCTTTCCGCCGGCATTGGGGCCACTAATAACCAATATCCGGTTTTCCTCAGATAGATTTACAGTGAGGGGAATGGTTGGTTTACCCGAGCTCCGATTATACAAAAACAATAATGGATGATACGCCTCAAACAGTTTCACCACGGGCCTCTTAACAATCTTTGGCAGGTTGCCACCAATTTCCAATGCGAAACGTGCCCTGGCTCTCACAAAATCTAATTCTCCGGAAATTTTATAGTATTGGGAAAGGAAGCTCTCATAATTTTGAAGATCCGTTGTTAGTTTTCGTAGAATTCGTTCTATTTCTCTTTTCTCTTCATATTCCAGGGAAAAAATTTCATTATTCAAACCGGTTGTTTCTTCAGGCTCTATAAAACTGGTTTTCCCGGTATCACTTTCTGCATGAATTACCCCTTTTATTGTGCGTTTATTTTCAGATAATACGGCAAGAACCCGCCTGCCATTCATAAAGCTTTCTCCAATATCTGAAAGGTGCCCTGCTTGTTGAAGTTGCTTAACTATCTTATCGAAGAGTTTTCTAAGTGCATTTCGCTTTTGGTAAAGGGTAGTCCTGATATTCGCCAGGTCGGCACTTGCACTATCTTTAACGCTTCCATTTTCCTCCAGGATGTCGTCGATTATCTCAATGATGCCTCCCTCGTACCAGGATTCTCCAATAATTTTTGAAAGCGAAGGGTTGGTCGCAATTTTTTCTAAATTAAACCAACGATAAATGCGGCTGGCATTTTCCGCCAATTTTCGCAATAATAGTATTTGATCGGCTGATAAAAGGGCGCCGGGGATAGAGAGCCATTTAATTTCCCTGGAAATATTATCTGAAAAGCTATTGGGGATATCCTCCCCCCCATTCAGGAGGATTTTATATTCATGGGTTTGAAATAAGGCATTTGAAATATAATCCCAATCATCATGAATCCGGAGTTGAGACACTTTCTCCTTTGCCAACGGGGTTTGGCATTGTAAGGATACCAATTCCTTAACCTTATCAAATTCAAGTTGAAGTAATGCAGATCCGGGAAATACGCGCATAAAGGAAAGACAAAATTAAGCTATTCCCCCACGCTGCTATTTCTTCTCAACAGCTCCCTGAGCCTTCCAGTCAACAAAAACCTGGATAAGGCTATCGGGCAGGCGGTCATGTTTCTTTGGCATGAATCCCATTTGGCCTTGCTGAAGTGATATTCTATGAATAATATTATCAATCCTGCCTTTCGCCACATCATACTCATTGAGGGCTGCCCGCATGCCTTTACCATTTGTGTGGCACGGTGCACAATGAGATTGAATAATGGGTAACACATTCGCATCATACGTTACCGTTACCGGGCCGGAATAGGCCGGGGTTGTAGATTTTTTTGAAGAACTGCAATTAGAAAATACCATTGCAATAATTAATACAGCAGGAATTAATAATTTTTTCATACCCTAAGTTTATAACCAAATATAAAAAAAAGGATTCAATGTTGAAACTTAAAAAAAATAATTTAATTTCTAAACCAGGTAGTTCCCAAATCTTAGCTGGCAACCTATGGAATTACTTATGGCAAAAAAAAGGCCGGTAAATGCTTACCGGCGTTATTCTTAAGATTGAATTAGCCATTTTAACCACTTGAGGAATTATTCAAGCAAATGATAGCCCAATAAATTATAGCGGGGTTCTCAATTATGTCAGGAAAATCAGGCTACCGCCTTTACCTTGAAGGAAAGGCTAAAATATTTAAATGCCTTTAGCGGATTATTTTCTGAGAAAATCCATTCCTGCCCTACTGCAATTGGTGGGCGGTTAGCACTACCTGCCGCTTCTCCAACTCCAAAATAAGAATCCTGGCTTTCAATTCTCAGCCCGTAGGTACCGTCCTTTACTACATGTAATTTCGGCACTTCAAATCCTAACCACATGCCATCGTTTGCGGAGGTAAGGCTGGTGGATACTTTGGTTAGCTCAGGGCCCCAGGAGCCGGATTCGGGGTCGTACTTGTGAAGGGTAAGGGTTACAGTTCCCGGATGCATTACCAATTCGGTAAAAACTTCCACCCGGTTAATTTCAGCTTCACGAAGGATTTTAAAGGTTTGCCCGCGGCTGATGTGCTTAGGGCCTCCAGGACGTTGGCCTACCCACCCGGTAATGTTGTGCTCAGTTTGCTCAGCAACTGAACGGCCTTCCTGGTTTGATTTTCCAGTGTTCATGATTATATTGATTTTAGTGTCGAATTGCTACATAGGCAAAACAATTACCAACAAAACCAAATTGTAAAACCCGGGGATATTATCCTGATCATATTTGTAAACATTAATACCAGGACTGGAGGATAATTGGATGACAAGGCAAGAAATTCATAAATTTAATCGCAAAACTAACCAATATGAATAAACTATTTCGGGCTCTGATTGCCGGTTATGGTGCGAAAAAATTAGGAAGTGGTTGTCTAAGCACCGTGCTTATCTTTATTCTTATATATTATGCTCTCGGGCATTGCAATTTATGATTATTATTCAAAAATGTAAAAAATCATTTTTCCCTCACCAATAATAACGTTTATTGCAGGAATATATTTTCCTCTTAATTAGGTAACATAATTAAAGTCATAAATGATTATTATTACCGATAAAACTTATTACTTTCACAATAAATTAACTTAATGAAAATTTTTGTTGCCGGGCTCCCTTACGACCTGGACGATGCGGAACTAACTGAAATCTTTGAAAAATTTGGCACCATAGCCTCTGCCAAGGTGGCTATTGATAGAGAAACGGGAAAGAGTAAAGGCTTTGCCTTTGTTGACATGCCAAATGAAGAGGAGGCAAAAGATGCCATTGAAAACCTGAATGATATTTCCCTGGGTAAAAAGCCAATGGTTGTTAAAGCTGCCGAGGACAGGCCAAGCTCCGGAAGGCCTTCGGGTGGTACCCAAAACCGGTTCTCACGCCCCCCTCAAAGTGGAGGGTTTAATCGGAACCAGGGAGGTGGAGGTTATAATCGTGGAAATTTTGACAGAAACAGAAGACCGGAAAACCGAAATGATAGATTCAATAGGGAATAATAATTAATGGAATATCATTCCATCCTTCTGTTTAATATTTTCGACCATATTATTGGATGAATTCAATTTTCAAAATTGCCAGAATTGCATATTCCCAAAAATTGAACTCTTCACCAAATTAGGAAACCATTTATTTTAGATATCGATCAAACCAATCTGCTATTTCATTTTCCTCCACTTCTATTTTAGGCCAGCCATGCCCTCCCCCCTTTTTAATAACCAGTTTATTTACATCCCCAGCTTTCGTTAACGCCTCCACCATTCTTTCTGATTGCTGGATGGGAACTAAGCGATCATTGTCTCCATGAAAAAGGATAATTGGCGGGTCATCTGGAGTAACCTGGTAAATAGGTGAAATTTGGCCAGCCAAAATTTTCCGGGTGGCGCTATCTGTTACCGACTTGTAAACACCTTTTATATTGTCAAATTTCCTGAAATCAAAAGCACCTCCAAGTCTTGATAAAGTAATAAACATTTCACTCGCTCTCGAATCATATCCTTCATGCCCATAGTTAAGAAAATCGGTTGGCGGGAAAAAGACGCCGGCTGCCTGAACACGGGATGAAACTTTATCAACCGGATCATCAGAAATAAGGGTGCTGTCGGATGCAGTTGCTGCCATTAATGCAAGGTGTCCCCCACTAGAGCTACCTACAATTCCAATTTTATCCGGGTCGATATTAAACTCCTTTGCATTATACCTCACATACCGAATGGCCCGCTTTACATCTCCAATTTCTTCTATAATGTTATAGCGCGGCTGCGAACTGGTGAAGACAGTAAATACAGTATATCCTCTTTTAATAAAAACATCAGCACGAAGCAGGTATCCCATCCTTTTCTGATAGCCAGACACCCAGTTTCCACTTACCAGATTTATTACTGCCCTATTTTTTTGAATATCCTTAGCCGGTTGGCCTACAATCATAGTTAGGGCCATCCCGTCCTTTCGGCCATAAATAACTTCATCCAGGGAGGCACTGGAATCCTGCCCTGCAACTGAGAATGCGAAAAAAAATAAGCTAAGAAAAATTAAAGTGCGAATCATGAAATGAATAATACATTAAGGAATTAACGGTTTTCGGCCGTTTTTGGTTCAATCCAAATTACAGAATTACCGGTATTATATGAATTTTGTTCCCATTCCGGGTTTGCCGGATCTCTTATCCAATTTCCATCCACAATAAATTTATAAATGTGTTTTCCGGGGTTAAGGTGGATATTGACTACCCAGGCGTCGCCCTCTTTGCGCATATTTAAACTCGAAGGATTAAAATCATTGAAATCGCCTGCCAGGGTTACCGTTTTTGCCAGGCCATACCCCATTAACTTAAATTGATAATTTGGATCCACGATCATTAAATTCTTCAATAAACCCTTATTTCCATAATTGCTGGTATGCTGGGTGGAATCCACCACCTCTTTTCCATCAACCATATAATTATACCAATAATTACCGGGACCAAGCACATACTTTGTTTCCCATCCATCACTCAACTTTTCAAGATTCAGCTCATCCCCGCGCCAGCCATTAAAATTTCCGGATAAAATTACCCTCCTGGCATTGAGGTAACCATTTAATCGAAAAGTAGTTGCATTTCCAATCTCTACAACTGAATTATACTCCCCAAACTCGTTGGGAAATTTTTTCGGATTCAGCGGATCCTCCATCCAATTCCCATCAACAACAAATCTATAAGTATGCGTACCCTTCGCCAAAAATGCATCCAAATTCCATCCGGAATCGAATCGTTGCATTGGCCATTGCTGCCAATCGTTAAAGCTGCCAGCCAGGTTCACTTTTCGGGCTGCAGAATACCCCAATAATTTAAACCTGAAATTTGGCATATAAAATACGGAATTGGTATTCCCCTCCCCATCATTCTCCCTCAATTTATTTTGTGGATCAACTTTCCATTTGCCATCAACCACATACTTATACCAATATTTCCCCGGTTTAAAAATTACATCCAAAACCCAACTATCTCCTTCCAAACGCATAGGTGTAGCCATGGGGGCCCATTTATTAAAGCTACCGGCAAGGAATACCTGTTTTGCATGGGAATATCCTGAAAGTGAAAAATGAACTACAGAATCAGAAATTGAAAACCCTGCCCCATCTTTAAAATAATTCACCCCACCCCGTAAACCCTCTGGTATCGAAGGAAAGCGCTGATCAAAATGAGAGGGTAAAAACAGAAGAAACTTACCTTCAGGATTACCAGCCGCAGGGAGGCTTTCAAATGGCCTTGTAATCCGGTAAATATTACCTCCCTGCTTTGAAACCTTCCAGCCACCGGATAACAGGGAGTCTTCCCTGCCATTAGCAAATAAATCCGTGAGTCCAATATCTTTCAGGTTGAACTTTTGAATAAACCCTAGAAATTGAGATGGCACGATATTTAAAGGAATTTCAATAACCATGCTTCCATTTTCAACTTTATAAACCTGGCTATAAACCGGAGGGAATTGAATCCCGGTAAGAAAAATAGAAAAAACGATGCACCGGACAGGCTGTTTAAATAATGATATCAAATACTGAAATTTCATTTCCAGATATATATTTTTCTGTCCACAAAATTAAACCCAATCTTATGAAGCGAAAGGAAATCAAATCCCAAAATTCCATCCGTACAATTTACATAAGAAAGGCATGATTTCTCCAGGTTAGTGACCAATACGGGTAATCCGTCAAATATCATATCCCCAACCTTTAAGCTATCCAGGTTGCCGGCAAGGGCATCTACACCCCCAGTACCCGTACCTAATAATTTAACGCGCCTGCTTACCTGCACGTTTTCAAAAATTACATTGGGAAGTCTGCTATCAAGCAGATTACTTTCGGCTCCACTATCCAAAATAAACCTTAACTTCTTTCCGGCAACCCACATCCGGGTAATAATTTTGTTATCTATCAAATCAAAATTCAGTGTTTGAAATCCGGAAGATTCCAGTAATAGAGAAGAATATCCCTTTTTAGATTTCTTTTTGGGAATATGTTGCAAATACAACAAGTTATTTTCATAGTCAATTATCATTTCGAACCTTTTAAATAAATTTACTCCCAACAAACCCAGAATTTTCACTGACTTCGCGTTTTCAAGATGCCCCAGGTTTACCAGGTCTGCATCTACATTTCGGAAAGTAAAGCAATCGAGCTGTAATTGGCCAATAAGGGTAGTCTGCCGATCCAAATTCATCGACTCTAAACCTGCCGCTTTTTCATCTGAGTGAGTAGAAATGGGATAGTTTCTAAAATAAGTAAAATTCAATACCAACCCGGGTGCTCCGGTATCTAATATAAAATTCCCTTTAACTGAATCAATGGTCGCAGGCAATAAAATGAGATTCCCAGCTCTGGAAAATGGAATAACGACAACAGAATCACAATCATTTTCGGGAAGAAAATTCCATTCCTTCTTAGGAACTTCAAATCCAATTCGAGCCTGATTAACCCATTTAGAAGAATTAAAAAATGGAAGGCACAATAATGAGAAAAATAATATTTGTAAATATAGGAACCGCATTAAATCAGGTGAAAGAAATAAAAATATACAAAATTATCATCCCCAGTATGCCACCCATTACTCCCGCTATCGCATCCATCAGTTCATAAAAACCAAGATCTGAAATAAGCGAAAAAATTTCAAACATAAAACAAATGAAAACCAACAAGGAAATAGCCAGGAATCCGGATAAAAATAGATTATCCGGAACAGCAAATCGGGATCCATACAACAATCCAAAACCCAATGGGATCCCAATAAAAAAATGCTTCCATTTATCCTGTTCCCATTTTTTCATTCTATTAGTAAATATAAAAATTACAGTAGCAAATGGCAGTCCATTAGGAAGAATGGCAAAATAACATTATAAATATGCAAAAAAACTGCCTCAGAAAACTGAGGCAGCTAGACAAATCCAAAAGAATCCAATTAAAATTTGAACCCGATTCCTACTTTAAATGCTCTATTGTAAGCATCAACCGACCGGCTCTTATCAATCCTTCCCAGACCATAATCATACGCAGCGGAAATATCAATGTTGCGAGATACCTTTAGTCCAATTCCGCCGGTAACACTGGCATCCCAACGGTTAAATTGGGAAGTTACGGGAATCCTGGTACTGATAATATTTATACCCAGGGCCCCGGCCCCAACTTTTAAGTCTGCATTTCGCAAATAGGAAAACTGGGGCCCGGCAAAAATATTTAACCTACCCAAATTTGCTTTCAGAAGTAAGGGAATTTCAAAATAGTTCAATTGCAATTTAGCCTTAGCCCCTACTCCCAAAAAACTAACAGGCTTAATGTTTAGGCCTGCTTTCATTTGATATCCCTTTTGAGCAATGAAAAAACCGGGTTGAAAAGATATCCTCTTTCCCATTGGAATATCCATATAGGCGCCGGTATAAAATCCGGTAGCACTTCCACCAGATAAATAGTCACTGGCAAAATCCATCAACTGATTCAGGTTTTGAACCGCCTCTCCTTTCAGGTTGGCCTTCGTAACACCCGCTTTAAATCCGAATCCAACTTTTCTTTGCGCATTTACAGTAATGGAAAAAATAATCAGGATAATGAGTAAAATTTTGTTTTTCATAATTAAATTCACGGGGGATTAAATCCGTTTGGCCTGAGAGATTATTTCTTCGAATGAGATTAAGAGCCCATCAATAAGCTTTTGTTAAAGAATGGAAATATGCTGCCATTTTTTTAACCATAGCCAAAATAAACATCAGAGGAAATCAGTGTTCAGACAATTCAGCATCAAAAAAGAATAAATCATGAAAAGAAATCTTAGTTGTGCATCGCTCCTTATCCTTTCCGGCATATTCATCTCCCTGGGGCTTATTTCCTGCAAAGCCACTGCCCGGCTGGCTTTAAAATATTGGACAAAGAAACAGGTTCGTGAGTTTGTATCGGGATGTGAAGACAAAACAAAATCCCTGTTAGGTGAGGAAAAGGCAAAAAAATATTGTGACTGCGCAGTAGATGTAGTTGCTGAAAAGTATCAGGACTATCAGCAAATAAAAAATATTTCAATAATGGATATCCTAAAAATTGCAAATGATTGCAAATAGCTGATACGGGATATTTTTCTATGTAGTTTTTTCGAAAGATTTCATAGTGCTCTCCATCCTGAAATCCACCTCTCCGGCATTCTTCTCTTTTTCAAAAACAATGAAGGTATGTCGGTTTAACAGGTTTTTAGGGTTAACATTCATTTTCAACTGTTCTCCATAAACTGCCTTTTTAAATTCCATTGGCACTTCTTTGTTCTTCTTAAGATTCCTGAAATAGCGCAACCAGGAACTAATAAAAATAATTGGATAAAAGAATGGAAAAAGGAACAGGGACCCTTTGCTTATCCTTATATACTTATTGTCTGAAACGCTAAAACCGGTAAGCCTTCCAATGGTGCGCAATTTTTGAAGGCCCACCAAAAAAATATGGCCATGATAAATTTCATTGGAAATGGATTTATCCGACATCCAGATATCGTCAATTTCATTGGGCGGCATTTTTTTATTATTCTCACTTTCGAACAGGAAATAACTAAACCTGGCCGAAAGATTTGAATAGGAGGGAGTGGTAATAAACAACTTGCCTCCCTTTTGTAAGACCCGGTTAAATTCTTTGAAAGTTTTAACCTGATCGCTAAAATGCTCTATCCCTTCCTGGCAAATAACCATGTAAGCATATCCATCCTCCACGGGTATATGATCCGTAATATCGGCCCGGCGACATGCTAATCCTTTAACTGTAAAATATTCGGGAAACAAATCAAATGGAACAGGCCTGGCACCATTGTTTAATAAAATTTGAGTGGTTACTCCGGTACCTGCCGGAATATCCAGCACTATTTTATCCATAAGTTCATCGCGGATTTCATCCAGGTACTTCTTTACATGGTACTTTGGACTTTTATAATTCTTGGTATAATCTTCCATAAAAAGCTCCGGGAGGTTATTTATTTTCTTCTCTTGCAACCCGGGAAGAAGCAAATATAATCCGTTGGGAATTGAAAAAGGTTTACAATATATGAGGCCCGAAAACCAGGAATAATTGAGGTATTTTTAAACTGGAAAATTTAGGTAGCGAAGCTGACTTTGAATGGGGATGACAAGCCAATTCTTGTCGGTTAGCTGGTAAATTTGGCGCTACCGCATGATGAAACCCCTTACTTTTGAATAAATCGATTTATGAAAAAAATTGCCATGATACCTGCCCGATACCAGGCCAGTCGCTTTCCAGGCAAGCTCATGCAGCATCTGGGTGGTAAAACAGTAATCCGGATGACCTATGAAAATACGTTGGCCACCGGATTGTTTGAAGATGTTTATGTGGTTACCGACAGCCCATTAATTCGGGGCGAAATTGAATTGGTTGGAGGAAAAGTAATTATGAGCAAGAAAAAGCATGAAAGCGGCAGTGACAGGATAGCGGAAGCGGTAGAAAATATGGAAGTAGATATAATACTGAATGTTCAGGGCGATTCGCCCCTGGTAAACACCCAATCCTTATCAAATTTATTACAGGTTTTCAATGACCCCGAAGTGAAAGTGGCTTCGCTGATGCAAAAATTTGAAAACCCGGTTGATGCCTTAAACCCCAATAATGTAAAAGTGGTAGTAGACCTTCAAAATAATTCCCTCTTGTTTAGCCGGCATCCTATTCCATTTCACCGGGATCCGGATGCTACCCTTTGCCGATTTGAACACAAGGGGGTTTATGCATTTCGAAAAGATACCCTTATTCAATTTTCAAAATGGCCTGTAACACCCTTGGAAGCTGCAGAGAAAATTGAATGTTTGCGATATCTGGAACATGGGATTTTATTAAAAATGGTACTTACAGAAAAGATGGGGGTTGAAATAGATACACCAGAAGATTTGGAACGGGCAAAAAGAATGATAGAATAAAAAAATATCAGATTAAATTTCACCATTTCCTTTAAAATTCTCTTGAAGAATCGGAATGCCTTTTCTCCTAATTATTTCGCTGATAAAGCGGGGTACCTCTGCTAAAGCGCAAAACCAGAATCCTATGGATTATCCTCAACCGGGAAAGATTAAATTATGGGTATTTTGCGGAAAACCCATTAAGCAATTAATTGGCGAAGGAAGTGATAAATGGTCTTTACAGCTTTACAATTTGGAATTAACACCGGAAAACAAGATCACTCCCTGGCAGGAAATTCCGGGTATCCAGACGGCAACTTAAAAAGAGCGGTAACTATTTGTTATTCCTTAATCCAGGAAACCTTTGCATCCATCGGAGAGCGCTTTGCTTGAGGAGATGGGATGGCAATGTAGCCGAGATAAAAGAAACCCATTAACCTATCCTCCGAATCTAATCCAAAAAACGGTTTTGCCTCCTCCATATAAGTAATTCCTCCGGTTGTCCAATAACCTCCCAAACCGTATGCGGTTACCGACAGGTAAATGTTCTCCACAGCGCAAGCCACGGCGGCAATATCTTCCACCTCCGGGATTTGCTTACCCTTTGTTCTTTTCATACCAATGGAAATAATATGAGAGGCCCGAAGGGGGTTATTCCGTAATTTTTCGTACTTAATTTCTTTAAACCCCTCACCGGCATACTGTTTGTACAATCCGGCCTGTAGGTTAGCCAGTTTTTTCAGACCATTTCCGGAGTAAACCTGGAATTGCCAGGGTTCTTTGTTACCATGGTTGGGTGCCCAGCAGGCATTTTCCAAAATTTGGCGAATGATCTCCTCCGGAATCACCTTTCCAGGTACAAACTGGCTGGTATATACCGACCTCCGCGAGGCTATCAACTCATTTAAGGCAACAGGATTCATGTTTTTGCCCTGCAATTTACAATGCCTGTTCGGGGCAACAAAAAAGCCTGCAAATAGGCAGGCTCATTGGGTGGTTTATTGTTCTGGTTACGATCATCGTGCGGAGGCTATTTGCCCTGTATTGTAAATACGTGCTGTGGAGTGTATTCTTTCCGGTAGGCTGCCTTTATCATCAGCACTCATGAAAAATTCATACGCCTGCGGGTTATCCTTTATTGCTTCCGTTAGCAATTCTGTAGAATAGGGAAGAATTTTTCCATTCCCTGATTGAATAAAAAATTCATCCACCGCATTATGGCCATTATAAACTTTTGCACAATAAATATTCAACTTTCCTTTTGCCAGCCTTACTGCAAAACCAGGAAGGGTTTCAGTAGCTACATGGCTTACTTTTTTATTCGTGAACATTATTTGCGATACAGCATAATAATGTTGGTTTTGATAGGCAATAATATCAGAGCCTTTAATTTTTGATTTCCCATCAGCCAGTAAATAAGGCGATTTGAATGGTCCTGTTACCAATTCAAGCGTTTGAAAATAGGCAATGGAACCATCCTTTTTCTCAATAAAACATTTAGAATTTGTTTCCTTGGAACTTGCAACGGCCGCTTCCCTGCTGGCTTTATAAGCCGCATTATTAGCACAAGAACTGAAAATAATAGCTAAACAGGCAATGGATGCCAGGGTATTGAGGTGATTTTTCATAATAACTGGATTTAGGTTAGGTTACCGGAAAAAAACGACTATTCACCAATATTATTGTACTAATACATATAAATATTATTAGATATCCGGTGTCCTGCTTTCTATTTATATCTATCACCTATCGATCTGGTTTTTGCAAAATTCGTCCCTATCCATTTAAGAGTCAAAGGGTTATTAATTACCGCTTATCAAAAAAAATACAAAAAACGGGTATCTGCTTTTAAATTTGTAGGGCATATTCCGGAGTGATTTTATCCAATATATGCATTGCTTCCTTTGAAAAAATAATGATGACCTACAAGAAGAACTCCTTTTTATTTGGCCTGCTGGCAGCAGTTATTATAGGCGTTGCCGTCTTTTTTATCTTTAAAAAAATATCCGCTGCAACCGCGGTTGAGGAAAAAAGGGAGACCTACCTACCCTCAAATTCCAACTACCATATCATCCGAAAAGAGGGTTTTGAATATATAAGGCCTATTCTTTTTGCCAATGAATCGGGCGAGTCTGCGAATCTCCTTTCGGTTAAATCGGACTTGAATTCCATGATATCCGGTATGAAAACTTCGGGTATGGTGGCGGGGGCCTCGGTCTATTTACGATTATTGGAAAATGGTAATTGGATAAATGCAGGGGATGATAGCAATTATATCCCGGGGTCTTTAATGAAAGTACCCGAATTAATCACATTTATGAAAATGAATGAGGAAGAACCTGGCCTGCTAAGCCAGAAAATAACTTATTATGCTCCATTAAAGTTACCCAAGCGTTCTATTTATATTTCCAAATCGATTGAGGTAGGAAAGACCTATACTATCAAGGAATTACTTTATTACATGATTGCATATTCCGATAATTATGCCACTGCCCTGTTGAATAACAGAATGGATTTAAAAATATTTAAAAAAGTGTTCACCGATTTGGGATTAACGGAGCCGGATTTAAGCAAAAGTGATATACCCATCACTTCCAATCAATTTTCCCGATTTATGAGAGCCTTGTTCAATGGGACTTACCTGAGTAACAAGGATTCCGAATTCTGTCTTGAACTGCTATCGCACAGCGATTTTAAAAATGGAATTTTAGGCGGTATCCCCGATAATATTAAAGTATCTCATAAATTTGGTGAAGCCGGGGATGCCCAATTTTCTTACCTCACAGAATCGGCCATTGTTTACCTAAATAATACCCCCTTCCTTCTTACCATATTTTCAAAGGGTAAGAATAACCAGGCGCTTCCTTCGGCCGTATCCCAAATTTCTAAATTGGTATATGAAAATTTAAGAACCCGGTCCTGAAATAAATAAAGAAATTGAATTAGGATAAGTAAGTCAATTAATTGAATCCGGACTCAGGTTTGAATTACTTAATTGCTTTACCAGTTGCATGGCATCTGCTAATTTTCGTTGGGCAACTTCCAGGTCCTTTAAAGAATTTTTTGAATTCATGTTTGCATTGAGTTGATCTAATTTCTGCATGCATTCCGAAAGTAAACTCATAATGGAATCCTGCTTCATCATACTCAATGCCTCCTTTTTGATTTTAGCCTCCTCTACCCTGTTGATTCCCGATATAACAACGGATTTTAAATGAGCCATGAATTCGCCCGAATCAAAAGAAGGGTCTACCTTCTTATTATTTTCAACGGGAACTGCATCCGTTGCAATTTCACCTGAAGGGCAACGATTATCCATAACCGCTTTCATAAATGGAGTCTCTTCAAAAACGGAAGTAAATGACCCAAACAGGAAAAATATTCCCGTACATAGTATAAACAGGCTAAAAAGGCGATACCGTTTCATATACAATATTTATTACGAAAAGATTCGTATCAAATATATATTTCAAATAGTTAATGCAAAAACCTCCTGCATATTTTAACAATACTTTGGAACAAAAAAAGTAGTAAGGTCACCCGCAGTACTCCTAATATCTCATGCATTCCGTATTGCAAAATCGCCAGCGGTGCTGCTGTTTCTTAAAAGGGACCTGCTAAAAAACAGCAGGCAAATAAATGCCAGTTGCCCAAAGGGGGCTATGTCCATAATCACCCAATCGGCCAGGTGAAACAACAACAAGGAAAGGGCTATAAATGGGTCGAAACGCCTGGTAAAAAATCCCACAAATGCGAAAAGTTCCAATACGATACTGCCCAAAAACAAAAAATAAGAAATTCCGGAGTGGTTAACAAGAAACAGGTGAACAGAGGTTCTCCAGCCTGTATTTCCTTCCAAAAAATAGGGCCCAAACTGTCCGGTTAACAGGTGGCTTAAGTGCTGACTGTTTAAATAAGAACCAGACAACAATTTAAGCAGCCCGGCAGATCCATAAAAGAACAACAGGAAATAACGAATTGCTTCAAAAGCAAATAATTTAGAACGTATTCTTTTAAATACTAAAGGAAATAAAACGATGAACATCCCTTCCTGAAAATTCCAGTGTATATGCCGGCTCATCATGGTAACAAAGAACAAAAAAGAAAGAATGCAGCCCACAATACCCGGTAATTGCCTTAATGGATTTAAAAACAAGGCAACCAATATCAACAGAAGAAAGATATCAAAAAACCAGGCTCCTGTCAAATTCCACAATAATATACCTGGTATGGCTGCCAAAAACGGGAGCCAGGAAACCGGGTCGGCGGGAAGGCTAAATAAAGGGTTTCCAACAAGTGCATGGAGTCCTACACCCGACAATTGGATGATCAGGTATTCAACTAATAAAATACCCATTAGAATCCTGTAGGCGTAATGAAAATTTCTATTCTCCATTCCTGAAATTTTTCCAAATGGTTACAGAATCTATCAACTGAAATCCATTTCGGTCAAAATCAAAACTATACCGGATGATTTCCAACGAATCGCCAGGCTCAATCTTTCTTCCTGCAAAGCAGGTGTACCATGTAACCCATTTCTCCGGCTTAATTTTTCCGGGGGTAAGCTTATCCACTAAATACTGTTGTACAATTGGATTTGAAAACCGGTACAGGATATAATGATTTAAAAACACCCGGTTTGTATCTTCCACATAATGCACAAAGCCCCGTAGGCTGGTTTCAAGGAAATCTTTTTTCCAATACCATTTTCCTGTTATCGGAATGATCGTTCCATTCTGTTTACAGGCATATACTTCCCCTGTATTGTTATGGTTAAAATCCACACTATACATGGCATTATACGGAAACAAAAGCAGGGACATTTTTTTATCAAATGCAATAGCATAAATGATAATAAAAAGCACTGCCATAATAAATGCAAGCCGGGAATACCGGAATAAACGGTATAGGAAAAGATTTTTCAAAATTTTTACCGCAAAGGAGCTTCAAAATTTTGTTTGAAACCGGCGAGAAGGTAAAGAAAAACTATAATATAACTCATGCTGCTAATCAGGGCGGCAGCTATGGCTCCATATTTGGGTACAAGCAAAATATCGAATACCAGTACCAGGGTCAGCCCCAGGGTATCGCCAAAGAAAATCCGTTTTACCCTGTTATTCCCAATATAAACGGCATTCATCAGGGTCAATAATCCAAGACCAAAGAACCCGGGCAGGAATATCCACATGAGCCGGTGCATATTCTCAAATCCGGGTCCAAATAAAAAGGGAAACAGCCAGGGCCCGGCGGCCGCAATAAAAACAGAGGTGAGAAGCAGGATGAGAATATACGGTTTCATCAAATTACGCCAACTCGTATAGGTAACGGCTATTTTTTCCTCATGTATAAAGGGCAGCAGGGTGGAACTGATGATAGAAGAGAAATAAAGAAAATACTGTCCAATTTTACCACACTGAACATAGCTGCCCAGGCTATTATCGGTTGTATATTTTTCAACAAAAAAATTATCGATCCGTAAAAAGGCAAAATAGATCAGGGAAGAAAACATGATCCAGATTCCATGCCTGACCATTGGTTTCAGTGATAAACCCGATTCAGATGGCCCCTCCTCCCTAAAAGAATAATACATTAAGCAAATTCCCTGGAGCAGGAAAAGTAGGGAATAACTGATGGCAATCCATTTTATTCCGGGAAAACGATCGGATATAAAAAGTATTCCTAAAAGGATAAGGTACGCCAAATTGGATAGCCCAAGAACCATGTTTTGGAGGTTAAATTGTTTCCTGGCACTCAATACCCCTTGATACAGAATCATCAGGAGGTTACCAATGCAAAACAATATACCTGCCAGGGGCATGGAGAACCAGTGAATTGCAAGTAAAGAAGTAATGGAAAATAAAAGGAGGAATATCCCTGAGGAAACTGTTGCCACCAGGAGCAATTTCCGGTTTATGGATCTAAGCAACCGGTGATCCTCACCATAGTACCGGATAGCGGCATAATCGAGGCCCAGGGAGGCAATAAAGGCAATAAAGTTGAAAAGGTATAATTCATTAAAAAAGTAACCACTTATGTTACTTCCCAACAGTCTTACGATAAGCACATTAATAAAAAAAACACAACCATGATTGATCATTTTACCAACCAGGTTATGTTTGAGGATCTCCGCTAATTCGGGCATATCAGTTTTTAAGACTCTTAATTATCTCGCAAAACTCGGATGCATTCAGGCTGGCTCCACCTACCAGTCCTCCATCTACATTAGGCTTCCCAAAAATTTCTTTTGCATTTGTTGCCTTCACACTACCTCCATACAAAATAGAAACCGAAGAGGCAATATCAGTTCCATATTGTTTTTCTATCAATGACCGAATATGAGCATGCATATCCTCTGCCTGTTCGGCGGTTGCGGTTTTTCCGGTTCCTATTGCCCAAATGGGTTCATAGGCAATAATAAAACCTTTCATTTTTTCTGAATCAAGATGAAATATACCGTCCCGAAGTTGCTGGTTAACATAGGTATTTTGGGATCCATTTTCCCGGATGGATAAGGGCTCGCCACAGCAAAATATAAGATGGATACCATGTTCAAAAGCCCGAATCACTTTTTCAGTCAACAGTTCGTTGGACTCATGAAAATATTCCCTCCTTTCGCTATGGCCAATTATTGCATACTTAATCCCGATGGATTTCAGCATGGCTCCACTTACTTCACCGGTAAACGCCCCGTTGTTTGTGGCGGCAATATCCTGGGCGGAGATGAACATACCGGTTTGGCCTTTTACCAGGTTGTTGGCTTGTACCAGGTAGGGGAATGGGACGGCAAACAGAGCCTCTGTTCCAGGTTTTAACCCGGAAACTCCCTGAAGTATTTCTGTAATCAATTTCTCCCCTTCTGCCAGGGTAAGGTTCATTTTCCAATTAGCTGCTGCAATTTGTTTTCGCATTACTCTATCATGTTTGTTTAAAAAGTTCTTCCAAATTAGCCATTTCTTCCTGAGACAGGTCTTCCCCTTTCATTTTCTTCCAGTTAGCAATATCAGATAACACTTTGGGAAAGGAGTATCTTTCTTCTCCCCAGGTGAAGCTGGGGGTATCTTTTTTCGGTTGTGCATGGCCGTGAATACTGCAACATACTCCTACCATCGATCCGGTGCTAAAAGCGCTGTTAATGGCAGACCTGCTATAATCTCCCATGATTAAGCCGGCTTTATTTCCTACCTGTTCTTTCTGATATCCCGGCAAGGTTATCCATACATCTGAACCGGTATTTTTTACATTGCTTACTGAAGTTCCGGCGCCCAGATTGCACCAATATCCCAAAACCGAGTCGCCAAGATACCCATCGTGCCCTTTATTGCTATACCCCATCAAAACCGAATTCTTAATTTCTCCACCACCTGTACAATGAGGCCCCAGGGTGGTGGCTCCATAAATTTTTGTTCCCATTTTTAAAACAGACCCTCTTCCCATGGCGAATGGCCCCCGTATAAGGCAGCCTTCCATAATTTCTGTATCCTCCCCAATATAAACCGGCCCCATACTGGCATTAATAATGGATGAATTAATAACTGCATTCTTTTCCACAAATAGCATGGACGGGTTGATCACCTTCACCCAATTGGGTATTGGGGCCGAAACCCGGTTTCTTGTTAACAGTAAAAAATCGTTAAAGAGTGCCTGCTGGTTCCGCTGTGGGATATGCCATGGACGTGAAATACAGGGTATCCCATCTACATGGCCATTTAATATTTTAGTATAGTTCTCTAAATCTGGTAGAAGGTTAGCAGGTACAGCCTCCGGTATCTTTTCATGAACCAGCCGTACTTCTTCCCCCGTTAGTAATTCCCATTTTTCTCTGATGGTCAAAATTCCAATCCTTAATTCTGCTATATGCCGAGTTGCGGAAAATGGGTATAACCCGGAGCGTAAATTATGGTCGCTAAGTACGATCATACCCGAAATTAAAAAATCCCTCCGGGAAAACCCGAAGGGACTTAAAGTATAGCCATGAAAAAACAATAAAGCTGCCCGTGGCAACCAATTATTTTACTTTCTTTTCGTAACGTTTCTTGAATTTGTCGATACGTCCGGCCGTATCTACCAGTACATTTTTACCTGTATAAAACGGGTGCGAAGTATTGGAGATTTCAATTTTGATCAGGGGGTATTCATTGCCGTCTTCCCAGGCAATAGTTTCCTTACTTGCGGCGGTTGAGCGACTGAGAAAGGTATAGCCATTACTCATATCTTTAAAAACTACCGGACGGTAAGCAGTAGGGTGAATTCCTTTTTTCATTTTTTTTGTTTTGCAACACGGATTTTGCCGTGTCAATTTTTAAGTTTGCAAATATAGACTAATTTGTTCAGATTTTGTCTCAATTTTTCATATTGACATATTGCAAGGGAATGCCCAGAGACCAGCCTTTACTTGCCTGTATAATCAATTGTAAATCATCAATCTTCTTTGCAGTAACCCGAATTGTATCATCCTGAATAGCTGCCTGGACCTTGAGTCCGGTATCCTTTATAAGTTTCACTATTTTTTTTGCATCATCCTGTTTAATACCATTTCGTACCGGTACTTCCTTTTTGGTAACCTTACCACTTACATAGGCATCTTTACTTAAATCATACACCTCTGCTGCCAACCCCTGTTTCATTCCCCGGCTGATCAATACATCCACTATTTGATCAATTTTCATATCACTATCTGCTTCCAAATTCACAATAAATTCCTTCTTATTTAATTCAATTAATACGTGTGAATCTTTGAAATCGAACCTGTTAGTAATTTCTTTCTTAACAGTATTTATTACATTATCCAGGGTTTGAAGATCAACTTTACTGGTCATATCGAAAGAGGGCATAAAATATAAATTAAATGATAAAAGCTTACTTTTTGCTATAACGCATTCTTGCTGCAAGGATGATAAATAATCCGGTCAATACCAAAAAGATGGCGATAATTTCAGCCTGGGAAAGTCGCATCCCCAGGAAATCGTAATGTCGATTAACCCGGATTCGTTCAATAAGAAAGCGCTCAATCCCATTTACAACCAGGTAAATTCCAAATATTACAAATGGGGTTTTAACGGATTTCCTGATACCCCAAAGGAACAGAAACAGGATAGTACAACCTAAAATTTCGTAAAGAGGGGTAGGAAAAACCGGAGAGGGCAACATTCGGTTATGGTCATCCCGATCCCCCGGGATTAATATCCCATCTTTATTTACATTTTTGGGATATGTATAGGCGAAGAACCAGTTTGGCATAAAGGAAGGCCCCTGAAACCAGCGGTGCGGCACCTCCGAAAGGGAGGGGTAAACCCTGTCGGTTACGATAACTTCCTTACCCGTGCTATCTGCTGCCCTTCCCTCTAAAAAATAGTCGGCATACCTGGCAATTTTTTCATTAAAGGCGGTTGTATCACTGGCCCGCATGATCTTTCCGGTTTCGCTGCTCGAATAGGCGCTATTATATACGCCCCAATCGCCATCACCTGAAACCTGGCATCCAATTCTCCCAATTGCATAGGCTATGAGGAGAGCAGGGGCGGCAGAATCTACCAGGTGCCCAATAGGAATTCCTTTTTTATATGCAAACCAGCAAATGGCAATAGCCGCTAAAATGAGTCCGCCGTAAAAGGTAAGGCCGCTGGCCGAAAATATCCTTTCAATGGGATGTGCAATAAATTCATCCCAGTTCTCAAAATTATCAAAGAGTTTGGCACCCAGAATACCGAATACCAGGCCCAGGATGATAATATCACCCACCCTGTCGTGTGGCCAAATCCTAACCGGCCTGTTTTCCGGTTCTTTTAATTGTTGTTTCTTTTTCTCATACCATTTAATTCCTGCAAGCAATAATCCCAGCAAAATCCCACCGGTCCAGCTACCCTCCCCCGAAAAAATATAATCCTGGGGTTCTACACCCGGAGGTTTACTAAAAAAGAGGCCAACCAATTTATATCCAAATAAAAAACCGGCTACCAGGTTGATAAGAATTTCGGAAAAAGAAGCGGGTTTCCCAACTGTAATTATCTCTTCCCGGGGTTGCAGCAAACCCAGTTTTTCCTTTCGCTTAAACTCACTCGTTAAAACAAGGGCAGCTACTGCAAAAGCCACTGCCACCATCAGGCCAAATGTATTCAGAAAAGCAAGAGCAGGCCACTCCACACCAAACCAGTCTTTGAAAACGTAATATAAATTGGGATACATTTTTACTTATTGATTCGCAAGTTATCGGTTCGAACCGGGAATAAAAAATCCCCGCCTGTTGGAGGGGATTGCAAAGGAATACAGGATGTCAATTACAATATTGTGCAAAAACTGAAATCAGGTTATTTGCGATCATTTGGGCTGTTTTTCCTTCGATCTGATGGCGTTCGAGAAAATGCACCAAGGCTCCATCCTTAAATAATGCAATGGAAGGTGAGGAAGGCGGAAAAGGCATCAGGTGTTCCCGTACTTTGTGCACAGCTTCCACATCAAATCCGGCAAAACTGGTGGTTAAATGATCCGGTTTTTTTTCGCTATTCATTACAGCCATTAACACACCGGGGCGGGCCGTACTTCCGCCACATCCGCAAACTGAATTAATCATGACTAATGTTGTGCCTTTTTCTGAAAGGGCATTTTCAACATCATTTTCGGAGAGCAATTCTTTAAAACCATTTTCGGTTAGCTCTTCTTTCATTGGGATAACTATCTCTGCTGGATACATAAATAAAATTTTGCGCAAAGGTACTTTCAAACGGCGGATATTGAAGCAGTTGAATAATTTAGGAATGCGCAATTATGTCGCACTTTTTCCTTAAGTAGCGCCATAATGGCATGTAACTTATCCGAACTTGTTTCTATTTGGCATAAATACGGAGGTGGAACATATTTTGTTTCCTATTAAAAAATTAACCACAAAAAATAAAAAGGCCATGACATTAATGAAAGTAAACGACAATTTGAGCCGTTCATTCGACGGGATGATGCGCGATTTTTTTAATGATTTTCCATCGGTTTTGAATAAAAATCAGGAAAATGATTATTTACATTTTCCACCGGTAAATATTGTTGAAAGACCCGGGGAATATGAACTGCATATTGCTGCACCGGGGTTCAAAAAGGAAGACTTCAATGTTTCGATTGATCAAAGGATGCTGACTATTAGCACGGAAAAAAAAGAAGACACGCAGGTGCAGGATGAAAATAAAATGATTCGCCGGGAATTTAGTTACCGCGCCTTTAAGCGGAGTTTCACACTCAATGAAAAGATTAACAGTGAAGCTATATCTGCCAAGTACGAAAACGGAATCCTTGCCCTTACCCTACCAAAAAAAGAAGAAGTAAAACAAAGTGCCCGCGAAATCAATATCCAGTAATTGACCGCAGGAAAAATAAGTACATACAGTTGGTCACTACCTTTAATAAAGGTTAGCCCCTTCCAGTCGTGGAAGGGGTATTTTTTTGCTTTCTCCCGAATTTGGTAAAGTTTTTGAATACCCCGGCTATGACTAAACCGCTTCTTTTTATTTCTGTGTTATTCCTGGTGGCCTCCTGCCAACGAAAATCCACTCCTCCCCCGCCTCCGCCGACACCTGAAGCAGCGGTATCACATCCTGTGAACAAAATAAAAATCACGGAAAAACCAAGGAAAGTAGCAAAGGTGATTATTGTAAATGATCAGGCAGCCACGAAAACACCTGATGGGCGATACTATTACGACCTGGATGGGCAACGGTATTGGAAAAATTTCAGAACGGGGAAATACTATATCTACCGGAAAGGAATAAATGCCGATCCGGACTTTATACCTCCTGCAAAAAAAGATTAATAGCCCAGGATTTTAAGCATACTTTGAGCCGATTGTTCCTTTGCATAGACCCAGTCTGTGAGTTTCCCATTTTTATCATACCCAACAAGGATATGTTTTGGCGACGGGATCAGGCAATGTTTAATTCCGCCATAGCCGCTGATCTGGTCCTGGTATGCCCCCGTGTGAAAGAAGCCTACATATAAGGGTTCGCCGTTTTCATTGGTTTTGGGCAGGAACACTTCATTGATATGTTCTTCACTATCGTAATAATCGTGGCTATCGCAGGTAATCCCACCCAGAACTACCCGCTGGTACTCCTGCTCCCATTTATTGATGGGAAGCATCAGGAACTTCTCTCCAATCCCCCATGTATCCGGCAAGGTGGTAATAAAAGATGAATCGATCATATACCAGACTTCCCGGTCGTTCTGATGTTTTTCACTGATTACGCTGTAAATGTGGGCCATGCTTTCACCCACCGTATAACTACCAAACTCGGTAAAAATATTTGGCATAGGCACTTTGCTCTTCTTACAGGCCACTTTAATATTTCGCACGATTTCATTTATCATAAACTGATAATCAAAATCAAAACCCAGCGAATGTTTAATTGGAAACCCGCCGCCAATATTAATTGAATCCAGTTCGGGGCAAATTTTCTTCAACTGGCAATAAAGATTAATCACTTTATTCAATTCACTCCAATAATACACATCGTCTTTGATGCCCTTATTCAGGAATAGATGGAGCATTTTCAGTTGGAAGCGATGCTCGTTCCCCTCAATCTTATCAACATAAAACTCCAGGATATCTTTCAATTTAATCCCCAGGCGGGAAGTGTAAAAAGGAAAGGTTGGTTCTTCTTCGGATGCCACCCTGATTCCCAGGTTAAATGGCACTTTCACCGATTTTATATAATGCCGCAATTCATCCTTATTATCCAGCACGGGAATAACATTTTTAAACCCGGAATTCAATAATTGGGCGATACGCTGGGTGTAAGATTTTTGTTTAAACCCGTTACAAATGATATAGGTGTCTTTGGTAATTTTCTTCTTCTCGTAAAGCTTTTTAATGATTTCAATATCGTAGGCATAGGATGTTTCGAGATGGATATCGTGTTTTAATGCTTCTTCCACCACAAAACTGAAATGGGAACTTTTGGTGCAATAACAATAATTATACTTTCCCTCATATTTATGCTTTTTAAATGCCTCAGCAAACATTTTCTTTGCCTTGTTTATATTGATGCCGATCTTAGGCAGGAAGGTGAGTTTCAGTGGCGTGCCGTACTTATCAATTAACGTTTTAAGGTCTAAATCATTAAACTGCAAATAGTCGTTCTTCAGTTTAAAACCCTCTTGCGGGAAGGTGAAAGTTTGTTCCACCAGATCGTGATAGGAATTATTCATTTCAGTAAGAAAAATCGGCCTTTTTAATTAATGTAACGGCAAATATAAAACAGAACATAAAAAAACCGGTGCCATAAAAGCACCGGCATCCAAAAAAATCAAATGAAATTACTTAACCGATTTAACCAGTTTGGTAAAGGTTTCCGGTTCATTCATGGCAAGGTTGGCTAAAACCTTACGGTTAAGGTCTATATTCTTTTCGGCCAGTTTGTGAATAAACTGGCTATAGGTTAAGCCCTCAGCCCTAACTGCTGCATTGATACGGGCAATCCATAATGCGCGGTAATCACGCTTTTTAACCTTACGGCCAACATAGCTGTATGTTTGGCCTTTTTCCAATACATTTTTGGCAACGGTATATACATTTTTCCGTTTTCCATAGAAGCCCTTTGCGGCTTTTAATATTCTTTTGCGGCGGGCCTTACTGGCGGCTGCATTTACTGAACGTGGCATTTTCTAATTTTTTAAAGTTAAAGCTGGGATTGATCGGATGGTTATTTCATGGCTAATAACCGTTTCACAAAATGGAGATTGGCATCACTAACCACACCATCCATGCGCATGGCTCTTTTACGTTTGGTTGATTTCTTAGTGAGGATGTGGCGTTTGAAAGCCTTTTGGTGGGTGATCTTTCCTGAACCAGTAACTTTGAAGCGTTTTTTTGCGCTACTGTTCGTTTTTACCTTTGGCATTTAATAACTGTTATTAAGTTACTCCCTGCTGGCGCCCCAGGGTCGTTTTCCGGGATCTTTTTGGCCTTGTGGGAAATGTTTAAATTGAAAAGACGGGCTTTTCGGGCGGCAAAGGTAGGTAAAAAAACAGGAAAACAAGCAAATTACTACCAGAAAATCCGTTTCCCTGGCACGAATAGCCAGTTTTTTTTACTATGAACCTAAAGACTACTACCCCTCCCCCACTGATTTGGCAGGAATCAATTCAAGGAAAAGGAAGATACCCAGGGAAGATATTTTCAATAAAATAAGGATTATCTCACTGTAACTACAGGGCCATATTGTAGCCTCGGGTCTCTTTTATTCTTATTGGGAAACAAAACATCGTGTGCTGTTTCGTACCCTTCATCTGAAATTTGTTTCAGCATTTTTTTGGTATTCTTCTTCCTGATGGCATATACGACAATTCCCACAAGGGCAGCCGCAGCAAGCCCTAATAATACTTTGTTTCTTGTTTTCATTTTCTGGTTCCTGGTTTCAATAAATGAAGAATAACCCCCACCGGGGGCAAAAACTACAATGCAATAGCTATGCCAAACAGGTTGCAGATTGCTGCTATACTTTATAGCCTTTATGCGTAAACGCAGCCACAGTGAATGATATCCCTGAAAATATGTAGGAAAGAATGAAAAGTTAAAATAATGGAAACCCCTTTTTGTCATTCGAAAGAAACTTATTCCCCCGGAATTGCATTGGGATTATTACCCTTTAAATTCAATGGGCGGGTATGGGAAAATACCCAAGGTTAGAGTCGATTTACTACTGAAAATTAGCATTGCATCAAATAATTAGTTGTGCTAACTTTATATGACCGAATGATCCTTTTTTAATCGCCAAATCCAAACTTTATGGCTAAAAACGGACCTATACTGGTGGTAGAAGACAATCCTACAGACAGCCAGGCATTGCATAATGCACTTAACCAGGCCTGCACAGGTAATGAAATTATTTCACTTGCCAGCGCAGATGAAACTTTGAAATTCTTAAAGAGTCCTCCGAAAATTCCCTTTTTAATTTTATGTGATGTAAACCTGCCAAAAATGGATGGCATTGAATTAAAGAAAAGAATAAATACCAGCTATCCTTCTGCTATCCGGATCATCCCCTTTATATTCTATAGTTCCTATACTTCTGATTATGCAATCATGGAAGCCTATAACAGCCTTACCATACAGGGATATTTTCAAAAGAATAATGCCCTGCGCGAGCTACCAGAAGTGATTAAAACCATTACCGATTATTGGCGGTTGTGCCGGCTACCTTTATACCCAGGCAAATCCAACCATATCATTCATTCCCATAACAAATAACCCGCATTCCGGTCCAATTAATTTTCAGCGTTAAACAAGTTGAAAAACGAAATCGGAAGAACCAAAGGCTACCTCCTAAAAATTTGATAAACTATTGCTTGAAAATATCATTTGGATTAATTTTGACCACAACGAATGACCCAAGTGCTTAAAGTCATACAGGTTTGTTTTTTAGGCATCCTGTTGATGCTGTTAAATATCAGCCTGCCCATTGTACTCACCAAAGTAAATAGCGATCAGCATATATCGCAAAAAGAAAAGGCCGAAAGGGATCCTTATTCCAATTCTTCTGAGGAAAAAACTTCTTCGGCTTCATTCAATTTGGCCGAAGAGTATTTACACGAAGGAAATTGCCTGGTACAGTTAGAACCCTGGCAATTAAGCAACACCTTTATTCATGCGCAGGAAACGGCATATATAGCATTTCATAGCGAACTTCACTGTCCCCCGCCAAACATCACGGCCTGGTTTTAATTACTCTATTATTCTGAACCGGATTCAACTTTTCCGGTAACTTTTTCCCTGTTCAGCCGATGAATAGGTAGGGCTAAAAGGCCTTGCACGATCGGTATGTTGCAGGTATTGATGTCCCAAATAATCAATCAAAATAAACATGAAAAATAATTTTTCGATATTTTCTAATTTTAAAAATGATATCCTTTCCGGAGCCATCGTTTTTCTAATCGCATTGCCGCTTTGTCTCGGCATTGCACAGGCTTCCGGGGCTCCTTTATTTTCAGGAATTGTAGCCGGTATTGTAGGGGGAGTAGTTATTGGTTCCATTAGTAGCAGTTCTTTTAGTGTAAGTGGCCCGGCGGCGGGTCTGGTTGCCATTGTAATTGGCGCAATTTCAGAATTGGGAACCTTTGAAGTTTTCCTTTGTGCGGTAATTCTGGCCGGGATTTTCCAATTGTTGTTGGGCTTTGTTAAAGCCGGGACTTTTGCCAATTTCTTCCCCTCCAGTGTAATTGAAGGAATGCTTGCAGGAATTGGGCTTACGATAATTTTTAAACAGCTTCCGGATGCCGTAGGGTTTACTGGCGGCAGAACCGGTTTGCTAGACGCAGAGCGTGGCATTAACTTCAACCTGCTGGCGGGTATTGGTAACAATATTCATTGGGGTGCCGTAACCATAACCCTTTCCTGTATTGCCCTATTAATAGTTTGGAATACCAAATTTTTTAAGAAACTTCAAAAAATCCCTGCCGGTCTTTTGGCCGTACTTTTAGGAACCCTTTTAAACTTCTGGTTTCTTCACTCCACAGGAACGCTTCATTTAGAAAAACAATACCTGGTACAATTAGAAGTACCTTCTTCATTTAATGCCTTCTTTTCCCAATTCTCATGGCCTGAATTTTCGGGTTTTAAAAATCCACTGGTATGGCAATACGGGCTAATTATTGCTGTGGTAGCTTCCATTGAAACCTTACTCTGTATAGAAGCAACCGATAAAATGGATCCGCAGAAAAGAAATACTTCGGGGAATAAGGAACTGATCGCACAGGGAGTGGGAAATACCTTAAGTGGTCTGATTGGCGGTCTTCCCATTACTTCCGTCATTGTAAGATCCAGTGCTAATATTAATGCGGGCGCCAGGTCTAAACTGTCTACCATCGTGCATGGAATTTTGCTTCTTATTTGCGTTGCCGGCATTCCCGTTATCCTCAATATGATTCCCAAGGCGGCCTTGGCCTCCATTTTAATTTTCACCGGATTTCGGCTTGCAAAACCTGCCATCTTTATTCACATGTACCATGTTGGAAGGACTGAATTTATTCCCTTTGTGGTAACTGCCATAGCGGTGGCACTGCCTTTCCTAGGCCTTTTAAAAGGGGTGGGACTGGGGATGCTCATCAGTATTTTCTATTTGTTGCGGAGTAATATGCGAATACCCTACTACTACCGGAGAATTCAATCGAAGCATGAAGACGTTACCAAACTGGAGCTTGCACAGGAGGTATCATTTTTAAATAAAGGAAGTATTAAACAAACCCTAGCACAAATACCATCCCATAGCAGTATAATAATTGACGCATCTAAATCGGAGTATATTGATTATGATGTACTGGAAGTAATCCGGGAGTTTTACAAAGTGCATGCCCCCGACAGAAATATAGAAGTTTCTTTAACCGGTTTCAGGAATGATTACCGTATTCCCCAAATTGGAAATGTCCATTTTAAGATGACAGAGTTAGACCAAATGGAAAATGTAACACGAAAATCCGGTAAACACACCAAACTTCTAAGGGAATTGAACAATGCGTAGCCCTTTCAAAAAATTTTTAAACTTTTCAAATTAAAATACAAATGGAATCTTATAAAATATTGCTTAAACGAAACAAACAATGGGCTGGTAAAATGTTGGAAACTGATCCCGAATTTTTCACCGGCCTCTCTCAAACCCAGAAACCGGAATTCCTATGGATTGGATGCAGCGACAGCCGGGTTCCGGCAAATGAAGTAACGGGTACCCGGCCCGGGGAAATATTTGTACACAGAAATATCGCCAATATTGTACTTCACACCGATGTTAACCTGTTCAGTGTGTTGGAATATGCAGTTACCCATCTTAAGGTTAAGCATGTAATAGTATGCGGCCACTATGGTTGTGGCGGAGTGAAGGCGGCCATGGGTAATCAGAACTTCGATCAGGTTTTAAATATGTGGCTTCGGGTAATCAAGGATGTGTACCGTCAAAATAAGGATGAACTGGAGGCTATTACCGATCTCAATGACCGGGCCAATCGGCTGGTTGAACTGAATGTGAAAGATCAGGTTGAAAAACTTTGCAAGACTTCGGTAATTCAAAAGGCCTGGAAAGAAGGAAATATTCCTTGTATCCATGGATGGGTATATGGCTTGCATGATGGCAAACTCAAAGAAATAATTTCAATAAAACCGAAAAAAAATGTGATTGACCCGGTTTATGTATATGAGGATATATAGGTGGATTCCAGGTATTTCAATTCCACCCAAACGATTCACCTGGATGAAATTCAGGTTATCGTGAAAAGTTGGAAGCCATATTGGCTGAAACCCATATATAAGTTTTCATGATTTAACCCAAAAAGAGCAGCAAAATTGCTGCTCTTTTATTTAAAATAGTTATTGTTCCGGTTTTGGTTCAGGTTTTGGGGCCTGGTGTTCTTTGGGTTTTCCCTCTTTTTTCTTTTGAGATTTGGGGGCAAACATCACCAACATCCGCTTCCCTTCCATCTTTGGCATTCCTTCGAGGGCGCCAATATCTTTTAACCTGTCGGCAAACTTTAGGAGAAGCAACTCCCCTCGTTCTTTGAACATAATGGCCCTTCCTTTAAACTGAACATGGGCTTTCACTTTATCCCCCTCACCCAGGAATTTTTCGGCATGTTTTACCTTAAATTCAAAATCGTGGTCATCGGTATTGGGGGTAAAACGGATTTCCTTTACTTCGCTGGTTTTCGATTTTGCCTTGATTTCCTTTTTCTTTTTCTTCTCATCGTAAAGGAATTTATTGTAATCAATAATCCGGCAAACGGGTGGTACAGCAGATGCAGAAATTTCCACCAGGTCGAGGTGGAGAGATTGTGCGATTTTCAGTGCTTCGGGAGTTGGATAAACACCCACTTGCACATTTTCGCCAACCAATCGTACTTCGGGTACTTTAATCATATGGTTGGTACGGTGTTCCTGCTGTTGTTCTTTTCTGAACCTTGGATTGAAGCCTCCCCTGAATGGAGGTTTGGGAGAAAATGCCATTTATTTTTTTTGGTTTACAATGTTGTTCTACAATAGCAGCTATTCACTGCTTCTGGTTGATATTTCTTCTTTTACCTGGTTTACAAATTCATCAAGTGAAAGGGCCCCTAAATCGCCCTTCCCCTGTTTTCTCACCGAGACTATATTTCCCAGCATTTCCTTTTCACCTAAAACAAGCATATAAGGTACCTTCATCAACTCGTTATCCCTGATTTTCCTTCCAATCTTTTCGTGCCTGTCGTCTATTTCGGCACGAATATCCGCTTTTTTCAGGGTTTGCAAAACGGAATTTGCGTATTCCATAAATTTATCGCTGATAGGGAGGATTTTCACCTGAACCGGCGCCAGCCAGGCAGGGAATTTCCCTCCATAGTGTTCCAGGAGAAACCCGATAAACCGTTCGTGGGTTCCTAAGGGCGCCCGGTGAATAATCAGGGGCGTTTCCGGTTCGTTTTGCTGGTTGGTATAAGTCAGGTTAAATCGTTTTCCCTGGGCAAAATCTACCTGATTGGTTGCCAGCGTAAATTCCCGGCCAATGGCGCTCCAAATTTGAACATCAATCTTAGGACCGTAAAAAGCTCCTTCCCCTTTCACTTCCACAAAGGGAATATTTGATTCAATTAAGACGTTGCGCACCAGTTCTTCCGTTTCGAGCCAAAGTTGGGGCTCGTTAATATATTTTTGTCCCAGCTTTTCCGGATCGTGCAGGGAAAGGCGCATTACATACTTTTCAATTCCAAAAATCTTAAAGTATTTCAGGTACAATTCATTTACTGCTCTGAATTCATCCGGGAATTGTTCGCGACTACAATAAATATGAGCATCATTCATGTGAAGGCAGCGCACCCTCATCAGCCCGAATAATTCTCCACTCTGTTCATATCGGTAACAGGTACCATATTCTGCTATCCGGTATGGGAGGTCTTTGTAACTCTTTTGTCCGGTACCAAAAACTTTATGGTGGTGGGGGCAGTTCATGGCCCGCAGGTAATACTTCGTACCATCCAATTCCATGGGAGGAAACATACTATCGGCATAATATGGAAGGTGTCCGCTGGTGAGGTACATACTTTCTTTGGCGATATGCGGAGTTACTACCCGTTTATATCCCGCATCCAACTCCGATTTTTTGGCCAGCTTTTCCAGTTCCTCAATAATAACTGTACCGTTGGGCAGCCATAGCGGAAGCCCCTGCCCTACATCATCATCCATGGTAAAGATCCCCAATTCCTTTCCCAGCTTCCGATGGTCTCTTTTCTTTGCCTCTTCCAGCATAGCAAGATGCGCATCCAATTCTTTTTGATTAGGGAAGGTAACACCATAGATGCGGGTGAGTTGTTTATTTTTCTCATCACCTTTCCAATAAGCCCCGGCGATATTAGTGAGCTTGATGGCTTTGATACTACCCGTAGATGGAATATGAGGCCCCCGGCACAAATCGGTAAAATTTCCTTGGGTATAAAATGTAATCTCTCCATCCTGTAACCCAGAAAGCAAATCAAGTTTATACTCATCCCCTTTTTGCGTAAAGTAATTTATAGCATCCGATTTACTGATGGGCTTTCTTAAATAAATATTATTCTGCTTTGCCAGTTCCCCCATTTTTTCTTCCAATTGTGCCAGGCTTTCTTCTGTTATGGTATGAGAGCCAAGATCCATATCATAATAAAATCCATTTTCAATGGGAGGCCCAACCCAAAATTTTACGCCCGGGTAAATAGCTTCAACGGCTTCGGCCAACAAGTGAGCGCTGGAATGCCAAAATGTAGATTTTCCATCTGCATCATCCCAGGTTAGCAATTTAAGGTTTGCATCCTTTTCAAGTGGGCGCGTTGCATCCCAAACCTCTCCATTAATATTTGCAGCAAGTACCTTTCTTGCCAGACCCTCAGAAATAGATTTAGCAATATCCATAGCGGTAACTCCGGAAGCGTATTCCTTCACCGAGCCATCTGGTAACGTAATCTTAATCATTCGTTTATAATCCTTTTCAGGCTGCAAATTTAACGAAGTCTTTGCGAGGGAAAAATAAATCAGGAATATCTTTGGCTCGCCAAAATCCAATAAAGACAGGATTTTTTAGGGTTTACCCAGCATATGAAACATTTTTTATCCATTTTACCGGCTATTTTGCTTTTTTCCATGGCGGGTTCTTCGCAGGATTTTACAGGGCAATGGAAGGGGAAATTTGTGGATAAATCATCGAATTTAAACGGATGGGGAAATGATAGTTGTGAATATACCCTCGATTTAAACGAGGTGGGAAATAAAGTAAGCGGATTTTCATACACCTATTTTACGGATGGCGGATCGAGGTACTATACCATATGTTCTGTAGAGGGGATGGTGGATCCTAAGCACAACTACGTGGTAGTTCGGGAGATAAAACGAACTAAAACCAATGTGCCTGAAAAAATCCAAAACTGTTTCCAGGTACATAAGCTGTTTTACAAAAAAAATAGCGAAGGAGAGACCCTTTCCGGAAGCTGGCTGCCTGCACCTGGACAAAATGCAGATTGTGGCCATGGGCTCACTATGTTAAGCCGACGGACGCTCAGGCATGATATTCCTTCCTTTGCCAAATCATCCAACTCAAATTCCTATCCTTCTTCCAACCGAAAAAAGGAGGTAATTTCCAATGCAAAAAAAGAAGCAGTTCCTGCTATCCCTTCCGGGCAACCTAATGCAAGAACCATATCAAGGAGCAAAACCCGGCATCAACCTGAAAAAAATAATCTATCTGCCCCTATTGCCCACCAGCCTGTCATTATTACCAGGGAAGAGCCGTTGGAAGAATCCCAACCTCCGCTTATAAAAGAAAAAGACCCGCTAATCGTTCCTGGCTTTGAAATAAGAAACAGCACCGTCTTGCAAATTATCGATGTTTCACTACCCAGGGTACAGGTTGACCTTTACGATAATGGCGAAATCGATGGCGATAGCATCTCCCTGTTTTATAATGGGAAATTAATCCTTGCTCATCAGCGCCTTTCAGACAAACCCATCACGCTGCAAATTGATGTAGCTAATTATGATTGTTCAAATGAGTTAGTGATGTATGCTGATAACCTGGGGTCTATCCCACCCAATACGGCTTTGATGATTGTAACGGATGGTCCCAATCGGTATGAAGTCCGTATCACCTCCGATCTTAAAAAGAGTGGCGCAATTCGGTTCAGGCGGGAATAAATGAAAAAAGATTGTTTTCCTAAAACTTTAAATTATAGGTTACGGAAGGAAGGATGGGGAAAATAGAAACCTGTTTGGCCTGGATTTTCAAATCGCCCGTATAGGGGCTCCCTGTTTGGTCGAAATAAATAAAGAACGGATTTTTCCTGCTGTATGCATTAAACACACTGAATACCCATTCTCTTTTAACTTTCCTCCTGTAATTCCTTTTGGGAGTAAGCGTGGCCGATAAATCTAACCGGTGATAAGATGGTAACCGATATTGGTTAATTGCGCTGTATTCCTGGGTTAGTACTCCACCTATGATATAAAAGCGCTGAGGAAGTGTGGCCGCGTTTCCTGTTCCAAAAACAAAGGTGGCTCCAAACTTCCATTTATCATTTAACTCATACATGGCTACCAGGGAAAGGTCGTGCCTGCGGTCATATTTAGCCGGAAACTTATTTCCAAAGTTCAATTCGGGGAACTTCCGCCAGGTATAACTAAGAGTATAGCCCAGCCAACCGGTAAACTTCCCCTTCACTTTATGTATGAACAATTCAGCACCGTAACTCCACCCCTTACCAAATGTGAATGAATTTTCGGTATCATCGATGGTACTGGGTGTAAATCCTTCTTTATACTCAATTTGATTTTGCATCGATTTATAATACAATTCCAAAGAGGTTTCAAACATATTATTATGAAAATTGCGAAAATAACCTGCGGCATACAGCCAGCTCAGTTGCGGTTTTACCAGGTAGGTGCTGGGCACCCATACATCTGTAGGCAATGTGGTACCGGCATTACTCACCAGGTGAATATATTGAAGGTTCCTGGTAACTGACGCCTTCACGGAATTATTATCATTTAAGGCATACCGTACGGTTAAACGAGGTTCGAGGCCTCCATAGGATTTGACTTTCTTTCCTTTTCCGAAAACGATACTATCAATCCGATTCCCATTTTCATCGGTGGTATATATTTTATTGGGCCCCACCTGCATAAAGTAACTAGCCCTAATACCGGCATTTATACTCAGTTTTTTGCTGATATCCCAATTATCCTGGATATAGATACCCTCTTCATGTGCAAATTTAATTTGTGCATTATTGGGCCGGAACTGCACCGAATCCTGGTTGCCACTAACCACAGAAGGAGTAAACCTGTGCCAGGTATAATTAAAACCAAATTTTATTTTATGTTGGGAAAAGGGGTAATAATCATAATCCTGTTTCAGGCTTAGGTCGCGAATCCCGGATGCAATTTTAATCTTAAAATTATTCTGGGCACCTGAAAAATAGAAATTATAATCGTTATAAACGGCGGTTGTATTCAGGAATAATTTTTTATTAAACACATGATTCCATCGTAAGGTGCCAGTGGAATTACCCCACGGAATCTTAAACTCGAGGCTTTGGGTAGAATTGCGGAAATCGAATACATCTCTGCCAAAATATCCGCTTAGGTAAAGCCGGTTTTTTTGAGAAAAGATGTAATTCACTTTTGCGTTCAGGTCGTAAAAATAATAACCCGAACCATGAAACTGGCTGCTCTTACCAATAAAGGGTTTGATGAGCGCATCAATATAGGTTCGTCTTCCTGAAACGATAAAGGAAGCCTTATTCTTTTTTAATGGTCCCTGGATGGAAAGCCGGGATGCTATCAGGCCTAACCCACCATCCACTTCCATTTTTTGATTATTTCCTTCCTTCATCGCCACGTCCAGCACACTGGATAACCTTCCACCATATTGAGCCGGCATCCCACCTTTGATGAGCGTTACATTTTTAATAGCATCTGCATTAAACACGGAAAAGAATCCGAATAAATGCCCCGAATTATAAACTACGGCATCATCCAATAGAATTAAGTTCTGATCGGGGCCTCCCCCTCTCACGTAAAAACCGGCACTTCCTTCACCTGCATTTCTTACCCCTGGAATAAGTTGGATAGCTTTAAGAATATCCACTTCACCCAAAAAGGCCGGAATGGATTTAATTTGATCGATGGGCAGTGAAATTTTACCCATTTGGGCAACTTTCACATTATTATCCCTTTTGCGTGCAGTAACAATTACTTCTTCCGATAAATTCCTTCCCGAAATCATAGAAATATTAAATACGGTATCCTTATAAAGAGGAAGGTCAATAACCTGAGGCAGATAACCCACATAAGATGCCATCAACTGGTAATTGCCTTTGGGCAGGGTGAGGGAAAAAAAGCCATACTGATTGCTATTCACCCCTCGGCTGTTCCCTTTTAAGGTTAGTGTGGCCCCAATTAGGTTTTCGCCTGATGAGATATCCCTAAAATACCCGGAAATAGTAAATCTTTCCTGGGCGAAGGAAGAAAAAAAGGAGAATAATAAAAGAATAAAAATAAGGGGTCGCAAGGAGAATTAGTGGGCTTTGATCGTGTCTTTAATTTCACCACAAGGAGTGGTATTTGCTGATTTTGTATTATCCAAATATGGGTTTCGCAATGCGGTACTTTTGCTTATCCAGTTAGCGCCCTTTTCGGGGCCGAACGCATTATCACAATAAAAGAGATACAATTTTGGGCCTTCATAGTTCACCGTTTTAAAAAAAACGGGATAAAGCATTTCGGTGATCATCCTGAAATCCTGCCTCATTTCCGTAATATCAGTTTGAAGTAATAAAGACTGTGCGTTAGACCGGAGATCATCCAGGTTTGACTCCACGGCCTGCCTGATTACGAGGGTATCATTTTTCAATTCCTCCATATTTAAACTGTCGGTACGGCTTAAGAACTCCCGGGTAGCCTGCTTAATGGCAGTAGTATCCTGGTTAATAAATTCGTTAGAAAGTCGCAGGTAGGCATTTACCATCGAATCAATATTTGTATTAAAGGCTGAAGAATGCTTTTTTAACCCGATTGGTTCAGGTGGAGTGCCGGAAGGATGATTCCCTTTTCTTTTAAACAGGTACCAATAAAGGGCAAAAGCTAATCCTGCCAGTATAATAACAATCAGACCCCGTTTCATATTACCATTTTCCCAAAGTTAGGGTTATAGTAAATATGTGCCGGGCCAATACATTGAATTACTTTTGCAGCCCGGAACCATAAACCCGGAGTAAATTATGTTACTTGGATTACAGGATGTTACTTTTGAATTTGGCGCCCGCACGATTGTACGCGATGCCACATGGCATATTCAACCCAATGAACGCATTGGATTGATAGGCTATAACGGCACAGGGAAATCTACTCTTTTTAAAGTGCTTACAGGGGGCTATTCCCCCTCTGCCGGGCAGGTAGAGAAAGGACGGGAAACCACGATTGGTTTTTTGCATCAGGACCTCCTTGGGTTTGATACCGATGAATCCATCCTGGAAGTTGCCATGGGTGCATTTGTGCGGGTTAGGGAACTGGAAAAAGAATTAGAGGCATTGGGCGAAGAACTCAGTAAAACAGGGGATGAAGGACTTGCCCATAAATATGCGGAATTATTACACGAGATGGAAGTATTGGATGGATATAGCATCCATCACCGAACAGAGGAAATTCTCCAGGGACTTGGTTTCAAAAATGAAGAATTAAGCAAACCGTATAAATTATTTAGCGGAGGTTGGAGGATGCGGGTACTGCTTGCCAAAATGATTCTGCAGAAACCAGACGTACTGTTGCTGGATGAGCCAACAAACCACCTCGATTTACCCAGTATTGAATGGCTCGAAAAATATCTGCAACATTATCCTGGAGCCGTGGTAATCGTTTCGCACGATCGGTATTTTTTGGACAGAATGGTTACAAAAATTGTTGAATTGTATCAACAGGAACTACACTTCTACTCCGGCAATTACAGTTTTTATGAAACGGAAAAGGCCCTGCGTATTGATCTTCAAAAAAAGGCCTACGAAAACCAGCAGGATTATATCCGCCAACAAGAACGATTTGTTGAACGATTCAAAGCCAAAGCCAGTAAAGCCACCCAGGCACAAAGTATTGTAAAACGCCTCGAAAGACTTGACCGGATTGAAGATGTTGAATTAGAGCGCCCCAATATGCGAATCAATTTTGCCATTGATAAGCAGCCGGGAAAAATCATTTGTACACTGGAAAATATACATAAAGCTTTTAAGGACATAGAAATTTTAAAGGGGGCTTCCGCAGAAATTGACCGGGGAGATAAAATTGCACTTATTGGGGCAAATGGAAAAGGTAAATCTACCCTCTTGCGGATTATTGCCGGTGTAGAACCCTTTACCGGGAAAAGAGAATGGGGCCATAACGTGGTGGAATCCTTTTATGCCCAACACCAGTTAGAGGCATTAAACCTCGAAAACGACCTGGTTGAAGAAATGCATGAAGCCCGGAGCGGGAAAAATGACCTCGAGCTCAGGCAATTGTTAGGCGCATTTCTCTTTAGTGGAGATAGCGTGGAAAAGAAAATTAAAGTGCTAAGCGGCGGGGAAAAAGCACGGGTTGCACTGGCAAAGACTATTGCCAGCAAAGCCAATTTTTTAATGTTGGATGAACCCACAAACCACCTTGACATCCATTCCGTTGATCTGTTAGTGGAAGCGTTAAATAAATATGAAGGAAGTTTCATCCTGGTTAGCCACGACCGGTATTTTATAAGCCGCGTTGCCAATAAGATATGGGAAATCGATGAATTTGGCATCCGGGAATTTAAAGGATCCTATGCAGAGTGGGAAGAATGGAAGCAGCGCAGAGATAAAGAAAAAGCAGAGGCTGCCAGGCAAGAAAAGCAACAGCTTACCGCCAAAGAACCAGCTCCGGAAAAAATAGAAAATAAAAAAACCTCAAAACCCAATACGAACAAAGAAAAAATGGAACTGCAGAAAGCCAATAAGCGGTTCCGGCAACTGGAAGAAGAATTGGCCCAATTGAAAAAGGCAAAGGAAGAAAGCGAGCAACTCTTAACCCAACCCGAAATATATAGCGATAAAACAAAATTCCTTAAGGCAGAATCAGATTACAATTCCCTTTTAGAAAAATTTGAGCAAAAAAACAGGGAATACGAGGAACTTTTTGAAAAAATAATGAAACTGGAAGAATGATCCTGGTATTTATATGAACCGGGGAGGTTATAGCAGGGCAACTTACACCATTCAAAAAAGTGAAATCAATTTAGGTATCATAAATTAAAAAGTAATAGCCAACTGCCAATACGCAAATTTAAAATGACAAAATAATTTCTTTAAAATAATGGGACTATACAAAGCCAATTCTACAGACTTAAGAAATTTCTGTTTAACATTTAACAATGTGAATGTTGGTGAATTAATCTATAAGAAATGGTATTCATTTGACGCTAATATTTTTACAACTGAAGGCAAAAAATATCAACTTGAACCAAAAGGGTTTTGGGATTCAACAATTGAACTAAAGGAAGGCGATGAAACCTTGTTGGAATTTAAAATGAGTTGGAAAGGAATAGTTATTAAAACGCATTTTGGCAATGAAGAAAAACATTTCTTACTGAAAATAAAAGGGCTTTTTAGCAATAAGTTTATTCTGCTAGACACTAATAATGAAGAATTAATGGTAGCGGAAACAGAATTTAAGTGGAGCAAATTCAATTTTGATTATAATATTGAAACAACCCAAAATTTTGACAATTTAGACCAAAAGGAAATATTTTTACTTACCATCTTACACTGTATAAATTACTATGTAACAATTATTGTTGCAGGAACATAAGATAAAAATAGAAAAATAAAAATGTCTGAACCGGCAACAAGGTATAGCCAAAAGCGGGGTAGAACGACATCGATTGGATATTTGTGCAATGTTCTACAGCAGTATTTTTTTAACTCTTGTGCAGAAAAACCCCTCCTTAGTCGATACCCAACCCGCTTTCACCCTATCAAAGAAGACGTAGGAGTTGGACCCTTTTCCTTCAATTCATGTTAGAATAATCGTCATTTGTTAGTGGACTGCTAAATATTTTCCTGCACCGCACATTTACCTTTTTTTCTGCGTCATAATAATGGAAATTTAATTTTCAGATGATAAAATATTTACGATGCTTACATTACAAAAAACAGGGTCTGCTCTGATTCCGGTACTGGCCATTGTCATTTTTGCCAGCCAGCCGGTGGAGGCTCAACGCCGGGGTGCCTTTAGCCACAATGACCGGGCCGGGGGAACCCGGGAAATTTCGCAGCAACCATCGAGAGAAATTAACAGGCCACAAGCCAACCCCCGGTTCGAAACCAATAGGCAGGAACCTTCGGGCAGGCCCTTCCACAGGTCGGAGCAAAACAATACATCCGCAGATAATACCATCCTACCGGGAAATGTATCCCCCAATCGGAATGAATCTTTTAATTCTCCAAAGCCCAATCATAAGGGAGGTAAAAGAAGTTATACCATTGAAAAAAATGAGTCGGCCGAAATAAATAATTCCGCCCAAAATAGCAATGTACAACCTTCCTATTCGGGGCCTAAACCCAGACCGAGGCATGTTCCGGGTGAGCTTAACGGTGGAACTCAATCGAACCAGGGCACTCACTCATCTGGTTTATTCAATTCCCATTCGGGAACTCCACACCCAGGAACCGCCAACTGGTCGCATTCACCCAGGCAACTTACCCGGGATGATTATCGCAGGGCGCCCCTGGCCTACCGATACCATTATTCCGGAACCCGGGGTTATTACAGTGCCCATAATCCCTGCTGGAGGTACGGTTATCTCCCAAGATATTATAGTGTAATTCATAATTTCTATTACCCCTACAGCACCATTTACTGGGGAGGTATCGGATACCGGTATTGCAGCGGCTTATTTTATTCGCCCTTTGGCGCGGGATTTCGGGTAGTACCTCCCCCGTTTGGAATTTATATTGATATCCTGCCCATGGGATATGAAACCGTTTATGGTTTCAATAATCCGTATTACTATTATAATGGAGTTTATTATGAAGACTATAATAGTTCATACCGGGTAATTGCTCCGCCTGTTGGGGCTATTGTGGAAAGCATCCCGGATGGATATGAAACGATTACTATTGATGGGGAAACCTATTACAAAGTGGAAAATATTCAATATAAACCGGTGGTACAGGATAATGGAGAAATTTGGTACCAGGTAATTAAAGTTGACTGACAATGAAATGGCCGGAGAAATTTCTCCGGCCGTTTTTTATAAATAATATCCCTTGTTAAGATCCTAATTTCCTTGCCCGTAAGGCTTCTAAAATTTTCCGTTGTTTATCCAGTTCCTGAACCTGGCTGCCCTGGGATTTTTGATTGTCGCTGATATCAGATTCAATTTTCCGCTTTTTCGATTCCAGGTCTTTTCCTTCGTCCTGTAATTTTTGGTACTTTTTCTCAGCAGACTTCACTTCATCTTCCTGAGAAATAATTTGCTGATCCAGATCGTATGCGGCCACTGTTGTTCGCAACGAATCGAGATAAGCCAAAGAATTGGTATATAAATTGTGATTGCTGTTATCATCATTAAAGACATCATTTCCTGTTGAAACCAGAAGGGAGACAATACTATTATCTTTATCTCTGCGGCTCTTCTTATCTACAACAAAAAAGAGGTCATAGGCATCAGGACCTAACTTAGTAAGCCTTACTGATCTGAAAATCATAAACCCCTTTGATTTCGAGTACTTATATCCAATTTTAGAAAAAGACTCCTCAATTGCATTCTCAATGGTTTTAACGGGAAAAGGGAGTTCTACCTGCACACCGGGGCGATTAATTTTCTGATATTCAACCTGGGTACTTTGTGCCTGGCCAAAGGAAAGGCAGCAAACAAAGCTCAACGCCATAATTAGAAAAAACCTTCTCATATTTCAAAATTTGTACAAAGATATTTAACCCCAATCAAATACCGTCAGAATTAAAAATTTACCGGCAATCAAAATAATACGGGGCCTTATACAAAACCAAAGTAAAATTGAATGGAATTAGGAGGGCAACTGCATCATTTGATTCATGTTTAAAAAAAAGCAGGGCTGAAGGATTATCCAGGCGCTGTTTTTGTTTTGCTCCATTCAAATTATTAAAACCAATAAAAATGAGTCACATTAAAACGATCTTCTTCATCATTGCCATTTCCTCTTGTATGCGGGTTGAAGCCCAAATGCCGCTTACAAAAGGATTAAAAGACAGTATTGTCACTTCCTCATTAAAGCTAATTGATGAATACTATTTTTTTGGAACAGATGCAAGAAAAATTAATCAACATGTAAAAGACAGGCAAAAGGAAGGCGCCTATGCTTCGATCACAGAATTTGAAAAATTTATTAAGACCCTGGCTGAGGATATCCAGTTTGTAAACCACGACAAACACCTAAACTTTATTTTCACCCCTAAGGAGTATGTTCCGGTGATGAAAAATAGAACCTACATGGAATTGATCAATCCCAAAATGCTGAACGGAGGAATTTCAGAAATTAAAGTACTGCCAGGCAACATTGGCTATATAAATGTGGAAGGTTTTGGTATGGTTGACAGCACCGTGATGGCAGGCGTATTCTCATTCCTTAAAAACAGCTCCGCTTTAATTATCGACCTGAGGAAAAACGGCGGAGGGATGCTTTCCAATATACTCTCCAGCTATTTGCTCCCATCCGGAAACATTCACCTTAATACCATTTTTTGGAGAGGGCAAACCGATTCCATATATACATTGGATGTTGACAGCAATTTGCGGTACCAGCAGAAACCGGTTTATCTTTTAACCAGTAGCCATACCTTTTCTTCGGCAGAGGAATTTGCGTATGATCTAAAAAACCTTAACCGGGCAAAAACAGTAGGAGAAACAACCGGAGGGGGAGCAAACCCGGGGGGGACGTTTAATGTATTAAAATTTAGCGATGGGAGCAGCCTTGAATTATTTGTGCCGACAGGAAAAGTTGAAAACCCAATATCCAAAACGAATTGGGAAGGTAAAGGCGTAGGTCCGGATATTGCCTGCCCGGCCGTGGATGCACTCCGTGTTGCCCAAAAATCGATATTGGAACAATTAATAATCGCCAGTAAAGACAGTGAGCTCAAAAAGATTTATAAAGATATCCTTGACAATCATTTAAGCAAGTAAAAAATGGAGAAAATATATTGTCGCGTTATGGGTGAGGATGAATTTGAGGAATGAAAATTTTTCATTACTATGCAGGAATGTAAATTTGAAAAATGAAACGCTCCTTCATAAATGAATAAACCATTACATGCATTCTTTACCAAAGATCATCGTAGGCTTGATGATTTATTGGATAAGGCCACGGAGGATCCGAATGAGATCAATATGAAATTTTATAACCCATTCCGGACCGGGTTATTAACCCACATCAAAATGGAAGAAAAGATACTTTTTCCTGCAGCTCAAAAAGCAAATGGCGGGTTACCGGTTCCCATGGCGGCCAAGCTGCGATTAGATCACGGTGCATTAACGGCTCTTATGACGGTTCCTCCCACAGATAAACTTATTAAAGTATTAAAATTTATCCTTGATAAACACGACCTGGCGGAAGAGGAACCAGGCGGGATGTATGATATTTGTGAATCGCTAACGGCTGCCCAAACGGAAGAAATTTTAGCAGCCTTAGCGAAAACAACGGAGGTGCCGGTTCATCCCCCAAACAACCTTCCCATAGTGCTGGATGCCGCAAAACGGGCCCTACTAAGAGCCGGATATGATTTTGATGAGCTGGCAGAAATGCCTTAAATAAGGATACCGTTTTTTGCTTGTGGTTATTGGAAGTAAAGATCCTGGAGGAACATCGGACCAAATTATCCAAATAATTCTGTTTGCCCGGTGGAATTTTCCTTTTCCTCCCATTCCATTTCAACTGTTTTATTAAAATCCACAAGTTTTGCCCCCACAGCTTTCCAGCCCATCACTTCCACCATTTTTTCGAGTTTAAATTTAGCCTTACTTACTTGTTGGCCCCGGCCGGTTTGAACCCTTAAAACAGGGGTAACCGAAGTGGAAACCTTCACTAATTTATTTCCCTTACCCTCTTTAATGAAAAAGAATTTATTATGCAAAGTGCTGGTTTCGATCCGGAAGCGCTTTACATTATACTGCATTTTTTCATTATCAAGATATACGGCTGTAATTATCTTTTCAGGGTCAAACTTTTCAATTATTAACACATTCTCCGGATCAAATCGCTGGGTAAGTTCCTGGTCGGTAATCTCATAGTTTCCATCGTTGTAAAATACCAGGAGCCTGTCTTCTGCATCAAATTTCCCGAGATAGACCCCCTTTTCGTCAACATTTAATCTGCCGAACTTATTATCGAACCAAAGTTTCTTTGCATCCAGGGTGGCCCGGCCTGCATCTTTAAACTTCACCGATTTAACAGGGTACTTAGTAACCTGGTTACCGATACTCCCCCGATTTTTTATTTCCAATTCTTCAAAATAAAAGTCCAGCTCTTTATTCCTGGCAGAACAATTGGGGCTGAGAATAATCTTCACTACTTCTGCCTCTCCGTTTGGATTACTGCTGAAATAATGCACCCGGCTTTTTTCCGTTCCTTTGGTGAGATCGTATTCCTTATCTCTGGTAACGCCTGATACATTAAACCGTTTAGCATAACTGGTACCCGATTTACCATCCACATAAATCATATTATAGGTGGTGCGTTCGTCTCCCTTTTGAAAAACTGCTACATGAATAATATCCTTGCCAATAAAGGTTTTATCTGCAACTTTAACCACTTTCATGATTCCCTGTTTGGTAAAGGCAATGATGTCGTCAAAATCGGATACCTCTGCTACCAGTTCATCTTTCTTTAAGCCGGTGCCTATAAAGCCATCAGCAAAATTTGCATAGAGTTTGGTATTTGCAATGGCCACTGTTTTGGCCAGTATCACATCAAACGCTTTGATTTCGGTTTTTCGTTCTCTGCCTTTACCATACTTCTTAAGGAGATTCTCAAAATAAGCCACTGCAAAATCAACCAGGTTTGCCAGGTCGTGTTTTACCTGTTTAATTTCTGCTTCCAGGCCCCTGATCTGGCTGATCAGTTCATCGATATCGAGTTTATAAATTCTTCGTACGGGCTTCTCCGTTAGTTTAATGATGTCTTCGCGTGTAATTTCCCTTTTCAGTTGCTTTTTGAACGGGGTAAAGGCCTTATCGATAGCCTGCAGCACTTTATCCCAGGTTTCATGCTTTTTCTCAAGCTCTTTATATATTTTTTCTTCGAAAAATATTTTTTCGAGCGATGTATAGTGCCACTTTTCCAGGAGTTCTGCCAACTTAATTTCCAATTCCCGGCGCAGGAGCTCGCGGGTATTATCGGTAGCAGCTATCAACAATTCTTTAACTGAAAGGAACTGAGGTTTATTATCACTGATAACGCAGGCGTTGGGTGAGATGCTTACTTCACAATCCGTAAATGCATACAGCGCATCGATAGTGATATCCGGCGATACACCCGGTGCAATTTCCACAATAATTTCTACCGCTGCGGCCGTGTGGTCGGTAACTTTTTTTATTTTTATTTTTCCCTGGTCATTTGCCTTTACAATGCTTTCCATAAGTTGGGTAGTAGTTACCCCGTATGGAACGCTGCTAATGACCAGCGTTTTCTTATCCAGTTCGCGCATGTTAGCACGTACCCTTACTTTTCCTCCCCTCTTTCCTTCGTTGTAATTATTTACATCCAGGGTGCCTCCGGTTTGGAAATCAGGGTAAAGTTCAAATTTCTTACCTCTCAGGCATTTTATGGACGCTTCTATTAATTCACAAAAATTGTGAGGAAGAATCTTGGTTGCCAACCCTACTGCAATTCCTTCGGCTCCCTGGGCCAGTAACAGGGGGAATTTCATGGGGAGGGTAACGGGTTCGTTCTTGCGGCCATCGTAGCTGGTTTGCCAGATGGTGGTTTTTGCGTTAAATGCAACTTCCAGGGCAAATTTGCTCAATCTGGCTTCAATGTATCGGGGTGCTGCGGCATCATCACCCGTACGAACATCGCCCCAGTTTCCCTGGGTTTCTATAAGCAGGTTCTTCTGCCCCAGATTTACGAGGGCATCTCCGATGCTGGCATCCCCATGTGGGTGGTATTGCATGCTCTGGCCAATAATATTGGCCACTTTGTTAAACCTTCCATCATCCATTTCTTTCATGGCATGGAGGATGCGCCGCTGCACAGGTTTCAGTCCATCTTCTACTGCAGGTACGGCCCGCTCCAAAATAACATAGCTGGCATAATCTAAAAACCAGTTTTTATACTGGCTGGATATGCCGGTTTCGCTATTCTTCAAATCATCCATTTTCATATTCTTTGCCATTCCTCAAGATTCATAAAGTTCCAACGGTAGTCCGTCGGGGTCATTAAAAAAACAAAACTTCTTTCCGGTGAATTCATCTACCCGGATACCATGTACCGGGATACCCTTTTGCAAAAGCGACTTCCTGCTTTGCGAAATATCGGTTACTTTAAATGCAAGGTGTCTCAGCCCGGCCGCTTCCGGCTTCGAAGGACGTTTGGGCGGATTAGGGAAAGAAAATAACTCAATTACATAATTCCCATTAAGCGCCAAATCGAGTTTATAAGAATTCCTGTCTGCCCGATAGTTTTCCCGAATGATGGAAAACCCCAAAACATCCGTATAAAATGCTTTGCTCCGCAGGTAATCGGTGGCAATAATGGCAATATGATGAATGGATTCAATCATTTCCTGTTATCATTTTTCGAAGGATACTCAAGCCTCCACCGGTTGTTTCAGTTTTAATTCAAATTCTTTCATATTACCCACCTTTCCCTGCACATCATAATTTCCTTCCGTAATCATTTCTTTCAATCGCCAAAGGAGAAACAATTCACCCGGAAAGTATTTCGATTTTGACAGGAACTGGTTGATGATTTTTGATGCTTTTTGCCAATCAGCAGATAAGAACTTTTTCAGTTCCAAATCATAAAAGTCATAATCTGCCTGAATGAGTTTTTTCCCTCCTTCAAACAATCGAATCCCTTTTTCTTCCCGCATCAACCGCTGCCACTCGTCGGGATCTACTTCAAACTCGCTGGCTGTGATTTCACGGGCCAGCTTACGCGCCTTTAAAAATTCTTTTGCCGGGATTTGCCTGATGAAGTTGGGGTAGAAGATATTTCCCTTCTCATTAAAAAAGGGCAGGTTATTCAGATAGAGTACCATCACTCTTCCCTGAAAGGGAGCCAGGTAAGGCAGGAGCCAATAATAACCGCAAATATCAGTTGGGTTTGGGGCCATCCAAATCCAGGTTTGGGCAGAATGATCATTTTTCAAGGTATCCGTTATTTCCTGCAATGCATTCTGATTGCTTATGCCCCCTCCTTCAGGAATCCCTTCTCCATCCCCTCCCTTCAATATATTGTTCCACCAGTTTTTCCGGTATTCCATTCCTTCTTCCGAATAAATACCGGATACCGGGCCAACAGAAAAATCATCCCCCATCAAAACAACGGTTCCTTCCAAACCCTGATTTAGGGCGATGGCTTCTTCCAATGTTTTTTTATCCGTAGCAGCAAATGTTATATGTGTTATCATGTCTTAGGCTTTTTCCATTTCTTCAACAAAATCGAGGTCTGTTCGCAGGTTATCAATGATAAACTCCTGCCGTTGCGGGGTATTTTTTCCCATATAATATTCCAATAAGTTTTGAATCCGGTCGCCTGATTCGATGATGATATTTTGTAAACGCATGTCTGACCCTATAAAACGGGCAAATTCATCGGGACTGATTTCGCCTAACCCTTTAAAGCGGGTAATTTCCGGTTTGCCTCCCAATTTATTTATGGCTGCCTGTTTTTCCACTTCATCATAACAATAGATGGTTTCTTTTTTATCGCGTACCCTAAAAAGCGGGGTTTCCAAAATATAGACGTGGTTATTCTTTACAATATCGGGGAAGAATTGAAGGAAGAATGTCATCAGTAAAAGGCGGATATGCAGTCCGTCCACGTCGGCATCAGTAGCTATAACAATGTTATTATACCGTAGCCCCTCGTATCCTTCTTCAATATTTAAGGCATGTTGCAAAAGATTAAATTCTTCATTTTCGTAAACAATTTTTTTGGTAAGTCCAAAACTGTTCAGCGGTTTTCCGCGCAGGCTGAATACAGCCTGGGTATTAACATCCCGGGCCTTGGTAATAGAGCCACTGGCGCTATCGCCCTCGGTAATAAAGATGGTCGTTTCTTTTTGTTTTTCGAGGATGGAGTCTTTGTCTTTACCGGTAGGCTGATCATCATAATGGAATTTACAATCCCTCAGTTTTTTATTATGGAGGTTTGCCTTTTTTGCTCTTTCATTGGCCAGTTTTTTAATACCGGCCATATCCTTGCGTTCCCGTTCATTTTGCTCAATCCTCTTTTTTAAGGATTCGGCGATTGCCGGGTTCCGGTGAAGGAAGTTGTCCAACTCTTTAGCAAGAAATTCACCCACAAAAGATTTCATACTCTGGCCCCCTTCTTCCACATGCAATGAGCCCAGTTTTGTTTTTGTCTGGCTTTCAAAAACGGGTTCCTGAACCCTTACAGAAATAGCTGCACAAATGCTTCCCCTTATATCTGATGCATCATAATCTTTTTTAAAAAAATCGCGGATCGTTTTAACGTAGGCTTCTCTAAAGGCAGCCAGGTGGGTGCCTCCCTGGGTGGTGAATTGGCCGTTTACAAAACTGTAATACTCTTCACCATAGCTGTTTTCATGCGTAATTGCCACCTCCATATCATCCCCTTTCAGGTGAATAATAGGATAGCGAATTTCTTCTTCATTGGTTTTCCGCTGGAGGAGATCGAGCAGGCCGTTTTTACTTACATACCGTTTCCCGTTCAGGTTCATTACCAAGCCGGCATTCAGGTAACAATAATTCCAAAATTGATTATCGAGGTATTCCTGAACAAAATGAAAGTTTTTAAAAATACTTTCATCCGGTGTAAAAGTTACCCTGGTGCCGTTTTCTTCTTTTGAGGAGGATTCTTTGGATTCCTTCAGGAGTTTACCTCTCTCAAATTCAGCAAATTTTTCCTTTCCGTCTCTGAAAGATTCGACTTTAAAAAAAGCGCTAAGTGCATTTACCGCTTTGGTTCCCACGCCGTTTAGACCAACACTTTTCTGAAATACCTTGCTGTCGTATTTTGCCCCGGTATTTATTTTACTTACTACATCCACCAGTTTACCCATTGGGATGCCGCGGCCGTAATCGCGAACCTGAATTTTTTTCTCCTGGATGGACACATCGATATGCCTTCCATGCCCCATGGTATATTCATCGATGGAATTATCAATTACCTCTTTCAACAACACATATATCCCATCATCGGGGCTGCTTCCATCGCCCAATTTCCCAATATACATGCCTGGTCTTAACCGGATATGTTCCTTCCAATCGAGGCTTCGTATGCTGTCTTCGGTATAATTCGCCTGGTTCTTATCTGTCATAATTTTAAAAAAGCGCGGGGAAAAGTGGAAGCAGCATTTTAGTCGCTGCAAAAAATCCTCCATTAACTTTTCACATCCGGGCAGCGTTTTTAGCCTGCGAATATAAAAATTGAGCGTGGGGGCGGCTTCTGTCAGTTTTCCACAAATTCTGACAAAATGTGTGTAAGATTCCGATATTCTAACTTTCCAGATTTTTAACAATCTCAAAAGTGCTGCCAGTAAAGGATTTGCCAGGGGCCTGCGCAATACGCTTGTTTTTTTTCCCAGGCAGGAACAGGGTTTGATTCAGATAAATAAATGAAAAATAGAAGGGATATGAAAACATTAATTGCAATTTTAGCTACGGGGATAATAATTTCTTCCTGTAGTAATACGCAGGTTATTAGTTCCTGGAAATCTGAGCAAGCTCCGGCACAGGCATATAAAAAAGTGTTGGTGATGGGAATTTTTAACCAAAAAAACCGGGCATTAAGAGGTCTGATTGAAAATACAATGGTGGGCCAATTGGAAAACCTGGGATATCATGCCGTTTCGGCGTTGGATGTGTTCGGACCTAAAGCATTCCAAAAAATGAGTGAGGATTCCATTGCAAGTGAACTGGTAAATAGTGGTTATGATGCCGTAATTACTACCTCCTTATTGGATAAATCAAAAGAAGAACATTATACGCCGGGGAATGTACAATACCATCCAATTGGGATTTATTACAATCGTTTTGGAAGGTATTATGCAACTATTTACGACAGGATTTACCAACCGGGATATTATACCAGCACTACCAATTTCTTCCTGGAAACAAATTTGTTCAATTTAAATTCTAAGGAATTGATTTATTCGGTACAGGGAAAAACATTTTCTCCTTCTTCTTCCACCGAATTGAGCAGGGGTTATGTAAAAGAAATCATCAAAGACATGAAATTGAAGGGGGTATTGACCAAGCAATAATACTTCCTGCCAATGCAAATCTGAACAGAACCTGTACTTTTGCTTCAAATTATAAGATGGATCTCCAGCTTAACGGAAAAACGGCATTGGTTTGTGGCAGCACCCAGGGTTTGGGTTTGGCATGTGCCAATGAGCTCGCCCTTCTGGGTGCTGATGTGGTTTTAATGGCAAGAAATGAAGAAAAGCTGAGGGAAGTTTGCAGCCATCTCCCAAAAGAAAAAGACCAAAAGCACCGATATCTCGTAGCTGATTTTTCAAAACCAAATATTGTGGATCAGACCATCCAGGAGTTTATCCAGGGACATCAGGTAGACATTTTGGTTAACAATACCGGTGGGCCGGCAGGAGGCCCGGCTCTGGAAGCTTTACCAGCCCAATTCCTGGAGGCTTTTAATGCCCACCTCATTTGCAATCATATCCTGGTTAGAGCGGTTGTTCCGGGAATGAAAGCATCAGGATATGGGCGTATCATCAATATTATTTCAACTTCGGTAAAACAACCTATACCCGGATTGGGTGTTAGCAACACGATTAGAGCTGCCGTTGCAAACTGGGCAAAGACCTTAGCCGGCGAGTTGGGAAAGTTTGGTATCACGGTAAACAATGTGTTGCCGGGACTTACTCAAACCGTGCGGGCAGATTATATCATTCAAAAAAAATCGGCGGATACGGGAAAATCCACAACGGAAGTAACGGAAACCATGCTAAAAGAAATCCCGGCCGGGCGGATGGGCAAACCGGAAGAATTTGGCGCTGTTGTTGCATTTTTGGCCAGCCCTGCTGCTGCCTATATTAATGGAATAAATTTACCTGTGGATGGAGGCAGAACCACATCTTTATAAATATACGAATATGAAAAAGCTTTTTTTGAATTCCCTGGTAGCGGGATTTATTTTACTTTCTTCCTGTGAAGCGCAATCAGATTTTAACCTTGACGCACAAACGTTTTTTGACAAAACAAACAATGACACCGTTCAAATACTGGATGTGCGGACCCCCGGGGAATACAATAGTGGATATATTAAAAATGCCATGTTGGCGGATTGGAATGCTCCGGAGGAGTTTGACAGACGCACTCAATTTTTAAATAAAAACAGGCCTATTTATATTTACTGTCTTTCCGGTGGCCGAAGTGGCGCCGCTGCAAAAAAATTACGGACGGAAGGATATACGGTTTATGAACTCAATGGAGGCATAATAAAATGGAAATCCGGAAAATTTCCTTTAACCGGAACTCAATCAGATAAATCCCAACAATCCTTAGCAAGTTTTTTAGCGAAAACAGAAAAGGGCACTGTGCTGGTGGATTTCGGCGCTTCCTGGTGTCCACCCTGCCGGGCCATGGAACCGGTTATTGAAAAAGTTCGTAACAAAAAGGGAAGTGCATTGGTTTTCGTTCAGGTAGATGGGGGTAAAGACCAGGAAATAATGAATAAATTTCAAGTTTCGCAATTACCTGTATTTATTATTTTTAAAGAGGGGAAACAGGTTTGGCGAAAAGATGGTATTGCTTCCGAAGAAGAATTGCTTTCTAATTTGTAATTTATTTTTTTGTAATCATTTGTGCTTTTACAAAATCCGAAATTAATACAGCAATTAATTTCCCTGTAGTTTCATCTTTTTTGCCATCATGCAACTGACATGCACCTTCCGATATATGAAGGTAACCCGCCTTACTCCGGGTACCCATAAAATGCAAAAATTGCCTGGCCTCTGAAGTGCTTATCCCGGTTGGGAAGCCAAAGCTGGTAAGGGTATGCCGGATTACATCCAATGAAATTTCAATTCCACACGCAGGAGAAGAAGTAAACTCCAATGACCGGGCAAATGCCTGGATCAGGTTGTACTTTTCGTACAGGTAGATATCCTCGAAACTATGCATTTGAACCCGGCTGTTTCCGTTGAGTTCGAATAACACATTTTGGGGTATGAAACATTCCTGGAGGCCGATAAGGGCGAAGTTTCCCAGGTAGCCATCATTATAGGCATAACGAAGCGGGTTACCACTGTGCCGGCCTTCTGTAGCCCCAAAACCAGCCAGTGCACTCAGGCAGATGGCATTCATTTGAGCAGAAGGAAGTACTTTGTTTTTATGCAATCCTTTTGAAACGGCTTTCAGGATGGGGTAAGCATTATTGGCCCCTCCTCCTACCACAATTGGTATTTTTCCTGCAGCGGTTATATACTTGATAATATTCTCTACCTCCTCATCAATTGTTGCAACGGCATGCCGGTACGCATCCAGTTTTTCGTTGAGGTCGTATGCGTGAGATTCGATTAGAAATTTAAGGTCGCCGAAGTCAAAATGTCCCAGTAACAATAGTTCTTCTCCTGTTAGGAAATCATTACTCTGACAATTCAAAAAAGCATTTAGGAAGGGGAGCCAGGCGGTATCGGAACCCCCGATGCCCTGGTTGGCTTTCACTCCAATATCTTCCGGAATACCCAGTAAAATAAAACGGGCCGGCGATTCTGTGAGGCTTTCGGGCCATTCACTATCCGGATTTAAAAAGCCAATGCGTTCGCCTATCCGGGATTCGAAACGCCGCACCCGGGTTATGGAAAGGATATCCTTCTTATTGTAGAACTTAAAATGCTTCATTCAGGAAAGATAGCGAATATCCGCTTTCAGCCATTGTTCAAAAGACTGGAAATGAGGATTCATAAACTAACTTTACCCGGTTGCAGGATAGAAAAAAATCGACAGGTACATACCGCAGAGAGTCCATTCCAAAATAGATCTTGTAAAAATCGCCCTGTAAATTCGAAATCCGTGTGGGAAATATACAATCTAAACCTGCCTGCAGGAGAACATTCCTGCAAAATTCGGAGCAGTATAATGTATCTCCATTATGGAAGGAAAAATGAGTATCGAAAATTATCCGATTATTGCTTTCAGATAAACAGGCGGCCTTTATCTTTTCAAGGATCCTTTCCGGTGCGTCAATTTCCCAGGCCGAGAAAAAACGGGTTCCCTTTTCAGCAATAAATCCGGCAAGGGAATCATGCTGAAAATAATTTCCGTTCGATTTTACATCCGAAACATGATATACCCGAAATCCATCCTGGCTGGTAAATCCAATGCCAAGATGGGTGATATTCGTATCTGAAAAATTAAATTGTTTTGCAACCAGACCCTGTTTCTGAGCTGTTCCCCGGCAACACAAATAAACTTTATGGGGAGATGGAAGGAAATTCAATTTGGGATGTTTCGTATTTCGGGAACCCCAAAAACAAATCAAATCGGTCAGCAACAACATAATATATAGCCATTTCATACCTGTTACAATTATTCAATTTTTTATGGCAATTAAAATTCAATATGTCTTTCTTAAAAAAAGGAGGCTGCAGAAATTACCACAGCCTCTTTTTCAGGAATTGGGTTTAAGAAAACCAACCGGAAAGAGCACCCACTATTGCTCCTCCAATAGCACAAAGGACTCCACAGGATTCATACCCGATAATGGCTCCCTGAACCGCTCCACTTACCCAGCAGGGAACCGGCGTATTACCATAAATGCCTTCAATAAAGCATTGACGAATGGGCTCCCGACCCATAGGCATATTGTAACCAATTGCAGCCACGGTGAACAAAAATTCCTTCTCATTTGTATCAATTTTCAACGTTTTTAATTCGTCCACTTTTTTCTCCAACATCCTTTTAAAGGAGCCTTCATCAAGGTTTTGAGGATTTACAATAACATTCATCAGTTCCTTCCCAAATCCGGACAATTTGGTTTTCTCAACCAGGTTCCCATAATTTGTTTTAGGGCTCTTATAGGTATTGATAACCTGGTTTGCCAGAGGGAGGTTCATTTGCAACTGAATGGGAAGCACCTTTTGATATTTGGCGATGGTTTCTTCGTTGATCTCCTTCACCTTCCCGGCATAGTAATCTGTTTGAATAATTTTTAATGAAGTTTGAAAATCTGCCCCTCGCTTGTTATAGGGATTGTTGGGCTGCGAATTCCCGGCCAATGCAAAGAGGATAGTTCCCATTAAAAGCAGTAAAGTTTTCATGTTTTTTGTTTTTGATATTTGAAAAAATGACGGATATACAGCCTAGAAATGTATTCCCATCTTCCATACAAATATGAAAATCATTATTGCTGAAAGCAAGGTAAGAAGGACGCCGAATGTTGAGAAAATCCTACAAAGGAAGGAAGAAAAATAGCGGGGCAACGGGTACAAATACCGTTGAAGAATTTCATACTATCCGTCTGTTATAAATCCGCCTCCCGGAAAAACAACCCTCCGTTTAAGAAGCGTGGAATTATTTTAATTCTAATTCTGCCAGTACCGGAAAATGATCGCTGGAAAATCTACCCATCCATGATTCACTGAGGGTGGCATGCCTAAGCACTTTCACGCCGTGATTAAAAAATATATAATCAATGGGTTTGTCATCCACCTCATGGTTTCCAAAATCATTAAAGGTTCCATCGGGGCCATAATGGGGAAGGATGGATACAAATTTTGAATTGGTGAGGTGAAAGGGTTTATGGGTAGTGAGAATTTGAATGGGTTCCGATTCCGGACTGGCATTGAAATCGCCAGTTACAATGGCCTTCGATTTTCCAGCAATAGAATCCACGGCATGAAGCAACATTTTTGCCCCTTCGCGGCGGGCAACCTGGCCCATATTATCTAAATGGGTATTAAAATGATAGAAAATAAGATGTTCTTTTTTATCATAAAATTTTGCCCAGGTTACAACTCTTGGATAAGCGGCATCCCAACCCTTCTTCCCAGGGAGATGTGGGGTTTCGCTCAACCAGAAAGTAGCTCCTGCCAAAAGTTTGAATCGGGTACTGTCAAACAGGATAGCACAGGCTTCTCCTTTATCCTTTCCATCATCCCTTCCTCCACCAATATAGCTAAACTGATCCAGGCATTTCATCAAATCAGTAACCTGGTTGTGCAATGCCTCCTGTACCCCAATTAACTGTGCGCCTTCGTAACGGATTTGGCTGCAAGCTTTGTCTTTGCGGTGTGGCCACGCATTTTCCCCATCAGAAGCCAGATCAAGCCGGAGATTGAATGTCATAACCCTCACCTGGGCATCGGCAGTTTGCAGGGAAATAATAAATACGAATACGATAAAGAAAATAATTCGGTTCATATGAAATAAAATAAAGAAACAAGGTACAGTGATAATTTTATTTCTTCCGGATCAATTTATAAATAGTTCAGGCAAAATCAAAAATTCAAGATTAGTTAGAATTCATGTTAATGTTGCCGGGATTGTATTTTGATCCAAAAAGTATGAACGGCTTACAATCATTCATATCTAATTCTCTTTTTCAATCCTTGCCAGGAAGCCTCCATTTTTTGCCATCTGCAATACAATAGAATTTTTTGAATCCTGTACAGATTCAGAAATCAGGTAATCTTCGGCATTGCGGTTGGCATTCACTCCATCCGCACAAATAGTTACTTTATATTTTCCAGGATTCAAGAAAGAAAGATTAAAATTAAACGAACGGGAAACGGTATCTGTTATTCCCGCAATAAACCAGCTATCCTTGTATTTTCGGGCAGTAACAATGAATTGCCCAACTTTGGCATCCAATACTATAGTAGTATCCCATGTAGTAGGAACAGAGCCTAACAAGTGCATAAAGGCAGGCTCCATCAAACCACGGGACGGATTTCCGGAGAAAACCTGCAAAGGGTTATCGTACACAACAAACAACGCAAGCTGATGGCTACGGGTAGTTTGGCTCATCACCTTACCCCAAATGGGCCTGAACTGGTTGGTAGTTGCATTATCTAATATTCCGGGCTCATAATCCAGTGGACCAGCAGTCATCCGCGTAAATGGGATCGTGCAGTTATGGGTGGACGTTACCAAATTACTCCATGCATTGTATTCGCTACCCAGTACGGCTTCTTTGGTAAGGCAATTGGGATAGGTTCGGTTAAACCCTTTTGGAGGATACGATCCATGAAACATAATCATCAGCCTGGCATTGGCACATGCCTGGGTAATACGATGGTGAAAATTGACTGCCTTTTGATCATCGCGATCGATAAAGTCGGTCATAATAAAATCAACGCCCCATTTTTGAAATTGTTTTAGCGCACTATCTAATTGGCGATCGAGGGTCATGGCGAGGGTCCATAAGCTTAGTTTGATTCCTTTCTGCCTTGCATAGGCTGAGAGTGAATCCATGTTAAGGTTGGGGTTAATATCAAAGAGGTTATTTACATTACTCCAGCCGGCGTCCATCATAATCCGGTTGAAACCGAATTTTTTGGCAAAATCAATATAATATTTATAGGTAGCCGTATTTATTCCGCTTTTAAACGGCACATTAAACAGATTTATATCAATGATCCATTCATCGGTGCACTTTCCGGGATGGATCCAGGATATATCCTTAATTTTTGATGGTGAAGCCAATCGGTAAACCAGGTCGTTTGTAGGCAAATCCTTGTCTTGCTTTGCAATTAGCAGAACCCGCCATGGGAAACTCCGGCTTCCTTTTGTTTTGGCAATGAAATTTGCACGGCGCGAGACAATTTTTTGGGGATATTCTGTTCCCTCCACCTGTTCCTCTTCCGGGTATGCTGCAAATGCGGCATGAAAGCCGGAGGATCCGGTCCCTTTTAAGAACAGGCCCGGATAATCATCCAGATCAGATTCAGAAATACCTACTTTAATATTTTTACTTGTGTTCAGGAGTACCGGTGAATACATATAATTGTTCCGGGATATACTGTCTATGGGCAATTTGGGATAAAGTTCCTCAAAACTGGTATGAAAAATATCCTGGTCCATTCTTTTATGTACAAGGGGCGCCCAGGCGATGGTTCCGGAAGGAAAATTAAATTGGGCAATTTCATTTTGAATGAAAATGGAATCTTTGAAGTTGGAAATTATCCGGTAGGCTACACCATCGTTATATGCCCGGAAAACTACAGAGAAACCATTCCGGAAAAAAATATGGAGTTCATTAAAATTGTCAGGAATAAATTTTCGGCTAACCGGAATTTGGGCTTCAATAATTTCAGCAACACGCCGCTTTCGTGAATACTTCACCCCGCCTCCCCTGGAAAGTGAAATATTATTGGAGAGTTGAAGGTCAATCACTGAATTTTTCAAAACGGGGTTACCATCCAGAATAACATCATAGGTAAGCCTTTGGCCCGGAAATACATTTACCCGGATAGATGAATCGGGGGAGGAAACAACAAACTTTTGCCCTGATAGTTCTATAGAAAGGGCTGCCAAAAAAGCCACAAAAATGATTTTTTTACAATTCCAAAAAAGAAGCGTCATTAAAAGATTTTAATGCGGGATAAAAGGGGAATTCCCTGCTGCTAAATTTAGCAAATAATATCGGCAACAAACATATCAAGCCACTGGCAAGCCGGATGTTCAATATATTGTATCCATTTCTTCCTGTGTGTCAGAAAATTTTTTCACTCGTAAAACATAGGATTCAAAATTGAATTGAACAGGAACAAACTCTTGCAGGTTAAGGAAAAATTTTTTTGAAGCGTAGCGGTAAATACCTAACCCCATTGCTACGCGGGGCATTGGAAAGACATTGGGGGGAAGGGACTTTTTAAGGTAAGCAGTTTTTCCACCATAGCTTATTGTGGCGGTATCGGATTTCCACAATACCCCTGTGGGCGTCCAGGGCACCATGGGATACGCCTTATTCTCCTTAAATACATACATTCTGTTTTTGGAACGATCGAAAAACAGGGTATCCGATACATCAATTGGAAAATCCTGTCCCACCATTTCCATCTTCATGGTATAATTTTCAAAGAAAATAAGGGAGTATTTATCAGAATTATAGGCTATAAGGTCGCCTTTAAAAGTCAGCGATTCGCGTATATTCACGGAATCGAATTTTATGTTTCCAAAAGTAAAAGAATAATACCTGCATTTGGTAACCTTGCTTTGAGCCATACAACTGTAATGCGCAATAGCAAATAATAGGGTCAATAAAAGTCTCATGGGCATTCATTTTTCCAAAAATCAGGAACAGGAATAATTGGAATTAATAAAATTTCTCGAATTGTACTATCTCCCGGGCGCCTGGTTTAGGCAAAAACAATCTTGCCATAATCTGTTCGGCAAGCGCTTTGTCCTCCCTGTTTAGTTCTTCTTTTATTTCATACTTATGCTTACGAAGTTTACGCGGTTCTTTAAATTGTCCGGAATAGTTAATGGGTATAGACACTTCTCCATCCGCACTTATAACCACCAGGGTGAGCGCCATGGTGGTTGCATTTCCCATCGCACCATATTCCACTTCACCAAAAATATGAATGGTATAACCGGGTGTTTGGATAACAAAATTTACCCTTTTCTTTAAGGAGGTCATTTGTAAACCGGATTCACGGGAAATATCCTGGGCGTTGACAGAAAATCCGATAAATGAAAGCGCCAATGCAAAAAATAAAAATTTCCTTTTCATAACTTAAAATTTTTGATTCGATGCCCTAAAACTAAAACGGTCACAAAAGAAAAAGCAGGGGAAATACCCTGCTTTAGAAAAGAAAATTCTCAGTAAAAATATTATAATCCGATTTTTTTGTTTACGATTTCAAGGATTTGATTCTCCATTTCGATTGTTTCTTGTTGAATTTTCGATCCCTCCAAAAGGGTTTTATTCACGAATGTTTTATCGGTACAGGAGGCGGCATTTATTCGAACATTCATAAAAGCGCCCATTACAGCTGTTCTTGCACAAAGTGCTCCAACTCCTGCATCCGAAACCGAATTTGGATTCCCAATTTCGGCCATGGTTTTAATAATTTCCATGGATTCAAATGCGACGGACATCACCTGGAGGGGCACTTCAATGGCAAATTTGGTCGCATCCTGGATGGCGTTGGTACGGGTAGTTTTTTCTGCCTCCGTTGTTTTTGGCAAAGAAAAGGCGTCCATGATACGGTTAAATGCGGCCGTGTCGGCATCTACTAATGCAACCAGTTTCTTTTTGAGTTGCTGGCCTTTATCGGCCCAATGGCTGAATGTCTGCCATTGATCATCCCAACCGGCTTTATGGGAAGAAAGGTTAGCCACCATGGTTGCCAGGGAAACACCCAGGGCCCCCACGTAGGCAGAAATAGAACCTCCCCCCGGAGCCGGGCTTTCGCTTGCCGTTTCATCCGCAAAGTCCTTTAGGCTCATGCTTACGAGTTTTTGATCTGCCGGATTAGCCAGCCTATATTCAATAATCCTTTCTTCGGGCTTGAATGGAGAAAGTTCATTAAGACCCAGTGATCTTACGGCAATACGAATTAGTTCCGATTCACTAACACCCACACTGCGGTTTTGTTTTTCCAAAAAATAACGGCCGGCATCTGTCATGGCTTTCAGAGGAATCAAACCCACCAGTTCGCTACCGGTAACGCGTAACCCCCTTTTTTCTGCTTTTCGGGATGCTTCATCGAAGGCAATATGCATTGGGGTAATGTTGATATTGGTAAGATTGATGGAAATTTGGGCAATACCATATTCTTCAATAAACCAGCCGATGGCTTTCACCGCCTTCAGCGAACCGGGTATGGTTACGGGTTTTCCTTCCGCATCTTTCACCACTTGCCCCTTTTCTTTTACTGTACGGCCTGCTTCGCGGATATCGAATGCCACTGCATTG
>Ga0116193_1000105_pt1 | contig 79509 bp, 59 predicted proteins | sample AD_UKC115_MetaG_FD_89892 | JGI IMG/M metagenome (GOLD analysis project Ga0116193, IMG submission 89892) | Active sludge microbial communities of municipal wastewater-treating anaerobic digesters from Hong Kong - AD_UKC115_MetaG | ecosystem: Engineered > Bioreactor > Anaerobic > Digestate...
GAAGTCGTTGCCCTTCTTGGTCACCGCCGAGTCGGCCCGGTGCCCGGCGATGAACTGTCCCGAGACACCATCGAGGATCTGGGCAGCGGTCTGCAGCCAGGTGGCCAGCTGCTCAGGAGACGGTGTCATCGGCGCTACTTGCTGACCGCCGCGAGCGCCTCGGGCAAGGTGAATCGATTGGCGTACAGCGCTTTTCCGACGATGGCACCCTCCACGCCGCGCTCGGCCAGGGTGGCGATCGCGCTCAGATCGTCCAGGCTGGACACTCCGCCCGAAGCGATCACCGGGGCGCTGGTGCGGTCGGCCACCGCGCCCAGCAGATCCAGGTTCGGACCCGCCAGCGTGCCGTCCTTGCTGACGTCGGTGACCACGTAGCGCGAACACCCTTCGCGATCAAGGCGTTCCAGCACATCCCACAGATCGCCGCCGTCGGTCTCCCAGCCGCGGCCGCGCAGCCGGTACTGCCCGTTCTCGAGCTGGGCATCCAGCCCGACGGCCACCTTGTCGCCGTACTCGGCGATGGCGGCGGCGCACCACTGTGGATTCTCCAGTGCGGCGGTGCCGATGTTGACCCGCGCGCAACCGGTGGCCAGCGCGGCCTCCAGCGATTCGTCGTCACGGATTCCACCGGACAGCTCGACGGCCACATCCAGCTGACCGACCACCTCGGCGAGCAGTTCACGGTTGGTGCCGCGTCCGAAGGCCGCGTCCAGGTCCACCAGGTGGATCCACTCGGCGCCGTCGCGCTGCCAGGTCTGCGCGGCCTCCAGTGCCGATCCGTAGTCGGTCTCGCTGCCGGCCTTGCCCTGCACCAGGCGGACCGCCTTGCCGTCGACCACGTCCACGGCCGGCAACAGGATCAGTTTGTTCGTCAACGTCAAAGTCCCTCAACCCAATTCGCGAGCAGCGCCGCACCGGCGTCGCCACTCTTCTCCGGATGAAACTGTGTGGCCGCCAGGACGCCGTCCTCGACGGCGGCCAGGAACGGCACGTGATGCGTCGCCCAGGTCAGCAACGCATCGGGATTGCCCTCCCACGCCTGGGCGGCGTAGGAATGCACGAAATAGAACCGGGTGTCGGCGTCCAACCCCTTGAACAGCGCACTGCCGGGAGCCGCCTGCACGACGTTCCAGCCCATGTGCGGGATCACGGGCGCGTCGAGGCGGGTGACCGCGCCGGGCCACTGACCGCACCCGACGGATGCGACCCCGAATTCCACGCCGCGGGCGAACAGGATCTGCATGCCGACGCATACACCGAGCACCGGACGGCCGGCGGCCACCCGTTCGGCGATGATCTTCTCCCCGCCGATGCCACGCAGCCCCGTCATGCAGGCTTCGAAGGCACCGACGCCGGGGACCACCAGACCGTCGGCATTCGCAGCAGCATCGGCGTCGGCAGTGACCTCGACATCGACACCGACGCGTTCCAGTGCCCGCTGCGCCGAGCGCAGGTTCCCCGACCCGTAGTCCAGGACAACAACTTTCACAGGCTGCCTTTGGTGGAGGGCACCCCGGAGACCCGCGGGTCGGGCTCGACGGCCTGCCGCAGCGCGCGGGCGACCGCCTTGTACTGCGCCTCGGTGATGTGGTGCGGGTCGCGGCCGTACAGCGTGCGCACATGCAGGGCGATGCGGGCGTTGAACGCCAGCGACTCGAACACGTGCCGGTTGATCACTGTGTGATATGGCGTGGAGCCGGGCCTAGCCGAACCCGCGATGGTGAAGTCCACCATGTAGTCGGGCTCACCGGTGTGCACGAAGTACGGCCGGCCGGAGACGTCGACGGCGGCGTGCGCCAGCGTCTCGTCCATCGGGATGTAGGCATCGCCGAACCGGCGGATCCCCATCTTGTCTCCGAGCGCCTGGCCCAGTGCCTGGCCCAGCACGATCGCGGTGTCCTCGATGGTGTGGTGACCCTCGATCTCGATGTCGCCCTTGGCCTTCACGGTCAGGTCGAAGCTGGCGTGGCTACCCAGGGAGGTGAGCATGTGATCGAAGAACGGCACGCCGGTGTCGATGTCGGTCCGGCCGGCGCCGTCGAGGTCGATCTCCACGACGATGTCGGACTCCTTGGTCCTACGTTCGACCTTGGCGACCCGGTTGCTCATGATGCTCCTACCGTCGAGGCCAGCTGGGCGCTGGCGGCCAGAAATGCGTCGTTCTCGGCGGCCAGCCCGATGGTGGTCCGCAGGTACCGGGGGATGCCGACGTCGCGGATCAGCACCCCGGCGTCCAGATATCGCTCCCAGGTGGCCGCGGCGTCCTCGAACTCGCCGAACAGGACGAAATTCGCGTCGCTGTGAATGACCCGGAAACCCATGTCGGACAACGACTTCGATACCCGATCACGTTCGGCCGCCAGCGTTGCGACACTGGCGAGCGTGTCGTCCGCGTGGCGCAGCGCCGCCCGTGCCGCCGCCTGCGTCAGCATCGACAGGTGATACGGCAGTCGCACCAGCAGCAGGGCATCGATCACAGCGGGCGCAGCGATCAGATACCCCAACCGGCCGCCGGCGAACGCGAAGGCCTTGCTCATGGTCCGGCTCACGATCAGCCTGGCCGGATACTCGTCGATCAGGGCGACCGCGCTGGGCTGCGACGAGAATTCGCCGTACGCCTCGTCGACGATCAGGATGCCGCCGGTCATCGCGGCCAGGATCCGCCGCAGATCATCGAGTGGGACGCTCTGCCCGGTCGGATTGTTCGGGCTGGTGACGAAGACGATGTCGGGTCGCTGCTCGGCGATCGCAGCGACCGCGACATCGACGTCCAGCCCGAAATCAGAAGCCCGGGCGGCCTGCAACCATCGGGTCTGGGTGCCGTCGGAGATGATCGGATGCATCGAGTACGACGGCACGAAGCCGATGGCCGAGCGCCCCGGACCGCCGAAGGCCTGCAGAAGTTGTTGCAGGATCTCGTTGGAACCGTTTGCCGCCCAGAGGTTCTCGACGCCGAGCTGCACACCGGTTGCCCTCGTCATATAGGCCGCCAGATCCGTACGCAGCGCAACGGCGTCGCGATCGGGATAGCGGTGCAGTTCGGCGGACACCTGCCGCACGGATTCCACGACGTCGTCGACCAGGGCGCGGGTCGGCGGATGCGGGTTCTCGTTGGTGTTCAGCCGCACCGGCACATCGAGTTGTGGTGCCCCGTAGGGGGATTTGCCCCGAAGGTCCTCGCGCAGCGGAAGATCGGCCAGCGTGATCCGATCGGCGCTCACCGTTCGAACCTCCGGCGGACAGCCTCACCGTGCGCGGGCAGGTTCTCGGCCTTGGCGAGCACGATCACGTCGCCGGCCACGTCCTTGAGCGCCGCCTCGTCGTAGTCGACGATGTGGATTCCCTTGAGGAACGTCTGCACCGACAGTCCGCTCGAGTGGCGCGCACAGCCCGCGGTCGGCAACACGTGATTGGAGCCCGCGCAGTAGTCGCCGAGGCTCACCGGCGAATACGCACCGACGAAAATCGCTCCGGCCGAACGGATCTGCAATGCAACGGCGGCGGCGTCGTCGGTCTGGATCTCGAGGTGCTCGGCCGCGTACGCGTTGACCACCCGGACGCCCTGCTCGACGTCATCGACCAGGACCGTGGCCGACTGCTTGCCGGACAGCGCGGCGGTGACGCGCGCGCGGTGCGTGGTGGTCTGCAATTGATCGGCGACCTCGATATCAACGGCGTCCGCCAGTGCGGTGCTGTCGGTGACCAGGACGCTGGCGGCCATCTCGTCGTGCTCCGCCTGGCTGATCAGGTCGGCGGCCACGTGCGCCGGGTCGGCGGTGTGGTCGGCCAGGATGGCGATCTCGGTGGGCCCGGCCTCGGCGTCGATCCCGATGAGCGAGCGGCAGATGCGCTTGGCGGCGGTGACGTAGATGTTGCCGGGGCCGGTGATCATGTCGACGGGCGCCAGCTCGGCACCGTCGGTATCGGTGCCGCCGTAGGTCAGCAGCGCCACCGCCTGCGCCCCGCCGACGGCCCACACCTCGTCGACGCCGAGCAGCGCCGCTGCGGCCAAGATGGTCGGGTGCGGCAACCCCCCGAAATCGGCCTGCGGCGGGCTGGCGATCACCAGCGAATCCACCTCCGCGGTCTGGGCCGGCACCACGTTCATCACCACGCTGGACGGATAGACGGCGTTGCCGCCCGGCACATAGAGGCCGACCCGTTCGACGGGCACCCAACGCTCGGTCACGGTGGCGCCGGGAGCCAGTTGGGTGACGGTGTCGGTGCGGCGCTGATCGGCATGCACGGTCCGGGTGCGGGTGATCGCGACCTCGAGGGCGGCCCGCACCGCCGGATCCAGCTCGGCCAGGGCGCCGGCCAGTGCAGCCGCGGGAACGCGGACAGATCCGGGGCGCACGCCGTCGAAGGACTCACCGAATTCCAGGGCCGCCACCGCACCGCGTTCGGCGACGGCCTCGACGATCGGCCGGACCTTGGGCAGTACGGCGTCGACGTCCACGCCCCCTCGCGGCAGCGCGGCACGCAGCTGCGCCGCCGTCAGCACACGGCCACGCAGATCGATCCGGGTCATCTCGAAACCAGCCATCTCGGTAATTGTCCCTGATCGGTCCAGCCGATAAAAATCGTTTGAGCTGCACGGCTCGACGTTGCGACACTGCTCCAATGGAACTGGGGTTGTGGTTGGCGTTCATGGGTGCCTCGTTCGCCATCAGCCTGTCGCCCGGAGCGGGCGCAATCTTCTCGATGGCCAACGGTCTCAACCTGGGTCTGCGTCGCAGCTACTGGGGCATCGCGGGCCTACAGGTCGGGCTGATGACACAGCTGGCCCTGGTCGCCGTCGGCCTCGGTGCCATCCTCGCGGGCTCGGCACTGGCGTTCACCATCGTCAAGTGGCTCGGCGTCCTCTATCTGATCTACCTGGCCATCGCGCAGTGGCGCAGCGCCGGCCTGGACCTGACCGCAGACCTGGACAGTCGCGATGCCGGTCGCGTTGCACTGCTGGTACGTGGCGCACTGGTCAACCTGACCAATCCGAAAGGTCTGGTGTTCCTGCTGGCGGTGCTGCCGCAGTTCGTGGTCCCGACCGCGCCACTGCCACCGCAGTACCTGGCGATCGGCGCCACCATGACTGTCGTCGACGTGATCGTGATGAGCGGCTATGCGGGGCTGGCCGCCAGACTGCTGCGCTGGTTGCGCACCCCGCGTCAGCAGACCGCGCTGGGCCGGACGTTCTCCGGACTGTTCGCGACCGCCGCGGTGGTGCTGTCGTTGGTGCGCCGGATGACCCCGGCGTAACTGCGTGCCGGCAATCACGTTGCTGGGCAACTTCATCGAGGATGCGCGCCGGTCGGGGGTTCCGCCGCGCAGGCATCGAAACTAGAGTGGCATTCAGCTGTTGGATACGGGGGTATCGACATGACAACTGCAGCAATTCCGCCTGTTCCGTTGCGCTGTCCGGATCGGCTCTACATCGACGGCGACTGGGTGGCCCCGGCCGGTGATTCGATGTTCGACGTGATCGATTCGCATTCCGAACAGCTCTACTTCCGGGTGGCCGAGGCGCAGCCGGCCGATATGGACCTGGCGGTCGGGGCCGCGCGGCGCGCATTCGATCACGGCCCGTGGCCGCGACTGCCCCACGCCGAACGTGCCGAATTCCTGCGGGCGATCGCCGACCGGTTGGAGGCCCGCGCGGAAGCGTACGGGCAGATGTGGCCACGCGAATCCGGAGTTGTCCTCGGCACTGCGCAGATGCTCGGGCCGTTGGACGCCGCGACCGTGCGGTACTACGCAGATCTGGCCGATACCTTCCCCTTCGAGGAGGCGGTGACGCCCACTCCGAGCGCGTTCGGCGCCGCCTTCGGCCTTCGGGTCCGCGAACCCGTGGGCGTGGCCGGTCTCATCGTGCCCTGGAACGCGCCGTCGACCCTGCTGGTCAGCAAGCTCGCACCCGCGCTGCTGGCCGGCTGCACGGTGGTCGCCAAGATGTCGCCGGAAGCTCCGAGCGCCGGCTACCTGATGGCGGAGATCGCCGACGAGGTCGGGCTCCCGCCCGGTGTGTTCAACATGCTGACGGGCGATCGCGAGGTATCGGAACTGCTGGTCCGCGATCCACGCGTGGACAAGATCAGTTTCACCGGATCGACCGCGGCAGGACGGCGCATTGCCGGCATCTGTGGCGAGCGCATCGCCCGCTGCACATTGGAGCTGGGCGGCAAGTCAGCGGCGGTCGTCCTCGACGACGCCGATCTCGGATTCGCGGCCACCATGATCGCGGCGGCCGAATGCTTCCTCAGCGGTCAGGTGTGCGCATCCCTGACCCGCATCGTGGTGCCGCGCAGCCGCCACGACGAGTTCACCGACGCGCTCGCGGCCACCTTCTCCGCGATGCCGGTGGGTGACCCGTTCGACCCCGGCACCGCGCTCGGGCCGCTGGCGATGGCCCGTCAGGTCGACCGGGTGCAGGGCTACATCGCCAAGGGCATCGAGGAGGGCGCGACGCTGCGGACCGGCGGCGGGCGACCCAAGCACCTCGATCGCGGCTACTACGTCGAACCGACGGTGTTCGCCGACGTCGACAACAAGCACATCATCGCCCAGGAGGAGATCTTCGGGCCCGTGCTGTCGGTGATCCCGGCCGATAACGAGGAGCACGCCATCGACATCGCCAACGACACCATCTACGGCCTCAACGCCGCCGTGTTCACCCCGGATGTCGCGCACGCCCGGGAGGTCGCCGGCCGGCTGCGCTCGGGGACGGTGGGACACAACGGTTTCAAGGTCGACTACGCGATCGGGTTCGGCGGGTACAAACAATCCGGCATCGGGCGCGAGGGCGGTACCGAAGGCCTGCTGCCCTATCTGGAACACAAGACCGTCCTGCTCGACGGGCTGCCGCCGGGCTACTGACGCTGCGCCCGACTCACATATCCAGGCCGATGTCGAGCACCCGGACCGAATGGGTCAGCGCCCCGACGGCCAGATAGTCGACACCGGTGTTGGCATAGGCGGCCGCGTTCTCGAGTTCCAGGCCGCCCGAGGATTCGAGTTTGACCCGCGGAGCGCGGGTGTCACGGCGCTGGACCGCGATCTGGGTTTCCCAGACCGCGAAGTTGTCGAGCAGGATCAGGCCCGGCTCCCCGAGATCCTCGGCGAGCACCTGGTCGAGCTGCTCGAGCGAATCGACCTCCACCTCGCACGGCAGGTCCGGTGCCGCGGCCCGCACGGCGCGTAGCGCGGCCAGTACCGACCCGGCCGCCGCCACATGGTTGTCCTTGATCAGAGCGGCATCGCCCAGACCCATCCGGTGGTTGAGTCCGCCGCCGACGCGGACCGCGTATTTCTGCAGGGCCCGCAGGCCGGGCAGGGTCTTGCGGGTATCGCGGATGCGGGCCCGGGTGCCGTCCACGGCATCGGCCCACCGGGCGGTGGCCGTCGCGATACCCGACAGGTGGCACACCAGGTTGAGCATGGTGCGCTCAGCAGTCAGCAGCCCGCGGGTATCGGCCTCCAGCGTGAGCAGCGCGTCGCCACGCCGCAGCCGGTCGCCGTCGTCGGCGCGGCCCAGCACCCGGTAGCCGTCGGCGCCGAGCACCTCGTCGAGAGTCAGGAGCGCGATGTCGATCCCGGCCGCCACCCCGTCGGCGCGGCTGACCAGTGCCGCAGTGGTGACGGCATCGGCCGGCACCGTCGCGATGGTGGTGATGTCGGGGCCGTAGCGCAGGTCCTCGTCGAGACCCTTCCGGACCGTGGAGCGGGCCTCCACGAGTTCGTCGTGTGTCAACCGCATCAGCACAGCACCGCCGGGACGTCGGTGACAACGCGATCCTCGACGCTGCGCACGACGGTGCTGCGGGCCTGGGCCGGATCGGTGTCGGGAAAGTCCGAACGATGGTGGCAGCCGCGGCTTTCCGTGCGGATGGTCGCCGCAGCGACCAGCGCGCCGGCTGTTGCGGTCAGCGCGACATCTTCGAACGCGCGTCGGGTGCTGGGCTCGGTCATGGTTGTGGCAGTGAGTGTTTCACTGAGTTTGGCCAGACCGGACGCGTCCCGCATCACCGAAGCATGTTCGGACATCGCGGTCTGCAACGTCTTTCGGTCGAGTACCGGGAAGGTGCGACGCTCGGGCAGTACGGCGCGAACGGCACCGCTGTCGGCGGCGTGGGTGGCGGCCAGTCGGCCGGACCGTTGCCCCACGACCAGGCCTTCCAGCAGGCTGTTGGACGCCAGCCGGTTCGCGCCGTGCATGCCGGTCCGTGCGACCTCCCCCGCGGCGAACAGGCCGGGAAGCTCGGTCCGGCCGTGGACGTCGGTGCGGACGCCGCCGCAGCTGTAGTGCGCGCCGGGAACCACCGGAATGGGCTGGCGGGTCGGGTCGATGCCGGCGGCCCGGCACACCGCGGTCACGGTCGGGAATCGAACTTCGAACCCGGCGATGCCGCGGGCGTCGAGATACACGCAGTTGTCCCCCGTCTGCTGCAGACGGGTGTCGACCGCCGCCGCCACCACGTCGCGGGGCGCCAGGTCGCCCATCGGATGTACACCATCGGTCACTGAAACACCTTGGGAATCAACCAGTTTGGCGCCCTCGCCGCGAACGGCTTCGGTGATCAGCGGGCGCCTCCCACCACCGGTACCGGCATACAGCATCGTCGGATGGAACTGGACGAACTCGATGTCGCTGACGGCCAGGCCGGCCCACAGCGCCAGGGCGATGCCGTCACCGGTCGAGCCCTCTGGGTTGGTGGTCGCGCGGTACAGGTGGCCCAGTCCGCCAGTGGCCAGGATCACCGATGGGGCGTGCAGGACACCCGGCCCCTCGGGGCTGTGCACAAACACCCCGGTGACCCGTCCCTCATCGTGGAGCACCTGCGTGGCGACGTGCCCGCGCCTGATGTCCAGCAGCGCCGCCGCCCGGTCCAGCGCCCGTTGCACCTCGGCGCCCGTGGCGTCGCCGCCGGCGTGGACGATCCGGCGCCGGGAGTGGCCGCCCTCGCGGGTCAACGCCCAGTGGCCCGGGGCGGACTCGTCGAATCGGGCTCCGTCGGAAACCAGGTCGGCCACCGCGGCGTAGCCGTCGGCGACGATCGAGCGAACGGCCTCGGGGTCGCAGAGCCCACCGCCGGCCGCCAGGGTGTCACGGACATGCGCGTCGACCGAGTCGTCGGTTTCGGGCAGGACGACGGCGATGCCGCCCTGCGCATAGAACGTGGCCGTAGCACCCTCGGCCTCCGACGCCTTGGACAGCAACACCACCCTGCTGCCGCTGCGATGCGCGGCCAGCGCTGCCGCCAGACCCGCGACGCCCGTACCGATCACGACGACGTCGGCGCGCTGCTGCCAGACACCCGAACCCCCGCAGCCGGGCCCGGTGCTCATTCGCTCACTCCTCCGCCGGGCTCGTGCCTCGCCCGGCATCGTCGATTCGCGGTGCTCATTCGCCGCCGCCGGGTTGTCCGATCTCGATCATCCGCTGCACGCTGGCGCGGGCCAGGTCGGCGGTGGCGCGGTCGACGTGCACCTCGTCGGCCCCCTCGATCAGACAGCGCAGCAGGGCGGCCGGGGTGATCATCTTCATGTACCGGCACGACGCCCGGTCGTTGACCGCCTGGAAGTCGATTCCTGGTGCCGCGCGGCGCAATTGGTGCAACATGCCGACCTCGGTGGCCACCAGCACCTGCTTGGCGTGTGACTCCCGGGCCGCGTCCAGCATGCCGCCGGTGGACAGGATCTTGACCCGCTCCTCGGGGAAGGCGCCTTCGCCGGCCAGGTACAGAGCCGACGTGGCGCAACCGCATTCGGGGTGGACGAACAGCTCGGCGTCGGGATGTGTGCGGGCCTGCTCGGCCAGCTCGTCACCATTGATGCCGGCGTGCACGTGGCATTCGCCGGCCCAGATGTGCAGGTTCTTGCGGCCGGTCATCCGGCGCACGTGGGCGCCCAGGAACTGGTCCGGGCAGAACAGCACCTCACGGTCGGCGGGGATGGACGCGACCACCTCGACGGCATTCGAGGAGGTGCAGCAGATGTCGGTGAGTGCTTTGACAGCAGCGGTGGTGTTGACGTAGGAGACGACGACAGCGCCCGGGTGGTCATCCTTCCAGGCGCGCAGTTCGTCGGCGGTGATCGAATCCGCCAGGGAACACCCGGCCCGCTGGTCCGGGATCAGTACGGTCTTGTCCGGCGAGAGGATCTTGGCGGTCTCGGCCATGAAGTGCACGCCGCAGAACACGATGGTGTCCTCGGGCGCCTCGGCAGCGATGCGGGACAGTGCCAGTGAGTCACCGACGTGATCGGCGACGTCCTGGATGGCCGGCAGCTGGTAATTGTGCGCCAGCAGCGTCGCGCCGCGCAGGGTGGCCAGCCGGCGGACCTCGGCGGCCCATTCCTCGTCCCCGATGATCCCGGTGTAGCCGGCGGAGCTGTCGATGATGTGCGTTGCCAGCGGACTGTGGGTTTCCAGTCGGTCCAGAACTGTCATGTCCGGTCCTTTCCGGGCTGAGGTTTTCGACTTATGATCGAAAACATGGTCAATCTTAGCACCGCACACGAAGTGCTGGCCGTCCTATTCCAGGTGCGTCACCTGACGACCCCGAAGCCGCAGCTCAGCGTGCTGCTGTGGGAGCGTGCGATGGATCCCCAGCAAGGCGCCTGGGCACTTCCCGGCGGCCGGCTCCGGCACGACGAGGACATCGCCAGTTCAGTCCGGCGCCAACTCGCCGAGAAGGTGGACCTCCGTGAGATTGCCCACCTCGAGCAGCTGGCGGTGTTCTCCGACCCACATCGGGTGCCCGGTGACCGCACCATCGCCACCACGTTCCTGGGCCTGGTGCCCTCTCCCGCCAAACCCGAGCTGCCGCCCGACACCCGCTGGCACCCCGTGGACGCGCTGCCGCCGATGGCCTTCGACCACTCCCCGATGGTGGCCCACGCGCACGCCCGTCTCGTGGCCAAACTGTCCTACACGAACCTCGGTTTCGCCCTGGCGCCAAAAGAATTCGCACTCTCGACACTGCGGGACATCTATAGCGCGGCGCTGGACCACCAGGTGGATGCCACCAACCTGCAGCGAGTGCTCGCCCGTCGCGGCGTGATCACCCGCACGGGCACCACCGCACAATCCGGTCGCAGCGGCGGCCGCCCGGCGGCTCTGTACCGATTCACCGATTCACTCCTGCGTGTCACTGACGAGTTCGCGGCCCTGCGTCCGCCAAGCTGACCGGATTGGTCTTTTAAGGGATTGGTAAGACACAATCGGTCGCAACGGCGCCGAAGGGAGTCGCACATGGAAGCCGGTAACGCCGCGCGGCTGGTCGAGCCGCAGTGGATCGGCCGGGTGCCTCATGAGCCGCTGGAGCCTGGGACCAAGCCCCTGGTTCCCGATCGTGACCCGTTCTACCTGGCCCCAGCGGGCTACGAGCACGCCGAACCGGGCACCGTGCTGCGCTCCCGGGACGTCGAGCTGGGCTTCCTCGGACTGATCCGCCAGCGCGCGAAGGCCATTCAGCTGCTCTACCGCACCACCAACATGCATGGTGCTCCGGAAGCCGCGGTCACCACCGTGATCGTGCCGGCCGAGCGCTCCCCGCATCACCCGCGCCCCGTCATCTCCTACCAGTGCGCCATCGACGCGGTCACTGCGCGGTGCTTCCCGTCCTATGCGATGCGCAAGGGTGCCCATGCGCTGGGGTCATTCGCCCAGCTGGAATACCTGCTGGTGGCCGCCGCGCTCGCCGAGGGCTGGGCGGTGTCGGTTCCCGACCACGAGGGCACCCACGGCCTGTGGGGCGCCCCGCACGAGCCCGGATACCGGGCCCTCGACGGCCTGCGGGCGGCGCTCGGGTACGACCGGGTCGGCCTGTCGCCGGAGGCACCGATCGGGCTCTGGGGATACTCCGGCGGCGGCCTGGCCACGGCGTGGACGGCCGAGGAGCACGGCACCTACGCTCCCGAGCTGAATATCGTGGGCGCCGTCCTGGGGTCGCCCATCGCCGACCTGGGCTCCACGTTCCGGCGGCTCAACGGCAGCATCTACGCCGGCCTGCCGGGCGCGGTCGTCGCCGCGCTGACCCACATCTACCCGCAGCTGGATCGCCTCCTGCAGGAGCACACGACCGACCAGGGCAAGAACATGCTCGCCAGCATCCAGCGGATGACCACCCTGCATGCGATCGCGCGATTCGCCGGAACCGACATGGGCAACATGATCGATCGTCCGCTGACCGAACTGCTGGACCTCCCGCAGGTCGAAGAGATCCTCGCCGAGATCAAGTTGGGCTCGTCGGTCCCGACGCCGCCCGTCCTGATCGTGCAGGCGGTGCACGACCAGATCGGCTCGGTGGCCGATATCGACGCACTGGCCGAGGCCTACGTCGCGGGCGGGGCGAATGTGACCTACCACCGCGACCGCTTCTGTGACCACATCCTGTTGCATCCGCTGTCGGCGCCGATGGCGTTGCGCTGGCTGATCGACCGCTTCGAGGGCCGCCCCCTCGACGAACACATCGTCCGCACCACCTGGCCCACCCTGCTCAACCCGATGACCTACCTGGGCATGTGGCGGCTCGGAAAGGTCGCGGCCCGCGTGCTCACCAGTCGAGGGATTGGCCGGAACCCCTTGTGATCGGCACCGGATCGGACTGCGTCACCGGCGGGTAGGCCCCGAGGTCGTCGCGCGCGGTCGCGATGGCCAGCAGCGCGTACACCAGCGCCGCGGTCATGGCCGGGATCAGCAGTCCGGTCGCCATCTGGATCGCGTTGTGGCCGAAGAACACCGACGGCGCCTCGGTGAAGTAGTGGAATCGGTTGTCCGGCGTCACCGGCGCAGCATCGATGTCGAGTTTCCCGTAGTGCCAGCGCGCCAGGGCCGTGCCGACGCCGGCGGCAGCCAGGGCACCGAGCGTGCAGCCGACGGTCAGCGCGACCGCCATGACGGGCCCCCGATGGGCGCGCCACTGCCAGACGGCCACCGCGGCCACGACGGCCAGCACGGTGAGCATGCCGAGCAGCATCGTGGCCGCCACGAAGAAATTGTCGGCCTCGTTGCCGAGATAGGCGTGCACCCGCTCACCGCTCTTGCTGAGCGCTACCACTCCGTGGGCCGGTGGGGCGACCAGCACCCAGAGCGCCCCGACGACGGCACCCGCGCCGGTCAGCCCGAGGACCACCCGGACCGCCGCCGAACCGCGGCTCGTACGAGGTTGGGCGACAACCGAATTCATCGCCGATCCTCGAGGTCGGTCGAGTCCACCAAGCCGTGTCGCGAGCACTTGGCCCACCAGCCGTCGGGCCGGACCTGAACGATCATCCGGCGGCCGCAGGCCGCACAGAACCGGGGCGGCTCCAGCCCGAGCTGGGCGGCCGTCGGCAGCACCGCACCGACCGCCAGATCCACTGCGACACCGGTGTAGACGTTGTAGGTGCCCGCCCCGACCGGCAGAGGTAGCTCGGTCACCATCACAAGCTGGCGTTGAGGGCCTTGATCGGCATCTGCAGGTCGTCGAGCAACTCGAGATCCGCCTCCGCCGGCCGGCCCAGCGTGGTCAGGTAGTTGCCTACGATCACGGCGTTGATGCCACCCAGGATGCCCTGCTTGGCCCCGAGATCTCCCAGGGTGATCTCACGCCCGCCGGCGAAGCGCAGCATGGTGCGCGGCAACGCGAGCCGGAACGCGGCGACGGCCTTGAGCGCCTCGGACGCGGGCAGTACCTCGAGCTCGCCGAACGGGGTTCCCGGGCGCGGATTGAGGAAGTTCAGCGGCACCTCATGCGGATCGAGCTCGGCCAGGTTGGCGGCGAATTCGGCGCGCTGTTCGAGGGTCTCCCCCATTCCGAGGATGCCGCCGCAGCACACCTCCATGCCGGCTTCGCGCACCATTTCCAGTGTGCCCCAACGCTCTTCCCAGGAGTGCGTGGTCACCACGTTGGGGAAGTAGGACTGCGCGGTCTCGAGGTTGTGGTTGTAGCGGTGCACGCCCATGGCCTTGAGTCGGTCGACCTGCTCCTGGTTGAGCATGCCGAGCGAGCACGCGATCTGGATGTCGACCTCGTTACGGATGGCCTCGATACCGGCTGCGACCTGGGCCAGCAGGCGCTCATCGGGGCCGCGGACCGCGGCCACGATGCAGAACTCGGTGGCGCCGGACTTCGCGGTCTGCTTGGCCGCCTCCACCAGACTCGGGATGTCCAGCCACGCGCTGCGCACCGGCGACGCGAAAAGGCCTGACTGCGAACAGAAATGGCAGTCCTCGGGGCAGCCGCCGGTCTTGAGGCTGATGATGCCCTCCACCTCGACCTCGGGACCACACCACTTCATCCGGACCTCGTGCGCCAACGCCAGCAGGTCCTCGAGGCTGTCGTCGGGAAGCTGCAGGACCTGCAGCACCTGATCGCGGTCCAGACCCTCCCCACGGTCCAGCACCTGCTCGCGGGCCAGGCCCAGAATGTCGACGGCGGCCTGCGTCATCGGGAAAACTCCTCCTCGGTGCGGACTTGAACAGCGTTCAGGTTATGGTAGCGGCGTGCAGCTGCACAAACCCGACCTGGTGGCCAAAGCGCTCGCGATCCTCGACGACTACGGGGTCGCCGACCTCACCATGCGCCGGTTGGCCCGGGAGCTGGCGGTCAGCCCCGGGGCGCTGTACTGGCATTTCGCCAACAAGCAGGAGCTGCTCGGCGCGGTGGCCGACGAGATGCTCGCTCCGCTGGCGACGCTGGACGCCGACGCCGCCTGGCGCTCCCGTATCGTCGCCACCTGCGCCACTCTGCGCGATGCGCTGCTGTCGCACACCGACGGCGCCGAGCTGGTCTCGGCCAGTTTCGCGGCCGGGCGCTCCGAGATGATGGGCCGCGTGGTCGAGGGTCTGGCACGTGCCGCCGCCGAGGCGGGGCTGGATCGCGGGGACCAGGCCGGACTGGCCGCCCGCACCGTCATCTATTACGTCCTGGGCTTCACCGCGGACGAACAGTCCCGCCTGCAGTGGGACGCCGCGGGTGCCGAGCTGGCCGACGGGCAGTCGGTGCTGACCGACGATTCGGGTGCCCGGTTCGCCTTCGGGCTGCAGCTGTTGATCGACGGGATCGGCGCGCATCGGCTCAGCCGGAAGCCGGCGGCTGCAGGCATACCGCCTGCTTGACGTCCCCGTGCCAGTGCCGCAGGCCGGCGAATGATCCGGCGACGTCGCGACCGCCGATCACCGCCAACGCCGCCCCGATGTCCGCCGGCGCGAGCCGCCGGCACAGTGTGACGTGCGGCGTCCACTGATCGGGCCGGCTGTTCGGCATGAGCCCGGGCTGCGCGTGCGGCAGGCACTCGGCGACGACGGCCCGATGCAGCGTCAGCAGTGCGGCGGTGGGCACGATGAGGCGGACGAGGGTCGGCGTCCGGGAGCCGAACAGCATCGGCGCCCCGACCCCGCAGTCCAGCGGCAGACCCGCGAGGGACCGCAGGCCCGCATCGGCGTCGGGGTCGATACGTTCGGCGACTGCCAGGGTGACGTGGGGCCGGTTGGTCGGTGACGGGTTCTGGGCCGCACTCGGCAGACCGGCGGCGGCCAGGGCATCCCACTGTCGGCGGATCTCCGCTTCGGTATCCGCGTCGAACAACAGCTCGATCGAATGCACCACGTCAACGCACCAGGTCGCCGACCCAGCCCGGGTCGAACGCGTCCCGGGCCAGCTCGGCGAAGTTCGCGGGGTCCAGGGCACCGGCGCCGGCGGGCAGCACCGCGCGGACCGGGGCGAGTTCGGCCAGCGCACCACGGTTGGATCTCTCTGCGGGTCCCGGATCCGCGGGCCAGCTCCCGATGACCAGCCCGGCGCATGAAAGACCTTTGGCGGCAAGGGCTTCCAGGGTGAGAGCGGTGTGGTTGAGAGTGCCCAGCCCGGGTGCGGTGACCACCAGCACCGGGGCGCCGAGTTCAACGGCGAGGTCGCGCAGCGTCACCCCGTCGGCACCGAGCTCGACCAGCAGGCCCCCGGCGCCCTCCACCAGGGTGAGCTGGCCCGGCCCGTCGGCGCCGCGGATGCCGGCGAGCAACTCCCCCGCCGTGCACAGTGGCATCCCGGCCTGGCGCGCCGCGGCGACCGGACCCAGAGGTTGCGGGTAGCGCGCCCCGCCGACCAGTGCCGTGACCCCGGTCAGCCGGCCGATCTCGGCCAGGTCGTCATCGCCGTCCGCGGTTCCGGTCTGGGCCGGCTTGCACACCGCGACCCGCAGTCCGGACAGCCGGGCATGGCAGGCCAGGGCCGCCGTGCTGACGGTCTTACCGACCCCGGTGTCGGTCCCGGTGACGAACAGGGCGCTCACGGGCGCGCCGTGCCCAGCACTTCCGTGAGAACCCGGCGCGCCAGGACCATCTCGTCGCCGGTCAGGGAGGCGCGGGCGGTCAACCGCAACCGCGACGTTCCGGCCGGCACCGTCGGCGGGCGGAAACAACCCACCCGCAGGCCGCGTTCGGCGCAGGCCTGCGCCGCGGCCAGGGCCGGCTCGGGTCCGCCCAGAATGACGGAGACCACGGCCGATGCCGGCTTCTCGGCGACATCACACACATCGGCCAACTGCTCGGCGTGCCGGCGAACGGCGGCTGCCCGCTCGGGTTCGGCGCGCAACACCCGCAGCGCCGCGGCGGCCGCACCGACGGCAGCCGGCGCCAGCCCGGTGTCGAAGATGAACGTGCGGGCGGTGTCGATCAGGTGGTCGCGCACCGCGGCCGTACCCAGGACCGCACCGCCCTGGCTGCCCAGCGATTTCGACAGCGTGGTGGTCATCACGATGTCGGGCGCGTCGGCCAGACCCGTCTCGGCGAGCAGTCCGCGGCCACCGGCCCCGCGCACTCCGAGCCCGTGGGCCTCGTCGACCAGCAGCACCGCACCGTGGCGGCGGCAGACGTCGTGCAGTTCGGGCAGCGGCGCCAGTGCCCCGTCGGTGGAGAAGACGGACTCGGTCACCACCAGGGCGCGGTCTTCCGTACGTGCGGCCAGGGCCGCCTCGATCGCGTCGACGTCGTTGTGCGGGGTGACCGCCACCCGCGCCCGGGACAGCCGACAGGCGTCGACCAGGGACGCGTGCGAAAAGGCGTCGGACACGATCAGCGAACCGGGTCCCGACAGTGCAACCACTGCCCCGATGTTCGCGGCGTAACCCGAGGAGAACACCAGAGCGCTTGGCGCGCCGACGAATTCGGCGAGCTCGTCCTCGAACTGCTCGTGCAGATCGGTGTCGCCGGTGACCAGTCGCGAACCCGTCGAACCGGCGCCCCAGGTCCGCAACGCCGCCACGCCGCCCTCGATGACATCGGGGTGCCCGCTGAGGCCGAGGTAGTCGTTGGACGCCAGATCGACGACCGCGTCGGCGGCCGACCGCGGACGCAGCGACCGGCGCAGGCCGGCGGCGCGGCGGTCCGACTCGTTGCGGTCCAGCCAGGACAGCGGCTGGGTCACACTGCGGGTCACCGACATCTCACCATCGCCTCCGAACGGAATTGAACACCGTTCAGGTTAGCGCGGTGCCATTTCTGAGGCCACCGCGACCATGGCCGCGGTGATCTGATCGACCTCGGCGGTGGTGCAGATGAACGGCGGCATCACGTAGATCAGATTGCGGAACGGCCGCAACCAGACACCGTGATCGAGCGCCACCGGGGTGGCCACCGCCAGGTCGACGGGCTCGGACATCTCCACGACGCCGATGGCGCCCCGCACCCGCACATCGGCCACCCCGGGCAGCGTCGCGGCGGCCCGCAGCCCGTCGCGCAGTCCGGCGGAGATCTCTGCGACCCGGGTCCGCCAGTCCTGCCCGAGCAGGACCTCGACGCTGGCCACCGACACCGCACACGCCAGCGCGTTGGCCATGAACGTCGGCCCGTGCATCAGGGCACCCGGCTCGGCTGTGCTGATGACATGTGCGATCTCGGCAGTGCACAACGTGGCCGCCAGGGTCAGGTACCCGCCCGTCAGCGCCTTGCCCACGCACATGATGTCCGGGCTGACACCGGCGTGGTCGGCCGCGAACAGTTCACCGGTGCGGCCGAAGCCGGTCGCGATCTCGTCGAAGATCAACAGCACATCGTGCCGATCGCAGATGGTGCGCAGGTCGTTCAGATACCGCGGGTCGTGGAACCGCATGCCGCCGGCGCCCTGCACCACCTGCTCGACGATCACCGCCGCCAGTTCGTCGGCGTGGTGTGCCAGCTGATCCTCGAACGCCGCACTGTAGGCCGGGTCGTATTCGGTCGGAACCTGCGGCGCGAAGACCTGCTGGGCCAGGATCCCGGTCCACAACGAGTGCATGCCGCCCTCGGGGTCGCACACGCTCATCGGGGTGAAGGTGTCGCCGTGATAGCCGCCGCGCCAGGTCATCAGCCGGTGCCGACCGGGACGGCCGCGGCTGATCTGGTACTGCAGTGCCATCTTGATGGCGACCTCCACCGACACCGACCCGGAATCGGAGAAGAAGACGGTATCCAGGCCCGGCGGAGTGATCTCGACGAGCAACTGCGCCAGCCGGGCCGCCGGTTCGTGGGTGAGACCGCCGAACATGACGTGGTTGAGCACCGCCAGCTGATCCCGCAACGCGGCGTCGAGCACTGGGTGCCCGTGCCCGTGCACCGCCGTCCACCACGACGCCATCGCGTCCAGGACCGGGACTTCGCGGCCGTCGCGCACCACCGTGAGCCACGCACCCTTCGCACGCACGGTCACCAGGGGCGGCATCCCTTCCGGCGGGCCGGGTGCGCCGATCGTGCTGTAGGGGTGCCAGACATGCGCGGCGTCGACCGCACTGACAGTTCGAGGATCAAGGCGGGGGCGCTCCGGCACGGACAACCACACTAATTCTGCGTGAACAGCGGATGAGCGAGTACCCAGCCGGATTAGGTAGATTGTCTGTCGACCATGACGCTCACCACACCCCTCGAGCCGGCGTCAGCAATCAGTCCCGTCCCGGATGTCGCGCCGCCCCGCGCCGCCGCCCCGGTGCCGAACGACGCGCGCAGGACCGGCTTCTACCGACACGACCTCGACGGCCTCCGCGGGGTGGCGATCCTCATGGTCGCCGTGTTCCACATCTGGTTCGGCCGGGTCTCCGGCGGCGTCGACGTCTTCCTGGCCCTGTCCGGCTTCTTCTTCGGCAGCAAACTGCTGCGCAACGCCCTGAGCCCACAGCCGTCGCTGAAGCCGGGGCGCGAACTCGTCCGGCTGATCCGCCGCCTGTTGCCGGCGCTGGTCGTGGTGCTGGCCGCCGGCGCGGTGCTGACCATCCTGGTCCAGCCGCAGACCAGGTGGGAGACCTACGCCGACCAGAGCCTGGCCAGCCTGGGCTACTACCAGAACTGGGAGCTCATCCGGACCGTCTCGGATTACCTGCGGGCCGGCGAGACCGTCAGCCCCCTGCAGCACATCTGGTCCATGTCGGTGCAGGGCCAGTTCTACGTGACGTTCCTGTTCCTGGTGTTCGGATGTGCCGCCCTGCTGCGCCGGCCGCTGGGCGCGCGGCTGCGGCCGTTCTTCCTGCTGCTGCTGGGCGCGCTGACCGTCGCATCCTTCGTCTATGCCATCTTCGCCCATCAGGCCGACCAGGCCACGGCCTACTTCAACAGCTTCGCGCGCGGCTGGGAACTGCTCGCCGGAGCACTGGCCGGAGCATTGGTCAGCCACATCCGCCTGCCCATGTGGGTGCGGACGACCATGGCGACGATCGGGCTGGCCGCCGTCCTGGCCTGCGGCTGGGTCATCGACGGGGTCAAGGAGTTCCCCGGGCCCTGGACGCTGGTGCCCATCGGCGCGACCATCCTGATGGTGCTGGCCGGGGCCAACCTCAGCGCCGATCCACGTACCCACGGCAAGCAGCCGCTGCCGAACCGGGTGCTGGCGACCCGGCCGCTGGTCCGGCTGGGATCGATGGCCTACTCGCTGTACCTGTGGCACTGGCTGCTGCTGATCTTCTGGCTGGTCCATTCGGGGCACAGCCACGCCACCGTCCTCGACGGCGCCGGCGTGCTGGCCGTCTCGGGGGTGTTGGCCTACCTGACAATGCGGTTCGTCGAGGAACCGCTGCGCGAACGCGGCCGGGCCCAGCGCTCGGCCGGCCAGATCGAACAGGTCCGGGTGCCGCTGTGGACCCGCCTGCGCCGGCCCACCATCGCGCTCGGTTCGACCGTCGCCCTGCTCGGCGTGGCGCTGACCGCCACGTCGTTCACCTGGCGCGAGCACGTCACCATCCAGCGGGCCGCGGGCCTGGAACTGCAGGGCCTCAACAGCCGGGACTTCCCCGGCGCGCGGGCACTGCTCGACCACGTGACCGTGCCGAAGTTGCCGATGCGGCCCACCGTGCTCGAGGCCGCCAAGGATCTCCCGGTCACCACGTTGCAGGGCTGCATCAGCGATTTCCGCAACGGCGACGTCGTCAACTGCACCTACGGCGACCCGAGCGCCGACCGAACCATCGCGCTGGCCGGGGGTTCGCACGCCGAACACTGGATCACTGCCCTGGACGCCCTGGGCAAGCAGCACCACTTCAAGGTGGTCACGTATCTGAAGATGGGCTGCGCGTTGTCCACGGATCCGAAGCCACTGGTGATGGGGAACAACGATCCCTACCCACAGTGCTACACGTGGGTGCAGAAGGCCATGGACAAACTGGTCGCCGATCACCCCGACTTCGTGTTCACCACCTCGACGCGGCCGTGGAACACCAAACCCGGCGACGTCATGCCGGGCACCTATGTCGGAATCTGGAAGACGTTCGCCGACAACAAGATTCCGGTTCTGGCGATGCGAGACACCCCGTGGCTGGTCGAGGACGGCAAGCCGTTCATCCCGGCCGACTGTCTGGCCCAGGGCGGCGACGCGGTGTCCTGCGGCCGGAAGCGGTCCGAGGTACTGTCGGCCCGCAACCCGACGCTGGACTTCGTGAGCCGGTTCCCCAATCTCGAGCCACTGGATATGAGCGATGCCGTGTGCCGGCCGGACTTCTGCCGGGCGGTGGAGGGAAATGTGTTGGTCTACCGTGATTCTCACCACTTCACGGCCACCTACATGCGCACGATGATCCCGGAACTGGGCCGTCAGATGGGCCGGGCGACCGGCTGGTGGTGACGTCCGGCAATCCCTGTCGTCCCGACAGTGACGCGGGCTCGGCCGTCCGCCGATAAGGTCGAACGGTGTCCGTCAGTGAGTCACCCAGCGAGCCGCCCACCGTGTCGATGGTGTGGCCCGGCAGCTCGTACCCGCTGGGCTCGTCCTACGACGGCGCCGGAACCAACTTCTCGCTGTTCTCCGAGGTTGCCGACCGGGTCGAGCTGTGCCTGATCGGGCGTGACGGCGCTGAATCCCGGATCGAACTCGACGAGGTCGACGGCTACGTCTGGCATGCCTATCTACCGACCATCAGCCCCGGACAGCGCTACGGCTTCCGCGTCCACGGCCCGTGGGATCCCGCGGCCGGACATCGCTGCGATCCGTCCAAGCTGTTGCTCGACCCGTACGGCAAGTCGTTCCACGGCGACGTGGAATTCTCCCAGGCCGTCTACTCCTACGACCTGCACGCCGACGATCTCGCCACCGGCGGCACACCCCCGATGATCGATTCCCTGGGCCACACCATGACCAGTGTGGTGATCAACCCGTACTTCGACTGGGGGTACGACCGGGCGCCCCGCACGCCGTATCACGAGACGATCATCTACGAGGCGCACGTCAAGGGCATGACGCAGACCCATCCGGGCATCCCCGACGAGCTGCGCGGCACCTATGCGGGCCTGGGCCATCCGGCCATCATCGAGCACCTCGTGTCGCTGAACGTCACCGCCATCGAGCTCATGCCCGTCCACCAGTTCCTGCACGATCACCGACTGATCGATCTCGGATTGCGTAATTACTGGGGGTACAACACGGTCGGATTCTTCGCGCCGCACTTCCAGTACGCCGCGACGCGGGCCGCCGGCAGCGAGGTGGCGGAATTCAAGTACATGGTGAAGGCCTTCCACGAGGCGGGCATCGAAGTGATCCTCGACGTGGTCTACAACCACACCGCCGAGGGCAATCACCTCGGGCCCACGCTGAACTTCCGGGGCATCGACAATGCCGCCTACTACCGCCTGCTCGACGGCGATCTGCGCCACTACAAGGACTTCACCGGCACCGGCAACAGTCTCAACGCCCGCAATCCGCACACGCTCCAGCTGATCATGGATTCGTTGCGGTACTGGGTGCTCGAGATGCACGTCGACGGATTCCGGTTCGACCTGGCCTCGACACTGGCCCGCGAGTTCTACGACGTGGACCGGCTCTCGGCGTTCTTCGATCTGGTGCAACAGGATCCGGTGGTGAGTCAGGTGAAGCTGATCGCCGAACCGTGGGACATCGGCGAGGGCGGCTACCAGGTCGGCAATTTCCCGGGTTTGTGGACCGAGTGGAACGGGAAATACCGCGACACTGTGCGTGACTACTGGCGGGGCGAGCCCGCAACCCTGGGCGAGTTCGCGTCCCGGCTCACCGGGTCGTCGGATCTGTACGAGACCAGTTGCCGCCGCCCCAGCGCGAGCATCAACTTCGTCACCGCACACGACGGCTTCACCCTCGCAGATCTGGTGTCCTACAACGAAAAACACAACATGGCAAACGGGGAGGACAATCGCGACGGCGAGAGCCACAACCGGTCCTGGAACTGCGGTGTGGAGGGCCCCACCGACGATCCGGAGATCCTGTCATTGCGCGCCAAGCAGATGCGCAACATCCTGGCGACGCTCATGCTCTCGCAGGGCACCCCGATGATCAGTCACGGTGACGAGATCGGGCGGACCCAGTCGGGCAACAACAACGTCTACTGCCAGGACTCGGCCCTGTCGTGGATGGACTGGTCGATGCTGGAGACCAATGCGGACCTGCTGAGCTTCGCGCGCAGTGTGACCTCCCTCCGCAAGGCGCACCCGGTGTTCCGGCGCCGCCGGTTCTTCGAGGGTGAGTCGATCCTGACCGGCCAGATCGAGCGCGATATCGCCTGGCTGACCAAGGGCGGTGTGGAGATGACCGCCGAGGACTGGAACTCCGGATTCAAGTCGGTGGCGGTGTTCCTCAACGGCCAGGCGATCCCGGAGCCGAACGCGCGGGGCGAACGGGTGGTCGACGACTCGTTCCTGTTGTGCTTCAACGCGCACAAGGCTCCGGTCGAATTCTTCACCCCCGACGGCGATTACGCGACGGAGTGGACAGCGGACCTGGACACCTCGGCAGCCACCGGCGCCGTCGACCTGGTGGTCAAGGCCGGCGAAGCGGTGACGTTGCCCGGACGTTCGGTGCTGGTGTTCCGCAAGACGGCGTGATTCCCGTGAACCAGCCGGCCGCTGTACTCGCGACGTACCGTCTGCAGATGCGCGGCCCCGCCAGTGGGACGTCGTTCACCTTTGCCGATGCCGAGTCGATCCTCGACTACCTTGCCGCACTCGGTGTTTCGCACCTGTACCTCTCGCCGATCCTCACCGCGGCACCGGGCTCGTCCCACGGCTACGACGTGACCGATCCGACCACCGTCTCGGCGGAACTCGGCGGGGCCGAGGGTCTGGCCCGCCTCGCCACGGCGGCCAGGTCCCGCGGTCTGGGCCTCATCGTCGACATCGTGCCCAATCACGTGGGCGTCGAATTCCCCCAGCACAATCCGTGGTGGTGGGACGTGCTCAGGCTCGGCCGGGACTCCGCCCACAGCTCCTACTTCGATATCGACTGGGACCTGGACCCGGACGCCCGGATCGTGCTGCCGGTGCTGGGATCCGACGACGATATCGATCATCTGGAAGTCGACGGCGAGGTATTCCGACTGGGAGACAAGGAGTTTCCCCTGGCCCCCGGTACCGCGACGGGCACCCCGCGGGAGATCCACGACCGCCAGCACTACCGCCTCACGGGATGGCGCACGGCCACCTGCGGCTACCGCCGGTTCTTCTCGGTCACCTCGCTGGCCGCGCTGCGCCAGGAGGATCCCGCGGTGTTCGCGGCGAGTCACCGGGAAGTGGCCCGGTGGTTCTCGGAGGGCCTGGTCGACGGCGTGCGTATCGACCATCCCGACGGGCTGGCCGACCCGGTCGGCTATCTGCGGCGCCTCCGTGAGCTCACCGGCCCGGATGCGTACATCGTCATCGAGAAGATCCTGGCACCCGACGAGGCGCTCGACGCCTGCCTGCCGGTGAACGGGACCACGGGCTACGACGCCCTGCGGGAGATCGGCGGGCTTTTCGTCGACCCCGCCGGGGGCGTCCCGCTGCGGGATCTCGCCGCCGCGGCCGGCTTCACCCAGAGCCCATGTCGGGCAAGGGAACTCAAGGCCGCTGCGGCCACGGACACACTCGGCAGTGAACTGGCCCGGGCCCACCGCGCGGTGGTCAGCGCCACCGGCGTCGACCATCCCGCCCTGCCCGATGCAATCACCGGCTTGCTGACCCACGTCGACGTCTACCGCTGCGACTATCCGGCCCTGGCGGCGACGATGTCCACCGCCATCGCCGAAACGGTCGCCGCCCGGCCCGAGCTCGCTGCCCCCTTGACCGCCGTCGCCGCCGCACTCGAGCACCGCGAGCCGGCCGCCCGGATCCAACAGCTGTGCGGCGCGGTGACCGCGAAGGCCATCGAGGACCGGCTGTTCTACCGGGATCCGACCCTGGTGTCGCTCAACGAGGTCGGCGGCGAACCGGACCGCTTCGGCGTCAGTGCCGCCGAATTCCACCACAGTGCCGCGGTCCGGGCCGACCGCTGGCCCTCGTCGATGACGGCGCTGACCACTCACGACACCAAACGGGGTGAGGATGTCCGCGCCCGCATCGGGGTGCTGTCCCAGGTACCCGGACTCTGGTCGCAACTGGTCGCCGACTGGCAGGCGCTGTGCCCGCCACCGGATCCGGCCACCGGCTTGTTCCTGTGGCAGAACATGTTCGGCGTATGGCCGAGGTCCGGGCAGGTCGACCAGAGCCTGCGCGATCGGCTGCATGCGTACGCCGCGAAAGTCGTCCGCGAGGCCCACCTGCACACCTCATGGATCGATCCGGACGATGCCTTCGAGACGGCCGTGCACACGTGGGTCGATACGGTGCTCGACGGCCCGGTGGCGACCGGACTGACCGGGCTGCTCCACGCGCTGGCCGTCCACGCCGACAGTGACGCCCTGGGACAGAAACTGTTGGCTCTCACCGCCCCTGGCATTCCCGACATCTATCAGGGCACCGAACTCTGGGAGGACAACCTCGTCGATCCGGACAACCGCCGCCCGGTCGACTTCGCCGCGCGCCGGGACGCCCTCGACGCACTCGAGCACCCGAAGCTCCGGGTGGTCCGGGCGGCGTTGCGGCTGCGCCGCGCGCGTCTGGACACCTTCCGCTCCGGCGGCTACACCGCGTTACCGGCCGACGGCGAGCGGGCCGAGCATGCCGTCGCCTTCGGGCGCGGCGCGGACGTGGTGGTCGCGGTCAGCCGATGGACGGTCGAATTGTCCGAAACCGGCTGGGGATCAACCACACTCACACTCCCCGCCGGCACCTGGCGGGACTGCCTGACGGATGTGGATCACCGCGGGACCGTGGCCGCCAGCACCCTGTTCGGCGCGTTGCCCGTGGCACTGTTGGAGCGCACGGATGGCTGAACACGAGTTCGCCGTATGGGCGCCGAATCCCGGGCTGGTCCGGCTCGAGGTGGACGGCACCGTACACCCGATGAGTCCGTCACCCTCGGGTGACGGCTGGTGGCGCGCGACCGTCGCCGCGTCCGACGACGCCCGCTACGGCTTCCTGTTGGACGACGACCCCACGGTGCTGCCGGACCCCCGCTCACCGCGCCAGCCCGACGGTGTGCACGAACGCTCCCAGCTGTGGAACGCCGGCGCCGCACAGTGGACCGACGCCGATTGGGCGGGGCGATCCGTCGCGGGCTCGGTCATCTACGAGCTGCACATCGGAACATTCACTGCGGCAGGAACATTGGACTCCGCAATCGAGAAGCTGGGTGCCCTCGTCGAACTCGGCGTCGACTTCGTCGAGCTGATGCCGGTGAACGCCTTCGCCGGCACCCACGGCTGGGGCTATGACGGCGTGCTGTGGTACGCCGTGCACGAACCGTACGGCGGACCGGACGCGCTGGTGCGATTCGTGGACGCCTGCCATCGCCGCGGACTCGGAGTCCTGCTCGACGTCGTCTTCAACCATCTCGGACCGTCGGGCAACTACCTGCCGCGGTTCGGCCCCTACCTGTCCAAGGGCACCAATCCCTGGGGTGAGGGCATCAACATCGCCGACGATCTTTCCGATGCGGTGCGCGACCACATCATCGGGTGCGCGCTACGCTGGATGCGCGATTTCCACATCGACGGACTGCGCCTGGATGCCGTTCACGCGCTGGTCGACACCACTGCCATCCATATCCTCGAGGAGCTGTCGCTCGAAACCGATTCGTTGGCAACGCAACTGGGCCGGCCGCTGTCGCTGATCGCCGAGAGTGACCGCAACGACCCGCGGTTCATCACACCCCGCAGCGAGCTGGGCTACGGCCTGACCGCACAGTGGGACGACGATATCCATCACGCGCTGCACACCGCGGTATCCGGTGAACAGCACGGCTACTACTCCGATTTCGGCTCGATCGAGACGCTGGCCGAGACGCTGAAGTCCGGGTACTTCCACGCCGGCACCTTCTCGTCGTTCCGCAAACGCCGCCACGGCCGTCCGCTCGACACCGCGACCATTCCCGGGTCACGCCTGATGGCGTATACCTGCACGCACGATCAGATCGGCAACCGCGCCGCCGGGGACCGGCCGACCGCCTACCTGACACCGGGGCAGTTGGCGGTCAGCGCCGCCCTGGCTCTGCTGACGCCGTTCACGGCAATGGTGTTCATGGGTGAGGAGTGGGCGGCGTCCACTCCGTTCCAGTTCTTCACCTCGCATCCGGAACCACATCTGGCCGACGCCACCCGCGAGGGTCGCAAGGCCGAGTTCGCCGACCACGGCTGGGACCCCGCTACCGTGCCCGACCCGCAGGACGAGGCGACCTTCGCGCGCTCGAAGCTGGACTGGGCAGAACGCGAATCCGACGGCCACGCCAGCATGTTGAGCGTGTATCGGGATCTGATTACTTTGCGCCGCAACGAGCCCGATCTCGGCGACTTCTGGCTGGACCATATGGAGGTCGATTTCGACGAGGCCGCGCGCTGGATCGTGCTGTACCGCGGAACACTCGCGATCGCCTGCAACCTGGGGCCGGATGCGGTCGCCGTTCCTGCCACCGGTGACGTGGTGTACGCCTGGGGCGCCCCGCGTGCCGGTGCGGCCGGCACTGCGCTCGACGGGCACTCGTTCGCCGTCCTGCGCCGGCGCTGAGGTCGCCCGAACCTCCCGCCGAGCGGCCGGATTTGTACACGACACGCGGCGTGGCGCCGTACAGACACGGCCGCTCGCGGGAAGGGGTGCCGCCGCCCCTGGGACTTTTAGGTCAGGTAGCGGTACGTCGGCGAGCCCGGCTCGAGCAGTTCGATGTGACTCTCCGAGGTCTGCATCCGCTCCATCAGACCCTCCAGGTCGGCCGCCGAGCCCAGCTGGATACCGACGAGGGCCTCGCCGGTCTCGCGGTTGTTGCGCTTGACGTACTCGAACAGGGTGATGTCGTCGTTGGGGCCGAGCACCTCGTCGAGGAACCGGCGCAATGCGCCGGGCTCCTGCGGGAAATCGACCAGGAAGTAGTGCTTGAGCCCGAGGTGCACCAGCGAACGCTCCAGCACCTCGCCGTACCGCGACACGTCGTTGTTGCCGCCGGAGATCAGGCACACCACCGTGGACCCGGGCTCGATGTCGGCCTCGAGCAGACCCGCGACCGACAGCGCCCCGGCCGGCTCGGCGATGATGCCCTCGTTCTGATACAGGTCCAGCATCGCCGTGCACACGGCACCCTCGTCGACCGTGGTCACCGACACCATGTCGCCGGCGGCCGAGAGCACCCCGAACGGCATTTGGCCGGCGCGCGCCACCGCGGCGCCGTCGACGAACTGGTCGACATGTTCCAGCGTCACCGGTTCACCGGCGGCCAGCGCCGCGGACATGGACGCCGCACCCGCCGGTTCGATCCCGAGAACTGAAGTGGCCGTTGTCTTTTCGGCCAGATACGTCGTCATCCCGCTGATGCAGCCGCCACCGCCGACGGGCACCACCACCAGGTCGGGTTCCCCGTCGAGCTGATCGAGGATCTCCACGGCGATGGTGCCCTGCCCGGCCATGGTGCGCACGTCGTCGTAGGGCGGCACCAGGGTGGCTCCGGTGCGCGCGACGTCGTCCAGCGCCGCCTGGGCGGCCAGGTCATAGGTCTTGCCGCCGACGATCAGCTCGATGAACTCGCCACCGTGGTAGCGGATCCGGTCCCGCTTCTGTTTCGGCGTCTTCGCCGGGACGTAGACCCGGCCGTGGATGCCCATCGATCGACACGCCAGCGCGAAACCCTGTGCGTGATTGCCCGCCGACGAGCACACCACGCCGGCGGCCTTCTCCTCGGGAGTGAGCTGCATCAGCAGGTTGTAGGCGCCCCGCAGCTTGTAGGACCGGACCACCTGAAGGTCTTCGCGCTTGAGATAGACCAGCGCCCCGGTCAATTGCGACAGCCGGTCGCTGAACTGCAGCGGAGTGGGTGTCACCACGCCGGAAATTCGCTGGGCCGCCGCCTCGACATCGGCCGCGCACAGCGGCGACACCCGGGCACTCTGGCTCACTTCAGCGGACACCGATCAATGGTGCCACGCGGCCTTTCCAAACGCCCAAACGCCCGTTCCGGCGCAAAAGCGCGGGTGGGACCGACCAGAACGTCGAATTCCGGGATCAGTTGGACGGCGTCAGGACGAACACCGGGATCTGGCGGTCGGTCTTCGTCTGGTAGTCCGCGTAGTCGGGGTAGGCGGCGACCGCCCGCTCCCACCAGTCGGCCTTCTCGTCGCCGAACACCTCGCGCGCCTCGTAATCGCCCGAAACGGTGCCGTCCTGCAATTCGACGTGTGGGTGCGCCTTGACGTTGTAGTACCAGACCGGGTTCTTGGGCGCTCCGCCCAGCGATGCGACGATGGCGTACTGCCCGTCGTGCTCGACGCGCATGAGCGGTGTTTTACGGATCTTGCCGCTCTTGGCGCCGACGGTGGTCAGCAGGATGACCGGCATGCCGCGCATCTCCATGCCCTTGGTGCCGCCGGACGCCATGATCTCTTCGGCGTTTTCGCGCGCCCAATCCAACGTGCTGGGTTCATAATCTCCAGATAGAGGCATGTAGTCAGCCTAGCGAAATCGGCCTTCCACATCCGGTGTTTCGGCTTCCCGAAATCATGATTACGGACTATCGTCACCGATATGACCAGCGCCGAACAGTTCCGCTCCGCAATCGCGCACCCCGCCTCCCGCGAGGTGTCGATCGCCGGAGTGCCCTGGCCGGTTTACAAGCTGTTCGCCCTGATCACGGGCATCGCGGTCTTCGCGGTAGTGGCCGCCACCAGTGTCGAGGCCGGGAGTGCTCTGCTGATGGGAGCCGCCGTGACCACCCTGCTGTGGCTCACCCTCGGACTGCAGCACACCCGCCGCTGACGTCGCCGGGGGCCAACCTGTCGATTCGATGTGAATTCGCAGAAACCCCCGAGCGCCCGACGCCGCGGGCTGACACTGGGACGCCCGATGTGTCAGCCATGGAAGGTCGCGACATGAGATTCAGCCCAGCCCTTGCCGCGGTCGCGGCGGCCACCGGATTGACGCTGGCACCCCTGGCCGTTGCACCCACCGCGGGTGCGGACGTCTGCGGTGATGTCGGCGGACGGCACGTCAGCGTCGGTGGTTGCACCAACATCGCCGGCGACGTCGCCGCCGGGGCCGTCCTGGCCGGTGCCGACGAGGAGGCCGGGCAGATCGCCGCCGGCCTGCCACCGTGCTACACCCCCGCAGGCGTTCCGTTCCGGACGCCCAACGGGGTGCCCTGCCCCTAGTTACCGCGCGACGGCAGTGTGCGCCGGGCCTGCCACACCAGGCCGGGAGCCGTTGCAGCCAGGTCGGGCCGGCTCCCAGCGTGATATCGCATGGCCCGGTAGAACGACCACACCTGCCGCGGGGTGGGCACCTTCGGCACCCACGCCAGTTCCCAGTGGATCCCGTTGATCGGGTCGTCGAAGAACACCCCGTAGTACCCGGGCCAGTACTGCGGGTACTCCGTGGGCTCGTCGGTGACCGGCAATCCGCGCTGGACCAGGAAGTCGCGGTGGAACCGGTCGACCTCCCGCCGACTGCGCGCCCACATGGCTATGTGGTTGATCCCGACCGCCTGATCGGGATGGGTCAGCTTCTCCCCCGATCGCGCGGGCTGGATGCCGATGTAGCTGTGCGGGTTGAGGTACCGGGTCATGTAGTAGACCGACTGATATTCCATGTTCAGCGAGGAGAAGCTGCTGTAGCCCAGCCAGCCGAACATGGCGTCGTAGAAGGCGATCGATTCGTCATAGTCCAGCACCGCGAATTCCACGTGACTGACACCGCGCCACCGCATGGGACCCTCCCTCGCCGTCGACTACTACAGAACGTAGTAATCATCCGGCCCGGTGTAAAGACCTAGCCGCCCAGACAGCCCGGCCCGAGCAGCGCCTTCAGATCGCCCATCAGCGCCGACGACGGCGTCACCCGCAGCGACTGGTCGAGCTCGAGGGTGGTGATCCGGTCGCCGCTGATCAGCCGGAGGTGCACCTGCGCGGTGCCGGGATGCCGGGCGAGCACCTGCTTGAGCGCACTGACCTTGTCGATGGTGCACTGCCGGGTCGGCAGGCTGACCGCGATCGGCCGGTTGGGCTGCGCGTTGGAGAAGTCCGGCACCGCCAGGTCGTGCACGATCAGCGAGCGCCGGTCGTCACGCACCGACACCTTGGCCCGGAGTACCACCACCGCGTCGTCGGCGATCTCCGCACCGTGCATCGAATATGTCTGCGGGAAGAACAGGACCTCGATGCCGCCGGTCAGATCTTCCAATTGGGCCGAGGCCCAAGGCAACCCGTTCTTGTTCACCCGGCGGTTGACCGCGGTGAGGATGCCGCCGACCTGAACCTGCGCATCGTTGGCGACGTCGCCGTCGAGAATGGCCGGGAGCTGGGTGTCCACCTGGGTGCTCAGCAGATGCGCCACGCCGTCGAGCGGATGACCGGACACGTACAGGCCGAGCATCTCGCGTTCGAGGGCCAGCTTGTGCTTGTCCTCCCACTCCTCGTCGGGCACCTTGATGGTGAATACCGAGTCGGTGCCGCCTTCTTCATCACCCCCGCCGAACAGGTCGAACTGCCCCATCGCCTCGGCCTTCTTGGTGCCCAGCACGGAATCCACCGCGTCGGTGTGCACCAGGAACAGTCCCTTGCGGGCGTGTTTGAGCGAGTCGAACGCGCCGGCCTTGATCAGCGACTCGGTGACCTTCTTGTTGCAGGCGGTCACCTCGATCTTGTTCAGATAGTCCGAGAAATCCGTGAAGGCGCCCTTGTCGGCGCGGGTCTTGATGAGCGACGCGACGACGTTGGCTCCGACGTTGCGCACGGCACCCAGGCCGAACCGGATGTCCTCGCCGACGGAGGCGAAGTTCTGCACCGACTCGTTGACATCCGGTGGCAGCACCGTGATGCCGAGCCGGCGGCAGTCGGCCAGGTAGACCGCGGCCTTGTCCTTGTCGTCGCCCACCGAGGTGAGCAGACCGGCCATGTACTCCGACTGGTAGTTGGCCTTGAGATAGGCCGTCCAGTACGACACCAGCCCGTAGCCGGCCGCGTGCGACTTGTTGAACGCGTAACCGGCGAACGGAAGGATGGTGTCCCACAAGGCTTTCACGGCCTTCTCGGAGAAGCCGTTGGCGGTCATGCCCTCCTTGAAGCCCTGATACTCGGCCTCGAGCACCTCGATCTTCTTCTTGCCCATCGCTTTTCGCAGCGCATCGGCCTTACCCATGGTGTAGGAGGCCACCTTCTGGGCGATGAACATGATCTGCTCTTGGTAGACGATCAGGCCGTAGGTCTCGGCCAGGATGTCGGCCAACGGCTCCTCGAGCTCGGGGTGGATCGGCTTGATGGGCTGCCGGGCATTCTTGCGGTCGGCGTAGTCGTTGTGCGCGTTCATGCCCATCGGGCCCGGCCGGTACAGCGCGAGAACCGCCACGATGTCATTGAATTCGGTGGGCTGCATGCGGCGCAGCAGGTCGCGCATCGGGCCGCCGTCGAGCTGGAACACGCCCAGGGTGTCGCCGCGGGAGAGCAGCTCGTAGGTGGCCGGGTCGTCCAGGGGCACCGACTCGAGATCCAGATCGATGCCGCGGTTGGCCTTGATGTTCTCCAGCGCGTCGCCGATGATCGTGAGGTTTCGCAGCCCCAGGAAGTCCATCTTCAGCAGGCCGATGGCCTCGCAGGACGGGTAGTCCCAGCCGGTGATGATCGCGCCGTCCTGCGGCCGCTTCCACAGTGGGATGGCGTCGATCAGCGGCTCGGAGCTCATGATCACCGCGCACGCGTGCACACCGGCATTGCGGACCAGGCCCTCGAGACCCCGGGCCGTCTCGTAGATGGTGCGCACGTCGGAGTCCGTGTCGATCAGCGTGCGGACCTCGGCGGCCTCCTTGTACCGCTCGTGGTTGGGATCGGTGATCCCCGAGAGCGGGATGTCCTTGGCCATGATCGGCGGCGGCAGGGCCTTGGTGATCCGATCAGCGATGGCGAAGCCGGGCTGGCCGTAGTGGACCCGGGCCGAATCCTTCAGTGCCGCTTTGGTCTTGATGGTTCCGAAGGTGATGACCTGGGCCACCCGGTCGCTGCCCCACTTGTCGGCGGCGTAGCGCACCATCTCGCCGCGACGACGGTCGTCGAAGTCGATGTCGATATCGGGCGCCGACGGCCGCTCGGGGTTGAGGAACCGCTCGAAGAGCAGCCCGTGCGGGATCGGGTCGATGTTGGTGATGCCCAGCGCGTAGGCCACCAGTGAGCCGGCGGCCGATCCGCGGCCCGGCCCCACCCGGATGTCGATGGACCGCGCGTAGGTGATCAGGTCGGCCACGATGAGGAAGTACGACGGGAAACCCTTGCCGCAGATGACGTTGATCTCGTACTCGGCGCGCTCGGTGTACTCCGTGGGAACCGCCCCGCCGGGAAAACTCGAGCAGCGGCGGGACAACCCCGCGTGCACCTCGTGACGCAACCAGGAACCCTGATCGTGACCCTCGGGCACGGGGAACACCGGCATCCGGTCCCGCTCGGCCCACACGTCGGCGTACGGCTGCACCCGCTCGGCGATCAACAGGGTGGAATCACAGGCGCCGGGCACCTCGGCATCCCAGATCCTGCGCATGTCCGCCGCGGACTTCAGGTAGTAGCCGTCGCCGTCGAACTTGAACCGCGTGGGATCCGAGAGCGTCTTGCCCGTCTGCACACACAGCAGCGCCTCGTGGTTCTGGGAGGCCTCCCGGGTCACGTAGTGGCAGTCGTTGGTGGCCAGCGGCGGGATGCCGAGCTTGCGGCCCACCTCGAGCAGTCCCTCGCGGACCCGGGTCTCGATGGACAGCCCGTGGTCCATCAGTTCCAGGAAGAAGTTGTCGGGCCCGAAGATCTCACGCCACTTGGCGGCGGCCTCGAGCGCTTCCCGCTCGTGGCCCAGGCGCAGCCGGGTCTGCACCTCCCCCGACGGGCAGCCCGTGGTGGCGATGATGCCGGCCGCGTGTTCGGCGATGATCTCCGCGTCCATCCGCGGCCACTTGCCCAGCTGACCCTCGAAGGAGGCCAGCGAGGACAGCTTGAACAGGTTGCGCAGGCCGGTCGCGTTCTCGGCCACCATCGTCATGTGCAGATAGGCGCCGCTGGCGGAGACGTCGTCGGACTTCTGGCTGGGGTCGCCCCAGGTGATGCGCTTGGTATCGAACCGCGAACCGGGCGCGATGTAGGCCTCGATGCCGATGATGGGTGTGATGTCGGCCTTGACGGCGGCGTTGTAGAACTCGCTGGCGCCGAACATGTTGCCGTGGTCGGTCATGCCGATGGCGGGCATCTCCAGGCGCTTGGCCTCGGCCAGCATGGGAGCGACCTTCGCGGCACCGTCGAGCATCGAGTATTCGGTGTGGTTGTGCAGATGCACGAAGGAGTCGCTGGTACCCATAGGCCCGTCAGTCTAGGACGCCGGACCGACAGCTCCGGGCGTGTCGCGACGGGCGTTCACGGCGTGTCAAAGTTCGGCCGCGGCGCCACGCCGGGACCGGGCCACCGCGTCGACGGTGAACACCGCCAGTGCCACCCAGATCAGGGCGAAACCCAGCCACCGGGCCGGGGGCATCGGTTCGTGCCCGACGACCACACCCCAGGTCATCTGCATGGCCGGGGTCAGGTACTGCAGCAGGCCCAACGTGACCAGCGGCAGGCGCTGCGCCGCCCCGGCGAACAGCAGCAGTGGGATCGCGGTGAGGGGTCCGCACAGCACCGTCAGCGCGACGTGTCCGGCGCCCTGCCCCAGAAAATGGCCGTGCCCACCCACCGCCGCGACCACGATGTAGGCCAGCGCGAAGGGCGCCGCCAGCGCCGATTCCACGCCGACGCTGACCCGCGGATCGGTCGGGACGATCTTCTTGACCAATCCGTACAGCCCGAACGAGAACGCCAGCCCGAACGCGATCCACGGCGGGGCACCGACCTCGACGGCGAGCACCACCACCGCGATCGTCGCGACGGCCAGGGCCAAACCCTGTGCCCTGTTGAGCCTTTCACCGAAGATGACCACTCCGAGCGCGACGCTGACCAACGGGTTGATGAAATACCCGAGCGCGGCGTCGACGACGTGGCCGTTGTTGACGGCGAAGATGTAGATCACCCAGTTCGCCGACACCAGGGCGGACGCCGCCGCCAGCAGCAACCAGGTGCGTCCGTCGATGCGGCGCAGCTCCCGGCCGAGCCCCGCGACCAGCAGCACGCCGACCATGAAGACCAGCGTCCACACGATCCGGTGGGCCAGCACCTCGAACGCGCCGGCCGGTTTGAGCAGCGGGAAGAAGGCCGGGAACAGTCCCCAGGACCCGTAGGCGCCCAGGCCGAACAGCAGACCGGTGCGCGCCGCGGAGCGCCTCATGCGTGCTGCTGGAGAACATCCAGGGCGTGCTGAAGATCCTGCGGATACGGCGCGGTGAACTCCACCCACCGCCCGTCGGCCGGATGTACGAAGGCCAGCGACCGGGCGTGCAGCCATTGCCGTTGCAGCCCAAGCTTTTTCGCCAGCGTCGGATCGGCCCCGTAGGTCAGGTCGCCGCAGCACGGATGGTGCAGCGCCGAGAAGTGCACCCGGATCTGGTGGGTGCGTCCGGTCTCGAGGTGGATGTCGAGCAGGCTGGCCGACACGAAAGCCTCGATGGTGTCGTAATGCGTGATGCTGTGCCGGCCGCCCTCGACGACCGCGAACTTCCAGTCGTGACCACGATGCCGGCCGATCGGGGCGTCGATGGTGCCACTGGACGGGTCGGGATGACCCTGGACCAGCGCGTGATAGCGCTTCTCGACGGTGCGGGCCTTGAAGGCCCGCTTGAGCACGGTGTAGGCGCGTTCCGACAGCGCCACCACCATCACCCCGGACGTTCCGACGTCCAGGCGGTGCACGATGCCCTGCCGCTCGTGGATACCCGACGTGCTGATGCGGAACCCCGCGGCCGCCAGCCCACCCAGCACGGTCGGACCGTGCCAGCCGACCGTCGCGTGCGCGGCCACCCCCGGCGGTTTGTCGACCACGACGATGTCCTCGTCGGAGTAGAGCACCGCCATGCCCTCGATGTGTTCGGGAACGTTCTCCACCGGCGGCGGCGCGTCGGGCAACCGCACCTCCAGCCAGGCGCCCCCGACGAGCCGGTCGGACTTGCCCACCCGGGCACCGTCGAGCTCGACCCCGCCGTCCTCGGCCAGGTCGGCCGCCGCCGTTCGCGACAGTCCCAGCAGCCGCGCCAGACCCGCGTCGACCCGCATACCGGCCAGCCCCTCGGGCACCGGCAACGACCGATCCGCCATCAGTCCGTCTCGGCCGGATCGGCCGCGCCGACGGCACGGGCCTTGCCGGATTCGGTGCTCCGGCCCACGGTGTCGTAGTCGAAACCGAACAGCGACAACACCACCAACAGCATGGCCCCGCCGACGACAGCCGGGTCGGCCACGTTGAACACCGGCCACCAGCCGATGGACAGGAAATCGACCACGTGTCCGCGCAACGGCCCCGGCGAGCGGAAGAACCGGTCGACCAGGTTGCCCAGCGCACCGCCGAGGATCATCCCCAGCCCGAGTGCCCACCAGGGCGAGACCAGTCGGCGGCCCATGATGATGATGCCGACCACCACCGCGGTGGCCACCAGTGTCAGCCCCCAGGTGTAGCCGGTGGCCATCGAGAACGCGGCCCCCGGATTGCGCACCAGCGTCCATGTCACGGTGTCCCCGATGATCGACACCGGTTGACCCGGGGTGAGGAACCGCACCGCGAGCACCTTGGTGAGGACGTCCAGGGCCAGCACCACGGCGGCGACGGTGAGCAGCATCCGCAACCGGCGGCGCGGCCGCGGCGCGCCGGCCGCGGGCGGGTCCGTGGTCTCGACGCGCCCCTCGGCGTTCTCCGCCTGCTCGGCGGGCTCGGTCGCGTCGGTCACGCCCCCCATCATCCCTCGAGGCGTGACCAACGGGTGGCCGCGGGGGTATCGGGCATGATCAGCGCATGAGGCGCCTCACGGTCATTGCGACCGGCGGAACGATCGCCACCGGGATCGGGGCCGACGGGGTCCTGCGACCCAACCGCTCCGGCGCCGACCTGATCGACGGCCTGGCCGGCGGGGCCGCCGACGTGCAGGTGTCGGCGGTGGAGCTGATGGCGGTCGACAGTTCGCAGCTGACTCCGGCCGACTGGGACACGATCCGGCTGGCCGCCGAGCGGGCGTCTGCCGACGGGGCCGACGGTGTCGTGGTGACCCACGGGACCGACACCCTCGAGGAGACGGCGCTGTGGCTGGCGTTGACCTACACCGGCGCGGCGCCGCTGGTGCTGACCGGCGCGATGCGCAGCGCCGACGCCCCGGATGCCGACGGGCCGGGCAACCTGCGCAACGCCCTGACCCTGGCCGCCGGGCCCGCGACCCGCGGTGTGCTGGTGGCGTTCGGCGGGCGGGCGCTGTCCCCCGTCGGCCTGCGCAAGACGGCGACCGGGTTCGACGGGCCACCGGCATCCGAATCGCATTCCGCAGCAACATTCTTGGCCGACGTCCTGGCCGCTACGGCGCCCCGGGTGGATATTGTCGCCGTGTACGCGGGCAGCGACGCGGTGGCGCTGGACGCCTGCGTGGCGGCGGGCGCACGCGGGATCGTGCTCGAGGCGCTGGGTTCGGGCAACGCCGGGGCCGCGGTGGTCGACGCCGTCGCACGGCACTGCGCGGCCGGCGTCACGGTCGCGGTGTCCAGCCGGGTGCCCGGCGCCGGGGTGCACCCGGACTACGGCCCGGGCCGCGCGATGTTCGACGCGGGCGCGCTGGTGGTGTCGCACCTGGGCCCGCCCCAGGCCCGGGTGCTGCTGATGGCGGCGCTGGCCGCCGGTCTCCCACCCGGCGAGGTCATCCACCGACTTGGTTGACCGCCGCCGGGTTCGGCGAGCGGCGTGGTTCCGCGAGCACGAGGCCCGGCGACAACTGACCCCGCCGGTCACTCCTCGGCGAGCCCGCTGACGTAGTCCGGCCAGTCCAGGCTGTCCACCGGGTTCGCCCTGCCGACCTCGGGGTCGTCGACCCCGAACGTGCGGGTCGGTCCCGGCCCGCTGCCGCGGGTCTCGAACCGCACCGTCATCACCCCGTGCCCGGCGCCCTGCACCCAGCCGTGGCCCAGAACCGGGTGTGTCACGTCGTCACCGACGCGCCAGCCGCCGGACTGCGGCTCCGCCGGCGAGCCCGGCAGTCGCGTGTCGCCCAGTTCGGCCTCCTGCTGCTCCAATTCCGGGAACAACGACTCCTGGAGTACATCGGATAGGCCCGAAAACCCAACGCCCAGAAGGCGAATCGGCCCCACCTCGACGGGATCGAGCAACAGTCTGCGGGCGGTGGCGATCAGGGTGGCGGCCTCCCCGGTTGCGTACGGCAGGGTGGCCGACCGCGTCAACGTCGACATGTCGGCCTTCTTGAGTTTGACGGTGACGGTGCGCGCGCCCCGGCCGTCCCGCATCAGCCGACGGTGGGCGTGCTCACCGATCGGCCCCACCGCGTCGCGGAGCTGGTCGAGTGTGGTCAGGTCCGCCGGGAACGTCGATTCGGCGCTGATCTGCTTGGCCTCGGCCCGCTCGACCACCGGGCGGTCGTCGATGCCCCGGGCCAGCCGGTGCAGCGCCGGACCGACGGTCGCCCCCAGGATCCCGGCGACCTCGGCCTCCGCCAGCGCGGCGAGCTGCCCGACGGTTTCGATGCCGAGCCGGTGCAGCTTGTCCTCCGCCACCGGGCCGATCCCCCACAACCGACGAACCGGCAGCGCGTCGAGCAGGGGCCGTTCCTCGGCGCGGGTGATCACCCGGATCCCGTTCGGCTTGGCCAGCCCGGAGCCGATCTTGGCGATCTGCTTGCCCGAGCCCGCGCCCACCGATGCCACCAGCCCGGTGTCGTGTTCGACCCGAGTCCGCAACGCCTCGCAGTACGCCTCGACGTCCGCGGCGCCGGCGCCCCGCAACTCGGCGGGCTCACCGAAGGCCTCGTCGAACGACAGCTGTTCGAGGACGCCCAGCATCGACCGGACGGTCTCGAACACCCGTCGACTGGCCACCCCGTAGACCACACCGCGCGGCGGCAGCACCACCGCCTGGGCCCCCACCAGCCGACGGGCCTGGTGCATTGGCATCGCCGAGCGCGCACCGAACACCCGCGACTCGTAGCTCGCGCCGGCCACCACACCGCGCCCGCCCAGCCCTCCGACGAGCACCGGGCGGCCCCGCAGGGTCGGACGGGTCAGTTGCTCGACGGACGCGAAGAACGCGTCCATGTCGAGGTGCAGGACCCAGCGATCCACGTCGCAGATACTAAGCGGCTACCGTCTGGACCATGGACCCCGTGACGGACGTGCCGATTCGCGACGAGTCGATCCGGCTCGGCCAGTTCCTCAAACTGGCCGGCCTGATCGACAGCGGATCGGAGGCCAAGGCGGTGATCGCCGACGGGCTGATCACGGTCAACGGCGAGGCCGAGACCCGCCGGGGCCGCCAGTTGTCCGGCGGCGACGTGGTGGAGTTCCAGGGCAGGGCCGCCCGCGTCACCCGCTGATCGGGCTCACGCCCGGACGATCGACACCCGTACCCCGTCACCGATGTCCGAACCGTCCGGCAGCGCATCCGGCCCGACGAACTCGAAGCTGGTCGCCAGGATCTCACCGGCGATCAGGTCGCGATGGGTGCGGGCCCACTGTGCCCTGGCGCTGCCGTCGTCCGGCACCGACATCAGCACCACGACCCGGTCCGAGACGTCCAGCCCGGTGTTCTTGCGCAGTTCCTGCAGTTCGCGGATGCGGTCCTTGGCCCAGCCCTCGGCCTCGAGTTCCGGTGTCACGGCTCCGTCGAGCACCACCAGACCGGCACCGTCCGGCAGCGCCGCCGTCCATTCGGGGTCGGCGGCAACGAGTTTCGAGCTGAACTCGGCCGGCAGGAGCACGGCCGGGCCGGCGCTCAGGGTGCCGTCGGCGTTGAGAACGCCCTCGCCGGCCTTCACCGCCTTGATCGCCGCCTGCACATCCTTGCCGATCCGCGGGCCCGCTTCGCGCGCGTTCACTGTCAGTTCGAACCGGCCGTAGGCCGCGATGTCGTCGGTCAGGTCGACCGCCTTGACGTTGAGCTCGTCGGCGATGAGGTTGACGAACGGTTCCAGCTGAGCCGGGTTCTGCACCGCCACCGTCAGTTTGGGCAACGGCAGCCGAACCCGAAGCTTCTTGGCCTTGCGCAGCGACGAACCGGTCGAGCACACCTCGCGAACCTGGTCCATCGCCGCCACCAGATCCGGATCGGCCGGCATCACACCGGCCCCGGGCCAGTCGGTCAGGTGCACCGAGCGACCGCCGGTGACGCCGCGCCAGATCACCTCGGTGGCCATCGGCAACAGCGGGGCGGCCAGCCGGGCGGTCACCTCGAGGACCGTGTGCAAGGTGTCGATGGCGTCGGCATCCTCCTCCCAGAACCGGTTACGCGACCGCCGCACGTACCAGTTGGTCAGCGCCTCGGTGAACTGGCGCAGCTGTTCGCAGGCCCCGGAGATGTCACAGACGTCCAGCGCCGCCGTCAGTTCGTCGCGCAGCACGGCCAGCTTGGCCAGGATGTAGCGATCCAGCACATTGGCCGAATCCGTGCGCCACACACCGGCTTTCGGCGCATACAGCGTCAGGAAGGTGTAGGCGTTCCACAACGGCAGCAAGACCTGCCGCACGCCGTCCCGGATGCCCTGCTCGGTGACAACCAGGTTCCCCCCACGCAGGATGGGCGACGCCATCAGGAACCAGCGCATGGCGTCCGAGCCGTCGCGGTCGAAGACCTCCGACACGTCGGGGTAGTTGCGCAGCGACTTGCTCATCTTCTGGCCGTCATTGCCCAGCACGATGCCGTGTGCCACACAGGTTTTGAACGCCGGCTTGTCGAACAGCGCGGTGGCCAGCACGTGCATGGTGTAGAACCAGCCGCGGGTCTGGCCGATGTACTCGACGATGAAATCGCCGGGGAAATGGGTCTGGAACCATTCCTGGTTCTCGAACGGGTAATGCACCTGGGCGAACGGCATGGACCCGGAGTCGAACCAGACGTCGAAGATGTCCTCGATGCGGCGCATCGTGGAGTTCCCGGTCGGGTCGTCGGGGTTGGGCCTGGTCAGCTGATCGATGAACGGGCGGTGCAGGTTGTCCGGGCGTACCCCGAAGTCACGCTCGAGTTCGTCGAGACTGCCGTACACGTCGATCCGTGGATAGGCCGGATCGTCGGACTTCCACACCGGAATGGGGCTGCCCCAGTAGCGGTTTCGCGAGATCGACCAGTCCCTGGCGTTCTCCAGCCACTTGCCGAACTGGCCGTCCTTGACGTGTTCGGGGTACCAGGTGATCTGCTGGTTGAGTTCGACCATGCGGTCCCGGAATTCGGTCACCTTGACGAACCACGAGGACACCGCGCGGTAGATCAGCGGATTCCGGCAGCGCCAGCAGTGCGGGTAGGAGTGCTCGTAGGTCTCGTGACGCAGCAGCACCGCGCCGTTCTGCGCCGCGGCCCCCGTGCCGTTCTTCAGGTCCCGGATGATGTTCGGGTTGGCCTCGAAGACCTGCTGGCCCTGGTAGTCGGGCACCGACGCGTCGAACCGGCCCTTGGAGTCCACCGGTTGGGCCGGCACGATGCCGACGGTATCGGTGGTGGCCTTGTCGTCCTCGCCGTAGGCCGGGGCCATGTGCACGATGCCCGTGCCGTCCTCGGTGGTGACGAAATCGCCGCGCAGCACCTGAAAAGCGTTGCGGGCGCTCTCCGAATCCATGAAGTACGGGAACGGCGGCAGGTACTTCATGCCGAGCAGCTCGGCACCCGAATAGGTCCCCCGCACCTCGGGCTCCTCACCGAGTTCCCGGGCGTAGGCCGCCAGACGGGCCTGCGCGAGCACGTACCGGTTGCCGTCGGGCGCGGTGACCTCGACGTAGGTGACATCGGGATTGACCGCGACGGCCTGGTTGGACGGCAACGTCCATGGCGTGGTGGTCCACACCAGCAGGTGCGATCCGGTCAGCGGATTGTCCGGGCCCCCTTCGACGCGTACGCCGACGGTGATGGCCGGGTCCTGGCGGCTCTGATAGACGTCGTCGTCCATGCGCAGTTCGTGGTTGGACAGCGGCGTCTCGTCGTTCCAGCAGTACGGCAGCACCCGGACGCCCTCGTAGGCCAGGCCCTTGTCCCACAACTGCTTGAACGCCCAGATCACCGACTCCATGAACGTCAGGTCCAAGGTCTTGTAGTCGTTGTCGAAGTCGACCCACCGGGCCTGCCGGGTGACGTACTCGCGCCACTCCTCGGTATAGGTGAGCACCGATTCCCGGCATGCCTCGTTGAATTCGCCGATGCCCATCTTCTCGATCTGGGCCTTGTCGGTGATGCCGAGTTGGCGCTGCACCTCGAGTTCGGCCGGCAGGCCGTGGGTGTCCCACCCGAATCGGCGCTCGACCTTGTAGCCCCGCATGGTCCGGTAGCGCGGGACGATGTCCTTGACGTAGCCGGTCAACAGATGACCGTAGTGCGGCAGACCGTTGGCGAAGGGCGGCCCGTCGTAGAAGACGTACTCGGGTGCGTCGTCGCGGCGGGCGACGCTCGCCCGGAAGGTGTCGTCGCCGTCCCAGTATTCGAGGACGTCGATTTCCAGCGCCGGGAAATTCGGGGTACCGGAACCCGGCCTCGGATAGGTCCTGTCCGTGCCGTTCGCGTCGCTCACGCCGTCTCCTGTGCCTCTACTCCTGGCACGGGGACGACGGCCGCGCGGAATGCGCGAGCGCCGCGGTACCACCCCGCTTGCGTGCACCGGGCACGCCGCTCGATCACAGGCTGTGACGGGCCGTCCCGTTCGGGTCTAGTCGGCCGGGCGCTGACCCGGCGTTTCTTCCGAAGGCTCCCCGGTGATGGCCGGATCGAAACCGTTGGGTCGATTCTATTAGCCCGTGCAAATCAACCGCCGACCCGGCGCCGGAACCCCTACGTTTGACGGCATGACCCCGCCTTCTCGCGGCGCCGGTGGCCGCGACCCGGACTACCGGTTCACGCTGGCCAACGAGCGCACCTTCCTGGCCTGGATGCGGACCGCACTGGCGCTGATCGCCGGCGGGGTGGGCCTGATGCAGCTGGTGCCGTCCTTCGGCATCCCGGGCGTCAAGCACGGCCTGAGCGTGGTGCTGGTGCTGATCGGCGGAATGCTGGCGACGCTGTCGGTACGCCGGTGGAAGCAGGTCCAGGATGCGATGCGCGACGAGGCGGAGCTTCCGATCAGCCGGTTGCCGGTGCTGCTCGCGATCGCCCTGCTGGGCGTCACCGCCTGCCTCCTGGTCCTGATCATCTTCGAACCGAATACGCCCTGAGATGGCCGACACCGCGGATCCCAAGCCGGGCCTGCAGATCGAAAGGACCCATCTGGCGTGGGAACGAACCGCGTTCGGCTATCTGGCCGTCAGCGCGGTGCTGCTGTTCCCCAGCCACGGTCCGGTGTCGCACGGCCGCGTCGTACTGGCCGCCCTGAGCATCGTCCTGTCGCTGACGGTCGTGGCGATCGCTCGATCGCGGGGCCGCATCACGGCCGAGAACGACGCCGACGGTTCACCGACGGTTCGGAGCCCGGCGTTTGCCGTCACGGTAACCGGTTGGACCACAACGGTTCTGGCGATGCTGATCGTACTGGCGGCGATGCTGCCGGGATTGTGATCAGCCCCAGCCGGGCGGCGGCGGCACCAGTACCTCGGTCACGTTGCCGTTGACGCTGACCTGATTGGCCGGGTCGTCCAGGTTGACCTTGGTGTAATCGATGTGCAGCTCGGTCTGCCCGCGCTTGGAGCGCTCGTCACCGGGGATCCAGTAGCACCAGCCGTCCCACTGCCGGCACACGTCGACGACGTGGTACGGCGTGTTGGCCGGGATGCCGAAGCCCTGGGCCCGGCGGTAGTCGTACATGGCCTGGTTGGGGCCGTTGTAGATGTAGCCGGTGGGCTGATGCTCGGGGGTGCCCATCGTGATGAAGCTCAGCTCGCTGGGCGGCGGCGCCGACGGATCGTTGGAATGCTTGCGCAGCCAGCTGTAGATGACCGAGGCGCCCAGGGAGTGACCCATCGCGATCTTCTTGCCCGGCGTGTTCGCGATCCACTGCTCGAGTTTGGCCAGTCCGTCATCCATGCTCCTGACCGCCAGGTCGTTGCCCAGGAATTCGGCGGTGTTCATGTAGGGGATCCCGACGCAGCGGTTGGGCGGCGCACACGGCTTGCCCTGCAGGAACGGGAATTCCATCTCGGGCAGCCCGAACGCCCCGGGCAGCACACCCACCGTGGCACCCGATCCCACCCCGTAGTCGATATCGGCATGCGCGATGCCCGGCGACGTGCCGAACGCCGTCAACAGGGCCAGCGCGATCATGGCCAGTCGCTTCGTCACCACATACTCCCTTGCACAGACCGTTGAACCGGGGACGAGTATTACATCGGGGTGGGCCCGAAAGTGTTACCCACCTGCGCCCCGTCCCACACCGACTGTACGGCCAGCGGACGGACGCGACCTTGCCCGGCACTCAGAAGCGGTAGCGCAGCACCACTGTCGTCATCAGTCTGGACAGCAGCGCGCTCCGGGCGGCGACGCGGAATGCCCACCGCGGCCCGCGCGGCAGCCCGGCCACCTGCGAAGTGCGGGTGAGCAGGATCTCGTCGACCAGGTGCAGGCCGTCGACCAGCTTCTCGAGCTTCCTGGGATTGTTCAGACCGGGACTGGCGATGTCACCCGCGATCGGCGCCATCGCCCGGGAGCGCTTGAACGTCCACATCGCATACGAGGTGTAGGCGTTGAGGATCACTTCACCGCTCGGGAAGTGTGTCGTCAGCCGCCGCAGGATCGACACCAAGTCATCCTGGGTGAGGAACAGCATCAGGCCGTCGGCGATGATCGACGCGGGCCGGTCGCCGGGGATGTCGCGAAGCCAGTCCGGCCCCGTCAGATCTGCACCGACATCATGTGCATTTGCCAAGTGCGGCAACACTTTTCGGCGAAGATCGATGACCTCCGGATAGTCGATGTCATACCAGTCAACGCTGGGCGGCGGATCGACCCGCGCGCATCTGCAGTCCAGTCCGGCACCAAGATCGAGCACGACGGCGCGCGGTTCGCGGTGCACGAAGTCGCGCACCATCTGGTCCATCAGCTTGGTGCGCACGGCCACGTCGAACACCTTCGACCGTTGGTCGAGGGCCGCGGTGGCCAACTGCGGGAATCTGTCGAGCTGATATCCCGTTCTGGCGACGGTCTCGTCCGAGAGCGTGTCACCCAGGAAGGGTTCGGGCAGCCGACTGTCGAGCGCCCTGCTGCCCAGGGTCAGGAACAGGCTTTCCTGCGCCGGCGTGAGACCTGGCGGTACCAGGCTCACGGCCGCTCGACCTTCCCTACCAGTGGATTCAGCGTGATCCGCGGATCACTTGTCGCTGCTGCTGGAACCGGAATCCGAGCTGCTGCTGGAAGCCGAGCTACCACCAGAACCCGAACCGCTGCCGGCAGCCGAGCCGCTGCCCGAGCCCGAACCGCTGCCGCTCTCCGAACCCGAGTCGGTGGACGAGGAGCTGGAGCCGGTCGAGGATGAACCCTTGTCGCTCGAGTCCTTGTCATCGGTGCTGCTGCCCGAATCGTCATCGTCATCGCCGGCGGTGCTCGTCGAGGAACCGGTCGATCCCGTGGACGTACCGGTCGACCCCGTCGAGGTGCCCGTCGACTCGGTGGACGTTCCCGTCGATTCGGTGCTGGTGTCCGTCGACTCCGTGGACGTACCGGTCGACTCCGTGGACGTGCTCGTCGGCTCGGTGCTGGTCCCTGTCGACTCCGTGGACGTACTCGTCGGCTCGGTGCTGGTACCACTCGTGCTGTCCGCCGAATCCGTGCTGGCGGTCGATCCGGTCGAGTCCGTGGACGTGCTACCGCCGTCGCCGGTTGCCAGCGAGGTGCTCACGGACTTCGCCGCGGCGAGCATCGACGTGCCCACCGAGGATGACCCCAGGTTGCTCTGAGAAGGAGTCTCGACCTGCGGACCGCCGACGCCGTACGCACCGTTGGCCGCCCCCGACGTGGTGTCAGGCCTGGTGGTCCCGAACACCCGGCCCATCCCGACGGCCTCGAAGCCGTTGTCCAGGCCGGTGAGGATGGCGGTCGGGATGCTGCTGAACAGCAGCTTGCCCAGATCCGGCACGTAGAAGAAGTTGGCGGCCGTCGGGTCGCCCGGGTTCTTGGTCCGGTCATAGCCGGACTCGACCAGCACACGGGTGACCGGATCGAGCATGTCGACCAATGTGCTGCCGACGAACGGGATCAGGTTCAGCGGCGACAGCAGCGGCATGGTGCTGCTGGGGGTCAGGTAGTAGTCCGTGTCGCCAAAGCTGCCCTGGTACAGGGAATCGGCCTTCGGGTCCGCCGAGTCCGAGTACTTGTAGTGGTTGCCGATCGCCAGGAGCGAGTTCAGCAGCGAGAACGGGTTGAGCAGGTTGGTCGGCATATCCGCCCACGGGTCGTACTGGTAGGCGATGTCCGTCGTGGTGATGCCGTTCGAACCGGTGGTGGTGGTAGGCGTGGCTACGCTGTACGGCTTGCCCAGACCGGACGCATCGAACAGGTCGAGGCGGGTGGACAGGCCACCGTTCGGCCGGGTGATGTTACCGGTCAGCACGAACTTCGGCGTGACGCCGGCCTCGGGGTCGTAGTTGTCGTTGAACCAGCGCTTCCAGTTGCTGGCGATCAGTGCGCCCTTGTCGAAGCCGTAGATGGTGGGGGTCTTGTCCTCACCGATGGTCTTGTTCACCGACCAGATGCCGACCTGATCCGACGGCTCCCACCAGATGGTGTTGACGACCTGTCCGGGCGCCGGCGGCGTCAGGAAGGATCCGACGTAATCGGTCGCCTGCGCGACGTTCTGCTGGTCGGTCTCGAGGATCAGGAAGATCGGGATCTCCTGGCCCTTCAGGGCGTACACGCCGCCCTGCAGGCCGGCATCCTTGACGTAGGAGCTGTCGACCTCGAGGGGCGGCGGCGTCAGGCCCAGCGACGTCCAGAACGCGTGGAAGAACTGGGCAAGATCACTCGGGTTACCCCCGTAGTTGATGTTTTCGTCGTCCACCAGTGGGTTGCCGAAGCTCCACATGTTGAAGAACGCGTTGCGCCACAGATTGATGTTGTGGTCGATGTAGTCGTCCGACGGCATGTTCGACGTGCCGGCCTTGTAATTGGCGAGCCACGACTGCAGGGAGGTGTTGCCCGGCCACATGTTCTCGATGAACTGGACGATGGCGGGCGACGCCTGGTCCTGCGACATGTAGGCGCAGAATCCCGGGCAGAGCGAGCTGCCGGGGGTGAACGGGTTGAACGCCACGATCAGACCCGCGAGGAAGGTCTGTAGGGTCCGGCCGAAATCCTCCAGGCTGGGCAGTTTGATCGGGTTGTTCGCCGGATCGTCGGTCAGATGGTTGAACCAGTTGACGAGGGGTCCGACCAGGTCCAGCTTGAACTCGGTGTTCGACCATGGCATCAGCCAGGTGGTGCCGTCCTCGGAGAGCACCGTGCCCGGGATGCCCAACTCTTCGTAGATCTGGCCGTCGTAGCTGGGCTGCTCACCGAAGCTGTGGCCAGTGAGCAGGCTAAGAGTGAGCTGCAAGTCGAACAGGTTGTTTATAACGTTGCCGATAACGGGGAATTTGACCTTCCCGAGCAGCATCATCAGGGTCCAGATGGAGGTGTCGATGCCGGCGATCCCGGTGATGGGGCTGACGGGGGTGTTCGGCACGCACTGGAGTGCGGTGCAGGTCGGGTCGACGGGCCACTCCGCCGCCAGGAGTTTCGCGAACTGGTTCGCGAAACCGTTGTTGGAGATCATCTCGTCGGCCTGGACCGACCAGTCCGTGCTGGTGCTGAACCCGGACAGGGCCGGGATCGGGATGAGCGTCGCGGCCAAGGCGTAGAACCGGGCGAAGTCCGCCGGATCCTCACCCCAGACGTTGGCCGGGCTGGTGACCGCCCACGGGCCGCTGAACAGGAACGCGCGCCCCTCGACATCGAGGGCCTGCTGCTCGTAGTACGGGATGTTGATGAGGTCGATCAACAGGTTGATCGGGATGTTCAGCAGCGAACCGGCCAGCTGGACGTCCTGGTTGACCACCCGGATGTCGGCCTTGGGCTGCACCGGGGTGCCCGCCATATCGAGCACCATGGCGTTGGCGCCCATGAGGGCCACACCCGCCGTGACGTAGGGAAGAACTGCTGTAGTGAGCGCTCCGGCACCCCCGCGCCGGGCGAGCTCATGGCCGACGACTGCCTTGTTCTGGTTACGGCCTGCCGCGCCGGTGTCCCGCTGGCTCTTGGTGCCGCGGTGTCGTCCCTGTTGGCGCAAGGCCCTCCCCAATCGTCCAAACGTTGCTCGGTCGGATGCAGAGCCTACCCTAGCTAACGACTATACGGAAGTTGTCGGAACCGGCTGGCTAAGGAAGTGGCGGCCGCCGAGGTGCGAAAAGTGCAGCTCTGCGTAATTCTGGCAACGCGACAAGGTGATCGGGCGCGCGTGTCGGCAAAGAGAATCCGCGACCATCACCGAACCGTTACAAAGATTGCCCACGTCACCGTTGACCGGTACGGCCGATACCCGATACCGATGGTTCGAAATCCAGCGGCTGACGGGCAAACTCGTTCGACGATAGATCGAGTGGCTTGGTCGTCGCAACATCACCGTTTTCGGCGGCGACGTGCTGCGCGTCCGACAGGCCATCCACCGGACCGGCATCGACGACGCGGCCGACCGACCCGGCCCGATGTTTGGCGCGGGAGGGGCGGGTGCGCACGTTCTGCGGCCACCAGAACCAGCGGCCGAGCATCGCGGCCGCCGACGGCATCATGAACGACCGCACGACCAGGGTGTCGAACAGCAGGCCGAGGCCGATGGTGGTACCGACCTGACCCACCACCAGCAGATCGCTGACGATCATCGACGCCATGGTGAAGGCGAACACCAGACCCGCCAGAGTGACGATCTTCCCGGTGCCGCCCATCGCGCGGATCATTCCGGTCTTCAGGCCTGCGTGTCTTTCTTCCTTGAACCGGGATACCAGCAGCAGGTTGTAGTCGGCGCCGACCGCCAACAGGATGATGACCGACATCAGCATCACCATCCAGTGCAGGTTGACGCCGATGATGTACTGCCACAGCAGCACGGACAATCCGAACGAGGCACCGAGCGAGAGCACCACCGTGCCCACGATCACCAGCGACGCCACGATGCTCCGGGTGATGAGCAGCATGATCACCAGGACGATGCAGATCGACGCGATACCCGCGATCAGGATGTCGTAGTTCCAGGCATCCTGCAGGTCCTTGAGGATGGACGCGGTACCCGACACATAGATCGTCGAGTTCACCAGCGGCGTGCCCTTCAGCGACTCCTCGGCGGCCGTCCTGATGTGGTCGATCCGGTCGATGCCGTCCTTGGAGGCGGGATTGTCCCGGTGCGCGATGATGAACCGCGCCGACTTGCCGTCGGGCGACACGAACAGCTTCACAACGCGCTGGAAATCAGGGTTGTTGAACGCCTCGCGCGGCAGGTAGAAGGAATCCGCCGTCTTCGCGGCGTCGAAGTCCTCCCCCATGGCGCTGGCATCGGCGCCCAACGCTTCGGACTGCCCGACGATGCCGGACATCGTGCTGTACGCGGTCAGCATCAGGCTCTGCACGCTGCGCAGCGCCTCGATCTGCGGTGGCAGCAGCTGCATCAGCTCCGGCGCGATGGAGTCCACATTCTGGAGGTCGGGCTGCAACTCGTCGAGCTTGGCGGTGATCTGGTTGAAGCCGTCCTGAGCACGCAACCCGGCCGCGCGACCGTCGCGTGCCGCGACACAGGTGTCGACGTTGTTGCAGCCTTCCCGGCTGAAGTACTGGTCGGCCCTGTCGAACGAGTCATTGATCGCGGTGACGTCGTCGCGGATCTGCTTGGTGATGTCGGTCATCTGCGCGGTGACGTTGACCATGCTGTGCGTCTTCGCGGTGAGGTCCTGCATCAGCGAGTACGCGCGCTCCATCGAATCGATGGTCCCCGACAGGTCGTTGGCCTGGGTGCGCATCTCGTCGAGCCGGCTCTTCATGAACTCGACGTTCTGTTGCTGACCGGCCGACTGCATGCTCAGCAGGGCCGGGATCGACGTGTTCGCCAGCGGTGAGCCCTCGGGCCGGGTCACACCCTGGACCTGCGCGACGCCCGGAACCCGGAAGATGTCCTCGGCCAGCTTGTTGAGCACCAGGAAGTCCGCCGAGTTGCGCATGTCGTGATCGCCCTCGATCATGACGACCTCGGGCATCATCCGCGCGGGCGGGAAGTGCCGGTCCGCGGCGTCCCACCCGATCATCGCGGGGGTGTTCTTGGGCATGTACGGCCGGTCCTCGTAGCTGACCTTGTAGCCGGGCAGTGCGAGCAGGCCGATCAGGGCGACAGCGCAGGACGCCACGAAGATCGGCGCGGGCCAGCGCACGATGGCGGTCCCGATCTTGCGCCAGCCGCGCGCCGACATGTTGCGCTTCGGTTCGAGCAGCCGACCGAACCGGCTGGCCACGGTGATCACCGCAGGCACCAGGGTGAGTGCGGCGGCGATGGCGACCAGCATGCCGACCGCGCAGGGCACGCCCATGGTCTGGAAGAACGGCAACCGGGTGAAGCTGAGGCAGAACGTGGCCCCGGCGATGGTCAGACCGGAGGCCAGGATCACGTGCGAGACACTGCGATTGGCGGTGTAGTAGGCCGTCTCGCGGTCCTCGCCGGCGTTGCGGGCCTCGTGATAGCGCCCGATGAGGAAGATGGCGTAGTCGGTGACGGCAGCGATGGCCAGCGCCACGAGAATGCTGATCGAGAAGCTGGTCAGGCCGATCAGGCCGAAGTGCGCCAGCGCGGCCACCGTCCCACGCACCGACGACAGGCCGACACCCATCATCATCATCACCAGGATGACCGTGGTGATCGACCGGTAGACCAGCAGCAGCATGATCGAGATGACCACCACGGTCACCGCGGTGATCTTGATGGCGGCGTGGTCACCGGTGTAGGCCAGGTCGGTCGCCATCGGCGTGGTACCGGTGAGGAAGACCTTCAGTCCGTCCGGCGGCGGCGTCTTCGCGATGATGTTGCGGACCGCGTCGACCGACTGGTTGGACAGCACCTCCCCCTGGCTGCCGGCCAGGTTCAGTTGCACGTAGGCCGACTTGCCGTCGGCGCTCTGCACCGCCTGCGCGGTGAGCGGGTCACCCCAGAAGTTCTGGATGTACTGGACGTGCTTGGGATCGGCCGCCAGCTGCCGGATCAGGTTGTCGTAGTACTGGTGTGCAACCTCCCCGAGCGGCTGATCGCTCTCCAGCACGACCATGGCCGAACTCTGGTTGTCCGGCTCGTGGAACACCGCGGCGATGTGCTTCTGCGCGATGATCGACGGCGCCTCCTTGACGCTCATCGACACCGCGCGTTCCTTGGCGACCTGTTCCAGCGGCGGCACGGCGAGGGTAACCAGTGCGGTGAACGCCACCCACGCCAGGATGATCAGGACCGCGAACCGCCGGACGACCCGCGCCAGCCACGGCCCCTGCTTGGCCGGTGTCTCCATCGTGGGCGTTCTCATGCGCCTTTTACCAAGCAGCTGGTAAAGGCGTGGGCTTCGTTGGAAACTTTCTCGTCCTTAATTTCGCCATTCACCGAAATGCGGCATCCAATGGAGTAACTGTCGCCCTGGGCGACCACGCTGCCAACCACGGCCGGCGAATCCGAAGTGACCGTCACCGTCCAGGGCAACGCCGCTCCGGTGATCTGCTGGGGTTGGGCCTGGGCATCGAAGTAACTGATATCGGCGACGGTGCCCTCGGGACCGAACACCTCATATACCAGCTGCTTCTGGTTGACCGGCTTGGTATCCGTCTGGGGGCCCGAGGCATACGTCGGGTATTTCTCGGAACCGAAGACACCGTGCAGTCTCACCACGGCGTACCCTCCTAACCCGAGCACCAGCAAAATGACGAGCGGCAACCAGATACGACCCAGCAGTTTCACCGCCGTCATCTCCAGCACCCGCCCGAACTCGCCTCAACTTTCCCAATGAGTGTACGGGTGACCACTAACGGTCTCGCGACTTCGGCGTCACGAAATTGCGTAATCCGATAAAGGGAACCGGTCCTGGGCCCGGACGGCGTTGCGGACCGACGTCGGCCGGAACAGCGCGGGCTCACCGCTGGGGCTGAACCAGTACGACCGCGACGAGGCGCAGTCGCCGAGCACGAACACCGAACTCTCCAGACGTTGCTGCACGTCCTGCAGGAACCGCTTGCTCGCGTCGTCGGTGACCTCGAAGGTGGTTGCGCCGCGGCTCTGCAGTGCACCGAAGAGCCGGCGCATGTGCCGCATCTGGTATTCGACGGTGTTGAACCAGGACAACCCGACCCAGGCGTACGGGCTCGCCATGGTCAGGAAGTTCGGGAACTGGGGCACCGAGATGCCCTCATAGGCCTGGAAGCCCGCTTCCCGCCACCACTTCCCGAGGTTGCGGCCGTCCCGGCCGATGACCTCGACAGCCGGCAGGTTGCTCTCCCACACGTCGTACCCGGTGGCCAGGACCAGCGCGTCGATGGTGCGCTTGGTGCCGTCGGACGCCACGATGCCGTCCGGCTCGATGCGCTCGATACCGCTGGTCTCGAGGTGCACATTGGGCCGCGTGAAGGTGCGGTAGTAGTCGTTGGAGATCGACGGGCGCTTGCAGCCGAACTCGTACGGCGGATCGAGCTTCTGGGACAGGTCCTTGCTGCGCACCGCGAGCCGCCGCTGCACCCGGGACCCCAGCGTGATGGCCTTGTTGGCCACCTTGAAGTGCTTGTAGTTCCACATCGTGATGATGTTCGCGATGTCCAGGAAAGTGTCCGTGCCGAACCGCAGGATCCGCTGGGTGAGCGGAACCTTGGCGAACAGCTGCTGGATGAACTTCGGGAAGACGATATCGGCCTTCCCCATCACCCAGATCGGGGTGCGCTGGTAGACCGTGAGCTCCGACGCCTGCTTGGCGAGTTCGGGGATGACCTGGATGCCGGTGGAGCCGGTGCCGATGACCGCCGCGCGACGACCGTCGAACGAGTACGACGGGTCCCACGTGGCCGTGTGGATGACGCGGCCGGCAAAGCTCTCGATCCCCGGAATGTCAGGCATCTTCGGCTGGCACAGGAAGCCGGTCGCGGCGATCAGGAACTGCGAACTGACCGCGTCGCCGCCCGCCAGGGCGACCCGCCAGACGTGCGCGTCCTCGTCCCAGTGCGCACCCTCGACCGTGGTGCTGAAGCGCATGTGCCGGCGCACGTCGTACTTGTCGGCGACGTGCTCGGCGTAACCCTTCATCTCCGCGCCGGTGGGAAATAGCCGTGACCAGTACGGATTCGGCTCGAACCAGTACGAATACGTGGTGGCCGGCTGGTCCACGGCGATGCCGGGATACCGGTTGACATGCCAGGTGCCACCCAGATCATCCTCGCGGTCGACGATGAGGATGTTCTGATAGCCCAGGCTCTTCATCTCGATGGCGGCTCCCATGCCGCCGAAACCCGCCCCGATGATGATGACGTCGTAGTGCTGCTCACCCATAGTTACTACACAGTACCTTTCCGCTGCGAAGCGCTCTCGGCAAACTGACCGGTTGGAACTCGAGCTTCACGCGGTGGGCGCATGTCGTCTCAGACCTTCGTGTCCATCTTAGGCATCATGCGACCGGTGAGCGGACCGAAGATCCGCTCATAGCCCGAACCGGTGGCGCGCACGACGACGTCGAACGTGCGGGCGCCCGGACCGACGAGCACCTTCGCCTTGTTCTTGCGCACGCCCGCGAGGATGGTCCGGGCCGCGGCCTCGGGACTGCCCTTGGCCAGCTTGTTGTCGAACAGGTCCGCCAGTTCCTTGACGTCGAGCCCCTGCGCACCGGTGGCCGTGCGCGCGATCGCGGTCCTGACCCCGCTGGGGTACACCGCCGTCACCCCCACCCGATGGTGCGCCAACTTCATCTCCTGGCGCAGCGCCTCGGTGAAACCGCGCACCGCGAACTTCGAGGAGTTGTAGGCGGATTGACCCGGCACCGCGAAGATCCCCCAGATGCTCGAGACGTTGACGACATGTCCGGCGCCGGACGCGATCACATGCGGCAGAAAGGCTTTGGTGCCGTTGACGACACCCCAGTAGTTGACGTTCATGACCCGTTCGAAATCGGTGAACTCGCTGTTCTCGATCTCGCCGAAGAAGGCCACGCCCGCGTTGTTGTAGATCTGGTTCACCACCCCGAAGTGGTCACGGACCTCGTCGGCATAGGTCAGGACGGCGGCCCGGTCGCTGACGTCGAGCCGATCCGCCCGGGCCGGGCAGCCGATCGCCTTCAGGCGCTCTTCGGTGGCCGCCAGACCGGCGAGGTTCACATCACTGATCGCCACCTTGGCGCCCGCGCGCGCGAGTGCCACGGCGAGCTCCGCTCCGATGCCCGACCCCGCGCCGGTAACCACGGCGACCTTTCCGGCAAACCCGTCACCGGTCATATTGCACCGCCTCCTCGACTCAGACGCTGCTGGTGATTTCAGACGCTGACAATGCCCGACCCGCTCAGAGCGTAGTCGCTCAGCGGGAATTGACTCTGCGAGTGCACCGAGTCACGCGTTGACGTGGCACGCACATAGGTCTCGCCGTCCGGGGCGAAGTAGTACGACCGCGAATTGGCGCACTCCCCGAGATAGAACACCGTGTTGCGCTGCAGTTCGCCGAATCTGGCGCAGAACCTGTCGGTGGCTTCCTCGGTGACCTCGAACCTGGTGGCGTGGCGCCGGCGCACCTCACCGAACAGGCGCTCCATGTGTCGCATCTGATAGTCGATCATGTCGAAGAAGTTCAGACTGACCGCGTAGGCGCTGTTCAGGTTGAGCAGGTTCGGGAAGTTGGGGGTGGTCATACCTTCATAGGCCCGGAATCCGTTGGCGCGCCACAACTTTCCCAGATTGCAGCCATCCCGGCCGATGATCTCGATGGCGGGGATGTTCTTCTCCCACATATCGAAACCGGTGGCCAGCACCAGGGTGTCGATCTGCGCCTTCGTCCCGTCCAGCGCGACGATGCCGTCCGGTTCGATCCGGTCGATGCCCGACGTCTGCAGTGTGACATTCGGCTTGGCGAAGGTGGAGTAGTACGTGTTGGAGTACGTGGGGCGCTTACATCCCAGGGTGTAGGCCGGGGTCAGCTGGCGCCGCAGCTTCTTGTCCCGGATCGACACGAACCGCAACAGCTGGGAGGCCCGTTCGGCCGCGCTGTTCACCCACCAGAATCGCTGGTACTTCAGCACCGCCAGCACGAACCCGACCTCGTAGGTGGCGTCGGTCATCGACCGCATCACCCGCTGCGCGAGCGGCACCCGCGCGAATGCCCTCCGCACGAAACGGGGAACGGTGAAGTCCGATTTCGGCAGCACGTGGATCGGGGTGCGCTGGTACACCGTCAACTCGGCGACGTCCTTCGCCAGTTCCGGGATCAACTGCACCGCGGTTGCGCCGGTGCCGATGAGCGCGACGCGGCGGCCCGCCATGGCGTAATCGTCGTCCCACGCCGTGGTGTGGATGATGCGACCGGCGAACTCGTGGATGCCGGGGATCTCCGGGTAGTACGGCTGGGAGAGCACGCCGGTGGCCGCGATCAGGAAGCGGGCGCTCAGTGTGCCGCCGTCGGCCAGGGCCACGTCCCAGCATTCGGCGTCCTCGTTCCAGCACGCGCCGGTCACTGCGATTCCGAAGCGCATGTGGCGTCGCACGTCGTACTTGTCGGCGACGTATTCGGCGTACTTCTTGATCTCGGCGCCGGGGGCGTACAACCGGGACCAGTACGGATACGGCTCGAAACGGTACGAATAGGTGTTCGAGGGCACGTCGCACGCCAGCCCCGGATAGCGGTTGACGTGCCAGGTCCCGCCCAGATCGTCTTCACGATCCAGGATGAGCAGGTTCTCGTAACCCAACTTCTTCAGCTGGATCGCGGTACCGATCCCTCCGAAACCGGCACCCACGATGATGGCGTCGAGTTGCTGGTCACTCATGGGCGTGAAGGCTACCCTACCCACATATGCGCGACGAAAAGCATTGTCCCCCAGCAATTTAGCGCAATATCGTGATCCATGGCGGCCCTCAGCGAATCGGTTTCATGAACAGGCGGCCCACTCGCGGGACCACCCACTGGTAGCCCGAGCCTGTCATACGCACCAGGAAATCCAGCACCTTGGTGTCCGGGCCGACCATGATCCGGGAGCGCTTCTTGCGAACACCCTGCAGGATCACCTGCGCCGCCTTCTCCGGCGGAGTGGACCACAGCGGCTTGTTGAACGTGCTGGCGGTGTCGAATTCTGGCAGTTCCTCGGCCAGGGTGAGGTTACTGACGAACGAGCTCGGCACCCCACCGGGGAACACCGTGGAAACCCGGACGGGCTGGCGGGCCAGCGTCATCTCCTGGTTGAGGGCCTCGGTGAAGCCCCGGACCGCGAACTTGGCGGAGTTGTAGGCAGCCTGCCCGGGCACCGCGAACAACCCGAACGCGCTGGACACGTTCACCACATGGCCGTCGCCGGAGGCGATCAGGTACGGCAGGAACGCCTTGGTTCCGTGCACCACACCCCAGTAGTCGACGTCCATGACCCGTTTGATCTCGTCGAGGCGGGTGATCTCGACGTCCCCGTAGAAGCCCATGCCGGCGTTGTTGTAGATCTGGTTGACCTTGCCGAAATGCTCGTTGACCGATTCGGCGTACGCGGCGAACGCCGCACCGTCGGACACATCGAGCCGGTCGGCCTTGACGTCCGCACCGATCGCACGCAACCGTTCCGCGGTGATCGCCAGCCCTTCCGGGTTGACGTCGCTGATCGCTACCTTGGCTCCCGATCGTGCCAGCTCGACGGCCAGCGCCTGGCCGATACCCGACCCGGCGCCGGTGACCACTGCGACCTTTCCGGCGAAACCTTCCATTTCTGGCTCCCGTTCCCTCTCCAGGCCTACCGGCCGGACATCTTCTTGTAGAAGTTGCCCATGATCGGGATCAGCACACGGCGCGGGGCATAAAGGCTGACCAGGTTCATCGCCTTGGCGGGGAATCCGGGCACCACCCGGGCCTTGTTCTGTTGCAGCCCGTCCAGGGAATCCTTGGCGCAGTGCTCCGCGGTGACCCAGGAATAGTCCGGGACCATCTTGTCGACCAGCGCGGCGTCCACCTCGTCCGGCTGACCCGTGCGCACGGGACCCGGCGCCAGCAACGTCACGGAAACGCCGGTGTTCCGCAGTTCCCAGCGCAGGCCCTCGCTGAACGCGTTCAGGAACGCCTTGCTGGCCGAGTAGGAGGTGTTGTTGGGGATCGGTGAGTTCCCGGCGGCCGAACCGGAGATCAGGATGCCGCCGGCCCTGCGCTCGATCATTCCCGGCAGGACGGCCAGCACGAGATCGTGCACGGCAACGACATTGAGCTGCACCAGCGCCCGCTCCGCGGCCGGGTCCAGCTCCGCCACCGGACCGAGCGAGGCGACCCCGGCGTTGGCGCACAGGATGGAGATCTTCCGGGTGGCCAGCTCCTCGGCGAGCTTGGCCCGCTGCGCCGCATCGCCCAGGTCGCCCGGCCGTACCTCGACGGTGACCCCGTAGCGGTCGGTCAGCCGGGCCGCGAGCGCATCGAGGAGCGCCTCGCGACGGGCGGTGATGATCAGGTTGTGGCCGCGCGCAGCCAGATCGATTGCCAGCGCTTCGCCGATGCCGTTGGAGGCTCCGGTGACGACGGCACGGAAGTCAGGACTGGGGGCAGGTAGCGGCACGCGGCGATCATACAGCCCAGCAACGTCCGATTGCCGCGTGACTGCGGCACCCCGATCAGCCGCCCCGGGGCGTCAGAGCCCGCGGCCACCCAGCCAGGTGTGGATACGTTCGGCGACCATCTCCCAGCCCGGTTCCAGCATCATGTCGTGGCCCATCCGCGGAAAGAACTCGGCCTCGGTGTGGTAGGCGCGCGCCGTCGCCAGGATCTCGGCCCGGGTGTGGGCGCCGTCCTCGTCGGCACCGAGGACCAGCAACGGTGTAGTGACACGCTTGGGCCTCGGCAGGCTGAGGATCAGGCAGTCGACGGCGAGCCGGGCACTGCCCTCCTGCAGCAGCGCGGCGTACTTCACCACATCGGCCTCGGGTGTGCCGGCCGAGAAGAACTTGTCGCGCGCCGCTGCCGGGGTGCTGATGTACGGCAACGACCGGCCCTTGATCGCGATCTTGACGAATTGCACCGGGTGCTCGCGCAGCCAGCGCAACGTGGCCCCGAGATTCCCTTGGGGCGGCATGGAACTCATCAGCACGCCCGCGGGACAGTGGTGCGTCTCCAGATAACGCTGGACGAACAGTCCGCCCATCGAATGACCGATGATCACCGGCGGCGTGGGCAGGCCGTCGGCGACCGAGGCGATGTCCTCGACGAAATCGGCAACCGAACAGGCCCGTAACGGTTTGTCGGTGGGACTGTTGCCGTGACCCCGCAGGTTGAGCGCCACAGCGCGATAGCCCTTGTCCGCGAAGAAGCTCAGGAAGTGCTCGTCCCAGCACCAGGCCGCGTGCCAGGCCCCGTGCACGAACAGCAAAGGGACCGGATGAGCATCACTGATGCTCCCCTTGTCGATCACCTCGAGCACGTGGAAGTCTCCCCTCCCCGACGAAGGCCTTGGAGCACCGGCAAAAGCTATCACGGGTATCTGTCGGCCGTGGTTCACCTGGTGCGGGCCCGGGCAGCCCCGCTACCCGACTCGCTACCATTGCCCGGCACGAACCCGGGGCCGCCCGAGCGGTGCGCTATCCATCTTCCGACCCATCCTCCGAGAGGCGGCACGACCCGATGAGTCCCCAGAAGGTTGCGCTGGTCACGGGCGCGACGAGCGGTATCGGCCAGGCCACCGCGCACCGGCTGCACACCCGCGGCCACCTCGTGTACGCGGCCGGCCGCAACCCCGAGGCGCTCGACGCCCTCCGGGCCCGCGGCCTGCGGGCGCGGTCGCTGGACGTCACCGACGAGGCCGCCGTGACCCGCCTGGTCGCCGAGATCGACGCCGAGCACGGCGCGGTGGACACCCTGGTGAACAGTGCGGGAATCCCCGACCGCGGGGTGCTCGAACAGAAGACGCCCAGCGAGGTCCGGACCCTGTTCGAAGCGCATGTCGTTGCGCCACTCCAGCTGTCGCAAGCGGTGCTGCCGGGGATGCGGGCCCGTGGCGCGGGCACCATCGTCAACATCGGGAGCGTCGCGGGCCGCGTGGTCGGTCCGGCCGGGGGCGCGTACCACATCGTCAAGTCCGGGTTGGAGGCGCTCTCGCTGGGGCTGCGCGCCGAGGTGGCGCAGTTCGGGGTACGGGTCGTGCAGGTCGATCCGACCGGAGTGCGCACGCCGTTCTTCGAGGGCGAGTTCGCCGAGGTCTGGGAGTACGCCGACGACGACCCGTACGGGGAGTTCATGAGCCGCCGCGACGCGTCGGTACGCAAACTGTCGAAGCTGCCCGGCGCGGCCATCAGCGCCGAGACCGTCGCACGCACCGTGGTGCGGGCGATCGAGTCCGGCAATCCCCGCCCCCGCTACGTCGTCGGGGCGTCCGGCAAGGCCAGCGTGCTCCTGCGGGCCCTGGTCACCGATCGCATGCTGCAACGAATCTTGTTGTCGGGCATGGGTTCCTGATTCAGATCGGCCGTTCGTAGCTGTCCAGCCACACTCGGTTGCCGAACACATCGCGGTGCGCCACCTCGTCGACCGGCTTGCGGGTGGTCGGCCCGTACCGGCCGCGCGGCCAGCCCATCGGAACGATGCAGATCGGGTGAACGGCGCCGGGCAGACCCAGGATGGCCCGCGCCGACGCCTGGCTCCACAGCGGCAGGGTGATCAGCGATGCCCCCAGTCCCATGGCCCGCGCGGCCAGCAACATGTTCTGCACACTGGGATAGATCGACCCCCAGTAGGCCGATTCGGCGGCGTACTGCATCCGCACCACCGGCAGCCGGCCGTCCCGGGCACCGAGCCGCAGGCACGCCACCACCAGCACCGGGATCTCGGCGAAATGATCGATCTGCCACTGGATCGAGCCGACGATCTTGGCCATCGACTCGCTCTCGGCAATGGCACGGCGCAGCACCACATCACGCTGCAGCACCCAGGCCTGGCGATAGCGCTGGGCGAGCTTCTCCTTGACCGCGACATCCTTGACGACCACGAATTCCCAGTTCTGCCCGTCGTTCCCGGTCGGCGCGTGCAGCCCCAGATCGATGCACTTGAGCACCAGCGCGTCGTCGACGGGGTCCGGCAGGAGCCGACGGATCGCCCGCTGGCTCATCATCGCCGACTCCAGCGGCATGTCGAGCCGGGCCAGCGCCTCGGCGGTGCTGGGAATCGCCTGGCGCGCAGCTTCGACCTTGCTGATCTTGCTGATCTCTGCGTTGTCAGGCACGACCGGTGATCCACTCGGTGGTGAACCGGTTGATATCGGCGAATCCGTCGATGAACTGCCCGGCCACGAAGCTCTCGATCCGCCCGCCCACCAACGGGACCCGGAACTCCACCAGGCCCGCCAGGTCCAGCTGCGAACCCTGCGCCGCCGGACCGAGCAGGGCCCGGCCCGAACCGGAACCCGGGGCGCCGATCACCTTCACGTCGATGTCGCCGTGCACCCGCCCGTCTGCGGTGGGCCGCCAGGTCTCGGTGCTGAGGATGTTCAGGTCGCCGCGATACAGCTTGGCCAGGATGCCCGGCAGGGCGCCGTGCCGCAGGTCCTCGGCAACGACGACCGTGATCGTGCCGTCCTCGCCAACGGTCAACTCCTCCAACGACTTCGCACCGCCGAAGTGCGTCAACCGGTCCACCCAGTAGTCGCGGTCACCGAACGCGCCGTGCACCTGGTCGACCGTGGCCGGGGATTCCATCGTGACCTCGAACGGGCGGGGCACGCTCAGTTGCTCCCGGTGCCGAACAGCCGGTCCGCCAGGCCGGCGGCGAACGTCCGGGCCTGGGTCAGCTGTTCGGGCTGCACGTTGGTGGGCGGGATGGGCACACCCAGGTAGCGCTTGCGGTACTCCCCCGAGCCCAGGAAGCTGGTGAGCGCCATCATCGACCGGACCGTGTCACCCGGGTAGGTGAAGTGAATCTCGTCGACGAATTTGCCGCCCTGTTCCTGCGCCAGCTCCCGCACCGCGGTGAGATTCTCCAGCCAGTACTGCCGGCAGACGACGAAGACCGCAAAAGGCTTGTTGGAGAACAGCTTCTTGGCCTCGGGCGACTTCAGGAACGTACGCATCGGCATGCTGACCGTTTTCCACCAGGTCGGCGAGCCGATGCAGATCAGGTCGTACTCACCGTCGGTGACCGCGTCCGGGATCCGGATGCCGCCGAGCTCGCCCCGGCCCTGGGCCTTGAGGACGCTGAGCATATCGGGCCACACCCGCTGCAGCGGGAACCGTGAGAACGGTTCGGAGTACTGGGGATCGGTGAACTCGATGGCCGCCGGGACCACCTCGTAACCGCGCTCCCGGAACACCTCGCCGGCCGTCTCGAGCACCTTCTTGGACTGACCCGAGTAGGAGTAGTACAGCAGCAGCACGCGCGGCGACCCGACCGGCTCATCACCGTGCCCCGTGTTGGACAGATCCGTCACCGCACCTCCTGAGACGCCCGAATAACCTCGTGCGTCAGTATCGTATAGGCGTCCGGCCCCGGCTCTCCCGCGAGGCTGGGCCGCGCCCGGATGGTTGCCAGCCGATGGTCGCCCCGATAACCCATTCGGACCGTGCGCCCACTAAGCTCACAGGCGTGACCGACTTGGTGCGCGTTGACCTCACCGGACCTGCGCAGACGATGCTGTCGACCCTGTACTGCAAGGCCCTCGACGCCGGATTCAGCCAACCCATCCTGGGCGATACGTTTGCCAGACAGGCCGTGGACCGCATCGATTTCGACTGGTCGTCCCTCAAGATCGCCGACCTGTGGACCCCGTTGGTCACCGTCCGCACCGCGCAGTACGACATCTGGGCGGCCCAATTCCTGGCCGCGCACCCGCACGCCACGGTGATCCACCTGGGTTGCGGTCTGGACAGCCGGGTGTTCCGGTTGAACCCGGGCCCCGACGTGCAGTGGTACGACGTCGACTATCCGGACGTGATCGACCTGCGCAAGAAGGTCTACCCCAGCCGGGAGAACTACCACCTGGTGGCCACCTCGGCCACCGACCCGTCCTGGCTGGACGAGATCCCCGCCGACCGGCCCACCCTGCTGCTGGCCGAGGGCATCAGCATGTACCTGACGCCGCAGGACGGCGCCGAACTGCTCCAGCACGTCGTCGACCGGTTCCCGTCCGGCGAGCTCCAGATCGACTTCTACAACTGGGTCACCGTGCGTACCCAGAAGATCCAGCGGCTGCAGCGCCAGTCCGGCTCAACGCTGTACTGGGCCGTCAACAGCCCCGAGGATGTCCTGAAGAATGTCAACGGGATTCGGCTGCTGGACGCCGTCACGTTCTTCGACGCGTCGACGTTCCAGCGGACCTCCACCGCGTTCCGGGCGGCCGCCCGGGCGATCCGGCCGATCCGGCCGCTGCGCGGCATGCTGCAGTACCACCGGTACGCATTCGGGCCACTGCAGCTGACCTGAGACCGGCCGCAGCCGGTCTAGGCGTACTTCTCGGCGACCTCGCGCAGCAACGTCTCGATGATCTCCACCGACTTCTCCGGATCCGGTGCGAACGAGTGGTATTCGACGTTCAGCTGGCCCGAATAGATCTGCGTGAAATAGATCTCGATACCGGAGCTCACCGCGAAGTACAGCTCGCCGTGCGTGCTGATCACCTCGAGACCCGGAGGCGTGCGCACCGGCGGCACCAGGCCGTTGTCGGAGAGCAGCACCACGTCGGGCAGACCGGGTGCGTTGCCGGAGTACTGCGGGCTGAAATGCAGCCGGGACTGCTGGATCGTGCCGTCGGCCAGATCGGCCTTGAAGGTCTCCGCGATCGCCCGGCCGAGCTCCACCACATCGGTCCTGCGGTCGACGTCGGCCAGGAACGTGGTCAGCGCAATGGGATTGGTGCAGCCGGTCGCCGACACCGGCGGGGTCAGGAAGTATCGCAGGTCGACCGTGTAGATCAGCGGGATCGGGATGTTCGCCGATCCCCGGATCCGCCACTCCGCCAGCAGCAGGATGGCGGCGACCATGGCCGTCAGGCCGATGCTCTCCTTGCGGCACAGGGCCACGATGCTGTCGGTGTGCTGCTCGCTGAGCCGGCACGACACCATCGGAACCTTCACCGGGAACGGCGGCTTGTCGCCGGTGACGGCGCGGCGCGACGGCGGCAGGTCGTAGGTGAAGATCGCGGGCATGAACCGCTCGATGCCCGACCTGGGCCCCTTCTGGATGCCGCGGTCGGCCAGGATCGCCTCGATGGACTCCGGAACGGGCTGCACGGGCCCGCGCCGGATCTTCCCGTTGGTGACCAGATCGGTGTAGTAGGACAGCAATTCCTCGATGAGGCTGTACATGTGGTGGCCGTCGGCCAGCGCGTGATGCACATACAGCGTGGGCTGGGCCTGCCCGTCGCGAATCGTGACGCGAAGATGCACCAGCGACTCGTTCTGGTTGAAGTACAGCGGCGGGTCCTCGTCCGCCGGGTCGTCGAGCTCGACCACCTCGATCCCCTCGGGAACCAGATCGTCGGCGACCAGTTGGTGCCGGCCGTCGGGGCCGCGTTCGATCCGGGTGGTCAGGTACGGCCGCGTCTCCAACAGCGCGTCGTAGGCCGTCTCGAGCTGGTCGATGTCGATGGGGCCCTTGACGTCCGCGGCCAGCCCGACGAAATTCTCCGTCTCGGCGAGCATCTCTTCACTGTTGGCCAGCTTGCGAATGACCGACGATGGAAACACTTCTCATACTCCCAAACTCGAGCCGGACATCAGTCGAACTCGACGAGCGTCAGCTCGTCATTCGCCGAATCCAGTTCTTCTTCGATGGCGGCCTCGGCGACCAGTCCTGACAGTTCCGTACCGAAGGCCGTGGCCAGGGCCTGCGCCGCGGCTGCGTCGATGCGGCGCGCGTCGTACCACCAGTCGACGTGCAGCTGTCCGCGGGACCGGTACACGCGCAGTTCCAAGGCATGTCCCAGACCCGGGACCGCCTCGCGCACCGGCGATTCCGCGTCGGTGTCAAACTGCACCGGGGCTTCGTCGGAGGCGAACGCCGACATGTCGGGGATGGTGCCCGCGTAGGTGAACGCGATGTCGGAGGATCGGACCGTGCCGAACGACCGTGCGGTCGGCGCGTGCAGGTAACGCAACAGCCCATAGCCGATGCCGTGGTGCGGAACCCCGGTGACGGTCTCGTGCACCGCGTCCAGCAGTTCCTGGGCGCCCAGCTCGGCACTCGGCGCGCACCGCAGCGCGACGGGGTACACGGTGGTGAACGAACCCACCGTCCGGCCCAGATCGACATCGGGCCGCAGCACCGAACGCCCCGGCCCGCCCAGATCGACCGCGGCGACGCCGGACCCGGCGACGCCGGCCAGCGTGCGACCGAGCGCCGCCAGCAGCACCTCCTCGACCGCCACCCCGCGATTGCGCCGCGCCTCGTCGACCTCGCCGGTCTCGGCAACGCTCAACACCGACGACAGCCGGACCAGATCGCCCGCAGCAGGACCGTCGGCCGCGTCGGCGACCGGCAGGCGCAGATCGGCCGCGGTCGCGTTGGCCAGCCAGTAGTCCCGGCTCTCCAGCACCGCCGGGTGCGTGGCCAGCCCGGCGCAGCGCTGCGACCACTCGCCCCACTGCGCCGAAACCGGCTGCAGCGTGATGTCCTGGCCGTTCATCCGCTGCCCGAACGCGGTGAAGATGTCGGTCACCAGGATCTCGCGGGACGCCTCGTCGGCAACCATGCCGTGCACGGCGAGGGCCAGATAGGACGGGCCGCCCGATGCGCCGGTGACGAGTGTGGCCACCAGCGGGGGCGCCGTCAGATCCTGGCCGGCGATCAGCTGCTCGAGGATTTCGAACACCGCGGCGCGCTCCTGCTCGCTGCCCGGCTCGAGGCCGCCCGGCAGCGAATCCTGCGCCACCTCAACGGATTCGAGCTGTTCACCGATGTGCTGCTCCCAGATACCCGCCCGCTCCGCGAGTTGCAGCCGCAACGCCTCGTGATGGTTGGTGACGGCGGTGAGCACCGCGCGGACGTCGTCGATCGCGACGTCCGGGCGCAACCGCAGGATCAGCGGGATGCGCCACCGGCCCCGGTCGGCCAACCCCTGTTCGAGGAAGAAGTCCAGGTTCGGTGGGACCGGCGGATGCTCGACCTCGGTGAACGAGTGCCGGGCCAGACCGCCCGCGGCGTAGCGCGCGGTCAGCGCCCTGGTCAACGCAGCGACCGTCGGGTTGTCGTACAGATCCTGTGGGGTCAGCTCGAGCCCCTGGTGCGACGCCGACATCGCGACGCTGATCGCCACCAGTGAGTCGCCGCCGATGTCGAAGAAGTTGGCGTTCCGATCGACCGTCGCGACGCCCAGGCACTGCGTCCAGATCCGCGTCAGCGTGGCCTCCAGCGGTGACCGGCCACCGGCGCCACCCTGCGCGGCGGCCGTCGCGGCCGCCGGCAACTCGGTGCCATTGACCCCGCCCGCCCCGGCAGCCCCGGCACCGTCGGCCGCACGCCCTTCGAACGGCTTGTGCTCGACCCAATGCCGTTCGCGGGCAAAGCGATACCCCGGCAGCGACACCAGGTGCGGCTCGGCACCGGCGTTCAGCGGCGACCAGTCGACGTCCACCCCGGCGGACCAGAGTTGACCCAGGCCCAGCAGGAACGCGTCCCGGTCGTTGCGGCTCTGCGCGTGGTGGCGCATCAGCCGGACCGCGCGGTGCCGCTCCGACCACTTCGGATGCCGCATCGCCGAGGCGGTCAGCGTGCCACCGGGACCGACCTCGACGAACACCTGGTTCGGGTCGGCCAGCAGCACGCCGAGCTCGTCGGCGAACCGGACGGTGGCCCGGATCTGGCGGGCCCAGGTCGCCGGGTTGGTCGCCTCCCCCGCGCTCAGCCAGGTGCCGGTCAGGTTCGACAACAGCGGAATCTGCGGCTCCCGCAGGGTGATCCGGGACAGGAACCCGGTGAACTCCGGCAGCACCGGATCCATCAGCCGCGAGTGGAACGCATGGGACGTCCGGACCTTGCGTGCGGTGATGCCCGCCTCGGCCAGCCGCGCCTGGAATGCCCGGATGCCTTCCTCGGTACCCGCCACGACGCAGCCGCCCGGATCGTTGACCGTGGCCAGATCCACGTCGTCGGAAAGGTATTGGGCGATCGCCTCCGGCCCGAGGGCGACCGCCACCATCACGCCGCGGGGCGCGGTGTGCATCAGCCGGGCCCGCATCGCGACCACCTTGATGGCCGTCGGGAGGTCGAAGACACCCGCGATGGTCGCGGCGGCGTACTCGCCGATGCTGTGCCCGGCCATGGCCGCCGGCACGATGCCGTAGCTCTCCAGCAGTTTCGCCAGGGCGTACTGCACGGTGAACAGCGCGGGCTGAGTGCGGTCGGTGCGCTCGAGATCCCGTGCGCTGCCGTCGAAGATGGCCGCCTTCAGGTCGGTACCCAGCTCGGCGTCGAAGCCCGCCACACACTCGTCGAAGTGCCGGGCGAACTCGGGCTCCGAGTCGTACAGATCGCGGGCCATCCCGATGTGCTGGGCGCCCTGGCCCGGGAACAGGAACACCACGCGCTCTGCGCTGGCGCTGGCGACGGTTCCGTCGATCGCCTCACCGATGAACACGTTGTCGTGCTCCTCGGCGGTCAGCACCTTCGACGCGTTCTCCCGGTCGGCGACCACCGCGGCCATCCGGACCTTGTCCGCACGGCGGCGTTCGAGGGTATGGGCCACGTCGGCCAGCGCGGGCGCGCCGGGACGGACCAGATCCGCGGCCAGCTCGGCCCGGGCCTCGGTCAACGCCTCCGGGGTGCGCGCCGACAGCAGCAGCACCTTGGGGCCGGCCACATCGACGGTCGGAGTGACGGCCGGAGCCTCCTCGAGGACGACGTGGGCGTTGGTGCCGCCCACCCCGAACGCGCTGACACCGGCGCGCAGAACACCGTCCCACTCCCAGTCGCCGTACTCGTTGCGCACGACGAAGGGGCCCTTGTCGATGTGCAACTCGGGATTCGGGCTGGTGTAGTGCAACGTGGCCGGGATGGCCTTGTGCTTCAGGCACATGATCGTCTTGATCAGCGCCGCCATGCCGGCCGCCGACTCCAGGTGGCCGATGTTGGACTTGACCGAGCCGATGTAGCACGGACCCGGCCGGGTCTCCTCCGAGATCTCGAAAGCCTGTCGCAGCGCCTCGATCTCGATCGGGTCGCCCAGCGGCGTGCCCGTGCCATGGGTCTCGACATAGCTGATGCTGGCGGCGTCGACCTCGGCGACCGCGTGCGCCTCGGCGACGACGTCGGCCTGGCCGGCCACCGTCGGCGCGGCGTACGTCATCTTGGTCGAACCGTCGTTGTTGAGCGCCGAACCGCGGATCACCGCATGGATGCGGTCACCGTCGTCGATCGCGTCCTGCAACGCCTTGAGCACCACGACGCCCACGCCGCTGGAGAAGATGGTGCCGTCGGAGCGAACGTCGAACGGCCGGCAGTGCCCGGTGGCCGACACCATCGAGCCCGGGTCGTGCCAGTAGCCGACGCGGTGCGGGACGCGCAGCGACGCGGCCCCGGCCAGCGCCATGTCCGACTCGCCGTTGAGGATGCTCTGGCAGGCCAGGTGCACCGCGACCAGCGACGAGGAGCAGGCGGTCTGGACCGACAGCGCCGGCCCGCTCAGGTTGAACTGGTAGGCCACCCGGGTGGCCAGGTAGTCCTTGTCGTTGGACATCGACAGGTTGACCATGTCGAAGGTGATGCCCTCGCCCATGACCGACTCGGGGTCGTAGTGCGACATCAGGTTGTGCAGCAGGTAGCCGCCGGTGGTGCTGGTGGCGAAGACACCGACCGTGGCATCGATCTTCGGCGGGGTGTACCCGGCGTCCTCGAGCGCGTGGTAGGCCTCCTGCAGGAACAGCCGGTGCTGGGGGTCCATCGTGCGCGCGGCCTGCGGCGTGAAGCCGAAGAAGCCGGCGTCGAATTCGTCGATGCCGCGCATCAGTCCGGCGCGCCGCACGTAGGAATGGTTGGCCAGCGCCCTGGGGCTGACGCCCTCGGCCAGCAGATCGTCCTCCGAGAGGGTGACGATCGTTTCCCTGCCCTCACGCAGGTTGTCCCAGAACTCCGTCACCGAATCGGCGCCGGGGAATCTGCCGGCCATGCCGATGACGGCAATCGCGTTGTCCGGCAACGAATCTGCCGAATTGTCGGTGTTGCTGGTCACGCTCGATCTCCTACTTTTCGCCGTGCGGCGGCACGCTGGCGGGCCGCGGCGCGCTTGTTCGCGCGGTCACGGACGCCGTCCGTGGCCTCGGTGGTCTGCTGACCCTCCAGCCCCAGCTGGCGGGTCAGGTCGGTGGTCAGGTCGGTCAGCGAGGCGCCCTGCAGCAGCAGCGCAACCGGCGGCTCGACGCCGAAGTCGGCGCGGACCGTGTTGCGGATCCGCACGGCCATCAACGAGTCCAGACCCAGCTCGGTCAGCGGCTGATCGACGGCCAGGGTGCTGCCCTTGGCGTGACCCATGATCGCCAGGATGCGCTGTGCCAGCCGCGCGGTGACGACGCGGTTCGCCTCGGCGGGATCCATCTCCCGCAGCGCCTCCGGGCCGGCCCAGTCGTCGTCGGCCGCGTCGACGTCGAGCTCCTCGGCCAGGACTGCGAAGAACCCGATCTGCTGGATCTCCGGGAACGCCGCGGCCGCGCGATCCAACCGCAAGCGGGCCACCCCGACCCGCGGCAGGGTGTTGGCCACGATCGCCGTGAAGGCCTCCATGCCTTCGTCGGGACTGATGGGATCCAGTGCGCTGAAGGTCAATTCACGCGCGAGGCCGATATCCGACCACTGGCCCCAGTTGATGGTGGTGGCCGGCAGACCGCTGGCCCTGCGCCAATCGACCAGGCCGTCCAGCCACGAGCTGGCGGCGGCGTAGGCCGCCTGCCCGGGCGAACCCAGCAGCGAGGACGTCGAGGAGAAACCGATCCACCAGTCGAGCTCCTTGCCCGCGGTGGCCTCGTTGAGCCGCAGGGCGCCGATCGCCTTGGGCGCCCAGACCTTTTCCAGGCTGTCGCGGCTCAGGGCGGCGACGATCTGGTCCTCGAGCACCGCGGCGCTGTGCACGACGCCGCGCAGCGTCAGACCGGTGCCCTCGGCGGCGGCGACCAGGCGTTCGGCCACGCCGGCGTCGGCGATGTCGCCGTTGACGACCTCGATCTGCGCCTTCTCGCCGAGTTCGGCCAGGATCGCCTGGGCCTCCTCGGACGGCTGCGAACGCGCGTTGAGGATGATGCGGCCGGCGCCGTGCTCGACGAGCCAGCGCGTCACCAACAGACCGATACCGCTCAGCCCGCCCGTGACGACGTACGCGCCGTCGGGCCGGACCACCGGATCCTTGGTGGTGTCCAGGTTCGCCCGACCGAGGCGTTCGGCGAACCGGGTTCCATCGCGCCAGGCCACGACATCATCCGTGGTGCCTGTGCCGCCCGACTCGAGTTCGATGATCACCGGCGCGAGCACATCCGCGGCGGCGCCGTCGATGTCGACGAGCGTGGTGTGCAGATCCGGGTGCTCGTAGGCCAGCGTCCGGATCAGGCCCTTGAGGCCGCCGATCGCCGGATCGCCACCCTCGGAACCGTTGACCGCCAAACCGTTTCGCGAGACCACCCACAGTTTCGGCGGCTTGCCGTGCCAACCCCCGATGACCGCACGCACGGTGGCCGCGATGGACCAGGCCAACTCGCGGCCACGGGTCAGCGCGTCACCGGCGGCCGTGCCGTCGAACGACCGGCTGCCGGCGAACACGATCACCCCGGCCGGCGGCAGCGCCGGATCATCGGCCGTGCTGGCGAAGGCCGCCAGCACCTCGGACTCCTTCGAGATGTCCGCGGTGATCAATCGCCGTGTCGCCGAGCCGAATCGGCCGACGAACTCGGTCGCGGGCCCCTCGGTGTCGGTGCCGTCGGTCAGCACCAGCCAGCTGCCGGTGGGTGATTCGGCGGCCGGCCGGGCTGCGGACTCGACCCAGCTGGTGTCGAACACCTTCTGCGACAACGGTAGTGGCACGGTGCGCCGCTGCACGCGCTGCATGTAGATGCCGGTGATCTCGGCGGTGGGATTGCCCGCGTCGTCGGTGACCACCACGCGGCCCTGCAGACCGGCGGCCTCGGGATCGACGGTGTTCAGCTCGGCCCGTGCCTTGGCGCGGCGCCCGACGTCGCCGAACACCCGGATGGCCTCGAACGAGATCGGCAGGTAGGTCGATTCGCTGGAGCCGGCCAGCATCTCGTCCGGGATGGCGGCGGCCAGCGCCTGCAGGGCCGCGTCGAACATCACCGGGTGGATGCGGTAACTGCGGTGTGCGGTTGCTTCGTCGGGCAGGACGATCTCGACCTCGGAGACGCCGCCGGGCAGCCGGACGATGCGGGTGAGCGCGGCAAAGGCCTGGGCGTGGTGCAGCCCGGTCCGGCGCAGGCCGGCGTACAGATCCGCCGGTGCCACGACGGTGCCGTCCGCTGAGCTGGCAGCGACGACCCGGGCCGGCGGGGTGGCCGGGGCGATCGCTTCGACCGTCGCGACCGCGTGCCGGCGCCAGTTGCCGTCCGCGGCGCGCGAATGGATCTCGACGCGTTTCTCCCCAGCCGAACCGAGCAGCTGGGTGGTGACCGGGGTGGACCCGTCGAGGCGGAGCATCTGCTCGACCTCGACGCGGTTGACGGCCACCCGCTCGGGCGGCAGGCCGAGTGCCTCGCAGCCGGCGGCCAGCGCGATCTCCGCGAAACCGGTGGCCGGCATCACGGCCTGGCCGTGCACGATGTGGTCCACCATGTACGGGACGGCATCGGTGCCGACGTCGCCCTGCCACACGTGGTCGCCGGTCGGCATCTCGACATGCTGACCCAGCAGCGGATGGGCGTGGGCCGGCTGACGGGCCGCGGCCGACGCCGACGTCCAGTACCTGACGTGCTGCCACGGCGTGGGCGGCAGATCGATGAAACTCCGTGCACCACCATCGGTTTCGGACCCCGGCGCCGACTTCGCCGACGACCCGAGGTCCGCGAGCTGGGTGTGGAACGAGAGCGTCTCGGGGTTGTCTCGGTACAGTGTCCCGCCGACCTGGACGTCGCCCCGGGGGCGCGCCGACTCCAGGGTGCCGTTGATGGCGTGGGTGAGCAGCGGGTGCGGGCTGACCTCCACGAACGTGGCGTGGTTGGCGGCGGCCTCGGTGACGGCCCGGCTGAACCGGACCGGCTTGCGCAGATTGTCCACCCAGTAGGCGGCATCAAAGGCGGGCACCACGCCCTCGTCCACGACGGTGGTCAGCAGCGGGATCTTCGGCGCCCGCGGCGCCAGATCGGCCAGCTCGCTACGCAATTCGCCCAGGATCGGGTCGACGGTGGGATGGTGCGAGGCGACGTCCACCTCGACGCGGCGGGCCAGCTTGCCCTGCGCGTCGACCACGGCGACCACCGCATCCACCTGGTCGGGCGGGCCGGCGATCACCGTCTGGTTGGGTGCCGCGTACACCGCGACCGTCAGATCCGGATGGTCGGCCAGCAACGCCTCGGCACCGTCGGCGTCCAGTTCCAGTAGCGCCATCGCACCCTGGCCGGACAGTCGCTTCATCAGCCGGGACCGGGTGGCGATGACCTTGAGGCCGTCGGCGGCCGACAGCGCGCCCGACACGACCGCCGCGGCCACCTCGCCCATCGAATGTCCGATCACCGCATCGGGTTCCACGCCGTAGGACCGCCACAGCGCGGTCAGCGCCAGCTGCATGCCCACCAGCACCGGCTGGATCCGGTCGATACCGACCACCGGCTCGCCGGATTCGAGGACATCGCGCAGCGAGAAGCCCACCTGCGCAACGAAGTCGGGTTCGAGCTCGTCGACCGCCGCGGCGAAGGCCGGTTCGGTGGTCAGCAGTTCACGGCCCATACCGGCCCACTGCGAGCCCTGACCCGAGTAGAGGAACACCGTGCCCGGGCCGGTGACCGGCTGATGCGGAGCCACCACGCCCGGGGTGGGGCGGGCCTCGGCCAGGGCCCGTAGCCCGGCGACCGCCTCGCCGCGATCGCGCGCGCACACCGCCGCCACCCGGGCCTGCCGGGGACGATGGCCGAGCGCCTGGGCGACGTCGGCCAACGGCACTTCGGCGCCCGGCCCCTCGAGCCAGTCGCCGAGCGTCTTCGCCCAGGTCGCGACACGCTCATCGGTCTTGCCCGAGAGCGTCAGCGTGGTGACGGCGGATGCCGGTGCGGCGGCCGGGACGGGCTCGGGCCCCTGCTCGAGCACCACGTGCGCGTTCGTGCCGCCGAGGCCGAACGACGACACCGCGGCGCGACGCGGGCCCTCGGTCTGGGGCCAGTCCGTGAGCTCGGTGGGCACGTACAGCCGGGTGGGCGCCGGGTCGATCGCCGGATTCCACTTGGTGAAGTTCAGGTTGGGCGGGATCTGGCCGTGCTGGACCGACAACGCCGCCTTGATGAAGCCGGCGATCCCGGCCGCCGCCTCCAGATGCCCGATGTTGGTCTTGACCGCACCCAGCGCGCACGGACCCTCACCGCGCCCGTAGGTCCCGGCCAGCGCCTCGAACTCGATCGGATCGCCCAGCGCGGTGCCGGTGCCGTGTGCCTCGATCAGGTTCACCGAATTGCCGGCGACGTCGGCGCTGCGCAGCGCACGGGTGATGACGTCGACCTGCGCCTGGGTGTTGGGCGCGGTCAGCCCGTTGGACCGGCCGTCCTGGTTGATCGCCGAACCGCGGATCACCGCGTACACCTGGTTGCCGTCGCGGATCGCATCGGTGAGCCGCTTGAGCACCACGATGCCCGCACCCTCGCCGCGGACGAATCCGTCGGCGCCGGCGTCGAAACTGTGGCACTTGCCGCGCGGGGACAGCATGCCCCACTTGGACATCGCGATCTGGGTCTCCGGGCGCAGGATCAGGCTGACGCCGCCGGCCAGGGCCAGATCGCTCTCGCGCAGCCGCAGACTCTGGCAGGCCAGGTGAATGGTCACCAGGGACGACGAGCACGCCGAGTCGATCGCGACCGCGGGACCGCGCAACCCGAGCAGGTACGCGATGCGGCCCACCGCGACCGCGTGCGCGTTCCCGGTGGCCGAGTAGGCATCGATGTGGTCGGGGTTCGCAGCCGAAATACCTTGGTATTCCGTGTAATACACACCCATCATGACGGCGGCCCGCAGACCCGAGAGCTCCTCCGGGGAGACGCCGGCGTGTTCGAGCGCCTCGAAGGCGACCTCGAGCATCACCCGCTGCTGGGGGTCCATCGCCTCGGCCTCACGCGGGGAGATCCCGAAGAACTCCGCGTCGAACCCGGCGACGTCATCGACGAAGCCACCCCACTTCGAGGCCATCCGACCCGGGGCGAAGGTGTCCGGGTCGTAGTACTCGTCGGCATTCCAGCGGTCCGCCGGGATCTCACCGATCGCGTCCTCACCAGCGGTCAGGAACTTCCAGTACGACTCGGGGCCCACCACCCCGCCCGGCAGGCGGCAGCCGATGCCGACCACGGCGATCGGCTCGGCGGTCGCGATGCGCGACGCCTTGGTGAACTGCTCGTCCAGCGCCGTCTGCTGCTCGGCCGACATGGCCGACACGCGGTTGAAAATCGTCTTGATCACAAGCTGCTGCTCTCACTACGGCCGGGAGCGGATTCCACGCTCTCGAACAGTTCGTCCAACACCCCGCCGCCGAGGCTGTCGGCGTCGTCGTTGGAATCTTGCAGGGGGCTGACCGGCTCTTCGTCCGGTTCCAAGAGTTCGGCCAAGTGGTTCGCCAACTGCGCAATCGTGGGGTGATTCCACAACATCGACGCCGACAGGTCGATCCCGGCCAATTGCTGGGTCTGCTTGAGGACCGTCATCGCCATCATCGAATCGAGCCCCATTTCGGGGAACGGCTGCTCGACGTCGACCGACCGCGCGGGCATCCGCAGCTCATGGCCCAGGATGGCCTGCAGGCCGGCCTTCAGCCCGTCGCGCCGCTGGTCCCCGGTCATCGCCGACCAATCCTCGACCGGCGCGACGGATCCGTCGCCGTCCTCGGCGGCCGGGCCGTCGGCGGACTGCCGGGTGTCGGCCTCGGCAACCACGGCCTCGAAGTAACCGAGGTCGCGGAATTCGGGCGTGGCGGTCAGCGCGCGATCCAGGCGCAGCCGGGCGACACCCACGTGGGCCGGGTGCTGACCCAGCAGCGTCTGCAGGGCGTCCACCCCCTCGGCCGGCGAGATCGGGTCCAGGACGCTCAGCGTCATCGAGGCGCCGATACCGACGTCGGACCACTGCCCCCAGCTGACCGCGGTGGCGGGCCGACCCGCCGCCCGCAGCCAGGTGACGAAGCCGTCGAGCCAGGCGTTGGCGGTGGCGTAGGACAACTGCCCCGGCAGGCCCAGCAGCGCGGCCATCGACGAGAAGCCGACCCACCAGTCCAGCGGCCGGTCGGCGGTGGCCAGATGCATCCGCATCGCACCGGTCGCCTTGGCCGCCCACACGCGTTCCAGCCCGTCGGCGGTGACCGCGGAGACCAGACTCTCGTCGAGCACGCCGGCGGAATGCAGCACACCACGCAGCAACCGGCCGGTCTCCTCGGCCGCGGCGACGAGGCGCTGGGCCACGTCCGGCGCGGCGAGATCGCCACGGAGATAAGCGATCTCGGTACCGGTGGCTCCCAGCTGGTCGAGCCGGCGCTGCTCATCCGCGGACGGTTCACGCCGACCGCTGAGCACGATGCGCCCGGCGCCGCGCTCGGCCAGCCACGTCGCGAAGACCAGGCCCAGGCCGCCGAGGCCGCCGGTGATGATGTAGGCGCCGTCCGGCCGGACGGCGGCGTCCTGGGCACCCGCGGCGACAGCCGCCCGAGTCAGCCGTTCGGCGTACCGGACCCCGGCCCGGCGGGCGATCACGTCGTCGCGAACCGGCGAGGCCAGTTCGTCCAGAACGGCGGTGACCACATCGGCGTCCTCGCCGTCCAGATCCACGAGCGTGGCGCCCAGATCGGGCTCCTCGGCCAGGGTGCGGGCCAATTCGCCCGGGAATCGCCAGGTTCGGATGACACCACGCAGGGCGCCGGCGGTCGGGTCGCCCGACTCGCCGTCCCGAACCGCCAGGCCGTCACGGGTGATCAACCACAGCCGTGCCGAGTTGCCCTGCCAGCCGGCAGCGGCCGCGCGAGCCGCCTGCGACAGCGCGACGATCAGTTCGCGGGACCGCCGCAGCGTGCCGTCCGGGTCGGTCGCGTCGAACCCGCCCCGGTCGATGAACGCGATCATGCCGGCTGCCGGGAGGTCCGGGTCCGCCGCCGCCTTCGCGACGGCAGCGGCCACGGCCGCGTCGTCGGTCAGGTCCGCGGTGATCAGCCGTCGGGTCGATGACTCGAACCGGGCGGCGAAGGTGGCCACCAGTGCCTTCGTCCCGGCGTCGCCGTCGGCCAGCAGCACCCAGCTGCCCGGGGCGGCCTGACCGGCGGCCAGCGGGGCCTCCACCCACTCGGTGGTGAAGGTCATCTGGTCGAGCGAGGTGGGCAGCGAGCCGGGATCCACCGCGGCGAACTCGATGCCGCTGAGTTCCGCGGTGGCGGCCCCGGCGTCGTCGACCAGCAGGATCCGGCCCGGCTCGATGCGGCAGCGGGCCCGCCGGCCCACGTGGCCGAACACCCGAACGGTGGCCAGAGTCGTTGGCAGCTGGACGGTTCCGTCCTGATCGGCCGAAATGGCCGCGGCCAGCGCCTGCAACGCCGACGCCAGCAGGGCCGGATGGACGGCGTACTGCGCGTCGCCGGGGACGTCGTCGGGCAGCGCGATGTCGGTCTCGGTCCAGCCCGCACCCGGTTCGGCCGGCACCGCCGGAACCGGACCCGGGGTGGCGAGCACGGTCGCCACCACGTGCCGGCGCCAACCGGCGGCGGCCTTGGCGTGGATCTCGACGCGGTAGCCGGTGTCGGCGGGCGCGAACCGGGTGGTGACGCGCGTCGGCTGGTCGAGGACGAGCGGTTGCTCGATCTGCAGGTCGGTGACCTCGATCCCCTCCACCGGTAGTCCCAGAGCGGTACGGCCGGCGGACAGCACCATGTCGGCGATACCCGCGGCCGAGAGAACCGGCTGACCCTGGATTCGGTCGGCCAGCCACGGCAGCGCCCGGGCGTCGAGTTCCGTCTGCCAGATGTGCTCGCCGCCGGTGAGCATCTCGACGTGCGGCCCGAGCAGCGGATGCAGATCGGCCACCCGGCGCTGCTGCGAATGGTCCTCGACCCAGTAGCTGGTGTCGTGTTGCCACGGTGACGGGGGCAGCTGGACCGGTCGGCCACTCCCGGCCGGCCGGCCGGGTGCGCCGAGCGTGGCGAGTTGGGTGTGAAAGTACACGGTTTCGTCGTCCACCCGGCGCAGCGCGGAGCTGACGGTGACATTGTCGCCGGATCCGGTGGCTTCGAGGGTGTCGCCGATGTTGTAGGTCAGCAGCGGGTGCGGGCTGACCTCGAGGAACGTGCCGTAGTCCGCCGCGGCGGCGGTGACGGCCTGGCTGACCCGGGCCGGCTGGCGGACGTTGGCCACCCAGTAGTCGGCGTCCAGACGTGGTGCGCTGGAGTCCTCGGTGACCGTCGAGATGAACGGAATGGCAGGGGCGCTGGGCACCAGATCGGCCAGGGCCGAACGCAATTCGGGCAGGATCGGATCCATGAAGGCGGTGTGTGACGCGACCTCCATGTTGACCCGGCGCGCGAAGCGGTCCTGGGCGGCAACAGCGGCGATCACCGCGTCCACCTGGTCCGGCGGGCCGGCGATCACGGTCTGGCGCGGCGACAGGTAGCCGGCGATGCTCACCCCGGAATGTCCGGCGATGAGCGCTTCGGTGGCCTCGGCGTCCAGTTCGACCAGCGCCACCGCGCCCTGCCCGGCCATCTTCGACATCAGCTTGGACCGGAACCCGATGACCTTCAGGCCGTCGGGAACCGTCAGCGCACCGGAGACGACGGCCGCCGTCACCTCGCCCATCGAGTGACCGATCACCGCCGCGGGTTCGACGCCGTAGGAGCGCAGCAGCGTGGTGAGCGCGAGTTGCAGGCCCATGATGACGGGCTGGACCTGGGCGTCGCCGCTGATCTCGGTGCCCTCGGTCAGGATCTGCTTCAGCGAGAACCCGACGTGCTCGGCGAACACCGGCTCGAGCTCGTCGACCGCCGCGGCGAACACCGGCTCATCGGCCAACAGCTGCCGGCCCATGCCCGGCCAGTGCGAGCCCTGACCGGAGTAGACGAATACCCGGCCACCGGCGATGGGCCGCAGGTGCGGGTCGACGACGCCGGGCGCGGAATCTCCGGTGGCCAGGGCCTTCAGGCCGGCGATCGCACCGGCCCGATCCCGCGCACAGACCCCCGCCACCGTCTTGAACCGACTCCGATGATGCGCCAACGTATGCGCGACATCCGCCAGTGCCGTGTCGGATCCGGCCCCGTCGAGCCACTCCGCCAACACGCCCGCCTGTGCCGCGACCCGGGCCGCCGACTTCCCCGAAAGAACCAACGACGACACCACCGGCGCCGCAGCAGCCGGCGCAACCTCCGCGTCCGGCGCCTGCTCCACGATCACGTGCGCATTCGTGCCGCTGACGCCAAAGGACGACACCCCGGCCCGACGCACCCGATCCACCGCCGGCCACGCCAGCTCCTGCGCTGCAATGGTGAACTTCGCCGCGCCCGGACCCGCATGCGGCGTCAGGGCGTCGAAGTACAGATGCTTCGGGATCACGCCGCGCTGCACGCTGAGCACTGTCTTGATGAACCCGGCCACCCCGGCCGCCGACTCGAGGTGGCCGATATTGGTCTTCACCGATCCCAGCACCAACGGTGCCGAGTCGCCACGATCACCGAAAACCGCTGCCAGCGCGTCCAATTCGATCGGATCACCCAGCTGGGTACCCGTCCCGTGCGCCTCGACGTAATCGACCTCGGCCGGCGTTACGCGCGCCGCGGCCAGTGCCGACCGCATCACCGCCTGCTGCGCCGGACCCGACGGAACCGTCTGCCCACTGCTGGGACCGTCCTGGTTGACCGCGGTTCCGCGCACCACGGCCCAGATGTTGTCGCCGTCGGCCACCGCGTCACGCAGCCGCTTGAGCACCACCACCCCGGCGCCCTCACTGCGCACGTACCCGTCGGCGGCCGCATCGAAGGTCTTGCACAGACCGTCCGGCGCCAACATGCCCCACTGGGAGCACGCGATGAAGTTGTCGGGCAGGAGATTGAGGTTCACGCCCGCGGCGATCGCGCGATCGGTCTCGCGCCGACGCAGACTCTGCACCGCAAGGTGGATCGTCACCAACGACGACGAACACGCCGTGTCCACCACCACGGCGGGACCCTGCGCACCCAGGAAGTACGACAACCGGCCTGCCGCGAAGTTGGAGGCGTTGCCGAAGGTGATGTAGGGGTTGACGTCCTCGGGGCCGCCTTTTCGCTCGTAGCCGAGCGCGATGTAGTCGGTGGTGGTGAGCCCGACGAACACGCCGGTCTGCGAACCGCGGATCTGCGTCGCGGTCACCCCCGCGTTCTCCAGCGCCTCCCAGGTGACCTCCATCAGCAGTCGCTGCTGCGGATCCATCCCGATGGCTTCCCGCGGCGAGATGCCGAAGAACTCCGCGTCGAACTCGTCGGGCTGCCACGACGTCAGGAACCCGCCCTCGCGCGTGCACATGGTGCCCGGGACGGGCTGCTCCGCCGAATAGAATTCCTCGACATCCCAACGGTTTTCGGGAACCCGCACCACACCGCTGGCACCGGCGCGCAGCAACTGCCAGTACTGCTCGGGGTCGTTGACCCCGCCGGGCAGGCGACAACCGATACCGACCACCGCGATCGGCTCGGTGTCACCCTCCTCCGCGATCTGCAGACGCTCGGTCAGGTCATCGATCTTGCGCAGCGCATCGGCAATGATCGATCGACGATCCGGGGCTGCACTCGACATCGCGCTCAACTCAACCTTTCCGAGAGCTGCGCCAGCAGCTCGTCGTCACTGAGGTCGTCGTACTCGTCGGCGTCGTCGGCGTCGGCAGCCTCGACCAGTTCGGGCAGCACGCCGCTCAGGTATCCGGTCAGGGCCTCCACACTCGGGTAGTCGAAGATCACCGAGGTCGGCAACTGCTCGCCGAGGCTCTCGCTGAGCGACCGTTGCAGGGTGACGCTCATCAGCGAGTCCATCCCGGACTGGAAGAATCCCGCGGTCGGCTCCAGCGCCTGCCGGGGCCCCAGCCCCATCGCCGCCGAAACCTGTTCGCTGACATGGGCGGCCAGGATGCCCTGCCGCTCGCCCGGCTCCGCCTCGCCCAACCCCGAACGGAACTTCGTGTTGACCGAGCCCGTCGAGGCGCCCACGACGGGGCCGGCGTCGAGCAGATCGTCCACGATGTGCAGCGCAGCCCGGGTGCGGTAGGCGGTGGCCAACAACGGCCAGTCGGCCTCGACCACGACCGAACGCACCGGCGCACCGGCGCCGCCCACCCAGCGCAGCGCGGCGATGGCGACGTCGTCGGCCATCGGCATCAGACCGGAGTCGATGCTGACCTGCGC
>Ga0116193_1000107_pt1 | contig 78650 bp, 67 predicted proteins | sample AD_UKC115_MetaG_FD_89892 | JGI IMG/M metagenome (GOLD analysis project Ga0116193, IMG submission 89892) | Active sludge microbial communities of municipal wastewater-treating anaerobic digesters from Hong Kong - AD_UKC115_MetaG | ecosystem: Engineered > Bioreactor > Anaerobic > Digestate...
GGATGACTGTTGCCTGTCAGGGTCTCGGCGCAAGCGTTTGGTATCCATGTAAAGATTACCAGGGAGATGAACCGGATAATGGAGCCATACTACGCATAACCGTACCAGATACTTTAGTTGCAGTAGGAAATGGCAGATTAAAAAATACTATTAAGAGAAATGGCCTGAGCACTTATATATGGGAAGTGGTTAACCCTATCAACAATTATAATATTGTTCCTTATATTGGAAAATATGTTCATTGGGAAGATACTATACAAGGCCTGAAAGGCAGGCTGGATCTACAATACTGGGCGCTTGATTATGATGAAGCACGAGCTCGCACACAATTCCTGCAAAGCAAAACCATGTTGCATTGTTTTGAGTATTGGTTTGGCCCCTATCCTTTTTATGAAGACAGTTATAAACTGGTAGAAGCACCTCATCTGGGCATGGAACACCAGAGTGCGGTGGCTTATGGCAATCATTTTAAAAATGGTTATTTAGGCCGCGACCTTTCAGGCACAGGATGGGGTTTAAAATGGGATTTTATCATTGTTCATGAAAGTGGGCATGAATGGTTTGCCAATAATATAACAAGCAAAGACATTGCAGATATGTGGATCCATGAAGGCTTCACCAATTATAGCGAATGCCTTTATACCGAATGTTTATTTGGAAAGGAAGCCGGGAATGAATATGTGTATGGCACCAGGAAAAATATTCAAAATGATAAACCGATAATTGGAAAGTATGGCGTTAATAATGAAGGTAGTGGAGATATGTACTATAAATCCGGGAATATGCTTCAGGCTATTCGCCATGTAATCAATAATGATGAATTATTCCGTAGCATTTTAACAGGATTGAATAAAACTTTTTATCATCAAACGGTTACGACAGCCCAGGTGGAAAATTATATCAATAAAAAATCAGGAATAAATTTCAGTAAAGTCTTTGATCAATATTTAAGGACTATACAAATCCCCCAGTTCCATTTTTATTTTGACAAAGATCAAAAGCATCTTGTTTACCGATGGGAGCATTGTGTTCCGGGATTTGATATGCCACTGGTTTTTACCAATGATAATAAATTACAGGTGCTCACCCTTCACCCGACCGAAAAATGGCAAACGCTTATTTTAAAAGGTGATCAGGCTGATTTTTTTACCGGCTCTTATATTGATAAAAATTATTATGTACAGATCAATAATGAAAATCCAAACAATTAATTTCGCTTTTAAATAGATTCATGTCCGGCATACGCAAACAAGCCATCATTTCATCCATACTGGTCTATATTGGCGTATTGTTTGGCGCAATAAATAATTACTTCTTTGTAAAAGACGGTTCATTCCTGCCACAGCAATATGGGCTTACCCGGATATTCAGTGATGTAGGACAAAACTTTTTTATTTTTGCCAGCCTGGGCGCCATACCTGTATTATACAAATTTTTTCCTTATTATCAGGATAACCTCGAAGAGCATGAAAACGATCTATTTGGCCGTACTTTATTGATGTCTTTCCTGGGCTGCATTTTAGTAGGGGTAGCGGGTTATTTCTTAGAACCCTTGTTTATACAAAAATTTTCAAACCGCTCTCCCCTATTTGTGCAATACTATTTCTGGGTTTTTCCTTTTGCATTTGGTTTATTGTTTTTTTCTTTACTGGAAGGATATGCCTGGGCTTTACAAAAAACTATCCTATCCAATTTTTTAAGAGAAACCGTCTTACGAATATTAACGACAGTCATTATTTTATTATACTATTTTAAATTAATAGACTTTCGAACATTCATGGTTTACTTTTCTTTTTTATACCTCGTTATTGCTTTTATACTCCTGTTCTATCTGGTAAAGACAGGCCATTTAAAATTTCAATTTAAAAAAAGCCGGGTTACCAAAAAGTTTTACAGGAAAATGTTTACCATGCAAAGCCTGGTTTTTGGTGGCATCATTATAACAACCATCGGTAGTACCATTGACGGATTAATTATTGCCAGTTTATTAGGATTGGAACCTACCGGGATTTATACCCTTGCATTATACGTGGCCAATCTGATACAAATCCCGCAGCGAAGCATGCAATCTATTGCTACAGGAGTATTGGTGCGCATGTGGAAAGATAAAAATTATGCTGAAATACTGAGAATCTATCAGCGTTCCAGTATCAACATGTTATTAATTTCCATTTTCATATTTGGAAATATCTGGCTGAATGTGCATGATGGATTAAATCTTGTAAATATCCAGGATACGTATGCCTCGGGAATTGGCCTATTATTGATATTTGGAATCATCAGAATCATTGATGCAGGCACCGGCGTGAATGCTCAGGTGATTGGTGCATCCAATTATTGGCGTTTTGAATTTCTTAGCGGGGTCATTATGCTGGCCATACGAATCCCACTCAGTTACCTCTTTGTAAAAAGTTATGGTATTATAGGAACTGCATACAGCGATCTTATATCACTTACGATTTATAATTTTATTCGTTTTGAATTCTTGCGAAGAAAATTTAATATGCAACCATTTAGTTTGAAAACAATTTATACCATTCTTTGTGGTTTTGCAGCTTATTTTATAGCATATTTCATCTTAAGAAACTTTCATAATTGGCCGGCACTCTTTTTACGCAGTCTGACATTCTCGGCTATCCTGGGTGTTTGTGTTTTTCTTTTCCGACTATCGCCGGATGCTTTACAACTTGTAGAAGTGGCAAAAAACAGGTTGCGAAAATATAAAAATTAGTTTTGGATAAACCGTCCTGCACCCCGATAACGGTCTTTCCAGTATGTATCATTGAGGTCACTGATCATCACGCCCTGACTGGTAGAAGCATGAACAAACTTGTTATTAGCTAAATACATGCCGACATGTGAGATACCACGTCGCGTAGTATGAAAAAATACCAGGTCGCCTTCCTGCAATGAATCCTTTCCTTTTACAATTTTACAATTATCATATTGAGCCTGAGCGGTACGGGGAATGTCAACTCCATAGACATCTTCCATAATAGTTTGAGTCAGTGCGCTGCAATCAATACAGGATTGGGTAGTGCCCCCCATACAATATTTTGTGCCCCACCAAATGTCCACTTCATGCAATAAAGGAAGAGAAGGCAAGCCGGAAGCATCCACATTCAGCATGGATGCATATTTCATTTGCAGTGTATTGGCGAGTGTCATATCTCCTCCATCCTGGTCCATTACAATATTCGCTTTTTTCTTATCCTTCTCCGGTGTCATTGTGATTGTTCCACGTCTTGAATCCGGCGTTACATTGATATCATCAATAAAAACAGGAGAAGAGGCTTTTCCGGAATTGTTTGTACTTGTATTTTTCGTTGAGAGACTTTGAAATGATTTACACGATGTAAAAAATGCACTTATTGAAATACAAATAAATATGTAAAATTTTTTTTTCATACAACCGCTGCAAGATAAACGGTATTCTAGAATGAACCAATATGTAAGAGAAATTATTTTTAACATACATCCTCTTGCTTCGTGGAAAACTGACGGCCATAAAACGATTCTTTTTCCCGAAATTTGTAATCAATCATTTTCCAGTTTTCTTTATTGACCCAATCAAATTATGCCCCGTTTTTCTCATTTACATGTACATACACAGTACTCCCTATTAGATGGTGCTGCTTCTATTGAAAGCCTTTATGCCAAAGCATCACAGGATAATATGGAAGCCATTGCCATAACCGATCATGGAAATATGTTTGGCGTATTTGAATTTGTGAAGCAAGCCTGGAAAAAAACAAAAATAGTTGGCAAAAATGAGGACGGTACGGATAAACATGAGCCCATGATCAAGCCTATTACCGGTTGTGAATTTTATGTAGTTGAAGACAGGCACCGAAAAAATTTTACCAAAGAACAAAAAGATCAGCGCTATCACCAGGTACTTCTGGCAAAAAATAAAAAAGGATATCAAAACCTGATCAAACTTACCTCGCTCGGTTTCATAGAAGGTATGTACAGCAAATATCCCCGTATTGATAAAGAACTTATTTTGAAATATCATGAAGGTCTTATTGCCACGACCTGTTGCATTGGAGCTCATGTTCCTCAAACGATTTTAAACCAGGGAGAAGAAGCCGCTGAAAAAGAATTTAAATGGTGGCTGGATATTTTCGGAGAGGATTATTTTATAGAACTACAAAGACATCAATTAAAAGATCAGGATATCATCAATGAATCCCTTTTACGATTTGCAAAAAAATACAATGTACCGGTCATCGCTACAAATGACAGCCACTATACAAATATTGAAGATGCGAATGCACACGATATTTTACTTTGCTTAAACACCGGCGAAAAGCAGGCAACACCCGGCTTGGATGATTTTGTGAATGATGAGCAACAGGTAAAAAACAGGCGCTTTAAATTTCCCAACAATCAATTCTATTTTAAAACTCAGGATGAAATGCAAAAACTTTTTGCAGATATCCCCGAGGCATTGGATAATACTTCACTTGTTGCAAGTAAAATAGAACCTTTGAATTTGATGTCGGAAATTGCATTGCCTGAATTCCCCGTACCCGGGGAGTTTTCCATCGGCAGGGATAAAGGCCTCGCACAATGGGAATACCTGAAACATCTTACTTATGAAGGTGCTAAAAAAAGGTATGGAGAATTAAGTACAGTCGTTCAGGAAAGAATAGAGTCGGAATTGTTTACCATTAAAACCATGGGATTTGCCGGATACTTTTTAATTGTTTCCGATTTCATTCGGGCGGGACGCGATATGGGCGTTTTTATTGGCCCGGGCCGGGGATCTGCAGCCGGCAGCGTGGTGGCATTTTGTGTCGGCATCACCAATATTGACCCCATCAAATACCAGTTATTATTCGAACGTTTTCTTAATCCCGACCGGATGAGTATGCCGGATATTGATACAGATTTCGACGATGTAGGCAGACAAAAAGTGATTGACTATGTAGTGGAAAAATATGGTAAAAGTCAGGTAGCACAAATCATTACCTATGGCACAATGGCTGCCAAAATGAGTATCAAAGATGTGGCGCGCGTCATGGACCTCCCCTTGTCTGAAAGCAATGCACTGGCTAAATTAGTTCCTGAAAAACCGGGCACCCATTTAGGTCGTGTATTGAAAGCGCCAATGACTACCAAGGAAGAAAAAGATCATGAAAAATCATTGCAATCCAAAGAAAATTTTTCTCCGGAGGAGATGGAAGCAATTAAAAAACTTCGACAGATTTACCAGGGAAATGATTTACGCGCGGATGTATTAAAAGAAGCAGAAAGACTGGAAGGATCTGTGCGCAATACCGGTTTACATGCAGCGGGGATCATCATTGCGCCCCGCGATCTTACGGAGATAATTCCCGTGGCCACATCAAAGGATTCAAATTTATGGGTTACACAAATTGAAGGAAGTACGATTGAGGAAGCCGGCGTTTTAAAAATGGATTTTCTCGGCTTAAAAACATTATCCATTTTAAAAACAACTTTGGAACTCATTAAACAAAATTTCAATGGCAAAGAAATCAATTTAGATGAACTGCCCCTGGATGATGCGAAAACATTTGAAATATTTCAACGCGGAGAAACGAATGGCATTTTCCAATTTGAAAGCCGTGGTATGGTGAAATATTTACGTGAGTTAAAGCCGGATAAATTTTCACATCTCATAGCCATGAACGCCTTATTCAGGCCCGGGCCGTTGGCCTATATTCCTAAATTTATTGCCCGAAAAAACGGACAGGAAGAAGTATCCTATGATTTACCGGCTATGCAGGAAGTGCTCGAAGATACTTACGGTATCACAGTGTACCAGGAACAGGTGATGATACTCAGCCAACTGCTTGCAGGATTTACAAAAGGTCAAGCTGATAAATTGCGCAAGGCAATGGGGAAAAAAGACCGTAAAACCCTGGATGCTTTAAAAAGTTATTTTATGGCGGGTGGCGAAAAATTATCCCATCCCAAAAAAATACTTGAAAAAATATGGACAGACTGGGAAGCATTTGCAGAATATGCATTTAATAAATCACACTCTACCTGTTATGCAATTGTCGCATATCAAACGGCCTGGCTCAAAGCACATTACCCACATGAATACATGTCTGCCGTTTTGAATCATGCCGGCAGTATTGAAAAAATCACAGGTTTTATGGAGGAATGTAAAAGAATGGGTCTTAATGTTCTTGGCCCTGATGTGAATGAATCTATAAAAGGTTTTTCTCCCAATAAAAAAGGCGAAATACGATTTGGCCTGGCAGGCTTGAAAGGCGTTGGTGATGCAGCCATTGACAGTATTGTGGAAGAAAGAAATGCGCATGGCCCATATAAAGATATTTTTGATTTTATTAAAAGAATCAATCAGCGATCAGTTAATAAAAAATCCCTGGAGAGCCTGGTATATGCCGGCGCTTTTGATTGCTTTCCTGAAATGCATCGCGCACAGTTTTTTTTCACCCCTCCAAATGATAATAAAACAGGATTGGAAAAGGTCATCCAATTTGGGAATCAATATCAAAATAATATGATTCAAACCAGTAATACCCTCTTTGGTGATGAAATATTGATGGATATTCCCACTCCCCGCCTTCCTCAATGTCCACCCTGGTCACTGACAGAACTATTGGATTTTGAAAAAGAAATAACCGGTATGTTTATGAGTGGCCATCCGCTCGATCATTATAAATTTGAATTAGCACATTACCAGATTACTTCATTGAACGAATTCAATGAAATAAATGCATCCACTACATTAATCACATCAACCGGCAATAAAACCTTCCGGCTTGCAGGCCTCGTTACCACAGCACAACACCGGGTGACAAAAACCGGGAAAAATTTCGGCTCAATGACCATTGAAGATTTTCATGATAAAACGGAAATCATGCTTTGGAGTGATGATTATGTACGCTTTCAAAACTATCTGGAAAAAGGAAAATGTATTTTGGTATCCGGATTCTTCAAACAACGGTATAATCAGGAACACTTTGAATTTAAAGTGACCGAAATTCGTCTCCTGGAAACAATTAAAACAAGCCTTACCCGGCAATTGCAGTTGTCCATACCCGCACAGGCAGTAACAGAAGAAGTCATACTTTTCCTGGAAACAAACATGAAAAAAAACCCCGGAAAAAGTGCTCTCCGCCTTCGGGTATATGATGAAACGGACAACCTGGATGTTGCCATCAGTACGTTTAATCAGGGCATCATGATGAATGAAGACCTAACTGATTTTCTTTCCAATTCACCGGACATTGATGTTCAAGTGGAATTGGTAAGCTCATAAATTTGTTTTAATATTATGCTTATCAAACCCCTTAAAAAATGCTGAATCTCAACTTTCATCCTTTTCCCATTTTAGAAAGCGAACGACTTGTTTTGCGTAAAATGATTCTTACGGATGCGCCACAATTATTTGAATTGCGTTCCGCAGAAAAAACCATGAGATTTATTGATAAAGAAAAAATCGCTTCGGTACATGTTGCCCAAACCATGATACAAAATATGGATGCTCAGATGCATCAGAACCTGGCGATCACCTGGGGAATTAGTTTACCTCGATCGCCATATATTATTGGCACCATTGGTTTTTGGAGAATTGAAGCAGAACACCATCGAGCCGAAATCGGTTATATGTTGCATCCTGATTTTTGGAATAAAGGATACATCACTGAAGCTTTGCATTTGGTTATTGATTATGGGTTTTCAATAATGAAACTGCATAGCATCGAAGCCAGAATCAATCCACAAAATCTTGCATCTCGCAGAGTGCTTGAGAAACAAGGGTTTCAACAGGAAGGGTTTTTCAAAGAGAATTATTATTTTAATGGAAACTTTTTAGACACTGCTGTATTTTCATTACTACAGTCATCCCGTGTATCAGTAAAAGACACTGCCATGAATAAGTAATGAGAAACCCTGAAACGGACATTTATTCTTTATCTCATTTCAACTTGATAAAAAATACACATTGCTTTTTCATTTTTTTCATTATTTATATACAGACAACTCGCATTCAATTAAGATGACAGATTCATATTATCTGGATTAAAAATGATTCATCTTGTTGTTTTTAAAAATGGTATTTATTTCAAATACCCCAAATACTCATCTGCAGCATTAAAATGACTTTTAACACAATGATCCCTGCATCATATATTTAAGAAAAATCAAGGGTTAAAAGTATACCGTTCAGGCTTAAACATCCTGTAAAGAATTATCTTTGCCAATATTTGAAAGTATCATAATAATTTAATTCAAAATTCTTATATAATGTCTAAAAAAAGAAAACCGGAAAGTCAAATGATGTCTTACGGCTATAAGCCGGAATTATCAGAAGGCTCGGTTAAGTGCCCTATTTTTCAAACCTCCACTTTCGTTTTTAAAACGGCCGAAGAAGGGAAATCATTCTTTGAAGTTGCCTATGGCTTAAGAGAAAAAAATGTAGGCGAAGAAACCGGTTTAATCTATAGCCGACTCAATAACCCGGACCTGGAGATTCTTGAAAACCGGCTTACCCTTTGGGATGAATCAGAAGCCTGCGCTGTTTTCGAAAGTGGTATGTCAGCAATCACAACTGTATTGCTCGAATTCCTGAAACCGGGTGACCTGTTGCTTTTCAGTAATCCCATTTATGGAGGAAGCGACCATTTCATCAATAAAATACTCCCCAAATTCAACATCCATACCGCATCTTTCAAGGTAGGGCAATCTATAGAAGAAATTATTGAAATTGTAAATGCTACCGGGAAAGCAGATCGTTTGTCCTTGGTATATATTGAAACACCGGCCAACCCTACCAATGATCTCATAGATATTGAAGGCAGCAAAAAAGTAGCACAACATTTTTCTACGAAAGACAAAGAAGTATATCTCGCAGTAGATAATACGTATATGGGGCCTGTATGGCAGCATCCTTTAAAAAATGGAGCTGATCTGGTTTTATATTCTGCCACAAAATATATTGGTGGGCATAGTGATGTGATTGCAGGCGCTTGCCTCGGCTCCAATGAACTTATTCAACGTGTGAAAACATTAAGGACCTTTTTAGGGAATATGGCCAGCCCAAATACCGGGTGGTTATTGATGCGTAGCCTGGAGACGCTCAAACTAAGAATGGATAAACATGCCTCCAATGCCACACTCATCGCCGCTTTTTTAAACAAGCACCCTAAAATTGAAAAAGTTTATTACCCGGGAAATTTAAAAGAAAGTGATGGCGAACAATATGCTATTAAATTAAGACAATGCCTCTCTGATGGCGGGATGATTTCTTTTGATATTAAAGGAACTGAAAAAGAAGCCTTTACTTTTTTAAATAACCTTCATTTGATTAAACTGGCCGTTAGCCTTGGTAGTACAGAAAGCCTCGCTCAACACCCTGATACAATGACACATGCCGATGTTGATCCGGTATCAAAAAAAGAATTTAGTATCACGGAAAAAATGATCCGCTTGTCTGTAGGAGTTGAAAATGCAGAAGATATCATAGAAGATATCAGGCAGGCGCTGGAAAAATGCTAAGATTTATTTTATGCATTTCCCCATCCTCCAACGTTACTAACGCTCAATCCCCATGTATCGGGGTTGGCATGCTTAAAGTCATTTTCATATCGTTCGGGAATATTGGTTAAGAATTCCCCGGGCTGGAAGGAAGGAAAAATGACTTCATAGGTATGCATTGTCTGAAAACTAATCCGCCTGTAAATGTGTGATCGGGTGATGCTTTCTTTATTCTCAAGACCTGAAGCGCCAAGTAATTCCACGAAACTATGCACGGTCTTTTTATGAAAATTGGCAACCCTTGTTTTTTTATCATCCACTACAAGCCCCACCGTAAGTCGTGGATCTTGTGTAGCAACGCCAACAGGACATTTATTGGTATTACACAATAATGCCTGAATACAACCTACTGCCAGCATCATGGCTCTTGCAGAAAAACAGGCATCTGCACCTAATGCAATGGCCCGGATTATATGAAAGCCCGTAAAGACTTTCCCTGAAGCAATGATTTTAATATGCTTACGAATATCAAGGCCTGTAAGGATATTATGTACAAAAGCCAAACCATCCAGTAAAGGTGCTCCAACATAATTTGAAAATTCCTGAGGAGCAGCACCCGTACCTCCTTCTGCGCCATCTACTGTGATAAAATCAGGAAAAGTATTCATCTCAATCATCGCCTGACAAATGGAAATGAATTCACATTTATATCCTATACACAATTTAAAACCAACCGGCTTACCATTGGATAATTCACGGAGTTGTTTAATAAACTGTACCAATCCTCTGGGTGTATCAAATGCTTTGTGAAAAGGAGGTGAAGCCACCAATGTATGTGGTTCTATATGCCGGATAGCAGCAATTTCCGGGGTATTTTTTACAGCAGGTAAAATGCCGCCATGGCCGGGTTTTGCTCCTTGCGAAATTTTTATTTCAATCATTTTCACCTGAGGCATTTGAGATTTCTCCCGAAATAAATCCGGGTTGAAATTACCATCAGCTGTTCTGCAACCAAAGTATCCTGTTCCAATCTGCCATATCAGATCACCTTCATGTTTCAAGTGAAATGGGCTTATTCCTCCCTCACCTGTATTATGTGCAAAGCCACCGATTTTTGCTCCTGCATTCATCGCTTCTACAGCGTTAGCACTCAAAGAACCATAACTCATTGCACTGATATTATATATACTGCATGAATAAGGTTGCAGGCAATCTTTATTTCCTATAAACACGCGTGGATCCTGATCCAAAGTATTAAAATCTTTGGGAGCCATAGAATGACAAACCCATTCATAACCTTCTGTATATACATCCAACTGTGTACCAAAAGGCATCGTATCATTGTCTTGTTTGGCACGTTGATAAACGGTATTCCGATCAATTCGATTTATAGGGCGACCATCAATGTCTGACTCAATAAAATACTGATATATTTTAGGGCGTAATTCTTCCATGAGATAACGCAGTCTTCCAATAACAGGATAGATGCGCATCACCGCATGTTTTTTTTGCGTCATATCATAATAACCCAGAATCGTTAATCCTAAAGTGATCGCCAGAAGCACATACCAATTGGAGCTCAGGAATAATGATAATCCGAGAAAAAGCAGGATGAGCAAGGTGGAGATGATGATAAATTTTTTTCTCATGTTATTTTTGCAAAATTACTTTGGTGAATGATGTTTATTAAATAGGCGCATTTAGCATTTAGCATTCAATATACAAATGTAAAATATTCATGATTACATCAAAATAAAGACTTAATAAATATTGACTTCTCTTTCTAGTTCTACATGAAATTTTTGATATACGGAATCTATGATTTTTTGCGAAAGAGCAAAGATTTCACGGCCATGGGCACGACCATAATTGACTAAAACCAGCGCCTGTTTTTCATGGCAGCCGGCATCCCCTTCCCGATAACCTTTCCAACCGCAACTTTCTATAAGCCAGGCTGCAGAAAGCTTTACTGCATCCTGGAAAGGGAAGGAAATGAGATGTGGAAATTGCTGCTTCAATGCCTCCCATTGGACAGGAGTGATGATTGGATTTTTGAAAAAACTGCCGGCATTTCCAATGACTGCCGGATCGGGCAATTTTGATTGCCTGATCTGAATCACTGCTTGCGAAATGTTTTGAATACTTAACTCCGTAACACCCATTCTTTGCAATTCTGCTTCTATATTGCCATATTGTGTATGAAAAACAGGTTGCTTCTGTAACCTATAATTGACTTTTAAAATGATATAGTCTTCTTTAAATTGATGTTTAAAAATACTATCCCGGTAACCAAAAGCACATGCTTCTTTCTTCAGTTCAACTACTTTTTTATCTTTTTTATGGTAAGCCTCTAAGGAATAAAAAACATCTTTTATTTCTACACCATAAGCCCCAATATTCTGAATGGGGGAAGCGCCTACATTGCCCGGGATCAAACTTAAATTTTCAATACCCGCATATTGATGTGCAATACAATGGAGTACAAATTTATGCCATACCTCTCCTGCCGCAGCGCTTACAATGTAGCTGTTTTCATCCTCCGAAATACATGAAATCCCTTTCAAAGCATTCTTCAAAACAATGCCATCATAATTTTTAGTGAATAGCATATTGCTGCCACCTCCTAAAATCAAACTATTTTTCTCATGTTTAAATAGATCACTATCCACGATCTCCTCCAGTTCTTCTAATGATTCAAAGGAAGCAAAATATTTTGCACGGGCATCTATGCCAAATGTGTTGAAGTTTCTCAATGAAATATTTTCTTGTATCTGCATTTCATTTTTTTTTAAACCGGGTCCACATCCGGTTGAATGGTGAGTGAAGCAAATCTTTTATAGGAGAATAATATTGCCGCCTGCTGTAATATTTCTTTTTTACATTGGTCTATCAGTGCGAGGTCTTTGGGCAGTTTTAATAAAATTTCCCATAAATATTTATTCCTGATTCGGGGGATGATCGCTTCTGCCGGTCCCTGAATATAGGAAGCATAATTTTTCTGTAAGCCAATAACCATACGGGCTGCCGCTTCTGATGCTATTTCATTTTTAATATGCTTAATAACAATTTTGATCATCCTGGTGAATGGCGGATAATGAAATTCTTTTCTGGTGGCCATTTCAAATGCATAAAATTTTTCATCATCATGTTTTAATACAAAACCTATGACCGGGTGTTGAATATTGCTAACCTGAATCATCACTTTTCCTTGCCCATTTTTCCTCCCCGCACGACCGCTTACTTGTTGCATCATTTGAAAGGCCCGTTCATTCACCCGGAAATCTGCAAAGTTCAGAAGGCTGTCTGCATCCAGGATACCGACCAATTGTACATTTTCAAAATCAAGCCCTTTGACTACCATTTGTGTGCCTACTAAAATATCAATTTTTTTTTGTTCAAATAATCGGATCAGGTTATCATGGTCATACTTACCTTTTACGCTGTCATAATCCATACGAGCAATATGCACACCGGGAAAGGACTCTGCAAGGACTTCTTCTATTTTTTCCGTACCAAAGTTTTTCTTTAAAAACGAATGACTGCCACAGGCTCCACAGGTATAGATTACCGGGTAGATTTTTCCGCAATAGTGGCAACACAATTGATTTTTGGATTTATGAAAGGTAAGTGTAACGGAGCAGTCTGTACATTGTGGAATCCATCCACATGAACCGCAAATAAAGTAGGGTGAATATCCACGTCGGTTTTGAAATACAATGGCCTGCTTTTTTTCTTCTATAACTTCAGCCAGAGCCGCCTTGAGTTGTGGGGAAATAATGACTTTACCTTTTTCTTTTTGAATAATTTTTTTTACATCAATAATTTCAATGGCCGGCATATTCACTTTGCCATAGCGTTCAGACAAAATCACTTTGCCATACTTTCCATTGTTTGCATTGAACATGCTCTCCATTGATGGAGTCGCACTTCCCAGTAAAACTTTTGCCTGGCATCTGGAAGCTAAATAAATGGCGGCATCACGTGCATGATATCGAGGGGCCGGCTCCTGCTGTTTGTAAGAGGCATCATGCTCTTCATCCACTATGACCATCGCAAGATTTTGAAACGGAAGAAATAAGGCTGACCTGGCTCCCACAATAATTGATGCCTGCCCGCTTTTTACACGGTTCCATATTTCCACCCTTTCCTGCGGATTAAACTTTGAATGATAAACAATGATATGACCTCCAAAACTTTTTTGTAAACGTCGAATCAATTGTGAAGTCAGTGCGATCTCCGGCAACATATACAAAATTTGTTTTCCCTGCTTTATAAAGGACTCCATTAATTGGGTGTATATCTCCGTTTTGCCACTGGAGGTTACACCATGCAATAAACAAACTTCTTTTTCAGCAAGAGCTTTATTGATTTCATCGAACGCCTGTTTCTGTGCATCAGTCAAAGTAAAATCCAAATGAATGTGCGGTGGAAGCATGCGGATCCTGTCCACATTTGTTTTTACAGGAATCAAAATATTCTTATCAATCAATGCCTTTAACTGTGCCGCGCTGGCATTGGACTTTTTTAGTAAAGCAGATTGTGCTACTTCACTGGAGTCCTTGGAGAGATGCAAAAAAGATAAGAGTAATGCTAATTGCTTGGGCGCTTTGCTCCATTCATTTAATAAAATTTCCAGTTTTTTTTCATCATGAAATGAAGGATGCAACCGGATATTTATCGTTGTTTTAGGTTTATATTTTTCTTTTAAGTTCTCACGAATAAAACAAATTTCTTTCTCCACCACTTTTTTAACTATAGGAAACACATGAGGCTTATCCAGTATCTGTTGCACTTCAGCCAGGCGTATTTCTTTTTTAATTTCTAATGCTTCATATAGAACGAACTCATCGTTACTCAATTCGGAGGCATCGCCTTCATATTGTTCATTGAATTGGAGAATACTTTCGCCAGATAATTTTAAATTAGCGGGAATGGCTGCCTGCATGATTTCGCCTTCACTGCACATATAATAATGTCCCATCCATTTCCAAAATGCAAGTTGCTCAGGAAAAACAACCGGATCCTCATCTAAAATATTCAGTACCGGCTTGGGAGAAAAATTTACCGGCGCTTTATCAGAAATATCCTTGATGATTCCGGCATATCTTTTATTTCTTAGAGAAACTTCTACTCTTACTCCGGGTAAAGCCATAGCACTAAATTCCTGTGGAATGCGCCAGGTATAATTCATAGGTAATGCCAATGGAATAATTACTTCAGCAAACAAATTGTCTTTGTCCAAGGAGGAAATGGTTTGATTTGCAGAAATTTTTTTTTCTATATCATCACTATGATCATATTGTATGGACACAATGCGAATATAAAAAGGAATATGTTTGAAAAGATTGAATTAATGGTATTTCAAAAGCGCTTTTTCCATATTACTATAGGCCAGGGCTTTTAAAGCAGGCAGGTCTTTCAGGTTTAATCCTTCAACAGGAATCTCTTTTAAAAAAATTGTCCTGCAAACCCCGGGTGTTAATTCAAAGAAACCTCTGTAATGCATTCTTTTGATGGTGTCTGGAAAAATCATTGGTAGAATAGGTGTTTGTGTTTCTATGGCAATTCGAAATGCTCCATCAAAAAAACTCTTGAGGGGTTTACCGGTTTCATTAAAGGTACCTTCAGGGAAAAGAAAAATGGAAATACCCTGGTCTATGGCAGCTGTTAAGGCACGTACACTCTTAGCTCTTTTCTCTGCACTACTCCTGTCAACTAATATTGCAGCTGTTCTATAAATCCAGCCAAAGACCGGCCAATGAATCATCTCTTTTTTTCCTAATGCCCGAATAGGTTGCCTAATAGAACGCACCAGCGCCGGTATATCCATATAAGAGATATGATTGGCAATAAAAATATATTGCTTCTTTTTATGAAGTGGCGCTTCATAAATTTCTTTATGACGAATACCTACAAAGAAATACCATGTAAATGCCCAAAATGTACAAATGCGATAAATAAAATTCCCTCCCTGGATCTTTCCAAACAATAATGAAAGAAACACAAAAGGCAATACAAAGAACATGATAAGGCAAAACATAATCAAAGCATATACACAATAGATGAGTTGAACAATACGAAGTAATGCCTTCATTATAGATTTGATTGTGCTATATAAATTAACTCCCTATACTTTGTATAATATCATATTTAGTGATAATATGGTAAGCGCCGGTTTCATCTTTGGCAAGTACTGCTCCATTTTCCCTGTTAATCAATTTACCTAATTTTTCTACTGGCGTAGAAAAATCTACAAGAGGATAAGGTGGTTCCATGATATTTCTAACAGGCTCTTTCGGCAGGTTACTGTTTTCAAATATTTTTTGAAAAAGGCCACTCTCACTAATACTTCCGGCTATTTGGTCATGATCCATCACCGGTATATTTTCTATATCATATTTTTTCATCAATTCTACTGCTTCAGATACCGGAGCATCTGTATTAATGGTAATCAATCTTTTTTGCCCGCGTGCAGAAACCACATCTTTAAAAGTTTTTACATCCAGGAATCCGCGTTCCATCATCCATTGATCATTATAAATTTTGCCCACATACCTGCTTCCATGATCATGTAATACACATACGACCACATCATCTTTTTTCAAAGAACCGGATAATTGCATCAGGCCCTGTAAGCAACTCCCCGCGCTGTATCCACAAAACAAGCCCTCCTCTTTTGCAAGCCGTCTGGCCATGATGGCGCCATTTTTATCACTCACCTGTTCAAAATAATCTATGACGGACATATCATAATTATCCGGAACAAAGTCCTCTCCAAAGCCTTCTGAAATGTAGGGATGCACTTCATTCATATCTATTTCTCCGGTACGGAAATACTTTGTGAGTAATGACCCTTCCACATCAATAGCCCATATTTTTATAGCCGGATTTTTTTCTTTTAAATACATTGCGATACCCGTTACGGTACCTCCTGTTCCTGCCGTGCATACTAAATGTGTTATCTTTCCTTCGGTTTGCTCCCATATTTCCGGGCCGGTAGTTTCATAATGTGCCAGTCGGTTGGCAAGATTATTATATTGATCAAAATGGAAGCTGTTGGGTATTTCGCTTGACAGGCGTTTAGCTACAGAATAATAGCTGGCCGGGTCTTCGGGTTCTACATTTGTCGGGCATACAATGACTTCAGCGCCAACGGCCTTCAGGATATCTATTTTTTCTTTACTTTGTTTATCCGTTGTAGCAAAAATACATTTATAGCCTTTTACGATTGCAGCCAATGCCAGGCCCATGCCCGTATTCCCGGATGTACACTCAATGATGGTACCTCCCGGTTTTAATTTACCTTCCTGCTCAGCTACTTCCACCATTTTCAATGCCATCCGGTCTTTGATAGAATTGCCCGGGTTAAAGTAATCCACTTTGGCAAGCACGGTGCAGGGCAGGTGTTTCGTTATTTTATGAAGTTTAATTAATGGTGTATTTCCAATCGTTTCCAGAATATTGTTCAGCCACATATTTTTGATTTTGGGCAAATGTACTATTTCTGAAGGAGATGGAATCCCGCACTGCAAGGAGAGGAACAGTTACAAAGTGATCCTGGAGAAGAAATTACTTTAAAGTATATCGAATCCCAATTCCACCCCAGCCTCCCTCGAAATAATTATATCCCACAAAATTAAATGAGGGTTGCCAGTCGAGGCTGATATTAATTGGAGCACCTGTAAATTTATAATCAAGGCCTAATACGCCATCAATACCAATAGCGATTCCACCATCATTGCCGGGATGATTATCTTTCCAATTTGAACTCCAACCACCTATATGTGCACCGGGGCCGGCATACCATTTCAATCCATTCACACCATTAATATCTCCATGAAATTCATATAAACCGGTTACACGAAACCCATCACTCCAAAAATATCCCAGGCCCTCGATGGCTTTATCATTGGCGATAAAATGTTTGACAGATAATGCCCCGGGGTAAAATTTTAACCCTATAGCCGTTTGATAATCACTTCCTGTATTTTGTGCATTTACACTGGTTATAAAAAATGCACAGGCAAAAAATAAAAACATCTTTTTTATCATCACTTCAATTTTTAAAAATCATTAAAAGGTAAAACGAGCTGCTATACCACCGGATGCCGGAGCAAAAGAGGCATCCCCAATGAGGGTAATAGCCGGTTGCCAGTCTAAACTAAAATTCAAAGGCAAATCCGGCATCTTATAATCAAGGCCGATTATTCCATCAATTCCTATATCCACATTACTACCATATGATTTTCCATATTGATCTTTCCAAAAACCTATATGTGCCCCCGGGCCTACAAACCAGGATAGAGTGGGAATTTGGGGAAAAGAATAAAAATTAAATTCATATAGACCACTTACGCGAAAGCCTTTATTCCAAATCGTTGCCTGGAATTCCAGATTTTTTGTATCTGCTACAAATTTTTTATAGGTTACGGAAAAACCTCCCGGGAATTTTACGCCTATAGCCTTATTATAAGGCGCCTGAGCATAAGAAAGTGTATAAAAGGTAATAAAAATAAAACACAGAAATGCTTTCATGATATATCCATTCATTTAATTATGCAATGAAACGGATAATGTCTTTTTGTGTTTCAAATTTCTTGTTAAAGGTTTTTTATATTTTGCAAAAAAGAGGGAACAAAATGCAGGTCAAATATTTTTTATTTCAGTAACCAATTTTTGTAAGACCGCTTTGGCATCTCCGAATAACATGGAAGTTTTTGGTTGAAAAAATAATTCATTTTCAATTCCGGCATAGCCGGGCTTCATACTTCTTTTATTCACGATAACCATTTTGGCTTCTTCAACTTCTAATACAGGCATACCATAGATTGGCGAAGCCGGATCATTTTTAGCAGCCGGATTAACCACATCATTGGCTCCTAAGACCAATACCACATCTGCTGTTTTAAATTCTTCATTAGCCTGCTCCATTTCCAGCAATTTATCATAATCCACATCTGCTTCTGCTAATAAGACATTCATATGTCCCGGCATTCTTCCTGCAACAGGATGAATAGCATACAAAACAGTAACATCTTTTTCTTCCAATGTTTTTTCCAATTCATGGCACACATGCTGTGCTTGTGCCACGGCAAGACCATACCCGGGTACAATGATGACTTTCCTGGCATAACTCATGGCAATGGCCGCATCATACAAAGAAATTTCTTTATAGGTTCCTCCTGTTGTTCCTTTTGCAGATACGGCGGCATTTGTACTGCCTCCGAATGAACCTATCAATACATTTAATAAAGACCTGTTCATGGCTTTACACATTAGAATAGTCAGTAAAGTACCAGCGGCGCCTACCAGGATACCACCCGTAAGCATTACTTTATTGTCATATAAAAATCCTCCGCATGCAGCCGCTACGCCGGTAAATGAATTGAGTAAAGAGATTACAACAGGCATATCTGCACCGCCGATGGGAAATACAAACATGACACCATATAAAATGGCTCCTGCAAAAACTAGATAAAATAAAAACGCATTCCCCGGTGTAATTTGAAAAACTAAATAAATGGCTAAGAGCAGGATGAATGCAAATAAAACAAGATTGAAAATATGCTGGCCTTTAAAAGAAAAATCTTTGATGCTTCCATTTAATTTTCCCCAGGCAATCATACTTCCGGCAAAAGATACGGAGCCAATAATCAGACCGGCAAAAATAATAGGCAGGTTTTCTATGTGGCCATTTTCCATTGCGTGCTGAAATTCCACAATAGAAATTAATGCAGCGCATGCGCCCCCCATACCATTAAACATGCTAACCATTTCCGGCATGGCTGTCATCTTCACTTTCTTAGCAGCAAGCGTACCAATGATACTGCCAATAATAAGCCCGGAAAAAATCCAGCCATAATTATGTAGCCTTTCACCGGTATTATCTTTATACAAAAACAAGGTGGCCAGGATAGCAATGGCCATTCCTGCAGCCGCTACAAGATTGCCTCTACGAGCAGTAGCAGGATTTGATAACATTTTTAGTCCAATAATAAAACTTATCGAACCGAGGATATAGCTAATAGTGAGTAAAGAATCGGCCATGTTTTACTTTTATAAAAAATTATTTCTTTTTACTTTTAAACATCTCTAGCATGCGGTCTGTAACCACAAATCCTCCCACAACATTTAATGTACCCAGAATCACTGCAATAAATCCCAGGATCAGGGCAAGGTAGTTATCCGGATCAGCTTCACCCATCACAATGATTGCACCTATAATTACTACACCATGAATGGCATTGGCGCCACTCATCAGAGGGGTATGCAATACGGAGGGTACCCTGCCAATAATTTCAATACCCAGAAATATCATGAGAATGACTATATAAATATATTCCTGGTGAAGGTGAATCCAGGTAAGAAAATTTTCCATAATAAATAATCTATTAAATATGAAGTATTATGATTTCAACATGCGTTCATTGACTACTTTACCATTACAGGTAATGCAGGCACCTTTCACTATGTCATCTTCAAAATTTAAAGTCAATTCTCCATCTTTTGATAGGATCAATTGCAAAAAATTTAAAATATTTTTCCCATATAATTTGCTTGCATCTGCCGGTAAAGTAGAAGCTAAATTACTATTGCCTACAATCGTAATATTTTTATAAACAACAGATTCATCATTTTTCGTTTGCAAAGTATTACCTCCGGTCGCTGCAGCAAGATCTATAATGACCGAACCGGGTTTCATTTTTTCAAGCGTTTCATCCGTAATAAGCAATGGTGCTTTTTTACCGGGTATTTGAGCCGTTGTAATGATGATATCCGCTTTCTGGGCAGCCTGTGATATACGCTCCTGTTGCTTTTGTTTATATTCTTCTGATTGTTCAACAGCATAACCGCCCGCTTTTGTAGCATCAGCAGCACCTTCCACTTCTACAAATTTTGCCCCAAGACTTTTCACTTCTTCCTTCACTGCAGGCCTCGTATCAAACACTTCTACAACCGCGCCTAACCTTCTTGCTGTTGCAATGGCTTGCAAGCCCGCAACACCAGCGCCCAGGATAAGTACTTTAGCAGGAGCGATACTGCCTGCAGCAGTCATTAGCATTGGGAAATAACGTGTATAGATGCTTGCCGCAAGTACTACCGCTTTATATCCGGCAATATTGGCCTGGCTACTAAGGATGTCCATTGTTTGTGCACGGGTAGTTCGTGGAAGCATATCCTGACTGAAGCAGGTAATATGCGTATCGGCTAAAAATTGCATGTCCTCTTTATGAACTAATGGTTGATACATGCCAATGATCACACAATTACTTTTTAACTTGCTAACGGATTCTCTGGAAAGCGGGTGTATGGCTAATAGGATATCACTTTTTGTAAGAACTTCCTCCCTGGAACTACAAGTAATATTCTTTTCTGCATACATGGCATCTGATGCAAATGCCCGGTCACCGGCCCCATTTTCAATCATCACGGAATTCTTCTGTTGTGACAATAAGGACGCCTGTTCCGGCAGAAGAGATACCCGGTTCTCATAATTTGGTTCTTTCAATATGCCGATAATCATAGCTCGATTTTAAAGCGCGGTTGAAATTATGTTTAAAATTTAATACCCAAAAATTTAAATTCAATCTTTTAAAAAATCTATTAATAACGTACACTATAATCTGCTTTCGAAATTAATTCCTTCTTAAAAAAAGCAATGCCTACAAAAAAGAGGTCTATCGTTAAACGCACTTCCTTGCTTGCCCGGATGGCTTCCCAGGCGGCCTCCATTTCTTCACTCCAATGAATATCATCAAACACCAGAATGCTATCGGAACTTAAATGTGGCAATAACATATTGAAATACCTGATGGTGGGTTCTTTACTATGATTGCCATCTATAAATGCGAAATCAATCACCGGGTTCTTTTTTAAAACTCTTGGGAGTTCTTGATCGAAATTCCCTTCTGCCACTTCAATATTTTCAATGGATAATTTTGAAAAAGTATTTTTGGCAATAGAGGCAATTGCCGCAGAACCTTCCATGGTTATCAGTTTACCATTCGGATTTGCTTTGGCTAAATAGGAAGCCGTAATACCCAATGAGGTACCCAATTCAATGGATGTTCGCGGCTTGTAATAAGCCAAAATATGATACAATAAGCGGCTATATTTTGCCGGCTTTAATGATGTACGCGCTATACCTGAAATCTTCCTTTCCAGGCCTGTAAAAATTCTGGACCCGGCACCGAAATCTTCAATCGTAATGACCTGGTCATTGGCCATTAAACTTTTTCTTTCATTTTCAATTTCTTTAAAACATACAGGATTTTCTTTCGAATTTAAAACATGCCGAATAAAGTCATATAGAAATGGCGGATGTACACCATGGCCTTTCCCATTGGAAGCACGTAATAAATATTGAATATATTTTAAAGCAATCTTCTTTTTGGTGTACATATTAATTTTTCACAAAGCGATAAAGGGTATTTTATTTTCTTTCCCAAACCTGAAAGCTGTAATCATAAGCATGCTTATCATCTTTATGGAAGTCTTCATTCGATACTAAATGCCATTCTTCCGTGTTGATACCGGGTATAAATGCGTCGGCATCATTAAAGACTGCATGTACACGGGTAAGATAAATTGTTTGTGCCATATCGATTGTCTGTGCATATACTTTTGCACCACCCAGTATCATGAGCTCTTTATAATGATGATCCAGGGCAAGCTGAATGCCTTCATCCAAAGAATGAATCACTTCAATACCCTGTGCAGAAAAGGCAGTGTCATGCGTAAGAATAAGGTTATCCCTGCCTTTCAAGGGTTTAGACCCGATTGATTCAAATGTCTTCCTGCCCATTAATACGGGCATACCCCAGGTTGTATTTTTAAAAAATGCCAAATCATTTGGTAAATGCCAAAGCAGTTTATTCATTTTCCCAATGGCATTATTAGTGGATGCCGCTACTACAAAACTGATTTTTATTCCAGGATTCATATTCATTAATTATACGGCTACCGGCGCTTTGATGGCCGGATGATACTGATAATTTTCAAGCGTGAAATCCTCGAATTGAAAATCCTCCAGATTTTTCCTCGTGGCATTTAATTTCATGACAGGTAAATCAAATGGTTTTCGGGATAATTGTAACCGGGCCTGATCTAAATGATTCTTATATAAATGAACATCACCAAAACTATGAATGAACTCTCCTGCCTGCAGGTTACACACCTGTGCCATCATTAATGAAAGTAATGCATAAGAGGCAATATTAAATGGCACCCCCAGAAATACATCTGCACTGCGTTGGTATAGCTGGCAACTCAATTTGCCATCAACCACATAAAACTGAAACATGACATGGCAAGGCATTAAAGCCATCTTAGGTAAATCAGCCACATTCCATGCACTTACAATAATCCTCCGGCTATCAGGATTGTTTTTGATAAGTGAAACTGCTTCTGCAATCTGATCAATCATGACGCCACCGGTGCCTTCCCATGAACGCCATTGTTTGCCATAGACCGGACCCAGATCACCCTTTTCATCTGCCCATTCATCCCAGATACTTACACCATGTTCGTTTAAATATTGAATATTTGTTTCACCTTTTAAAAACCATAATAATTCATATATAATACTTTTTAAATGAAGTTTTTTTGTAGTCACTAAAGGGAATCCTTTTTGTAGATCAAATCGCATTTGATATCCAAAACAACTGATCGTACCTGTGCCGGTACGGTCTTCTTTTGAATGGCCTTGAAGTAAAATATGATTTAATAAATCGAGATATTGCTGCATGCGCGCAATTTAATGCATTCAATTTGTAAAAAAGCAGGAGTTTACGGATGTGGGAAAACTGTGAATTGGATAGCGAGACTATTGCTGCGTTTTCCTTCTTTTTAATTCAACTTCTATCAGCGCAAGTTCCCTACCTGTTTGCCCACTTACACTGGTGTTTTCCTGTGCTCTGCGCATGAGATAAGGGATGACATCATTGATGGGCCCAAAGGGCAGATATTTACTTGCCGAAAATCCTTCCTTTGCCAGGTTAAATGTAATATTATCACTCATGCCATATAATTGAGAGAAATGTATATGTGGGTGGTCAAATGAAATATTCATTTCTTCCATTTTCTTTGCGGCCAGCATATTGCTCTCTTCATTGTGTGAGCCGATAAGAACAGAAATTCTATCTAAGTGATCCAGGCAGAAACGCACTGCCTCATTATAATCTTTGTCGGTTGCTTCTTTATCAGGTTGTATAGGTGAGGGATAGCCGTTTTGTATAGCACGAGCCCGTTCTTTTTCCATGTATGCACCGCGAACCAACTTTTCACCCAGTATAAAACCTTGTTGGATTGCAATTTCATGACTCATTTTCAAGAATTGTAAACGGTCATGTCTGTATAGCTGTATGGTATTAAAAATGACGGCTTTTTGTTTATTAAAAATTTGCATCATTTCCATAGTCAGCCTGTCCACAGGATCCTGAATCCATGATTCTTCAGCATCAATCAAGACGCTGATATTATGAGCTGCTGCTGTTTCACAAATACTATATAAACGATTCCTCACCCGATCCCATTCCGCATCTTGAATTTCATGGTTATGCACACCACTTCGTAAGCGTGGCGCTTCATTCAGCGCTTCCATTAATCCAAATCTTGCAAGGCCCGTTAATTTAATACTCATGAAAGGAATATTCTTTTGAGAAGCTGCATATTGAATTACCTTTTTAAATACTTCCGTGGCTTTATCAAAATTTTCTTCTCCTTCTTTCCCCTCAACCCCATAATCCAATATAACCTGTACATGATATTCTTCGAGTTTCTTAGCCACAGTGGAAGTAGCTTCCAGCGTTTCTCCACCCACAAATTGCTTGAAAATAGTTTTGCGAATGATGCCATGCACAGGCAAGCCAATCTTTAAAATGACCGGGGTGAGTTTTGTAGCCATAGAAACAAACCAGGAAAAATGCATTGTTTTAAAGAGAAAGCGGGCAGTCTTGAGATCTTTATCAGATTTATAAGCAAAGGCAGTTTTAGTATCATCAAAGGATAAATTCATAAAATATACTTTCTTATTGCGAATATCGGAATAGAAAGCCTAAGTAAAAAATTCAATATTCAAAAATTCGGCATAAAACAAAAAAATGAGATAATGACTTATAATGGTATTGAAATGTTTTGTCATTTTTCAAATTCCATGTATTCAATCTTTTTAAAATGTTTTTTGGATGGTTCACTAAGAGCACACTTGAAATATTTAAAAGGATTTTAAAATCATCATTTTAAAAAATAAGATATTTTTCCCTTCTTTCATTCGGCTTCATGCCTTCAATGTTGAAATTCCTGACTACCTCACCGGGAGTCAAACAGGTTATGCGGTAAGAGCGTAAGTATCGCATCCTATAAAATTGTTCCCTGTAAAGGAATAACTATATTTCTTTATGTATTACTTTTAGCTTGTAAATTACATTGGAATCTAAGTTTACTTACAGGATGTATAATTTATATGATACAAGCTGAAGATTTTTATAAACTCCAATTGCAAACAGGAACCATTATCGAAGTGAAAGCCTTTCCCCGCGCTCATATACCTGCATTCCAATTGTTGATTGATTTTGGAAAAGATGGTATCAAAAAGTCTTCAGCAAGAATAACAGAAAAATATACAATGGAACAATTATTATTTAAAAAAATTATTGCCGTAACCAATCTTCCTGTCAAACAAATTGGGAATTTTTTCAGCGAATGCCTTGTACTTGGCGCTCCAAGCGCAAGTGGGGAGATAAATTTACTAACGGTTTGTAATGAAATAAAGGATGGCGCTTTTGTAAATTAACATGGAGAATATTTATTATACATATTATGAAAGCCCGATTGGACTTTTAAAAATTGGAGGAACTGATCATTATATCACTGAATTAAGTTTCGTTGACAACCCGGACCAGGTCATACATGGGGAGCCGGGTCTGAGTGACATTATTCACCAATGTACGGAAGAACTGATTGAATTTTTTAATTGTAAACGCACCACTTTTGACCTCCCTGTCATGCAGGACGGTACTGCATTTCAGCAAAAAGTATGGGGTGAACTGCTTAATATACCATTTGGAAAAACCATCAGCTATTTGGATTTAGCAAAACGACTTGGAGATCCCAAAGTAATTCGTGCGGCTGCATCAACAAATGGTAAAAATAATATTGCCATTATTGTTCCTTGTCACAGGGTCATTGGGAGTGATAAAAGCCTGGTAGGCTATTCGGGCGGCCTTTGGCGAAAAAAGTGGCTATTACAGCATGAATTCCGTATTGTCCATGGTATTCAAACCTTATTTTAAGAATGCGCTAATTGCCTTTTGTACATCTGAATCGTATTTTGAAAACCAAAATATAAGGCATCACAAATGAGTGCATGACCTATAGATACTTCTTTAAGCTGTGGAATCATTTTGGAGAAGAATGCCAGGTTCAAAAGATCCAGATCATGGCCAGCATTCAATGCTAAACCCAATGAATCAGCCATTTTTGCTGCTTCCAAATATACTGCAATGGCTTGATCAGGCCCATTTACAAAATTCTTTGCAAAGGATTCAGTGTACAATTCCACTCGATCAGTACCCGTATCCGCAGCGGCCTTAATCATGGAGATATCCGGGTCAATAAAAATACTTGTTCGAATTCCGGCAGCCTTAAAGGTAGATACCATTTCTTTAAGATAGTTCTTATGAAGATTCGTATCCCAGCCATGATTACTGGTTAATTGATTTGTTGAATCCGGAACTAAGGTTACCTGGTGCGGTTTTATTTCCAGCACAAGATCAATGAATTTCTATTCCCGGCAATTTCCTTCATTATTTAATTCAGTATAAATAACTTTTCTAATAGCATGTACATCATCATATCGGATATGCCTTTCATCCGGGCGAGGATGTAAAGTAATGCCATCTGCACCAAAGTTTTGTGCATCAATGGCCGCCTTTACCACATCAGGATTGTTTCCGCCACGGCTGTTGCGCAGGGTTGCAAATTTATTGAGATTCACACTTAGTTTTGTGATCATAGAATTTATTTATGGAGGAGCATTTGTGCTATCAAACCAACCATGATTGAAGATGCAAAACTCATCAATGTGCCAATAAGAATATATTCTGATTCTTTTCTTACCTGGTTCCCCTTTGAGTCACTATAACGTAAAATGGATTTTGCTGCAATCAAAAAACCGATCCCTTCATAATGCCCTGTTATGACAAATGTAAAGACCAATATTCTTTCAAAAATACCTATCCATTTACCGGCTTCTCCAAGGCTTACAGATGACCGGCTTAAATCTGTGTCTAATTGTTCGCGCCATTTTGCTGTAGCATAGCCAAGTAAAAAAGAAAGTGGATAAATAATGATAATGTATCCCGCTCCGATAATCCAGGCGCTCTTGTTCGATAATATAGCAGTGAACTCATTTTTCAACAAACTTTCGGGTTGATAGAAAACCATCCAAAGAACAACCAGTACCAGTATATGTAATACCTGATCTATGATAAAATAAAGACCGGAATTTTTTCTATTTAATTTCCATAAATCAATACAATAATGTGTAATGAATACAATGAAGGGTATTAGCCAAATAGATTTATCCGGGGAAAAGATATAAATCAGGCCGGCATGTAATAAACAATGTAAATACAATATCCATGATTTTTCTTTCAGACGTCGTTTATTCAAGACCATTTTCTTCGTTTGAAAAACGAAGTCGCCTAATAAGTGTGCAAATAACCACTGATAAAAAACAATCATGTGATAAATATATTAAATGACTACCAAAGTCTTCTCAAAACGTTTTAAAATACTCATAAAAACGGGTGTTCCTGCAGCTTGTAACCTTTGATGTACGGAAGGTTGTGATATTTTTAACCTGACTGCAATATCTTCCTGTTTTATATTTTGCAAATAAAGATACAAAGCCTGCGCCTGTGCTTCGCTGAGTCTTTGCAACAAAAAATTCAATGATTCATTATGTACCTGCCATTCTTCATTAAAAAGCATTGCTTCTGCGCTTATCCCTATGAGGCGGCCATTTTGTTTTAGCTGGTCCACCATAGGCCCTGATTGTCGGAATGCAGTTCCATCGGAAGTAATGATGTCTTTCCCCTGGAAACTAATATCCCCTATTCCCAGTGCAAGTCGAATATGGTATTCATGAGAAATAAGAAGACATTGCAATTGCAAAGCAATGCTAAGTGCCCACATCTTATTTTTTGTTAGTATTCCCTGCAAACTATCTCCCCGGTATTGCTGCCATTGAAAATCCGGAAATTGCTTTTGAACATTATCACATAAGTTCTCAATTAGTGTACGCAATTTCTTTTTCCTGCTAATAGATAATCCGGTAGATGAAACTACATCCCCGGTAATCACTACAGCAGCAACCGATTTTTTTCCCATAATTCCTGTTTTTACAAATATAATGCTGTAATACTATATACAGCAAATATAGTGCTATAATACTATAAACATCTATTATAGTATTGCAGCACTATATAAAGAAAATGGATAAAATTTGCCTGTAGCCATGATGTGCTTATTTAATTTGAACCTATCTTTATTTAAATAAGAAGTCATGCAACTGAATTATTCTACCATAGATATACCATTTAAACATCCATTTACTATTTCAGGGGGAAGAAGTAAGACCAATCAGAGATCCTTAGTGGTTGGGTTGACGCTGGGAACATTCACCGGTTATGGGGAAGCACCAGAGATAAGTTACTATCCTATATCCATTGAGCAAATGATTCAGGATTTGGAGAACAGGAAAGGCTTTGTAGAAAAATTTGCTTTGATTGACCCTGCCCGTTACTGGCATTACCTGCACCACCTCTACCCGGAAAACCCATTCCTTGTATGTGCACTGGATATGGCTGCATGGGATTTATTTGGGCAAATGAAAGGGATGCCCCTGTATCAAATTTGGAATACAAAATGGGAGAAGACACCTCCTACAGATTTCACCATTGGGCTTGCACCCATTGAAGACATGATACGAAAAATGAAAGAAATGCCCTGGCCGGTATATAAAATAAAACTCGGCCATGAGAATGACCTGGAAATAATCACGGCATTACGCAAAGAAACAGACGCCCTTATTCGTGTAGATGTTAATGGCGGATGGACGCTGAAGGAAGCCCGTGACAAGATTCCACGGTTAAAAGCCTTAGGCGTAGAGTTTATAGAACAGCCCCTCCCAAAAGACGCCTGGAAAGAAATGAAATTATTATATGCAGAATCTTCACTCCCATTATATGCGGATGAAAGTTGTGTGACAGAAGATGACGTACAAAAATGTGAAGGGCATTTTCATGGCATCAATATTAAACTCACAAAATGCAGTGGCATCACACCGGCATTGCGTATGATAAAACAGGCTCAAAAGCTTAACCTGAAAGTGATGATGGGCAGCATGAATGAATCGGTGATCGGCTCTGTTGCCGTGGCACATTTTTTACCTCAGGTACATGCAGCAGATATTGATGGCCCATTACTACAGGAAAGTGAAAATGCAAAGGGTATACGTTATGAGTATGGACGTGTTCATCTGTCCAATCATCCGGGCTTAGGTGTGCTGATTAATCCAAAAGTTTTTCAATAAATTCAACAGGATTTATTTATTGCGCACATAAACATGTGTTACATTTTTCTTTCCTGTATTTCTTTCATCTATTTCAAACCTGTTGAGGCTTTTAATAAATGGCGCTAATTTTTTAAAGCCATAATTTCGTGGGTCAAAATCAGGTTGTTTTTTCAACACCAGATTACCTACTTCACCCAGGAATGCCCACCCATCTTCATCGGCAATGTCATTAATGCTATCTGCAATTAATTTAATCAGTGAGTTATTGACACTCCGAAGGGTTCCTTTTTTAGAGTTTGTTTTGTCACTTAACCCCGGCTTGTTTTTGGAGGTTTTATTTACGGGTTCATCGTCATCAGCCTGAGATAAGATTTCTATGTAAATAAATTTATCGCAGGCTGAAATAAAAGCATTGGGTGTTTTCTTCTCTCCCATGCCAATAACTTTCATACCGGCTTCCCGCAACCGGGCGGCTAATCGTGTAAAATCACTATCACTGGATACTATGCAAAAGCCATCAACCCGGCCGGTATATAAAATATCCATAGCATCTATGATCATAGATGAATCTGTAGCATTTTTCCCGGTGGTGTAACTATATTGATGTATAGGTGTAATGGAATGTTCCAATAGTACTTTTTTCCATCCGGATACAGTTGGTTTTGTCCAGTCAGCATAAATTCTTTTAAATGTGGGTGTACCATATTTTGCAATCTCTTCCAGCATTTCCTTTATATGCGCATAAGGTACATTATCGGCATCTATCAAAACAGCAAGCCTTAAATCATGTCTCACAAAATCCTCCATAGTAATTATTTTAAATGTTTATGTACAAATGTATATCTAAGACCTGTAAAAGTTTATTCCAATGTCTCCCCATCACAAAAAAACCGGGTGTTTGGCCCGGTTTTGAATAGAAATTTTATAAATTATGCCATTGCCTCATCTGTAAGATGGACTTTGGTCATTTGCAGGTAATGATTTTGTAATTGATGTACAAAATGAATATCCGGATGATGCCTGAAATCCTCTCTATACCAGATATCCAGTTGACTAAAATCGCCTCCTTGGGGTACGACAATTCGAAAAGATCCTTTCATGTATTTGATACTACCATCCGGCAAAATTTCTTTTTTAAAATTCAATTCCATTAATTGTGACTCATCCAGTGGTATGCCCAATAATTGGTCTTCCTCATACCAAAATTCCTGCACCTCTGTTTCTACACATGCTTGTTTTTCATCCGGATTGATACGCTTTACAGCTCCGGGGCGTTTCACTCCTTCAAAATCTGTAATGACATAATCGCCTTGCTTTAATTCATGAATTGGAATCATAATAATTTAAATTTTCGATGAATAATGTTTGCCAAATTAATACATTATTGTTTTTCACAAAAAAATTATTCTGCCCAACTCATTACATAATTGGGGTTTTCAATTTCCAGGGCTACTTCTGTCAACTGCAAAGGATGAAAAGTATCTACCATTACAGCCAATTCATTTGTTTCCTTAGCGCCAATACTTTTTTCCACCGCGCCGGGCTGAGGACCATGTGGAATGCCGCCGGGATGCAAGGTGATCATTCCTCTTGTAACATGCTTACGACTCATAAAATCTCCATCCACATAATACAAAAGTTCATCACTGTCTATATTGCTATGATTATATGGCGCCGGGATGCCTTGTGGATGATAATCATATAATCGTGGTACAAAACTGCATACGACAAAATTATGTGCTTCGAATGTTTGATGAACCGGTGGCGGCTGATGAACTCTGCCGGTAATAGGTTCAAAATCATGTATGCTGAAAATAAATGGATAACAACATCCATCCCAACCCACTACATCAAAAGGGTGGTAACCATAATGAATATGATACATGCGCCCTTTCTTCTTGGTTTTTACGGTGAAATCACCCTGCTCATCAATAGCCTTCAAATTCTGTGGAGGTCGGATATCTCTTTCGCAATAAGGTGAATGTTCCAGCAATTGCCCTTCATGACTCATGTATCTTTTAGGGAAACGAATAGGGCTAAAACTTTCCACGATAAACAACCGGTTTTTTTCATTATCAAAATGAATTTGATAAATGGTCCCTCGTGGAATCAGGATATAATCACCATAAGCAAAAGGCAATTCACCATATTGTGTTAACACTTTTCCCGTACCCTCATGCACAAAGATCATTTCATCCGCATCCGCATTTTTATAAAAATAATCCTCCATACTTTTCCTCGGCGCAGCCAGCACAACATGGCAATCATTATTGACCAATATTGGTTTTCGGCTATCCAGGAAATCCTCTTCCGGTTTGATATTAAAACCTTCAAAGCTGCGATGTTTCAGCATTTTTTCTTCAGCAATTTTTGGCATCACGTCATAAGGTTCCTCCGTTTTGATGATATGAGTAGGAGCATGATGATGATATAATAATGAATAATCGCTACTGAAACCCTCCGTACTAAATAACTGTTCAGCATACAATGATCCATCTTTACGACGATATTGTACATGGCGTTTATGCGGGATTTCTCCCATTCTATAATAATGTGGCATAAAATATTTTTTTTAAAAATGAAATAAATAGATGTGGCAGGCTCAATCCGGTTTTAAATTCATACTCCCTGTTCGCTGTTCAACAGGAAAACATATTTCCATTTTCTTTTATCAATCCAATAAATAAAATTTCTTTTAAACAGCATCTTCAAAAATAATTAAAATTTATGCTTGAGGCTTAAAATTATTCATAAAAAAATTCAGGTTCAACAGGTTGCTTACTTTTACCTTTATTTCACACAACTTAAGTATTGATAATATCAAAAAGATCGGATTACTTTCAGACACCCATGGGTTTTTAGATGGAGCCGTTTTTCATCATTTCAGTACATGTGATGAAATATGGCATGCCGGCGATTTCGGATCAATCGAAATTGTAGAAAAATTAAAAGCCTTCAAACCACTTCGGGGAATTTATGGAAATATAGATGGAAAGGAAATCCGTACTTTATTTCCTTTACAAAATATTTTTGCTATAGAAGAAATAAAAGTTTTTATGCAGCACATCGGTGGTTATCCGGGTAGATATGCCCTCGGTGTACGGGAAATCATCATCAAAGAAAAACCCACGCTCTTTATTAGTGGGCATTCGCATATTTTAAAAATTATTTATGACGATAAATTAAATTGCCTTCATATCAACCCGGGTGCTGCCGGAAAACAAGGCTGGCAAAAGGTTAGAACCCTTGTCAGGTTTGACCTGGATGGCAAAGAGATAAAAAACTGCAATGTAATTGAGTTAGGTAAAAAATAAAATTTCTTACGCGGTCATTCCCGGAAACAAAGGAGCATTCCAGGGAATGGCGGCCAGAATGATCACCAATGCCAATAAAAAATAAATAAATGCACCGCGAAACTTCGCATCATCCGGAATCGTTTTCTTAGCCAGCCCTCTCCCCTTTGTTATCAGGGCAATGGCAATAATCATGGCTATGGGATGAAACAACCATTGAAACCGGTAAGCAGGAATACTCATGAAAGACTGCCCTTCGGGGAGTGTAGTATGGACAATGCCAAGATCACCCCACACCAGTAAATATACACCTACCAGTAAAGTAACATGTGCAAAAATCATGGTGAAGAGCCATAATTTTCCATCCGCTTTTGTAAAGGCTTTTTTAGATTGCCAGGAAGAATAACTCTTCACAATAGAAATCAACAATAGAATTAATATGATCCATCGTAGAAAATTATGGAGATGTAACATGCCTGTACTCATAACATTTCATTTTGTCAAAACTAAAGTATTGGTGATAATTAAAAAACATTTTCTTAATTCACCCAATCTGCCATGAACATATTGGTATCATGTCCACCACCATTGTTCCTGTTTGAAGAGAAAAGAATTTTTTTCCCGTCATAGCTAAACATGGGGAATGCATCAAAGCCTTTATCATGACTGATTTTTTGAATATCGGTACCATCCAGGTTCATCAAATACATATTAAAAGGGAATCCTCGTGCATATTCATGATTACTACAAAAAATAATATGCTTACTGTCCGGAGTAAAGTTGGGAGCCCAATTGGCTTTCCCTAAATGAGTGATTTGCCTAGCATCTGATCCATCGGCATTGGCTATAAAGACTTCCATTTGAGTGGGCATCACCATGCCTTCAGCCAATAGATCTTTATATTCTTTAATTTCATCGGCAGTTTTTGGCCGGCTGGCACGCCATACAATTTTTTTCCCATCCGGGCTAAACCATGCTCCTCCGTCATAACCCAAATCAGAGGTGATACGCTTTACTTTTTTTGTTTTTAAATCCATTAAATATAAATCTAAATCGCCATCACGCATTGAAGTAAAAATCATTGTTTTTCCATCAGGAGAGATCGTCCCTTCTGCATCATAGCCCGGTGTTGCAGTAAGCCTTTGTATATTTTTCCCATCTACATCAGCCATAAAAATGTCATAGGACTCATAAACAGGCCATATATATTTATTACCATATTTATTTCTGTCCGGTACCGGCGGGCAACTATCGCCGCCTAAATAAGTGGATGCATATATGATATGTTTACCATCTTTTGTAAAATAGCCACAAGTAGTACGGCCCAGACCATTACTCACCATATTATACGTAAAAGGCTGGCCAGGTGCAGGCACATTACCAACAAACATATGATCGCATTCGATACCTTCAGCAGGGTTTTTATGCTGAAAGATGATCTTTTTATCATCATAACTCCAGTAGGCCTCTGCATTGTCCCCTCCAAAAGTTAATTGTCGTACATTGCTAAAGTGTTTTTCATCATTATACCTCAGGCTGTCAGAGGTAGATTGGGCTATAGCAGCATGCTGCCCCATCATCATAGCAAGAAAAAAAGCACACGGGGCCATTTTACTTTTTAGATTAGAAAAAACACTTTTATTTTTCATGATTTAAAAACTTTGAGTTGAATGATGTTTTTATTAAATTTTTTGCAAAAATAGAAATATCCATGTGGATCAATTGTCAGAATAAAGTCATATTCCACTTGTTGATTTACATTTGCTCCATGAAAAAAAGTTTTTTGTTCTTCTCATTCATGACGGTCCTTTTTTTTTCTTGCAAAAATGACAAAAAAAATAACCCAACTGATACCGTATCAGAAATTGTAAAAGAAAAATTTTCACCGGAAGTTTCCCAATTGCAACGATTACTTTTATCAAAGCCTGACAGCACGGGTCTCAGATTAAAATTGGCCATGTTATTGGATAGCATTGGCCAGCCAAAAGAGGCGATCTTACAAGTGGATACTCTTTTAAGAAAGGATAGCTTGAATTATGGGTTATGGTTTACCCATGGTCAATTAGCTGAAGATATACCGGATACGGCAATGGCCATAAAAAGTTATCAAAAGGCTATTTCAATTTACAATTCTCCGGACGCTTTATTGTCTTTAGCCAATATTTATGCAGAGCAAAAGAATAATGAAAGCCTGATTATATGCCAACGATTATCAGAGATGTCATTAGGCCGGGAATATGATGCGCATTGCAATTTTATTACCGGTATATATTATGCCCGTACCGGTAACAAAGCCAAAGCACTGCAATACTTCAACAGTTGTATTGCAAATAATTATACCTATATGGAAGCTTATATAGAAAAGGGCTTAATATATTTTGATCAAAAAGATTATCGAAATGCTCTGTCGGTTTTCCAATTTGCTTCTACGGTCAATTCGATGGACCCGGACCCCTATTACTGGATGGGCCGCTGCTATGAGTTGATGAATCAGAAAGATAGCGCTTTATTAAAATTTCAACAATCGTATAGCCTTGACCGTTCAGACCCTCAGGTAAAAGCCGCTGTGGTAAGAATGGGTGGAAAAGATTAAAAGGCCGATTGAATATTTTTTGATTCGAAGATTTATTTTTACACAAATAAAAAAATATGGCCATCCTCGCACCATCATTCCTGGCTTCTGATTTCCTGCACCTGGAAAAGACTTGTAAAATGATTGATGAAAGTACGGCTGATTGGTGTCATCTCGATGTCATGGATGGCCGCTTTGTGCCAAATATCAGTTTTGGCATACCTATTATTGAACATATTCGAAGAGCCACAAAGAAAATTTGTGATGTTCATTTAATGATTCTTGATCCGGGGGATTATGCTTCCGCTTTTCAAAAAGCCGGAGCAGATATTTTATCCATCCATCTGGAGGCATGCCCTAATCTTCATCGCAATATTCAACAAATTAAAGAACTGGGAATGAAAGCCAGTGTAGCTATTAATCCTCACACACCGGTATCTATGCTGCAAGATGTATTGGGAGATATTGATATGGTTTGTATGATGAGTGTTAACCCCGGCTTTGGAGGTCAAAAGTTTATCCCGCATACTTTAGAAAAAGTCAAGGAATTACGCCGCATAATTGATGAGAAAAATTACCCGGTCATTATTGAAGTAGATGGAGGTGTGACCCTGGAAAATGCACCTTCTATACTTGCCGCCGGCGCGGATGCACTTGTCGCAGGAAGTAGCATTTTTAATACAAAAGACCCGCTTGCTACTATTACGGCTTTTAAAAATTTATAAAGATTACGTGTTGTATAGCTTTAATATCTCATTGAAAAAATATTTCGAAGGGAATTGACAGGAAAATATTAAACGTAATGAGGTTAAAAACATTTCCCAAAAAATATTGAAATGCAACAACAACTATATAACTAATTCCGGCAACTCCGGATAATTGCATGGTCTCATCGGATCCGTTTCTTCACGGAAATTTTTTGCAACGGTATAGGCTTCCATGATAGAACTATCTAACTGGTAAACGGCTAATTCTCTGATTCGATTTTCATCCAGAGTATCACTAATCCATTCTGCGGCAAGCGGCTCCGGCAAAATAACCGGCATCCTCTTTTTACTGTTATGTATTTTTTCCATAATTGAATTGGCTGCTGTAGTAACTATGGCAAAAGAATCAACCATTTCACCAGAGTCTTTATCTGTCCAGCTTTGCCAGATACCCGCCATAAAAAAACAGGATGTGTCTTTTATTTTAATGTGATACGGATATTTAAGTGAAGTCTTTAGCGGTAATCCTTTTTTTCCTAAAGGATAAACATGCCTCCATTCATAAAACCCGGATGATAATACAAGGCATCTTCTCATTAATGCTGCCTGCCGAAACATTTTTTTCACCTGAAGAATTTCTTCACCAATGGCATTGAGAATAATGAGTGGCGGTTTGAATTTTCCATTATCCATTTTATAGCCATCACGCATTTTCTTTACCTCAGCACGATTCTTCAGATAGGGAGGAATAAACCCCCATTCCATCATTTTGATTTCCCAGGAAAGATTTCCGGCAGCAACGATTACGGGCCATTGCGGGTAATCAAAGCCGCTTTGCACAGGACAGAATAAATCTGTTTGCAATACCTTTTGACCAAGGTTCTTTAATTGAATAATTTCATTCGCCTTAATTTTAATGGCATTGTAATAACACATAAAACATTTGTGGTTAATGGTTTATTAACCACAAATGTAGAATTCACAAATTAAAAATTGAATGCAAGTCTTACAAATAGACGCGTACCATTGCCACCCATTTGCACAGAATCCCAGGGGCCACCGGTTTCATTATTAAATGCCCAGTATTTTGCATTGGCTACTGCACCCAGGCTTGGATGAATATTAAAAATATTATCCGCGCCAAAATACAAGGTGAAGGATTTATTGAATTGATAACTACTAAAAAGATCAATAATTACTTTCTCATGATAGGGATATACATCCGGAACATATTTGTTGGGATTGTTATCTGTAGGAACCATAGGATCAATCCCTAAGCCATCTTCCCCATATCCTAATAAAGTTACAGAACCAAAATAAGTAAACCTGCTGCCAATAGAAAATTTATTGACAGTATATTCCAAGCTCAAAGCAGCTTTTGTCTCCGGAGCAGAAGCTAACAGAAATGCCTGTTCCCGGTCACTGTAAAAAGTCTCCTGATGGTCTTTGGTATCATTTAGTTTGGCAGGCACATTAATTTTATCAATATTCATATTTTGAAAATTAGCTGTTAGTAATCCCCTAAATGATTGTTTTCCCCAATGTGTATTATAGTCAGCGACAAAATCTATTCCTTTATTAGTTGTATTAACTGCATTGGCAAAAAATTGAGCATAACTCACATTTAATTGCTGCATAGCCGCAATGAGTGCCGGATCTAGGGTTGCATCAGATGCATCAAACTGACCACTTAATACGACCCTGTTCTTAATATTTACAATATATCCATCAATAGTAATATTGAAGCCAGGCATTGGTGTAATAGCTATACCTATACTCCCCGTTAGTGATTTTTCCTGAACCAGGTCCGGAATACCGGCGGCTTTAGTAATCGGGCTATAATTAGGAGCAATTTTAACCTCATAAAGTTGTTGACCTTGAACCGTTGTGAATGTAGAACTGAAATTAATTTGTTGCATTGAAGGCGCTCTGAAGCCTGTGGTAAATGAACCTCGTAAATTAATGAAGTCGGTGAGTTTATATCTGGATGAGATTTTGTAGTTGCTTGTAAAACCAAAATCACTATAATTTTCAGCTCGGATTGCAGCCCCTATTAACAACCTTTTACTGGCATCTAATTCCATATCAACATATCCGGCAAAATTGTTTCTGTTTGCTTTCACAGCATCAGATGGTTGATATCCGGGAAATCCTTGGGAACCAGATGCTTTCGCAGGATCATAATTTTTATATGAGGCTTCTTCACCGGCATATAATTGATATTGTTCAAACCGGAATTCAGCACCTGCAGCAAAGTTGAAACCTGATGCAACGTGCGGTATTTCCTTACTAAAATTCAAGTTGGCTGTATTTTGTAAGAAGTTGAATCCGCCATCATCAAAGTGATTTTGATTCGGCCCGAGAGATGCATTAAATGTCTTATCCCCATAAAAATGAAAATCATTTCTCCCAATTACGTTACTAAAATCCCAGTTCCATCCCCCTACAGTTTTTCCTCTTATTCCTGCGGCTAAAGACATATCTGAAACATGTGTTTGAATATGTGGATTAAAGTAATAAGTACCATCATCAGCCAACATAGTAATCCCGGGAACAAAAATCAAATTTCCATTAGCATCTGTTGGAGTTCTTTTCCAACCATTGTCATCCGGATCAGTAGAAAAATTTCTGGTAAATGCATACGCATCAGAAAACTTATAATTATATCCTCCAAATGCATAAAAAGTAGTTGTTCTTTTTTCATTTAATGGCAATTCCATATTCAGCATGCCGCCGCCTTCCTGCAGGGATCCATCTCCAAAAGCGCGACGAACATAATTGATAGGTAATGAATATTCTATATTCGGAGTAATTTTATTATTCAATACTTGTCTGAAAGTTTTTTGGTTTGCCAGCAAATCTGCACTTAAATTAATAAACCCATTTCTTTTACCGACCTTAAAACCATAATTCAATCCTATGGTTCCGGCATTTCCATCCACTTTCCCCTGGTAAGGATATTGGCCAGTTTGCTTAACATCCCAAGTATTAAAACGGGTATCATAATATCCTGAATAACCAATATCCCCGGTTAATTTACCAGTGGACTTTTTTAAAATAATATTGATTACACCGGCAATGGCATCAGATCCGTATTGTGCAGATGCTCCATCGCGTAAAATTTCAATTCGGTCAATTGACGAAACGGGAATCGCATTTAAATCTGTTCCAGAATTTCCTCTGCCTCTTGTCCCAAAAACGGCCACAAAGGCGGTTTGATACCTTCTTTTTCCATTAATCAATACAAGCGTCTGATCAGTTCCCAGGCCTCTTAATGAGGCGAGATCAGCATGATCAGCTCCATCACTTCCGCTTTGTTTATTATAATTAAATGATGGAGCTGCATAGTTTAAAATTGAAGTTAAGTCCATCCTGGCGGTAGGCAATGATGCCTGATTAATATTTATTACATCAATTGGTACTGGTGTTTGTGTATTGATTCTGCCGGGCCTCCTGGTTCCTACCATAACCACCTGCCCAAGTTCCTGTATCGATGGTACAAGTTGAATATTCAATGAAGTAAGGCCATTTGCATAAACGGCTTGTGGGGAATAACCAATAAAACTGATCCACAGTTTATCTGTTGAATTTGCAGAGATACTAAAGGCACCTTCTTTATTCGTTGTGATGCCTACCCCACTCACTGTATTTTGAATTGAAACGCCTTCCATCGCCGTACCGGTGGAAGCATCCGTTACTTTTCCTGAAATAGTTTGTTGTGCGTAGGAGTTTGTATAAAGTATTGCACTTATACAAAGTAATTGTATTAGTTTTCTCATAAAAATTTAGTTTATAAAGCAATTTAAAATGAAATTATGAATCTTTCATCTTTATTTGCATTTAAATTTTGCGTGTCTTTTCAAAAAAAAGTTGCTTTTTTATAACCCCAAAAATCAAGACTTTTTTTCAAACATTTTATCTATATAATCTTTGCGAAATTCAAGGAATACCGGAGTGCCGGAGGGTGTAAAACCCGGGGTATCACATTCAAATAAAGATTGAATCAAAACCAGCATTTCTTTTTGGGTAAGAGTATCTCCGGTTTTGACAGCATGTTGGCGGGCGAGGCTTCGGATGAGTTTTTCCCTGGCATTTAATTCTACAGAAGCCTGAGCATGTTTAAATTGATCCAATAAGATTTCTAAAATGTTTTTATCATTATTTACAGGAATATCGGCAGGTGTCCCCTGGATGAGGTAAGCATGCTTTCCGAATTGTTCTATCTGGTATCCCAATTCCTGGAGGTCGGGTAATAGGGTCTCCAGTAAAAGCGCATCATCCGGGGTAAGATGTATGGTTTGCGGAAACAAACTTTGTTGTATTGCAGCTTTTTTTTCTTTTGAAAAAGAAGTAAATTTTTCATAAAGGATTCTTTCATGAGCCAGTTGCTGATTCACCAGGATAAATCCATTTTCCCTAACAGCCAGTATATACGCCTGGTGTAACTGTATGAAAGGAATTTCTGTTAAAATTTTTTTCCCTTCCTGCTGCAAGGGTAATATTTGTTGAGGTGTTTGTGGTGAAGTTGCAGGAATATAGAAGTCCTTCCAGTTTTTTAAGTTATTGTCCGGAGGAATGAAATGTGCCTGGTTTTTTTTAGTAAAATCCTGGTATATACCTGAAGAAGCTGCTTGTTGTTGTTTTTCAATATTAAAGGGTTTATTGACTGCATCCAGTTGTTGAATATCTGCATTCAAAGAAAAATCCAGTGAAGGAGAAATGCTGAATTGAGCCAGTGCATGTTTGATGGCAGCTTGAACAAAAGCATACATTATTTTTTCATCCTCAAATTTAATTTCCTGTTTTGTAGGATGCACATTGATATCTACAATGGAAGGATCAAGATCAATATATAAAACGTATAATGGGAAGCTATCTTTGGAAATCATATCCTGGTATGCACTCATGACGGCATGATTCAGGTAAGGACTTTTAATAAAGCGGTTGTTGACAAAAAGATATTGATCGCCACGTGTCTTCTTTGCAGAATCAGGCTTTCCGGCAAAGCCATAAATATTCATATAATCCGTTTCTTCTTTTACCGTTACCAGTTTAGAAGAATAGTGATTACCAAGCAGTTGTATTATGCGTTGTTTATGCGATCCGGGGTCTAAATGAAAAACTTCCTGGCCATTCTGTACAAGTGAAAAAAATATTTTAGGAAATGCCATAGCCACTCGTATAAATTCTTCTATGATATGGCGCATTTCCGCAGCATTACTTTTCAAAAAATTTCGTCTGGCCGGCACATTAAAAAATAAATTTTTCATGCTGATATTAGTGCCATCCGGAGCTGCACAAGGTTCTTGCCTGGTAACCACGCTGTTTTCAATATGTAACAATACACCCAACTTATCTTCTCCCCTTTTTGTTTTCAATTCCACCTGTGCCACGGCAGCAATGGATGCAAGCGCTTCCCCACGAAAACCCATAGTTCGAATATGAAACAGGTCATCAATATTCTTAATCTTGCTTGTAGCGTGCCGCTCAAAACTAAGCCGGGCATCCGTTTCACTCATTCCTTTACCATTATCAATGACCTGCACAAGAGATTTCCCTGCATCTGCAACAATGAGTTGAATATGTGTGGCATCTGCATCCACCGCATTTTCCAATAATTCTTTCACGGCACTTGCCGGCCGCTGGATAACTTCTCCGGCAGCAATTTGATTAGCTATATTATCCGGCAATAATTCAATGATATCTGGCACAACCTTATTTTATTCGGCTAAAAATACGTATAAAATTTTCGCGGAGACTAAAAACCTTAACTCCTGTTTACTGAATAGACCACAAAAAAAGAAGCTGACTCAAAGCCAGCTTCTTTTTTTATTTTCTAAAAATATTACTCTTTAATAAACTTCGAATTATAGGATTCATCACCGTCTGCTTCTGTAATTTTTACAAAGTACATGCCTTTATTAAAACGTTGTACATTGATGATCGTATTGCTTTGAGTGATTTTCTGTGAAACCATTATTTTACCGTTGATATCATAAATGGTAAGCATATCAGATGGAGCAAATTTCGGGATATGTAACGTAATGATATCATGAACCGGGTTTGGATAAGCTTTCATGTCCATAGATACTTCAGCATTTGTTTGTACAAATTTTGAAGCGCTACCCAGTCCTACATTTAAAGTATAACATTGTGAGCTACTGGCTCCATTATAAGGATTTACTTTTACATAGTAATTTCCAGGAGTAACAGATGTATTGATCCCTTCTGCCAGTGTACCTCGATTCCTGGATCTTGCAATAATCGTTTTTGAACTGTTATATAAAAGTAGATCAAAGTCAGCTGCCAGGTTGTCTAACGTAATATTAATGGTGCCTCCATTCGTAATATTGAAAGAATACATGTCTTTATCAGTCCCGGTTTGAATGGTACCATCAATATCTGTGTCAAAAGGTATAGCTACTGAAGTATTAAAATTTTTATGTACGGTCACATCATAAATACCCGGGCACTGTGCGCCATTATTCGTAATAGTAAAGTTGGTATTTGAAATATCGAAGAAAATATTTCCCACAGCTTCAACTTTGATACGGCAATTGGAAGAAGCCGTATTCGGGATCGTTACACTTTGAGAACCATCATTAGGTGTACTTGATGCCAACACTGTTGGGAAAGTAAGTCCTCCATCTGTACTAAGCGATATTTTTACATTACTGCAACTAACTGCCCCTGTATTTGTATTGGCAACATCCCAGGTAATAGTCTGATTAGAATTTCCTGCCCATGAAACATTCGTATTTGGCTGAGTAACTACAAAGGGTCCTGAAGTATTCGTAACGGTAACTATTGCATCATCACTATTATTATTGCCAGCGCCGGCATGGTTATCTCTAACTGTAAAACGGAAATTCAAAGTCCTGTTCACAGAAGGTAAAACCTCCCACTTATTGGTATTGGTACCATTCAGGATAGAAGACAAAGCAGGGAAAGTTCTCACAGTGGATGTGGTGGGATTATAGGAACGGAATACCGGGCCATTTGTAACTGTAGAATTGGGATATTTATTAGAAGATCCCTGAACAAATTTATCAATTTGTTCCCAGCAATAACTCAATACATCGCCTCCATCCGCATCTGAGCCGGAGCCTGTTAGTGCAAATGGTGTGCTTTTAGGAATTGTATAGTTTGCACCTGCATTAGCAGTCGGTGTAGCATCTCCCGTATTGGTTACTACCCCACATGCGCCTACGCCAGACTTTGTATAATCTGTGATTTGCTGAATACTGATTGCATTGAAATAAGGGTCGCTGTGTGGTTGCAAATCAGTTGCTCCGGTAATTCCTGCATAACCCATAATAGTAGAACCACTACCCGGCTCCACCTGGGCAATTGTACCTTCATAATTAAAATCAAAAGTATGATTTGCTCCGTATTGATGTCCCATTTCATGTGTCCAATAATCGACTACAAGTGGATCTCCGGTTACATCAGTATGTGCACTAAAACCACTACCCTTACTACCTGTTTTACAAACACATGCAATACAACCTGCATTCCCATTATTAGAATTCGATGAATTTACATGTGCTATTAAATGTCCAATATCATAATTGGCATTTCCAATCACATTATCACATGTTTGCTGTGTTTTGTTGTTCCATGAATTGACACCTGTCCATGGGTCAGTGGATGGGTCTAAATAAATCAAATCAGTTTCATTGGTTACAAACTGCATGGTAATCCCAAAATCTGTTTCATAAATTCCATTTGCCCTTACGAGGTCTGTTGTCAGATCGGCTAATACAATGGCTTTTTTCTGTGCATCCGTTCCACCTGCACCATTTAATGAAGCTACAGAAAACTCACCTGTAACGCAAAGTGCCAACCTGTAAGTACGCAATTTGCTGTCATCAGCATTTTTATTTGTAACTGCATTTCCCTGGAATGGTTGATTTATGGCTGCTTCCATACTGCAATCAAATACCGATTTTTCTTTGGATAAATGATCCCGGTCAAATACAATATAATATTTATTATCCCGGTCAACAGGATTGATGTAAATCGTTTTACGATCTGGTGAAATTACCATAGCATGAAATCCTAATGGGGTCATATCAAAACGTATAACAGATCCGGGATGCGTGATTCCCTGTCCGCTATAGGCGCGGATATCCGGATATTTGGCTTGTAATTCCGGGGACATCACGGATGCCTCTACTACACGAAATGATTCCAGGGAACCATCTGAAACAGGAATCGTAATGATAAAACCTGATTTCGATGGGCTTGTAGTTTTATTCGAAGGTGCCTGACGTAGCATTGACGCCATGGTACTTTCATCTAAAGCATAAGCCAGGTATGCTTCAGGTTGATAATTTTTGGCAAAAACATTTTTACCGGACTGTGTAAGCGCAGATTCGCTTACTGGCCGCCATAGTGATGATTTATTTTGTGCTTTTGCAGAAAAAAAAGCGCCACTAATGATTGCTGTGAATAGCAAAATTCTTTTCATAAAAATTGTTGAGTTTGTTATTTGAATGGTTTTTGAATGGAAAGCCGCGCAAATATTTCTAAATAATCCAAGATTACCATCAATATTAAAAAAAAAGTTTAAAATTTAATTCAGCCATAAATCACTTCAATGAACTACATGGAATATTTTGTTTGGAAAAAAATTGATCCCCTAATTTAACCCTGCACACCGTCCGTCATTACGGTCTTATCAATTTTATTTACTAAGCCCTGTAACACTTTTCCGGGTCCTACTTCTGTGAAATGATCCGCGCCATCCTGAATCATATTGGAGATTGTTTGTGACCAGCGAACTGCAGCAGTTAATTGGTTTTCCAGATTTTGCCTTATGATGGAGGGGTCGGTTACAGGTAAAGCATTGACGTTTTGATAGATTGGACAAAGCGGTGTTTTGAAATGGGTCTCATGAATAGCCTTAGAAAGTTCTACCTGGGCAGGTGCCATACAAGGCGAATGAAAACCACCACCCACCTGCAGGATCAAAGCTCTTTTGGCTCCCGCTGCTTTCATCTTCTCACAGGCAATTTCAATCCCTTTTAAAGATCCGCTGATCACAAGCTGCCCGGGACAATTATAATTGGCAGGGACCACAATTTCTCCTGTTTCATTTTGGATTGCTAAACAAATTTCTTCAACCTTTTTTTCATCTAATGCCAACACAGCCGCCATCGTAGAAGGATTCTGTTCGCAAGCCTTTTGCATTGCGCTAGCACGCAGGCTCACTAATTTTAAAGCATCTTCAAAAGTGAGACAGCCGTTGGCGACTAAAGCCGAAAACTCTCCGAGCGAATGGCCTGCAACCATGGCTGGATGCGGGTTCTCTATAGAATTCCAGGCTGCAATGGAGTGTAAAAAAACTGCAGGTTGTGTAACATCCGTTTGTTTTAGCTCTTCTTCCGTACCGGCAAACATGATATCCGTGATTCGAAAACCAAGTAACTCATTTGCCTGCTCAAATAAAGCTTTCGCTTTATCATGGCTATCATAAAGGTTTTTACCCATACCCGGAAATTGGGAAGCCTGTCCAGGAAATATGTATGCGTGTTGATTCATATAGATATTTTTTGCAAAATAAGAAATTGCAGGAACTTCATTAAATATTGAATATTTTTGAAAGGATATTCATTATTTTATCTGAAGTGCCTAAAATCTTCTTTGCAATTTTTCTCAATCATTAATTTAATTAGCATGACCCGTTATTTTATACTTTTTATTTTCCTTGGAGTATCTCATTTATTATCTGCACAAGAGCCGGTTCGAATAATCCCCGTTCCGGTAAGTCTTTCAACTACAGATGGATATTTTACAATAGATAAAAATTCCTCTTTAGAATTTGATAAGAAAAATATAGATCTATCTCATGCCGCTAATTTTTTCAATTCCTATATTCAGCAAATTTCGGGTGAATCATTACCAATCAATACCAATTCAAACAATCACGTCATAAAACTTGAAATAAAAAAGACTGCAGAGATTGGTGATGAAGGTTATCTCCTCCGTGTTTCGCCTGAGCAAATTAATATCACTGCCAATACAAAAGCCGGTATTGTATATGGCATGCAAACCCTTTTTCAAACCCTTCCACCAATTCGTACCAATGCTGCTTTGAGGATTCCCTGTATGGACATCAAGGATTACCCGCAATTTAAATGGCGTGGTATGCACCTTGACGTTTGTAGGCATTTTTTTTCCGTAGAAATGGTGAAAGAATATATAGACCTGATGGCGGCTTATAAATTTAATACCTTTCACTGGCACTTGACGGACGATCAGGGATGGAGAATAGAAATTAAGAAATATCCAAAGCTTACTTCCATTGGCTCTTGGAGAGCAGACAGAACAGGTATTCCCTGGGATGCCTGCCAGCCAACTCAACCCGGAGAAGCCACTTCTTATGGTGGATATTATACACAACAACAAATAAGAGATATTGTTGCATATGCCGCCGATAGAAATATTACCATTGTACCTGAAATTGAAATGCCCGGCCATTCGGCTGCTGCTATTTCAGCGTACCCTTGGTTATCCTGCACACAACAACCTCAATTAACTATTACAGGCGGTATATATCCAGCCAACATTCAATCCAGTATGTGCCCATCAAATGATAGTGTTTATACATTTTTGGAAAATGTATTATCAGAGGTCATGCAATTATTTCCTTCTAAATATATTCATATCGGTGGTGATGAAGTGGATAAAACGCCATGGAAAAATGATCCGCGTTGCCAGGCATTTATGAAAAAAATGGGTTTTACAAAAGAAGATCAATTACAGAGTTATTTAATTCAAAGAATTGAGAAGTTTTTAATAGCACATCACAGGAAATTAGTTGGCTGGGACGAAATACTGGAAGGAGGCCTGGCCCCTGAAGCTACCGTCATGAGCTGGAGAGGTGAAAGTGGTGGCATACAGGCCGCAAAAATGAAACATGATGTCGTGATGACACCGGGCAAACCTTTATATTTCGATCACTACCAGGCAGGACCCGAAGGTGAACCTACGGCAATAGGCGGATTTAATACCCTTAAAATGGTTTATCAATATTCCCCCATACCTAAAGAATTAGGGCCTGAATATGCAAAATATGTTTTAGGCGCCCAGGCTAATTTATGGACTGAATTTATTCCTACTGTGCAGCAAGTGGAATACATGGTATTACCTCGTATGCTGGCATTATCAGAAGTTTTATGGTCTCCTGAGAAGAATAAAGATTTTAATGATTTTTATCAGCGCTTACAACCACAGTTTAAAATGTTTGGAGAAAAAGGCTTCAATTTTTCCCCGGGAAATTACACAGTCTCCATCAAACCATTTTCTCAAAACGGAAAGTTATTTGTACAACTTTCTTCAGATATCCCGGGGGCATCCATTTTTTATTCTACAGATCTTTCGGACCCGGGTATTGAAAGTACGCATTATACAAACCCAATTTCAATAGATTCATCTGTAACCATTAAAGCGGTAACGGTAATTAATGATCAGGTTATGGGGACAAAAGCGGCAGAACAAAGATTTGTAATAGATTTAGCCGTTGGCAAAAATGTAACTTATGCTAACCCGGTGAGCAAATATTATATAGCAGATGGCCCTAATACCCTTACCGATGGAATCCGGGGATCATTTGTGGTAGGAAAATACTGGCACGGATTTGATGGAAACGATTTAGTAGCTACCATTGATTTAGGTGATACAGCCACCATTCAACAAATAACACTGGGTTGCTTACAAAAATATAACGACTGGATTTTTTTGCCTCAATTTGTGACGTATGAAATATCTGAGGATGGTATTCATTATACACAAATAGGTTGGGAAAAAAATACTATCTCCCCTGAGGATCAGCGTCCACTTCGCAAAGATTTTACCGCCCGATTTCCTGCGCAAAAAGCCAGGTATATCCGTGTGATGGCGAAGAATATTGGTACCTGCCCTAAAGGCCATCCGGGTGAAGGGAAATCTGCCTGGTTATTTGCAGATGAAATTGTAGTTGATTAAATATTTTAAAAAAATCTGGCATGAATAATAAATTTCGATTACTGATTTTATGGATCACTTGTTTCCAGTTTTTTTCAGGATCAGCTCAGGAAACGAATAACTATAAAGCCAAACTTGCTCCCACCCCACCTATGGGATGGATGACATGGAATTTTTTTGGCACAAATATCAATGAAAAAATGATTCATGAAATGGCCGATGCAATGGTTCATAGCGGTATGGTAAAAGCCGGGTATAACCATATTATGATAGATGATGGCTGGCAGGGTGGACGTGATAATAAAAATAATATGATCCCGGACCCTGAAAAATTTCCTTCAGGCATTAAAGCGTTGGCAGATTATTTACATGCAAAAGGGATTTTACTAGGCATCTATTCAGATGCGGCGCAACTCACCTGTGCCGGTTATACAGCAAGTTTGGGCTTTGAAGATCAGGATGCAAAAACTTTTGCTTCATGGGGTGTGGATTATTTAAAATATGATTATTGCCATGCCCCTGAAGATTCTTTTACAGCCAAAATCAGGTATAAAAAAATGGCAGATGCATTAAGGAAAAGTGGGCGGGATATTGTTTTTAGCATTTGTGAATGGGGTGGCAGGCAACCGTGGTTTTGGGCCGCTGAAGCCGGAGGGCAATTGTGGAGAACAACAGATGACATTCGCGATTCCTGGAAAAGCCTGATGTATAACATGGAAATTAATGCAGACCTGGATCGTTATTCGAGCCCTGGTCATTGGAATGATCCGGATATGCTGATTGTAGGCCTGGATGGGAATAAAGGCCCATCCGGTGATCTTGGAGGAAAAGGATGTTCTGCAATCGAATATCAAAGCGCTATGAGTTTATGGTGTATTATGGCTTCTCCATTAATTGCGACCCATGATGTGCGTAATATGAGTGACGATACAAAACGGATTTTATTAAACCCTGAAGCCATAGCCATTGACCAAGATGTATTAGGACTGCAAGGCAGCAGAAAAATAAACACAAAAACATGGAATGTCTTTGTGAAACCGCTGGCTAATGGTGACTACGCAATAGCTATTTTAAACAAGAGTAATGAATCGCAAGAAGCCGATTTGAATTTCAAAGATTTAGGGCTTGAAGGAAATTTTGTTGCCAGAGATATTTGGCAGTATAAAGATTTAGCAGAAAAATCTACATTTCATGCACTTGTTTTATCTCATGAAACAAAACTGTTGAGGTTAAGAAAAGCTCCGTAACGATAAGCTCCGTTTTTTCAGAAGTCTCTCAAGCATCCCTCTTTTTTATAAGAGTTAGATGTCCTTTATTAAACGACATTTACATTAAATAATAAAAATGCGCACATGAAATATGTATTGATCTTCATGTGCGCATTTTCACAAATTTCCCTCTTACCAATTGAATTGCCCTAAAGTTATTTTTTAGGAAGAAAAATATACCTGTAACCTCTTTTAGTTTATAAACGTACAAATTCAACCCTCCTGTTATTTGCTTTGCCTGCTGCGGAGTCGTTATCAGATATGGGCTTAGTATCACCAAACCCTTTGGTTGTAAGGCGAGAAGCATCAATACCCATTTTAACCAATTGCGTTTTCACAGCATCAGCACGCTGCTGAGACAGGGTTAGATTATGAGCAGCTTCCCCGGTATTATCTGTATGTCCATCAATTTCAAATTTCAAATCTGGGTTACTCTTTAAGACACCAACAATCATATTTAATGTTCCCATACTTTCAGGTTTAATATCCGATTTATCTACATCAAAAGTAATTCCATGTGTAACAATTTTAGATTCAGTAAATTTTTTACCTATCAAATTCATATTTCCTCCTGATGCTGCACGAACATTCGCAATGATTATAGGTGTATTTTGATCGCCCATACCAGCAAAACCAAAAGAAACCGGCGCTACTTTAAAATCAGGTATTACTAAGATCCGGTACTGATCTATATAACATTTCCCCTGGCCATTCTTATAGATGAACGCACAGTGATGCCATTTGTTACGAAAGGTTGCGGCATCTTCATTTGGATAAGATGCACTAAAATCAGCCGGTAAATCAAATGTAGAAACAACACCACTGGTATTATATATTATATAACCTTCAGTCATATAATCACCATCCGTGCTCTTGTAAGAGAAGGATATACCGGGTCCATAACCATCATTGGCAAAATAATCAAATTCGATCGTAAATGTATTACCCAGATAGGATGATGTTTTCATTCTTGGATACACATGACAATAATTTCCCTGTGTGAATAGAAAGGAAGGAACTCCACCTACTTTATTAATCACCGCCTGCCCCGCACTCAAAGTCCAATGTGCAGGAAATTCCCCGTCCAAATCCTCACTGAAGTCATCCGCAAATAAAATAGTGTCACCGGGTACAAAATCATAATTCTGATAGGACTGAATAGTTGGTGTATCTTTTCCGTTTGATGAAATACTATTTAAAGAATTATTGTCCGTTTGGTTGACTGTCGTATTCGTGGCATTACCTGCATCATTCACGACCTGGTCTGTAGTGGCATTCTTGATTTTATCTTTTATTTTTTTTATTAGCTGGGCATGTACATGGAGACATCCGAAACCGGTACAAAACATCAGGGCAATCAAAAACTTTTTCATGATACAATTTTCACCAAAGATGATAAACTATAAATGAAAAGTCAATCGTATAAATGGCTGATTTTTAGGTTGAAAATAGGATGGTCAATTTAGCCTTGTACCTACTAATTTCATAAATTCACTGCGGGTTGTGTGTTTTTCAAATTCACCATAAAATGCCGAAGTGGTGGTCAAAGAATTTTGTTTTTGTACTCCTCGCATCATCATACATAAATGTTTAGCTTCAATGACAACAGCCACTCCCAGTGGATTGAGCGACTCTTTTATGGCATCCAGGATTTGCGTTGTAAGCCTTTCCTGAACTTGTAAACGATGAGAAAATGCATCGACAACCCGGGCTAATTTACTTAAACCCGTTATCCAGCCATTTGGGATATAGGCAATATGAGCCTTACCGAAAAATGGCAACATATGGTGCTCACACATACTGTAAAGTTCTATGTCTTTTACAAGAACCATTTCACTAATGTCTTCATGAAATTTCGCAGAATTCAAAATTGCAATGGCATCGGTTTGATAACCCTGGGTACAGAACTGCATCGCTTTTGCCATCCTTTCGGGTGTTTTCAACAAACCTTCTCGGTGAGGGTCTTCTCCTAGCAATGCTATTACATCTCTGAATTTTCCCTGTAAATTAAGGGTAGTAGATTCATCGTAAATTTCCTGTTTTTGATATCCCATATTATGAATTAAAAAATTATGCCGGGTATTCTACAAAATTCCTTTCCGTTTCATAAAGCCTGATGGCCAGAGCAATATCCTCTTGAATATGGCCTCTTAAAATCTGATAAATAACTTTTGCAATATTTTCTGCCGTGGGATTAAGGTTTTTAAACTCTTTTACATCAAGGTTTAGATTTTTATGATCCAGCTTCTCTAAAACTTCCTTTTTAATTAATGTACTCAGGTTTTTCATATCCATCAAATAACCTGTTTCTTTATCCGGGTAGCCAACCAATTTGACGATAAGCTCATAATTATGCCCATGATAATTAGGATTATTACATTTACCAAATACCTGCCCGTTTTTTTCTTCGGACCAATGAGGGTTGTGCAGCCTGTGTGCTGCATTAAAATGCTCTTTACGAAAAACCGCTACTTTTTCATCCATGCGTGCAAGTTAATTATTTAAAACCTTTAATGGAGGATTCCTATTCTCCATAATATTCAACGCAGATCCTTGGCGTTTCATATATTTTAACACAATGCAATGTAATATGATCCGGGAGCTGAGGTTGCAATTGTTCCCAAATGGCTATCGCTAAATTCTCTGTACTACACATTTTATTTTTTAAAAAAGGCACATCCTGGTTTAAGTTTTTATGATCCAAAGGCTCTATGACATATTGCAGGATCAAGGCTTTTAATTTCTTTACATCTATCAAAAAACCCGTAGCTTCTTCAACTTCTCCTTTCACCGTAACATATAAATCAAAGTTATGGCCATGCCAGTTTTCATTGGCACAGGCTCCAAAAACAGCTTCATTTTGTTCGTGGCTCCATTGTGGATTATACAACTTATGCGCAGCATTGAAATGTTCTAACCTCGTCAGGTAAACCATAAATAAAAACAATAATTGTCGCAAAGTTAAGAGATATTATCAGGCTTAAAAAAAGTACCTGGCACACAAGAAATAGAGTCTAAATTTTGGTGACCACCTTGTTGAAAATAAACCGACCTTTGTACAAATGAATGTACTGATCACTGCAGCAACCGGTACTGAATGGCAGGAAGCTTTTCATACAATCACAGCACATCACCCATGGGAAAATCAAATAAAGTTTCATATTTCCGGTATAGGGATTCCAGCCACAATGTTTTCCATAGCTGAAGCCATAGAGCATCAAAATCCTGATTTGATCATCCAGGCAGGCATAGCGGGTTCTTTTTTTATGCCTGACAAGAATCATCAAACTTATGTTGTAAGCCAGGAAATTTTTGCCGATGTGGGTGTGGAAGAAAATGGCCTTTGGATGGATTTATTTGATATGGGTTTTTTACAAAGAAATGATTTCCCTTATATAGATAAAATGCTTATAAATCCATGGATCGGAAAGTATAATTTACTCCATTTACAGGAAGTAAAAGCGCTTACCGTTAATGAAATGACCACTCGAATAGAAAGGAAAGATCAATTGATTAGAAAATATGATCCTTTCCTGGAATCTATGGAAGGAGCTGCTTTACATTATATATGTCTGAAGAAATCAATCCCATTCATGCAATTGCGTACGATCAGCAATAGCGTTGGTGAGCGGGATAAAAATAAGTGGCAAATGAAAGATGCCATTCATCAATTAAATGATACATTAATAAAATACCTGGAAAAATTAATGGATTCATAATTGTATTAAAATTGTAAGCACCATACATGAAACTTTCACTTCATTTTTCTCCATGCCCAAATGATACCTTTATTTTTGATGCATTGGTGAATCACAAGATAGATACCCTGGATTTTGAATTCAATACCCTATTGGAAGATGTGCAAACATTGAATGAGCAGGCAATACAAAACATCCCGGATATATGTAAAATCAGTTATGGGGTTTTGCCGCTCATTTGGCAAAATTATATTTTACTCAATAGCGGTGGGGCTTTGGGCAAAGGAGCAGGCCCCTTACTTGTTGCCAGCCAGTTTTTTCCGATTGAAGAAATACATCATAAAAAAATTGCCATTCCCGGAGAAAATACAACAGCTCATTTATTGTTTTCATATCTCTTTCCCTTAGTTAAAAATAAAGTTTTCGTCCCTTTCAATCTCATTGAAGAAATGGTACTGGATGTATCTGTTGATGCGGGTGTGATCATTCATGAAAACCGTTTTACCTATGCGGATAGAGGATTAATCAAATTAAGGGATCTTGGTGAATCCTGGGATGAAAAAACCGGATTACCGATACCTCTGGGTGGAATTGTTGTCCGTCGCAGCTTACCGCTAAATGTAAAAATGGAATTGAACAAGCTCATTCTTGACAGTATTCATTATGCATACCTTCATCATGCAACAAACCTATCTGATTTTGTAACTACACATGCTCAGGAGATGGACGAAATAGTGATGCGGAAACATATAGAACTTTATGTAAATCATTTCTCCAAAAATGTGGGTGCTGAGGGTAAAAAAGCAGTAGAAAAATTAATGAAAACCTATCAGCATCTTCACCCGGAAATTCAGCAACCGCCAATGAATGCGGACAATCTTTTCATTTCATAAGAATGATGCATTTATGATATGGGGTTGAAATCTTTCCAGAGTTGATGTGAAAATGCATTTTTAAAATGATTCTTTCCAATTTGCTTCACCCATCTTACATGAAAAATACTATTGGTAAGAAACACTTCCGTTGCCAGCTCAAGGTCTGAAGGCTCAATAGCAGTTTCCTCGACAGGTATGCCGCATTCATGCATTTTTCCCAAAAAATATTTTCGCATTACCCCCGCTATACAACCTTCTGCCAAAGACGGGGTCACTACCCTCCCTTCTTTTAAGAGAAAGACATTTGCAATTGTCGCATCTGCTATCCTATTAAAATTATTCAATAGAATGGCATCATCCAGGTGATTTTTTTTTGCCCAAAAAGCCGCCATTAGATAGGGAAGGAAATTATTACTCTTAATAGGAGAAAACTGGTCAGCCGTTTTTTTGGCATCCTGATAGATGCCGCACACCAACCCTTTTTTATGCCATGCATCCTGCTCCAATGGCGATGTTTCAATAAGCACATTTGCTAGTAGATTCTCGGGATCAAATAAACTTCCATTGCCACGAAACAGAGTAATGCGTATACGCACATTTCCGGAATGTTTATTTTTAGCTATGAGTTTTTGAATATGGCTGATTAAAAAGTCCTTATGGAGAAAGGATGGTTTTTTAAAATACATCTTTTCAAGAGAAGAAAATAATCTTTCAAAATGTAAGTCGCCTAAAACGATTTCACCTTTTGCAAATTTCATGGTTTCAAAGAATCCGTCACCATACCTGAAAGAACGGTTAAATGGTGATATCATCAGTGACTCCGACAAATAAAATTTTTCATTCAATAAGATATATTTACCCGCTTTCATTGGCTAAATATAAATAAATAGTCGTATGTACAAGGTTTATGTTTCTTAACTTGCATGTATGCAAATAGCTGAAGTCATCCAACTATTGGAAAAAGAAACTCCCTTGTATTTACAGGAAAAATACGATAATGCCGGTTTGATTATCGGCAATAAAAACACTCCATGCACAGGAATACTCTGTACGCTCGATGCCACGGAAGAGGTGATTGCAGAAGCTATTGAAATGGGCTGCAATCTCATTGTGGCCCATCACCCTATTCTCTTTAATGCCTTAAAAAAAATCACAGGGAATGACTATGTCGAAAGAGCCATTATCCTGGCTATCAAAAATGATATTTCCTTGTATGCCATTCATACAAACCTGGATCATAAATTGGATGGTGTAAATGCAAAAATTGCAGAAAAATTAGAACTAAAAGATCTTCGGGTGCTGACACCGAAATCGGGCCTTTTGCAGAAATTATATACCTACGTTCCTCTTTCACATAAAGAAAAAATTCTGGAGGCTTTATTTGCTGCCGGAGGTGGATTGATCAGTGATTATAGTGAATGTAGTTTTTCGGCAGAAGGTAAAGGCACTTTTAAAGCCGGTGAAAATTCAAAGCCTTTTCTGGGTGAAATTGGGAAAAGAGCAGAGGTAGATGAGGCAAAAGTTGAAATCATCTTTCCTTCATGGTTGCAACAAACTATGATAGACACCTTGAAAAAAAGCCATCCATATGAGGAAGTGGCGTATGAAGTGATCCGCCTGGAAAACACAAGCAACCAATGGGGAGCAGGAATACTGGGATTATTACCCGAGCCAATGGATGAACAACATCTGCTTCAAAAAATCAAAGATCTATTGGGTTTACGCATGATTAAACATACAAAATTTTTGCAAAAATCCATCCATAAGGTGGCTCTATGTGGAGGCGCCGGAAGTTTCTTAATAAAAGATGCCATCGCAGCCGGAGCTGATTTTTTCCTCACATCAGACATTAAATACCATGAATTTTTTGATGCAGATGGTAAAATAGTGGTTGCCGATGCAGGGCATTGGGAAACCGAACAATTTACAATTGACTTATTGTTTGAATTTTTGCAGAAGAAATTCCCTAACTTTGCCGTCCTTAAAACAAAAGTGCGCACAAACCCGGTTTTTTATGATATATAAACGGGTCCTGGCAGAAAATTTTAAAAACATATTATGGCAGCCGTAAAAGAATATTCAGTAGAAGAAAAATTGGCTTCACTGGTTAAATTACAAAAGATTGACAGCAAACTGGATAAAATCAAAATTCTCAAAGGTGAATTGCCGATGGAAGTCAATGACCTGGAAGATGAAATGCAAGGATTAAACAGCAGAAAAACCAGGATTGAAGAAGAAATCAATGGTATCAGTGAATTCATTGAGCAGCGAAAAGAAACCATCAAAGAAGCAACTGCACTGATTGCAAAATATGAAAAGCAACATGAAAATGTAAAAAACAGCAGAGAATTTGAAGCCATCAATAAAGAAATTGAATTACAACAACTGGAAATATTACATGCTGAAAAGAATATCAAGGATGTAAATATGGAGCTTGTTGAAAAAGTAACGGAATTGGAAAATGCGAAAAAGTTATTGACAGCAAAAGAAACTGTTTTAAACGGCAAGAAAAGCGAGTTAGATAAAATTATTGTGGAAACAGAAAAAGAAGAAACCCAATATAAAAAATTAAGTGAAACGGCCCGTGCAGCCACAGATGATCGGTTGCTTTTCTCCTATGACCGCATTCGCAACAGCTACCGAAATGGCCTCGCCGTAGTACCTGTGGAAAGAGATGCCTGTGGAGGTTGTTATAATGCTATACCACCTCAAAAGCAAAGCGAAATTCGTCAGCGAAAAAAAGTGATTATCTGCGAAAACTGTGGACGCATTTTAGTTGATGATGAATTAAATACGGATACTGAAGTAAAATAATTTTTGTTAAATGCATTGCAATTAAATGAAAAAGGGATGCCGAAATGCATCCTTTTTTTATTTTCGAAAAACCATGAAAATGATTCCAAGGACATTGATCGGATATATACATGCCTGTCATCAATTTTTATTTAAAAAAATCCAGGTACAATTTACGATATTCCTGCTACTATGTTTATCCTTTACCTTTTCTCACACTGCGGCACAACCCGTATATGATTTTAATACCACCTGCCAACAAGCTTATAAGGAAATAACCAGCCTGAGATTAGATGCCGGTATGGCACTCCTCAACCGGGAAAGGCAACAAAATCCGGAAAACCTCATCCCTGATTTATTAGAAAGTTATGTAGATTTCTTTACCTTATTTTTTAATGAAGATCCTGCGGAATATGAAACCAGGATGCCAAAGTTCTCCGAACGCCTCAGCCGCCTGGAAAAAGGCCCTGAAAATTCCCCATTTTTTTTATACAGCCGGGCCATTGTGTATATGCAAAAAGCATCTGTAGAAATTAAATTTTCCAAAACCTGGTCAGCTGGCTGGGATTTCAGAAAAGCATTTGGCCTGATAAAAGATAATAGAAAAAAATTCCCTTCATTTACTCCCAATAATATGGTGTATGCACCTATGCTGGTGGTCGCGGGCACGATTCCCGATGGCTATAAATGGCTGGCAAGTTTATTTGGCATTAAGGGTAATATCCAGGAAGGCATGAAGCTTATGAATAATTTTTTAAATAGCCGTGATTCATTAGCAAACCTTTTCTTCAATGAAGCCAGTTTTTATTATTGCTATATCTTATTTTATATCCAAAATGAACAGGATAAAGTCTTTACTTATATAAATCAAAGAAACCTTGATTTAATAAATAATCATCTACTGGCATATATGGCCGCGAATCTTGCCATAAATGCTAAGAAAACGGATTATGCAGAAAGTGTGATAAAAAACAGGAACCCGTCTTCAGCCTATTTAAAAACACCAATATGGGATTTTGAAATGGGCTATATCCAACTGCATCAATTGAAATCACAGGAAGCAGCCACCTCATTTCAACAATTTCTGGATGAATTCAAAGGGAAATTTTATGTAAAAGATTGCTATGAAAAATTGAGTTGGTGTTACTATTTAATGGGTAATATGACGACGGCAAATAATACCCGCCTGCTTGTGCTCAATCACGGAAACACCATGACTGACGCGGACAAACAGGCAAATAAGGATGCTAAATCCGGTATTTGGCCTAATATGACTTTATTAAAAGCGCGCATCTTAAGCGATGGAGGTTATCATAAAGAAGCCTTGAAATTATTAGCCGGGAAAAGTGCCCTTGATTTCAGCAGACCGGAAGATAAATTAGAATTTGCTTATAGAGTTGGCCGTATCTATGATGACTTGGGCCGAAGCAATGAAGCATTACAAATGTATTTATTGGCCATGGATCTGGGCAAAGGCCGTACGGAGTATTTTGCAGCGCGGGCAGCTTTACAGATTGGGTTGATATATGAGGCAGATGGACAAAAAACGAAAGCCATCGAATTTTTCAATAAATGTATTAGTATGAAAGATCATGAATATAAAGATTCCCTGGACCAAAAAGCGAAAGCCGGAATTGAAAGATGTACTAGTTAATTCCTAATACGGAGAAGGAATGTTGTTATGGGGCATATTTTTTGTAAAACGTATAAGTCAACTACTTCAACTTAAATGAAGTTTGCATTTTCCTTACACACCATGTTTATAAATGATGCTTATTGTTACTAAAGTATGTAATCATTTAAGAAGCATCACATTGCTAAACATAATACCGCAAAAAGCATTTTAGGATAGATTCCTTTTATCAAAAAATTCCGGGAATAAGTTTTACCTTGAAATAATCAGGTTTTAAAAGGTTTTAGAAGCATGAGTTTTTGGACACACATGTTTCCTAACTAAGGAGCGCTTCCGGATAAAAATAAACGCTGTGGAATGAAAAGAATTATTGCCATAGGTGATATACATGGTTGCAAAAAAACATTGGATAAAATGCTTTTTCAGCAATTGCAAATTACCAAAGAAGATGTCATTTATCTTCTGGGTGATTTGATCGACCGTGGGCCGGATAGTAGAGGCGTTATAGATACAATCCTCACTTTAGAAAAAGAAGGTTTTACTATTCTTACAGTACTTGGTAATCATGAAGAAATGATGCTGCAATCTGTTCTGGATGCAACTTCTCATCAAATATGGATAAGAAATGGCGGGGCTGAAACGTTGAAAAGTTTTGAAAGTAGTGATTTCACAGAGCTTCCCATGGAATACAAATTATTTTTTTACCGGGCCAAATTTTTTATAGAGACTGATACAAACATATTTGTTCATGCCGGTTTAAACTTTACTAATGAAAATTTATTTGAAGATCAGGATGCCATGTTATGGGTTCGAAATTATCATGATTATCAGCCCGCCCTGAAGAATAAAATATTAGTTCATGGCCATACACCTTTGCCATTGAGATTTATTAAAAATCAACGCGGAAATTGTATCAATATAGACGGTGGTTGTGTTTTTACAAATTGGCCAACGCTTGGCAATCTTGTTGCAGTGATTTTACCAGATAGAGAATATATTTTTGTTCCGAATGTGGAAAAATAAGAAAAAGTTGATCTTTTCATCAGGCCATTATTTCATTCATAAATTACGAAATGAAAAATTCTTTTTTCAATTTACTCAAAAGATGCTACGGAACCCTATTATTTGCAAAATTTTAAAATGATACTGTTTGAATGTAATATAAATTGCAAATATGGTTCGACGCTTTGTAATTATTATTCTGATTTTTATGGGTTGCCTGGTGGCACTTCGTGCATATACTTCCTATCTTCCGGATTATGGTCTTGAAAAATGGTGGAAGGTACTCATCATAGAAATTCCCATTCATAAGAACATTCACCTTATTTCAGAACGGGATGCTCATGAAAATGCAAACAAGTTTTTATTCTTAGATGCTCGTACATGGAACGAATATTTAATAAGCCATATTTCGCATGCTCAATTTACGGGCATTAAAAATTTCGATATTTCCGAAATGAGCAAAGTGCCCAAAGAGACACCTATTATTGTTTATAGTTCTATTGGAATAAGAAGCGATGAACTGGCTCTAAAGTTGAATCATGCAGGATATACCAATGTACAGAATCTTTATGGAGGCATTTTTGAATGGCTCAACTCAGGTTATACCATTGTCAATAAACAAAATACACCAACCAAAAATATTCATGGAGGTTCTCACCTTTTATTCTTCTGGAAACTGAAAGGAAATCGTTTTTATTGACATCCGAAATGAATCATTTCATCAGCAGATCAATGATGACTTATTTTGATTCATGACTCTCCAGTCTGCATAGGCTTATCTTCAAAACACAAAACTTTAAAATAATTTGCTCTTTTTTTAGGTTTTGAAACTACATTCGTATCATAACAAACATTTCAACTTTTATGGATGTACATCATCATCCGGATTTAAAACATGAAAAGAAAAAAATCAAAGAATACCTGCTTGAATTCCTGATGATTTTTTTAGCTGTAACCATGGGTTTTTTTGCAGAGAGCATTCGGGAGTCCTTAAATGATCATGCTTCTGAAAAAGAATATATTCACCATCTTAAGGAGAACCTGGTAAGCGATACGGTTAATTTAAATTTATGGATACCGGCTCTTTACCAGCGAATTAATGATTTTGATACTTTGATTAAATTATTGGAAATACCCGGCAATACAAACCGGGGGAGCGAGATGTATTATTTGGCCAGACTATCCACCCGCATAGGAACTTATGTATCTAATGATAATACCATTATGGAGTTAAAAAACTCTGGCAATTTCCGTTTAATTCGTAAACAAAATATTATAGATGAATTACTCGAATACGAAAAAATTAAAGAAAGTTATGAAGGATTATACAGCATGCAGTTAAGAGAAAATGATTTAACCTATCCATTAATTGGTAATCTTTTTGATTCAAAAGTTTTTGATCAAATGCTCACTATTTCGGATACCAGTTATTTTAATGAAAGTGATTTTGCCGTCGGTTCTAAAAGCTATACGCAAGCGCCAAAAGGAAATCCCCAATTGCGCAATCATGATGCTGATAAAATCAATTTATTAATTTATTATTTACATCAACGAAAATCGAGTTTTAATGCAGAAATACTCGTGATGAAAAAGCAGAAGCAAAAGGTAAATGAAATCATAGATTTATTGAATAAGGAGTACAATCTTAAGAATCAATAGGTTTTCATTATTATTAAGATCGATTTTCCGGGTTTCCATTTCATGCAACAACATATACAAAAATCAATATCACGAAATAGCCGTAATACCATGCTGGCTGGCTTTCTGGGCTGGACCCTGGATGCCTTTGATTTTTTCATTTTGACATTTGTACTAACAACAATAGCGGGTGAATTTAATAAATCCATTCCCGAAATGGCACTTACTATAACTGCCAGTTTAGCCATGCGACCGGTGGGTGCAATAATCTTTGGATTGATGGCTGATAAATATGGCCGGAAAGGCCCCTTAATGATCAGTATTATTTTCTTTTCTGTTATAGAATTCTTTTCCGGCCTGGCTCCCAACTATACCATCTTTTTCATTTTAAGGTTACTATATGGAATTGGTATGGGCGGCGAATGGGGCGTGGGCGCATCCTTAGTGATGGAAACAGTTCCTGTCAAAAGAAGAGGGTTTTTATCGGGTTTATTACAAGAAGGCTATGCTTTTGGTTTTTTACTGGCTGCGGCTGTTTATTATATTGTATTTCCCAATTACGGTTGGCGGGCAATGTTTTTTATCGGGGGCCTTCCGGCTCTTCTAACTTTATATATCCGTTCCAGGGTACAGGAATCAAAAGCATGGAAGGAAACTAAAGCAGCCAATTGGAAAGAATATGGATTAGAGATTAAGAAGCATTGGAAATTATTTTTGTACCTCGTATTACTGATGTCCATGATGAATTTCATATCTCATGGAACACAGGATTTATATCCTACTTTTTTACAAAAACAACGTGGTTATAGTCCACAGGAAACTTCTGTCATTACAATTATAGCTATGACAGGGGCCATTTTAGGCGGATTACTTTTTGGTTTTTTATCAGATCACTGGGGAAGGAAAAAAATGATGGCCTTAGCCGTTTTTCTTGCATTATTATTTATCCCTGTATGGGTGTACGAAGGTGGAGATGTCATCATCGCAATAGGCGCTTTTGGTATGCAGTTCATGGTACAGGGTTCCTGGGGAATCATCCCGGCACATATTAATGAATTATCACCGGGTAAATTACGTGGTTTTTTCCCGGGATTCGCCTACCAGCTTGGCGTGCTGATTGCATCAGGAATTGTTTATGCAGAAGCACTCCTGGCTGAACATCTCAGTTATGCTGCATCTATGGAAATACTTGCAGGAACGGTTCTTTTAATAGGAATTGCAGTCATCTTATCCGGCCCGGAAGCAAAAGGTGCCACCTTTAGAAATGGTGATTGAAACCTCTTATAAACCCGATATCATTTAATGCCTTATTTTTTTCTCCATCTTTTCGGAAGATAATAAATCAAATACATAATGGCTGAAATATTCAATAAAGAATTTCCCATTAAAAAATAACTTCTATTGGTAAATGTAGTTGTTGGATCAAATAAAAAAATCCTGCAAAAATTTGCAGGATTAAAGTTTTTAATTAAAGATGACAATTAATAACGGTTATAGCTGTTGCCTTCGCCACGATTACGATTGTAGCCACCGCGGTCGCGGTTAAATCCGCCACCACCGCTACGTCCGCCGCCGAAAGTCTTTTTCTTGTAACCGCCTTCACCTTCCTGACGAGGTGCAGATTCGTTTACAACAATTTTGCGGCCACTTACTTCAGTTTCGTTTAATTCACTGATGGCTTTGCGAGCTGCATCGTCATCACCCATTTCAACAAAACCAAATCCTTTGCTTCGGTTGTTATTAAATTTATCTGTAACAATTTTTGCTGAGGCAACTTCGCCATAAGGTGCAAATAAATTGTGCAGATCATCACTGGTCATTCCCCAGTTCAAATTTCCAACGTAAATGTTCATTTTTTTAAAAAAATTATGTGATTAATAGCCAATAAAAACAGCAACCAAAACCCGAAATCATTTACGTTTTACGATATAACGTTTCTGGAAATATGGAACAACTGTCAACTTGGACACGCAAAGGTAATGAACTTTACAATTCAAATCGTATTTTTTATTCCTTTTTATAAATCAGCTTATCAAACCCATATAAATATGAATTTTTAACCTCCATTTATTACTTTTGCGGCTCAAAAAAAAATTATGGCTAATACATCTGATATCTCCAGAGGAATGATACTAAAATTTGATGATAATCTCTATTCTGTAGTAGAATTCGGTGAAAATAAAACAGCTCGTGCAGCAGCAAAAGTTTGGGCAAAACTCAAAGGAGTGGACAATAAACGATCCATTGAAAAAACCTGGAATAGTGGTGAAACCATATACCCCGTACGAGTGGAAAAGAAAGAATTTCAGTTTCTGTATAAAGATGAAAGTGGATTTAACCTCATGAATAATGAAACTTTTGAGCAAATTACCCTTGGTGATGAAATGATAGATGCCCCTCAATTTCTCAAAGAAGGCAACCCTGTTTTTGTTTTCGTGAATACGGAGACTGAATTGCCCATTGGGGCAGAATTGCCGGAAAAAGTAGAAATGCTCGTAACTTATTGTGAACCGGGCTTAAAAGGCGATACTGCAACAAGGGCATTAAAGCCGGCAACCATTGAAACCGGCGCCACCGTAAATGTGCCCCTGTTTGTTAATGATGGGGAACTTATTCGTATCAACACTAAAAATGGAGAATATATTGAAAGAGTTAAATAAGATAGCCCTTCCCGAACTCTTTTAAATTCTTTGAAAATCATTATTTTTACTGCTTTTTTATAAAAAATAACTACTTTGCCATTCCTTTTGGTTAAAAACCGGGCAAAATTATTAAAATTAAAATCTCAACTTATGGACTTTAAGCAAATTCAGGAATTGGTAAAACTGGTTAATAAAAGTAATATTGGCGAGCTCAGTATAGAGGAAAATGAATTTAAAATTACCATTAAACAAAAAAAGGAAAAAACAGAGACCATTTATGCCTCAATGCCTGCACAGCAAGCTATGCTTCCTATGCAATCAAGCCCGGCTCAACAATCAGTTATATCCAGCAACGAGCCGATTAAAGAGGCTAAACCTGCAACCGATCTCCTGACCATTAAAAGTCCCATGATAGGAACCTTTTATAGAAAATCATCTCCCGATAAACCTTCTTTTGTGGAAGTGGGTGATGAAATATCTGTTGGTAAAGTTGTTTGTATTATTGAAGCCATGAAGTTATTCAATGAAATTGAAAGTGAGGTGAGTGGACGAATCGTAAAAATTATTGCGGAAGATTCCAGCCCGGTTGAATTTGATCAACCATTATTTCTTGTAGAACCCCTTTAGTAAAATGCCTCATTGAATAAAATTCCTTTCAATGATCACGGTATTTTCCAATCAAAAAAGTTACTATGTTTAAAAAAGTTCTTATAGCCAATCGCGGCGAAATTGCTCTACGTGTCATCCGCACTTGCAGAGAAATGGGTATTCAAACCATTGCGGTATATTCTACAGCAGATAAAGATAGCCTTCACGTAAAATTTGCCGATGAAGCGGTATGTATTGGCCGGCCACAAAGTGCAGACTCTTATCTGAATATACAACATATTATGGCTGCTGCAGAAATCACCAATGCTGATGCCATTCATCCGGGATATGGATTCCTTGCGGAAAATGCAAAGTTTTCTCAGATATGCCAGGAACACGGGATCAAATTCATAGGCCCTACACCGGCCATGATTCATGGTATGGGCGATAAAATAACGGCTAAAGAAACTATGATCAAAGCAGGGGTGCCTGTTGTACCAGGTAGTGGTGGTTTATTGAAGAGTGTAGAAGAAGCAAAATTATTAGCCAAAGAAAAAGTAGGATACCCTGTTATCCTGAAAGCCACTGCCGGTGGAGGTGGTAAAGGTATGCGGATCGTATGGGATGAATCCGAAATGGAAAAAGCGTATGAAACCGCAAAAATGGAAGCCGCAGCTTCTTTTAAGAATGATGGAATCTACATGGAAAAATATGTGGAAGAACCCCATCATATAGAAATTCAAATCGCAGGAGACCAATATGGAAATGTATGCCATTTAAGCGAAAGAGATTGCTCTATTCAGAGGAGGCATCAGAAACTGGTGGAAGAGTCTCCTTCTCCTTTTATGACTCCTGAATTACGTGAAAAAATGGGTGCTGCCGCCATTAAAGCTGCCGCTGCCATTAATTATGAGAGTGTAGGAACCGTAGAATTCCTTGTTGACAAAAACAGGGATTTTTATTTTATGGAAATGAATACCCGCATACAGGTGGAACATTGCGTAACAGAAGAAGTCATCAACTTTGACCTCATCAAAGAGCAAATTAAAATTGCCATGGGCGAAAAAATTTCAGGCCAAAATTATTTCCCTGAAATGCATGCTATTGAATGCCGTATCAATGCAGAAGACCCATATAACGATTTTCGCCCCTCCCCTGGGAAAATTACAGAATTAAATACCCCCGGCGGTCATGGCGTAAGAGTGGATAGTCATGTTTATGCCGGATATGTTATCCCACCTTATTATGATTCCATGATTAGTAAACTTATCGCTATCGCCCGCACTCGCGAAGAAGCTATACATACTATGTACCGGGCTTTAAGTGAGTATGTTATTGAAGGAGTTAAAACCACTATCCCTTTTCATTTACAGCTCATGCAAAATGAAGACTTTATCAATGGAAATTTTACTACAAAATTCCTGGAGACTTTTAAAATGAAATAAACACGCAAAGAGTGTGTGCCATTTTGAAACAAATGTTCAATTTAGAATATCTGAACATTTGAAATAGAAATGACTACAATTGATTTTCTCACCAATAGAATCAAATAGATTTGATTTTCTGACATTTCATTCTACAAAAAGGGTCAATCTTTTCATAATATACATATGCCATAACTTAACCCTTCCCTCTCCTTTGGCAAATACGGCCTTCTAAATTTTTTTTCTTTTATAATATACACAAAAAAAGTTACCAAACAAGGGGATTTTTCACATTCATTAAAAAAAAAATAAAAACATATTTGTATAGATTTTTTAACCATTTAAAACAAAACTCTATGAAACGTTTTACAACAATCATGTTGGTTATTGCCACATTGGTAATTGCCCAACCAAACAAGTCTTATGCGCAACTAACTGGCAAAACTTATTGCCCTACCAATTTTATGCGTATATGTTTTACGGATGCTTTTGGGTATACATATGCCTTCGGAAACATTGATTTAACCGACTGTAATATGTTATATGCAACGGGAGTTGCAAGGAATATTACCAGTTACAATTGGGACGCTTCCTTATCTGTTGATTTTAGCGGTGGTGGTCATACCGGCAATGTAGAATTACATGTGGTGAATCCAAATATGGACGGATGTACCGGCGGGTATGTAGATTCCTTTATATATGTAGGCACCATGACTATTAATAATTCAGGTGGTGTTCGTACTTATACCGGTAGCGGAACATGGACAAACTATTGTGGTGGCTCTGTTTTCGCCACAGGAACATGGACTGCATCCGGACCTTGTGGTGCAGGTGGAGGCTTCCAACCACAAATAAATAATGGCGCTAAACAACCAGCCAGAACTTCTACTGATAATTTCCAATTGAAAATTTCTCCAAACCCGGTTAAAAACTATACCAATATTTCATATAATCTTTCTAAAACATCTAATGTAAATATTACTGTTTACAATATGATGAATCAACCGGTAAAAGTATTGGTGAATGAAAATCAAAGTAATGGTGCACATACCGCAAATTGGACAGGCCAAACTAATAGCGGCAGTAAAGCGCCAAACGGTATTTACAAAGTCGTTGCCACAATCAATGGGCAGGTTTATAGTGAAAATATCCAGGTGTTACAATAATTCAATTTGAATTGAAAAAAGCCACTGAAATCCGGTGGCTTTTTTTTGTTTCTTCTAAAAATATCTTTCCTCCAGAATATTCATGTGATGTATTAAATGTCCTATGATAATATAAGACAAGGCATTTACAGAAATATCATTACCAGCGGCATTTCCTTTTCTTTTTAATTCCTCTTCATCAAGAGATAATAAAAATAAATCGGTGGATTTTCTGAGAGCAGTGAATTCTTCTTTGATTTGATCAAGGCTTTGGTTAATGGTCTTAGCTGTGGCTGCAAAAGCATTTTCATCCATACTGGGCAAGGGGTTTGATTGTAGTCTTGCAAAACAGAGAGCACGATATACAAACACCCTTTCCGTATCTATTAAATGTTGCAAAACTTCTTTTACGGTCCACTTACCTTCTGCATAGGCAAATGCAGCTTTTTGTTCAGGTATGGTTTGAAAATAAGCGTTGAGTTTATCTGAATAGTTTTCGATTATTTCTTTAATGGATTGGCCTTCAGCCAGTTCAATATATTTGAAAAAATATACCGCGGCCTCCCCTGTAATAGGTCTTGTCATTATGAACTTATTTATTTTCCTTTTTGTCCTGTAAACTTAGGATTATTTAAATTTTCAGGTTTTAATGTAGATGCTATTTTCAAAGCATTATATGCATTCACTTCACCGCCTGAAACTGAAAGGTCCAGCATATTTACTTCTTTATCTGTTCCGGGTATGGTTATCATACCTTCCAATGCAGTGCCAGGCACAACGGATTTTTCCAAAGCATAAATCACTTGCTTCGCGGAAAGATAAGGATAGTAGGCACGAATTAATGCAGCAATACCACTCACTACAGGGGCTGCCATACTTGTTCCACTGAGATTACCGTATTTATTGCCTCCGGGTAAAGTAGAATAAATATTAACACCCGGCGCAAAAACATCCACACTTTTGGCTCCATAATTACTAAAATCGGCTATGGTATTACCATCTGCAATTCGAGGATCTCCACAGGCGCCAACTGTAATAAAGTTGGAAACTTTCAAATGATCTGAAAGCATGATAGGGCTGGGAAAATTAGGTACAGAATCTACATCTTCATTATCATTTCCTGCTGCATGTACTAATAAAACATCTCTGGATTCAGCATAACGAACAGCGCTATCAACCCAGGGTTTTTCCGGAGAAAACTTCTTTCCAAAACTCATGCTTATCACTTTTGCACCATTGTTTACTGCATAGATAATAGCCAATGCAACATCTTTATCATACTCATCTCCATCAGGCACAGTACGCACAACCATGATTTTTACCTCAGGTATACCGGCAATGCCATCAATCCCCAAACCATTTCCTCTTTGTGCAGCAATAATGCCACTGCAATGTGTACCATGTCTTGGATCAGGACCCATAATATCATTATTCCCATAAAAGCGATCATTAAAATTGTTGTAATCATCTTTGATGGTTAAGGCCCGATAATCCGGAGGTGGCGCAAGTTTTGCATTTAAAGCATCCTGTTTGCTTTTCGTATATTCTTCCAGGTCGCTCATTAATGAAATATTGGTACTTTCCGGATCAAAACCCATTTGTTTAAAAACAGTCAGGTAAACATTTTTTGCTTTTTTAGCTTCATCTGTGGCAGGAATAAAGTTTTCCAAATCATCTATATTAAATTCTTCCTTTTGCATATCACTGCGTAAAATGGTATCATTTTTTTTCAACACGGTAATTACATTGTCGAGCATGGTCACTTCGATTTGTTCTTTTGGGTCAATAGCCATTTCTTTTTCCGATTCCTTCCATTCGGTGTAATGCCACTTATCCATTGTTGACAAAGAATTTGTGTCAATATTTTTCCCTTCAAATAGATTTTTAAAACGATAATAAACACGCGCATTCTCACCACCACCTGTGACTAGGTTAGTCCCATTTTTATTGCCCAGAAAGTTCCAACCATGAATATCATCTACATATCCGTTCTTATCATCATCTATCCCGTTTCCGGGAATCTCATAGTGATTGGTCCATAACATATTTTTTAAATCTTCCTGAGTCGTATCAATACCTGAATCCAATACAGCAACAATTACAGAAGCCGGTTGCTTATTTTTCAGGAATTCATACGCTTGTTTCAGGCTGATACCATTGAGCGTATCTTCCATTCGGTCAGCCTGATACCACATTTTTAATTTGTTTGTTTCTTGTGCCTGTGCAAATGTGGCTACCCATAAAATGGAGCATAAAAAGATTGGCTTTAACTTATTCGTTGAGATCATATAAAAAATTAATGTTATTGTAATTTAAATTTAAAATCCAAAACTGATACCCTGAGCCAATGGCAATTCTGTGCCCCAGTTAATCGTATTTGTTTGTCTGCGCATGTATGCTTTCCAGGAATCAGATCCGCTTTCACGACCACCTCCTGTTTCTTTTTCACCACCAAAAGCGCCTCCTATTTCTGCGCCACTTGTTCCAATATTTACATTCGCTATACCACAATCACTACCATTATGAGAAAGGAATTTTTCAACTTCAATCATATTGGTCGTAAAGATGGATGAAGACAATCCCTGTGGTACTGCATTTTGCATTTTGATAGCCTCTTCAATTGTCTCGTATTTCATGATATATAAGACCGGTGCAAATGTCTCTTGTTGCACAATTTCCATATCATTGGTTACCTCTAAAATACATGGAGTCACATAACAATTACTTTCATAACCCGTTCCGGAAAGCACCTTTCCTTCCACCAAAATTTTAGCACCTTCTGATTTGGCTTTTTCGATGGCATTGGTAAAGTCTGCTACGGCTTTTGTATCAATTAATGGACCCACATGATTGGTGGCATCTAAAGGATTACCAATTTTCAATTGAGCATAAGCATTTTTCAATATTGTTTTTGTTTTTTCATAAACAGATTCATGGATAATGAGCCTTCGTGTGGAAGTACATCTTTGTCCGGCTGTACCTACCGCTCCAAATACAGCGCCGATTAATACCATATTTAAATCTGCATTTTGTGAAACAATGATTGCATTATTGCCTCCTAATTCTAAAATGGAGCGGCCAAATCTTTGTGCGACAGCTACAGATACTTTCCTGCCGATATGTGTTGACCCTGTGAAAGAAACAAGCGGTATATCAGGGTCTGCCGTCATTAAATCACCAGCTGCATTGCCAATGATAAGGCTGCTAACTCCTTCGGGCACATTATTTCTTTTGAAGACATCAGAAATAATTTTCTGGCAAGCTACTGCACATAAAGGAACTTTTGAAGAAGGTTTCCAAACAGTTACATCACCGCAAACCCATGCTATAGCAGCATTCCAGCTCCATACAGCTACCGGGAAATTAAATGCAGAGATAATTCCAACAACACCTACAGGATGCCATTGTTCATACATACGGTGTTTAGGCCTTTCACTATGCATGGTCAGGCCATATAATTGACGGCTTTGTCCGACTGCAAAATCACAGATATCTATCATTTCCTGTACTTCGCCCAATCCTTCCTGCAAACTCTTTCCCATTTCAAAACTCACCAGCCTTCCCAGGGCTTCTTTATTTTCTCGTAAGGCTTCGCCCACCTGGCGAACAATTTCACCACGCCGGGGAGCCGGCCAATTGCGCCATTCTTCAAATGCAGCCTGCGCCTTCTGCATAATATTATTGTAATCATTTGAATCTCCTGAAAAAACAGATGCTATTAATTTTCCATCTACAGGAGAAAAAGATTCCAGTTTTTTACCATTTCCTTTCATCCATTCTGTACCTGTAGAAACACCATCATTCTCAGTATGAATGCCCAATTCTTTTAAAAAATCCATAATATATATTTTTGAGGTGCAAATATCGTGGATTTTACACACATCAATGTTTAAGGCTTTGTGAAGATGAGAAAATAATTAGAAGAGCAAGTTTAGTATTGCTCATTTTCATTGGGGAAATCCTGGTTTTTCACATCAGTAATAAATTGTTGTACTGCCTTCGTTGCCTGCTCATGAAGATTCAAATATTGCCTGAGGAATCTCGGTTTAAATTCTACATTGATACCCAGCATATCATGCATCACCAATACCTGGCCATCACAATATTTACCGGCGCCAATACCTATAGTAGGAATGTCCAGGCTTTCAGACACATCTTTTGCCAGTTGTGCGGGAATTTTTTCCAATACAATAGAGAAGCATCCTGCTTCTTCCAGGAGTTTAGCATCTTCGCGTAATTTTTTTGCTTCATCCTCTCCTTTTGCACGGACATTATAAGTGCCAAATTTGTAGATACTTTGAGGAGTTAATCCCAGGTGTCCCATAACCGGGATGCCGGCAGATACAATTTTCCTGACGCTTTCTATCACTTCTACCCCCCCTTCCAGTTTGACTGCATGAGCACCTGTTTCTTTCATAATCCGAATGGAAGATGCAAGTGCTATTTGTGAATTGGATTGATAGGAGCCGAATGGGAGATCCACTACGACGAGACATCTTTTCACCCCCCGTATAACGGATGAGGCATGATAGATCATCTGGTCCAGGGTGATCGGCAAAGTGGTTTCATGCCCGGCCATCACATTACTTGCACTATCGCCTACTAAAAGAATATCTATACCTGCATCATCAAAAATTCCGGCAAAAGAAAAATCATAAGCAGTCAACATAGAAATTTTTGTACCTGCTTTTTTCATTTTCAACAAAGTCAGCGTAGTAATTTTTTTGATTTCTTTATTAACAGACATAGTCATTATTTTAATAAACAAAAATAGTGAAATGTAGCGCCATTTTCATAATACAAACAGGTTTAGTTCCTTATTTTTCCGCTCTTTGTATTTCCTCAAACAATTTTTGAATCATCCCATCAGCCAAGCCTATTCTGGGAACAAAGATTTCTTCAATATTCGCCCAGGTCATTACCAGGCTGTATATCTGCAAAGCGGGGACAATAACATCCGCCCGGTCCGCTTTTAATGAGTATAAACGCATTCTGTCGGGCAGGTTTATTCGAGATAATTCATGGTAATAATCTTTCACCAGTTGAATTGATAATGGTTTATTCTCTTTCGTTTTACTCATCGAAAATATTTTATTAATATTTCCACCCGAACCAATAGCAATTAATGGCCATTTACTTTTCGTATTGCATTGAATATGTTCCTTCATTTCATCCCAGGTATTTTCTTTTACTTGTTTTTTTAAAAGTCGTATAGTACCAATATTAAAAGATTCTTTGTATTGCAGTTTCCCATCGCTAAAAAAGGTAAGTTCCGTACTACCACCGCCAACGTCAATATATAAATAGGCGTTGCCTTTTTCCATTTTTTCCGCTATGTGATTATCACATATATAAGAGGCTTCTTTATCGCCACTAATCACTTCAATATCCAATCCACATTCCAATTTAATCTTGCGTAAAATGTCTTTCCTATTTGCTGCATCACGCATCGCACTGGTTGCACAGGCTTTATAATAGGACACTTCATACACTTTCATTAATAACTTAAATGCTTTCATGGTTGTTCTCAGTAAGCGCGATTTCTCTTTTCTTATTTCACCAAATTCAAACACATCAAAACCCAGACGCAATGGTACGCGTACTAAGGAAAGTTTGGTAAACAGTGGCTCTTTCCCCGAATTGCTTATTACTTCTACAATGAGCAGTCGGGCTGCATTACTTCCTATATCAATTGCGGCTAACTTCAAATACTATTTATTTTAAATTATCAGATTTAGACAAAAATACAATAGGCTCTAATCAAATAGCTAACTTATCCCTGAAATTTGCTTTAGCATGGGTTGATCAGAATAAGAAATTTTATAATTTGGGTAATGAATATATTGTATGATAACATAGTCATCTATACTATCGAAGTATATGAGGATTCTTTTGTTCCCAATTGTTGCATGACAACTTTTAAAAAACGATGATATACTTAAATGTTTATTTTTGAATCTCTTTTTTCTTGCACCAGATAATTTTTGTTTCCTATTTCAAAAATAAAAAAGCCATGTAAAGAAAAATCATATTATACTCATGCGTTATCCTCATATTCCTGATGTTCTTCAGGTTTATATTGAGCCTTTAAGTCTGCTAATTTCTTTTTGCCATAAGCGATTTTAGTAATAAGCACATATAAAACGGGCACAACAAATATAGCTAAAGATGTCGCTGCAATCATACCGCCACATACAGTCCATCCTATGGTTTTTCGCGACTCAGATGCTGCACCGGTTGCAAAGGCTAATGGTAAAACGCCAAGAATAAATGCAAATGATGTCATCAGGATAGGCCTCAGGCGCAATTGCACTGCATCAATAGTGGCTTTAATAAGTTCTACACCACTATCCACACGTTCCTTTGCAAACTCCACAATTAAAATGGCATTTTTTGCAGACAGTCCAATGAGTGTAATCAAACCAATTTGGGCATAAATATTATTGGTCAGATTAGGTAAAAAAGTCAGCGCTACGATAGAGCCCAAAGCACCAATTGGCACTGCAAATAAAACAGCGAATGGCACTGACCAACTTTCATATAAAGCGGTGAGGAAAAGAAAAACAAATACTATAGAGATCATGAAAATCATATTTGTTTTATTGCCCGCTTTTAATTCTTCAGCGCTCATTCCGGAAAATTCGTAACCATAACCTTCAGGTAAATACTTTGCCGCAGTTTCTTTTAATGCTTCCAATGCCTGCCCGCTACTATAACCTTGTTTTGCTGTACCATTTACTTCAATTGAACGATATATATTATAATGAGAAATCAAACTGGGGCTTTCAATTAATTCTGTGGTGATGAGAGAACTCAGTGGAATCATATTGCCCATACTGTTGCGAATATAATATTTGCCGATTTCTGCCAGGGAGGAGCGATACGTACTGTCAGCCTGGCTTACTACCCTAAAGTTTCTTCCATAAAGCGTGAAATCATTGATATAACTACTCCCCAAATAAGTGGATAAGGTCGAATAAATATCCGATAGATTTACTCCAAGCTGTTTTGCTTTTTCCCGGTCAACATTAATTTTATAACTGGGTGTATTGGCTGTGAAAAAAGTATATGCGCTACCAATTTCAGGTCTTTTATTAATTTCTCCAATAAATCTTTTGGCTACTTCTGTAAATTCTTCAATATTATCTGTACTGGTTGTTTGTTGCAGTTCAAATGAAAATCCCGATGTACGGCCCAATCCCGGTACGGCAGGTGGCATGATGGCTAAAACTTTCGCACCTTTAATGCCTCCTGTTTTCTTCATAATTTCAGCAACCACACTTTGAGCATTATGCTCATCACCTTCTCTCTCATCCCATGGTTTCAACATCACAAACATGGTTCCCACATTGGGTTTATTGGAAGAGCTAATAATATTAAATCCGGCCAAACCTCCCACCACGCTTATTTCCGGGATCGTTAACAAGGTGTCTGAAATCTGATTGAGCATTTCAATACTCCGAGTGGTGGATGATGCTTCGGGCATTTCATAAGTAACATAAAGTCGGCCTTCATCTTCTGTAGGTATAAACCCTGTAGGTTTTGACTTAAATAAAAAGAATAATCCTACAAACATCACCACAAGCATCACAATTACATAAGATGATTTTTTGATCCATAATGATACGCCTCTTGAATAGGATGCATTTACTTTTCCAAAACCATTATTAAATGCTCTGAAAAATTTTTCCAGCCAACTTCTTTTTGCCTTTTCATCTTTTGAATGTTTCAACATTAAAGTACAAAGAGCCGGAGTAAGTGATAAGGCCACAAAGGCAGAAATAATCACAGATACAGCAATTGTAATAGCAAATTGCTGATATAATTTTCCTACAATTCCCGGAATAAATCCAACCGGGATAAATACTGAAGCTAATATCAGCGCAATTGCAATTACCGGAGCAGAAATTTCTTTCATCGCTTTTCTTGTGGCCTCTGCAGGAGATAAATTATAGCGATCTATGTGATGTTGAACGGCTTCTACCACAATAATTGCATCATCTACCACAATGCCTATAGCTAATACAAAAGCAAATAAAGTAAGTGTATTAATCGTAAACCCAAATGGTATAAAAAAAATAAAAGTACCAATCAATGAAACAGGAATGGCCAATACAGGAATTAATGTTGCACGCCAATTTTGTAAAAAAAGATACACAACAAATACGACCAATATCAAAGCTTCCAGCAATGTAACCACCACTTCATGTATGGATGTTTTCACCACGGATACTGTTTCCGATGGTATCAGATAATCGAAGTCATTGGGGAAGGTTTTTTTCAATTCTTCCAAAGTTTTGGTGATGCCAGAATATGTTTCAATGGCATTGGCATCCGGTGCCTGGTAAACAAGCATAAAAGATGCCGGCTTGCCATTTACCAAAGAGTTATGTGAATAGGAAAATTGCCCGAGGTCAACTCTTGCAACATCTTTCAGGTAAATGATATTCCCTGTTTGCGGATTCGACTTAATAATGATATTTTTAAACTGATCTACTGTATTAAGTCTGCTGTTTGTTAATACACTATACTCAAATGCCTGGTTGCCTGGTTGTGGTGTACCTCCTAATGTTCCGGCAGAGATCTGGAGGTTTTGATCATTAATAGCTGCCGTTATATCTGAAGGGGATAATCCTAATGATGCAAGTTTTTCAGGATCTAGCCAAATGCGCATACTAAAATCATTTCCGAAAGCATTAATATCACCCACTCCCTTAACACGTTTCAGCGCATTTTGTATATAAATATTTACATAGTTATCTATGAATTTAATATCATGAGATCCTTTAGGAGAATAAAAAGCCAGTACGGCAATAAAACTGGGATTACGTTTTCTTACAGTTACCCCTAATCTTCTTACGACATCCGGTAAGCTGGATACAGCAACACTTACGCGGTTTTGGACATCTAAAGCTGCAATGTCCACATTTGTCCCTACTTCAAAAGTAGCCGTAATAGAACTTTGCCCACTGGCCGAACTGTTCCCTGTAATATAAGACATACCGGGACTACCATTAATTTGGGTTTCAAGTGGTGTAGTGGTAGTTTCTTCTACGGTTTGCGCATCGGCTCCAATAAAGTTTGCAGAAACAGAAACTGTTGGAGGTGAAATATCCGGGTATTGAGCCACAGGCAAATTGGTCATGGAAATAATGCCTACCAAAACAATTACGATGGAAATTACAATGGCTGTTACCGGACGCTTAATAAATGTTTCTGCGATCATGTTATCTTCTTGTTATTACTATTTTTATAAGCCCGTTTCAATTTCTCTCTTATTTTGGAATAAATGGAAATGCCTTATTTCTCAAAATTTTTGAATACCCCCATACTACTTTATCCTTTTATTCAAATGGCATGAATTGTGAAAACTATTAAGGAGTTTTCACAACTGATCCTTCATGCAAATTTTGAATACCCTGTACGACAATTTGCTGTCCTTCCTTCAAGCCATCTTTAATAATCAACTGATTACCTACCTGTGCTTCAATGTCCACTTTTTGTTGATGGACTTTTGAACTATCCCCTAAAAGATATACATACATTTCGCCCAGTTGCTCTATAACAGCAATGTTTGGTATGACCAGCGCATTTTTCGATGAGATATTTTTTACTCGCACGGTTGTATTCATGCCGGGTTTCAACATTTCCTTATCATTGCTAAAAGATAATCGCACTTTGATTGTCCCTGTTTGTGGATCAACAGCTCTATCAATAAAGTTGATTTTCCCCGGATAAGGATAATCTTGATCGCCAAATGAAATCAAAAAAGTAGAATCCGACAAGTTGTTTTTATTCTGCTGTAATTGTACAAACCGATAGATATTTTTTTGATCAATGGTGAAATCTACTACGATAGGATTATTTGTAGAAACGGTATTTAATAGAGTTTGCCCGGCTACGACGGCTGTTCCTTTTTTTACCTGCGAGATCCCTATTGTTCCATTGAATGGTGCATAGATATTTGCAAATTGAACATTGGAACGTAAGCTGGCCACATTGGCTTTCGCAGCCGCTACTTGTTTTTGTGTAGCATTCAGAGCGGCATTTGCATAATCCACCTGTTGTTGAGCAATGGCATCATGTTTTGCAAGTTCATTATATCTGTCTGCATCTTTTTGGGCTTTAACCAGGTTGGCTTCCTGTACCTGCAAATTAGCCAATGCCTGATCATAATTTGCCTTATAAATTTGTGCATCAATCGTGTATAAAAGTTGCCCTTTATTAACTTGTTGTCCATCATGAAAATATATCCCTGTAATATAACCACTGACTTGTGAAGATAGGTTGACCTGCTCCAAAGCATTAATCATTCCGGGGAATTGATCATAATAAATCGTATTTGCGGATGCAACAGTTGCCAGGGTCACAGGAACAGGAGCTGGCCCGGTTTGAGCCGGTTGTTTTTTCTCTGCGCAAGAGTAAAATAATAAGGCAGTGAAGGGAATAATGATCAAATATGTATTCTTCAAATAAGTCATTTTGTATAAAATTTAATAAGTGATATTTCCTAAAGATTTCTCGACATCTACTTTGCTGGACAATAACTGATATAATGCGTTGTAATAATTAATTTGTGCTTCACGTAAATCGGACTCCGCTGTAATTACGTCCAGGTAAGCCTTCACGCCTAACCTGTATTGGAGCCGGATCACATCATATACACTATTGGCTAAAAGCAGATTTTCTTTCAGGCTATAAAAAAAATACAAATTACTTTTATAAGTTGCAAGAGCATCCTGGTATTCTGACTGGATGATATTCTCCTGGTTGCGAATATGATTATCTACCAGGTTTACCTGAAATTCAGCCTCTTTAATTTGTTGCACTCGTTTACCTCCCTGAAAAATAGGTAAGGATAAAGTGATACCGGCATAAGAATTAGGGAAATGATTACTGTATAATTTTGAGAAATCATCATTCAAGAAATTCAAATTATAACTTCCAAATGCAGATATATCAGGCAAATAACTCCATTTATAATACTGGAGATTGTATTGTTGCAATTTCTTCTGTGTTTCTAATTGTTGAATTTCTATACGATTCCTATAATTCACATTTTGTAAAGTATCGAGATATATCTCATTTTCAATTTTTGAAGTGTCATATTGCAAATCTAAATTTTCCAGATGCGGATATCCCATCAATGCTTTTAAAGAAGCATCATTTGAAACTAATGCCGCTTCGCTTGATTTTTTTTGAGCAATAGCATTATTCAAAGCAATGCTTGCGCGCTGGTAGTCCGTTTTATCTACTATACCGGCCTGGTATTGATAATAAGCATCTTTATAACTTTGATTAATCCGGATAATATCCTGTTCAATAACGGCGAGTTGTTGTTTGTTTAATAATAAATTATAGAATGCTTTACTCACGGAAACTGCCAGGTTTATTCTTTGGCTTTTAGTATTTTCAGATGATGAAAGCCTCACATCATCAGCGCTTCTTGAAGCCAATAAAACATCTTTACTAAAAATATTTTGTGTTACACCCAAATTCAATCCGGAAGTATTATACGTGCCGGCCCTGGTATAATTGCCATTAAAATTAGATGTAGGTAACTGGAAATTGTGTTGAAGATTATAGGAAAAATTAATTTGCGGATACCAATCTGCCAGTTTCCCTTTGATTATTGATTCGGTGATATTTTCATTGATATGAGCATTTTGTAATTCCGGATTATGCACCATTGCATATGATATACAATTTTCCAAAGTAGCATTTGACAATGTAGAATCATTTTTTTGCTGTTGAGCTATTACTATGTATGGAGAAATGATCAGGAAACATATCACTTTTATGATATATAATGAAGCATTCCTTAATATTGATGGATCAATCATTTTCATTACTTAATTACACATTTTATTCATGCTAAAACTTGCTTTCATTTAATATGAAACCTGCTGTAGTACTTTTATATTAAGATATGCAAAGTAAATATAAAACTCAACTCTTTTTTAATTTTTTACATGAACAAAAAAATCACTAACATCGTTTAAAGCTGAAACAAATTGGTGATTTCATCAAACTCAAATGGACGTAATCCTCACTCTCAATTCTTTGTCTTTGACTTTTGCTAAAAAAGTTGAGTAAAGGGAAAACGGTCTTATGAAAATTATGCCTGTCACAATGGAATCCACCGCGATATACAAAATTCAACTTCATAAATTAGTCATTATACTTAATATAAAATAAGTTCAGCATTGATTGAATCAGGTATGGAGTTTTCAATACTTGCAAGGTTTTGTTTGAAAAAAAATATTAAGATAACGTTTAACCGCGCTGACACTGATTAATAAATAAAAGAGTTGATTATATGCAGGTTACTTTCCTATACAAA
>Ga0116193_1000108_pt1 | contig 78324 bp, 72 predicted proteins | sample AD_UKC115_MetaG_FD_89892 | JGI IMG/M metagenome (GOLD analysis project Ga0116193, IMG submission 89892) | Active sludge microbial communities of municipal wastewater-treating anaerobic digesters from Hong Kong - AD_UKC115_MetaG | ecosystem: Engineered > Bioreactor > Anaerobic > Digestate...
ATAAAACCATATAAAACCATATAAAACCATATAAAACCATATAAAACCATATAAAACCATATAAAACCATATAAAACCATATAAAACCATATAAAACCATATAAAACCATATAAAACCATATATACTACCTGATAAGCACATTATTTCTATAGCCGGTTCTGTATCCATTGAAAATATTGAAAGTATTGTTAAGTGTAAAATTTCAAAGGTTATACCTGCTATAACTTCCGAGGTTAGAGAGGGTATATCACTGATTTGCCATAACAACAAGGTATCGGATAAGGATGCAAAATTTGTAGAAAATTTGTTTGGAAACATTAGTCGTACCAAACTGCTGGATGAAAAAGATTTTGCACTTGCTACCGAACTTACCAGCTGTGCACCGGGATTCTTTGCAGCTATTTTCAGGGAATTTGTTGAAAGGGCTTTGAGGCATACCAACAGCATAAGTAACGAAGATGCTTATGACATGGTGCTGCACACATTGTCTGGAACTGTGAGCCTGATGCTTGAGAAAAAAATAAGTTTTGAGGAAGTCATAGCAAGGGTGGCAACAAAAGGCGGCATTACCGAGGAAGGCGTCAAGGTTATAAAAGCAGGTTTACCGCAAATGTTTGATGAAATGTTTGACAGGACAATGGAAAAGCGAAATATGATAAGTGATAAAGTGAATAAAGAGTTTTCGGAATAATTTAGACTTGATTGGATTACTCGTCACGTAAATTAATGTATATAAGGAGACAAGATATGAAAAAGGCAATAATAATTAACAGTGAAATAATGGGTAAAGGCGATGATAAGTTGGGAAGCAGCTTAATGGGGAATTTCCTGAGGAAGCTATGGGCAAGCAATGATAAACCTGACGTTATTGCCTTTTATAATTCGGGTGTTAAGCTGTTAGGAGAAGGGTCGCATGTTCTGGACGCACTTTCTGTTTTGCATGATCAAGGTGTGGAATTGGTTGCATGCGGTACATGTATTGATTTTTATGACCTGAACGGGAAGTTAAAAGTAGGCAGAAGAACTGATATGGTTGAGATTGTATCAATTATGATGGAAGCAGAAAAAGTTGTAACTATTTAGTTTTTAAGGGTGGGAGTTTATGGAAAATATAAAATTGACTGAATATAGCCATGGTGCCGGATGTGGCTGCAAAATTGCACCGGCAGTTTTAGAATCTATACTGAATACACAGATGGAAAAGGTCAGTTATCCGAAATTACTTGTAGGATATGGAAGCAAAGATGATGCGGCTGCCTATGATCTTGGGAACGGAACCTCGGTTTTGAGCACCACAGATTTTTTTATGCCAATTGTGGACGACCCGTTTACTTTTGGAAGGATTGCTGCCACCAATGCCATAAGTGATATATACGCAATGGGAGGCAAACCCCTAATGGCTATTTCAATATTGGGGTGGCCGGTAAATGTGATTTCGGAAGAAATAGCAAGGCAGGTTGTTGACGGAGGGCGTTCTGTATGCGATGCAGCAGGTATTCCGCTTGCAGGAGGTCACTCAATTGATTCGCCGGAACCATTTTTTGGACTTGCAGTTACAGGCCTTGTGGACAATAAACATTTAAAACAAAACAATAAAGCTGTTCCAGGTTGTGAGATATTTATAACAAAGCCCCTTGGAATAGGTATTCTGACAACGGCGCAAAAGAGGAAGAAGATAGAACATGGACATATAGATGCGGCAATTGATGCAATGTGTACCCTTAATAAAGTTGGCGTAGAGATTTCGGCTTTAGAGGGAGTAGTTGCCTTAACCGATGTAACGGGATTCGGGCTATTGGGACACTTAGGTGAGGTGTGTGAGGGGAGCGGAATTTCAGCTGAAGTTTATTTTGACAGGATACCGTTGCTTCCGAATACCAAAAAGTACCTGGAAATGGGTTGTACACCCGGAGGGACAAATAATAACTTCAGGAGCTATGGGCATACTGTCTCAGAGATGACAGAAGAGCAGAAGTATATTTTATGTGATCCTCAAACTTCAGGTGGATTGCTTGCAGTAGTAAAAAAGGAAAGTGTCCCGGAATTTTTGAATATAACAGCAGAATTTGGTTTATCGCTTGAGAGTATAGGTAAGACAACCGAGCAAACAGAAAAACTGGTCAAAGTAATATAAATGGAAGTGTGAAAAAAATGATCGATAAAACCAGCTGTGACTTTGAACGGATTGTAATTGAAGAAATACCGCTTATAGATGTGCGTGCCCCCATTGAGTATGAGAAGGGTGCCTTTAAAAATTCTGTCAATTTACCCATAATGGACAATGAAGAAAGACGTCTTGTAGGGATATGTTACAAGGAGAAAGGCAACGAAGAAGCTGTAAAACTAGGGCACAAATTAGTGTCCGGTGATCTAAGACAATCACGTATAGATTCCTGGAGTTCTTTCATTGAAAAAAACCCTGACTGTATGCTTTATTGTTTCAGGGGAGGACAGCGCTCATCCATAAGTCAGGATTGGATATATGAGGCAACGGGAAAAGTAATAACACGTCTTGAAGGTGGTTATAAAGCTTTTCGCAACTATTTGATCAATGAACTTGAGCCCTCAAGGCAAAAGGCTGTACCGGTTTTACTTGGAGGTTACACCGGATCGGGAAAGACGAAATTGCTTAAAAAGCTTGAAAATAGTATTGATCTCGAAGGACTCGCAAACCATAGAGGTTCAACTTTTGGCAGGTATATTACACCACAGCCGACGCAGATTGATTTTGAAAATAATCTGGCTTATGATATGATTCGTCACAAACATAAGGCATATAAATATGTCATACTTGAGGACGAAGGTGCTCATATAGGTAGATGCTTTATCCCAAAGCCTTTGCATGGGTTTTTTAGCAGTGGAGATTATGTACTTGTAGACCTTCCGATTGAGAAGCGTGTTCAAAACACTTTAGATGAATATGTGATTCAGGCTCAGATAAGTTATGTCAAGATGTTTGGTGAAGAACAGGGGCTTTTGGAGTGGTTTGACTACATTAGCAGCAGCATTGGAAGGGTAAGGAAAAGACTCGGAGGCGATCGCTGCAAACTGATTTTAGACTCATTTGAGACTGCGTATAAAGAGCAGGTGAATTCTGGAGATTATTATTCCCATGAGGGGTGGATAGAATTGCTCTTAAAAGAATACTACGATCCTATGTACCATCATCAGTTACAAAACAGTAGTAGTAAGATACTTTTTAGAGGTGATGATAATGAGGTATTGGAATATATGAAAACACTAAAATAAGTCATAATCTGATAAATGAAGCTTTTTTGCTGTTGATTCTTGTTTTCTACGGTGAAGATCCGGAAGTTTGATGAGATAAGCAGTGATTATACGAGATAATGACGAAATTAGTATGAATTCCAACAATAACATAGCTTAAATAGCCTTATTTACTTTTATTTAACGAATTTGTGTGAAAGTCTAAATTTATTATATTCAAAAATAGTATTATAATTATTGTGGTTGAATATTGATTAAAAGCATTATCCAGCATAAAAAAGAAAGTACTAAAAGGGTACAATGGCGTATGCCTTTAGTATATCGGTTATGCGTTTGCCGGTGATACTAACAATGGGTATAGGTCATTTGCTTTGTAAAGATGTTGCTTTCTAAATTTAACCAAGGTGTGGTTTTAGCTTATAGATTGTATACAGTATACAAATTCGAAAGAAGGGGTCAGATGGCAGAATTGATTTTTTTGGTGTTATTTCCTCTTGGTGTTGCTTTATTGGTTGGTATAGCACCAAATCATCAACTGAGGAATTGGGTTGTTAAAATATCTACGGGGGTAATTGCTGTTGCAACTGTTGTATTAACAGTATCAAATATTAACCCTGAAACGGTATATTACAAAGTTGATGCTGAGATTATTAATAAAATTATGTTGTGTTTGGAGCTTGCAATCGGAGGGTATATAGTTTACCTGGGTGTAAAGAATAAGAAATACCTTGTATCATTGCTAATGTTGATTCAGGGAATAGTGGTTGTTTGGATGGAAGTGGTTTTGCTCCATGATATTCATATAGATAATAATATGTTTATAGATAAGTTTTCGTTGATTATGGCGATTATTGTAGGCATTATCGGCAGCCTGATATGCCTTTATGCAGTAGGATATATGGAGGATTACCAACATCATCATAAAGAAATCAAGGATCAGAGAAGAAAATTCTTTGTTGTAATTTTTGTTTTCTTATCGGCAATGTTCGGGATAGTGTTTTCGAATAATCTGATGTGGTTATATTTCTTTTGGGAGATTACTACACTGTGTTCCTTCCTGTTAATTGGATATACGGGAACTGAGGAAGCTAATAACAATGCTTTCAGGGCTTTATTACTAAATCTTGTCGGAGGGCTTGCTTTTGCTTTAGCGCTTGCTTATCTGGCTCGTTATTCGGGAATCCTGGAACTAAATAAAATGCTGGTCGGAGATAAAGTACTTATGCTGATTCCAGCAGTTTTAATCTGTTTTTCAGGACTTACAAAGTCGGCACAAATGCCATTTTCTTCATGGTTGTTAGGTGCCATGGTAGCACCGACACCGACGTCTGCATTGTTGCATTCGAGTACAATGGTTAAGGCAGGGGTATATGTTATTGTAAGATTTGCACCTGTATTGAATGATACGGCAGCAGGCTTTATGGTAGCTCTTGTGGGAGGATTTACATTTTTAGTGGCGTCTTTGATAGCAATAGCACAAAGTGATGCTAAAAAGGTACTTGCCTATTCGACTATTGCAAATCTAGGGCTTATAGTAGTCTGTGGTGGCATAGGAACCTATGAATCGGTCTGGGCAGCAGTTTTGCTTATCATATTTCATGCTGTTGCCAAGTCTCTATTGTTCCTTTGCGTTGGAACAGTGGAACACTGCATTGGCAGTAGGAACGTTGAGGCGATGCATGGCTTGATTAAAAAGATGCCGAAGCTTGCGACAATGATGATTGTGGGTATTGCAGGAATGTTTCTTGCACCGTTTGGAATGCTCATCAGTAAGTGGGCTGCACTTAAGGCTATAGTGGATACAAACCCTGTTCTTACGATATTTATTGCCTTTGGAAGTGCTGCAACATTGTTCTTCTGGACTAAGTGGATGGGGAAAATTATTGCAATTCCTCAAAACGAAGAGCACATGGAGAGTAGTGTTAAGAAGAGTGAGGTATTACCGCTGGCAGTGTTATCCAGTGCCACAATTTTAGTGTGTCTGTTGTTTCCGGTAATCTCTGCAGTGCTTGTAAACCCATATGTAATAGAAATTTTTGGGCACGGAGCTTCTATGGATCAAGGAAATGTAATTATTATGCTGATTATGATGGGGTTGGTTTTACTTCTTCCCATAAGGCTCTTAGCATATGGAAAGAATATGAAAGAGGTTTCCATATATCTTGGGGGAGCAAATGCTGACGAACCTAAAAGATTTCATGGTTCAATGGGGGAAGTTCAGAAACTCTATATTGAGAATTATTATATGGACAGGTACTTTGGGGAAAGTCACCTATTTAATTGGGGCTCTGGAATCTGTTCAGCTGTTATTTTGTTGATGTTGATTTTTGCATTTATTTACTGAGGAATATAGGATAGGGGGAGCATGTTTGAGAATTGCGTCAGCTATTATACTGTTTATAGTATTTGGACCACTGGTGGGAGGATTATTGTCCGGTCTGGATAGAATTATTACTGCAAGGATGCAAGGAAGGGTTGGACCGCCATTACTACAGCCTTTTTATGATGTTTTTAAACTAATGAAAAAGGAAACTCTTATAGTTAACAAATCACAGAATTTTTATGTGTTTGCATTTTTAGTTGTAATAATTTTTACGGGAAGTTTGTTTTTTGCAGGGGAAGATTTGCTACTGGTAGTTTTTGCACTGACACTTGCAAGTATAATGCTTGTTTTGGCGGGTTTTTCCACTTCTTCTCCATATAGTCATATTGGAGCTGAAAGGGAATTGATCCAGATGATGTCTTATGAGCCTATGGTTATTATTATGACGGTAGGAATGTATATGGTTACAAAGAGCTTTTACGTTTCGAGTATTGTATCCTTTGATAAGCCGTTAATAATATATCTGCCGGGGGTTTTCTTAGGATTTCTTTATATATTGACTATTAAGTTCAGAAAGTCACCTTTTGATTTGTCTATGTCGCACCATGCGCATCAGGAAATTGTAAGAGGGATTACTACAGAATTTTCGGGCAAGAAATTAGCCATGATAGAAATTGCTCACTGGTATGAGAATGTATTTTTACTGGGATTTGTTTATCTGTTTTTTGGAAGCAATCCGATTTTGGGAATTGTAGTTACTATATTGGCATTCTTTATGGAAATATTTATTGACAACAGTAATGCCAGAGCAAAATGGCAGTTTACAATGGCTTCATCGTGGGTAGTTGCTATTGTGCTTGGAATGCTTAATATAGTTGTGTTGAATTTTATAATGTAGGAGGATAAAATATGTCTTCTTTGGCGAAATCACCATGGGTTCTTCATTATGATGCTTCCAGTTGTAATGGCTGTGATATTGAGGTGTTGGCATGTCTTACACCTATGTATGATGCAGAACGTTTCGGGATTATTAACACAGGTAATCCTAAGCATGCAGATATTTTTGTAGTAACAGGCTCTGTAAATGAGCAGAATATAGATGTTATAAAAAATCTTTATAACCAGATGCCGGATCCTAAGGTTGTCGTTGCGGTTGGAATTTGCGCTGCTACCGGAGGAATTTTCAGCGAATGTTATAATGTTATGGGCGGTATTGACAAGGTTTTACCTGTTGATGTTTATGTGGCTGGATGTGCAGCCAGGCCTGAAGCAATCATTGATGGAATTGTAAAGGCGACTGCAATACTTGAGGAAAAGTATAAAAAGATGAAGGATGGTAAACCTTTAAAAGAAAAGGCAGGGGAGAATCATGAGTGAAAAACAGGAGTTAAGAAATATAGATGTTGATAAACTGAACACTACAGTAAAGGAGTTCAAAGATCAGGGGTATAGGTTGGTGCAGATAAGTTGTACAAAGATTGACGAAGATCTGGAGCTTAACTACTCTTTTGATAAGAACTATGAGTTTGTATACTTGAAGTTGAGGGTATCAATAAATGGAGAATTACCAAGTATCAGCGATGTATACTGGAGTGCCTTGTTATATGAGAATGAAATACATGACCTTTTTGGACTGAAAATTAACGGTATGGCCATTGATTTTAAAGGGAATTTATACAAAACGACTGTAAAAGCGCCTTTCAGCTGCTAGTGTCGGCGGGAAGAAAGCAGGAGGAATTATATATGTCAAAAAGAACTATTATTCCATTTGGTCCACAGCACCCTGTTTTACCGGAACCTATTCATCTTGATCTGGTGCTTGAAGACGAAAAAGTGGTTGAAGCAATTCCATCTATTGGATTTGTTCACCGGGGACTTGAAAAGCTTGTTGAGAAAAAAGATTTTATTGAGTATATTTATGTGGCTGAAAGAATATGCGGAATCTGCAGCTTTATGCACGGTATGGGATATTCTCAGGCAATAGAGCGAATTATGGGAATAGAAGTTCCTGAGCGTGCAGTATTCTTACGTACTATCTGGGCTGAGTTTTCAAGACTTCACAGTCATATGCTCTGGTTGGGGCTTCTGGCAGATGCTTTCGGGTTTGAGAATCTGTTTATGCATTGCTGGAGAGTAAGAGAAAAGATTCTCGATATAATTGAAGAAACAACAGGTGGGAGAGTAATTTTTGGCTCCTGCAAGGTTGGTGGTGTTCGCAAGGATATAGATCCTGTTACACTGAAAAGAATCGGCAAGTTTATTGTTGAACTTGAAAAGGAAATAAAAGAAATAAGCGGTATGTTTATGAACGAATACTCTGTAAAGCAAAGATTGGTTGGTGTGGGCGTACTTTCGAAAGAAGATGCACAGAGTTTAGGTGCTGTTGGGCCTATGATGCGTGCCAGCGGTATTGCTCAGGATATGAGAAAATTAGGATATGGAGCATACTCACATCTGGAGTTTGAACCAATCACACGCACAAGCGGAGACAGTTATGATAGATGCGCAGTCAGAATTGACGAACTATTCCAGTCGATAAGCCTGATAAGACAGGCAATTGATAAAATTCCGGAAGGCCCTGTTGATGTAAAAGTGTCGGGAAATCCTGATGGTGAATTTTTTGCAAGATTAGAGCAGCCAAGAGGAGAGGTCATTTACTATGTTAAAGGTAACGGAACCAAGTTCCTTGACAGGGTAAGGGTTCGCACACCTACTTTTGCCAACATTCCTTCACTGCTTAAGATGCTTCAGGGATGCGATTATGCCGATGTACCTATTTTAATTCTAACTATAGATCCATGTATTAGTTGTACGGAGAGGTGATAAAAATGTTTGCATTTAATATGGCAAAAACGATTTTTACTAACTTATTTACAAAACCGGCCACATTGATGTATCCTGTTGTAAAGCGTGAGTTTACACGTAATACCAGAGGTAAAGTAGAATTGAATATTGAAAGTTGTGTATTTTGCGGTATTTGTCAGAAAAAATGTCCCACAGGTGCCATTACAGTGGACAGGACGAATAAGAAATGGGAAATAGAACGGTTGAAATGCATAACCTGTGGTTATTGTGTGGAAGCATGTCCTAAAAAGTGTATTGCAATGGGAAATGAATACTCTGCGCCATGTGTAGAAAAAAACAAGGAAGTATTTGAAAATGCACGAGTACTCGATAACGCAACAAATAGTTAAGATAGCTGAAGAAAATGCTAAAAAACACGGTGCTACCAGAATCGAACGGATTTCTCTGGTAGTTGGCGAATTGTCAGGATTTATTGGAGATTCAATCCAGATGTATTTTGACATCCTTGCAAAGGACACATTGGCTGAGGGGGCTCAGTTGGATATTACCTATGTAAAGCCGCAGCTAAAGTGTACGAAATGTAAGTCCCTTTTTTACCGCAGCAGATTCAGTTTTGAATGTCCTGAATGCGGTGGCATGGGTGCGCCCACAGAGATTGGAAAAGAGTTTTACGTGAAAGATATAGACATATCTTAGGGAATATATAAAAGTAACCGAAGTGTTAAGGAGGATGATGAATCCGATGGAACTTCAAAAGGTTGAAGTGGTGCAGAATATTTACAGTGAAAATGAGAAAATTGCTTGTTCCACAAAAGATAAACTTTCCGAAATGGGTATTTTCGCAGTTAATGTTCTGGGTTCGCCTGGATCGGGTAAGACATCTGTATTAAAACAAATTATAACAAGATTGCCGGATGTTAAATCCTATGTTATAGAAGGTGATCTGGAATCGGATATTGATACACAAGCAATGAGAACAATAGGAATTGACACCTATCAGATAAATACTAAAGGAGCGTGCCATTTGGATGCTCCTACTCTTAAAGCTGCTTTAGAAAAGCTTGACCCTAAGGAGAAGGGACTGCTTTTTGTTGAAAATATCGGGAATCTGGTGTGTACTGCCGAGTTTGTTATTGGAGAACATGTCAAAATGCTGGTATGTTCTGTTGCCGAGGGCAGTGACAAGCCATACAAGTACCCTGTGATTTTTGAAAATGCCGACGTGATTATATTGAACAAGAGTGATTTAAAACCATACGTGGATTTTGATGATAAATTCTTCTATGATGGTGTTGCAGCCATGAACAAAAATGCTCCGGTTTTTGAAGTGTGTGCAAAGACAGGCGAAGGTTTTAATAAGGTTATACAATGGTTAAAAGATGTAAAGATTTGATGAAAATTTTCGAGATAAGGATTTGGGGTGTTGTCCAAGGTGTTGGGTTCAGACCATTCATTCACCGTATAGCTGAAGCACATAATCTGGGAGGGTTTGTCTCAAATAATGGAGCTTGTGTTCTTATTGTTATACAAGCAGAAGACACACAGTTGGAAAATTTCCTTCATGATATAAAAATAAAAAAGCCGCAGTCTTCAGAAATTGTACGTATAGACGTGACTGAGATGGACTGCGGCAATTTTGATTCGAGAAGTCCTTGGAGTAAATGCTTTGCAAGCATTGGAGGATTTATATATGACCATGATTTTTGCTTTGACAAATTCAAGATACTACCCAGTACAGATGCCTATGATAATCAGGTTTTTATCTCGCCGGATCTGGCGGTATGTGATAACTGTTTAAAAGATTTATACAATTCCGATAACCGGAGGTATTTGCATCCCTTTGTCAGTTGCATGGAGTGTGGCCCTAGGTACAGCATAATGGATTGTGTGCCTTATGACAGGGAAAATACTACTATGTCAGACTTTTCTATGTGTGATTCATGTTCAGAGGAATATAAAAGTATTAGGGACAGGCGTTATCATGCTCAGACCATTTCCTGCCATCAATGCGGTCCACAGCTCAAATTCAGACAGTCAGCAAGCGATAAGGAAATAACAGGAACTGATGCTTTTGCAGCTTTCGTTGAAATGCTTAAGAAGGGGAAAGTTCTTGCTGTGAAGGGTATTGGAGGATTCCATCTTTGTTGCAGTTCGTTTGATACAATTGCAGTTGAAGCGCTTAGGGAACTTAAAGGGCGTGAAGAGAAGCCTTTTGCAGTTATGTTTGATGACCTTGCACAGATTGAAAGGTACTGCTTTTTTTCTGAAGAAGAGAGAAAATGGTTACTATCGAGGGAAAAACCTATAGTATTACTTAGGAGAAAAGAATCGGAGATTTCAGCTTCTGTTTTTAAATCCAGCAGGTATCTTGGCTGCTTTTTAGCATATACACCATTGCACAAAATGATAATAAGCTCCTGTGGACCACTTGTTATGACAAGTGCAAATGTTTCGGGAGAACCTATTATTGTTGATAACGAAAGAGTGATGGCATTGGATGGTGAAATACTATCCGGTGCTTTATATAATGAGAGAAGAATATTGACGGGAATTGACGATTCTGTGATTAAAGTGAGCAAAGGAAACGGTATTCAGTTTATCAGGAGAGCAAGGGGGTTTGTTCCCTTACCTCTATATTTGGGTGATGATGTAAAAAATACCGGATCTGTACTTGCTTGTGGCAGTGATTTGAAAAATACCTTCTGTCTTACACAAAATGGCTATGCATACTTAAGTCAATATGGCGGAGACCTTGAAGAAGTTGGAAATTACGTTGCATATAAGCAAAATATAGAGAGACTTAAAGAGCTTTTGCGTATTAACCCTTGGATAGTATGCTGTGATCTTCATCCTGAATACCAATCTTCCAGGTATGCAAGGGAATGCGGTATTAGAGTTTTTGAGGTTCAACACCATTATGCGCACGTTTTATCTGTTATGGCCGAAAACAACTTGCAGAAGCAGATTATAGGAGTAGCATTTGACGGAACGGGATATGGAACTGATGGGAATATGTGGGGCGGAGAATTCCTTGTGGCGTCACCTGATGGGTTTATACGTGCAGGGCATTTAATGTATGTTCCAATGCTGGGAGGAGATTTGAGCGTAAAAGAGGCCTGGAAGACAGGCTGTTCATACTTGTACAGTTCAGGTCTGGAAGCACATATAAAAGATGAAAGATGGCCTGTTATCAAAGCAGCATTTGAATATAATGTCAATAAGGTGCTGTCATCAAGCATGGGAAGGCTTTTTGACGCAGTAAGCTATCTGGCAGGTATTAAAGATTACTCGGATTTTGAGGGAGAATGTGCCGTTTTACTAGAAAACTATGCAGCGAATTATTTGTCATTAAACAAATTACAGGATATATTTGTAAATATTGAAACTGATAGTGCTTATAGCTGGTATAAGCCATACCAGTATGATATCATCGATATGGATGGAGTGCTTGTTGGTGATATGAAAAGATGCATAGGGGAAATAGTTTCAGACAGCATAAACGGAATTGATAAGGCTGATATTGCCTGGCGGTTTCATATGACTGTGATTGATTATGTTGTGAAGATGTGTACAAAAATCAGGAAATTATATAAAATTAATGAAGTAGCACTGGGCGGAGGAGTTTTTCAGAATTCCATTATTTTTGAAGGTGCTGTGAGTATGTTGAAGAGTAACGGTTTTAAAGTGTACTTTAATACCAAAGTACCTGTTAATGATGGCGGTATTTCATTGGGGCAGGCATATGCTGCAATGTTTTCAGGAAGTTGATTACAATGAATGAAATTTGTTATAGAGGTTACGATGTTGGAATAATATGGTGGACTGTTGGCTTATGTAACTACTTTGGTAAATTAAATTGATTTGAGTTTATAATAAAATTAATTCAGGAAGTGAAAATTATGTGTGTTGCGATACCTGGGAAAATAATTGAACTAAACGGCAAAATGGGTAAAGTGGATTTTAACGGTAACATTATAGAAGTTAATGTAAGTCTTGTTGACGTAGAAGTTGGCAGTTACGTTCTGGTACATGCGGGTTATGCTGTTGAAACGGTTAAAAGAGAACAGGCAGAGGAACTGTCAAATCTATTTGCTGATCTGGAGGATGTTCTTAAGTGATGAATCTTGAAGAAATAAAACGATTTCTGATTGAGTATTCAGGTCCTGAAATAAAGCTTATGGAAGTGTGTGGTACTCACACCGGCAGTATAGTAAAAAATGGTATACGATCTTTGCTGTCAGCAAAAATCAGACTTGTATCGGGACCGGGTTGTCCCGTGTGCGTAACCCCGGCAAAATACATTGATACAGCAGTGGAATTTGGTGTTAGGAAAAATTACTCAGTGTTATCTTTCGGAGATTTGATCAGAGTACCCGGTACCCAATTATCCCTGTCTGAAGCGAAGGCATTAGGCGGAAACGTAGATGTTATCTACTCTCCAGAAGAGGCGATAGGAAAAGCGTTGGATAATCTTAAGAAAAATTATATTCTGGCAGCAGTAGGATTTGAAACAACTATTCCTGCTTATGCTCTTTTAATGGAAAACTTAATTAAGCATTCAATAACAAATGTCAAGCTGCTGACCAGCTTAAAGACAATTGTGCCTGCACTTGATTGGTTGTGTACCAATGAACCTGACATTGACGGATTTATTGCTCCCGGTCATGTAGCTGCAATTACCGGAACCAAAGAATATTCCTATCTGGCGGATAAATATAATAAGCCTTTTGCTGTTGCGGGTTTTGAAGCTGAACATGTTTTAGTTGCCATATATGATCTTGTAATTCAGATCAGTAAAGGCAAATCAGAAGTGCATAACCTATATAAAAGTGTAGTGTCGGATAATGGAAATGTTCAAGCAAGAAAAATGATTGAGAGATACTTTGAACCTGTTCCTGCTTTCTGGAGAGGAATAGGAAAAATAAGCGGTTCCGGTTTGGTCATACGAAGGGAATATGTGGATTACAGCGTGGAAATGCCTTCGGAGGACGAAGTGATTTCTGATAAGTCTTCAGGATGTAGATGTGGAGAGGTTATTACAGGAAGAATTGAACCTCATGAGTGTCCTCTGTTCGGTAAGATGTGTACTCCGTCAAAACCTGTAGGACCATGTATGGTTTCGCAGGAAGGTACCTGTGGAATACATTATTCCGAACATTAGTGTGATTATAGGAAAATAGAAGGAGAGACGGGTAGAGGTTATGGATTCAAATGAAAAAATCACAATGGCACATGGAAGCGGTGGAAGTGCAACCAGGAAGCTTGTACAGGATTTGTTCTACACTTATTTTAAAAATGATGCTCTCGATAAAATGGAAGATGCGGCTGTACTGGATGTTCCGGCAGGAAAAATTGCATATACTACAGACTCTTTTGTAGTTACACCTATTTTTTTCCCCGGTGGGGATATAGGCAAGCTTGCAGTTTGTGGTACACTGAATGACCTTCTGGTTATGGGTGCGGAGCCTAAATACCTGACAGCCGGCTTTATCATTGAAGAAGGTATGGATATGATGGAACTTGAGGCAATTGTAAAGTCAATGGCAGCGACAGCCAAGGACGCAGGTGTAGGGATTGTAGCCGGAGATACAAAAGTAATTGAAGGACATGGCGGAGTTTATATCAATACATCTGGTATAGGTTTTATAAACCAAAAGCCTCTGCACACCTCAAATGTTAAACCCGGAGATAAAGTAATAATAAGTGGAGCACTAGGAAACCATCATGCCTGTATTCTATCGCAAAGAATGAATATTAAAAATACGATTAACAGTGATTGTGCTTATCTCGGTGACATGGTTAAAAACCTCGTAAAAGAGGGGATAGACATTAAGACCATGAGGGATGTTACAAGAGGTGGGCTTGCCACTGTTTTGAATGAAATTGCTGACAGCTCCGGTACTACAATTAATTTGCTGGAAGAAAATATTCCTGTGGATGTCGAAGTAAAGAGCTTTTGCGGGATACTTGGACTTGATCCTCTTTACATGGCCAATGAGGGAAAACTTGTTTGCTTTGTTGGAGAAAAAGACGCAGAAAAAGCCCTTGAAGTAATTCGTAGCAGCAAATATGGAGATAAGGCATCAATAATTGCTGCTGTGACTATAAGAGAAAATGCTCCTGTGACGGTTAAAACCAGAATTGGAGGTACGAGAATATTGAAAGTTCTTCAGGGAGAAGGTCTTCCGAGGATATGCTAGGGAGTGGTATAAATATTCGAAAGTATTTTCAAAATAATATAGGATGTGAATTAACTCTATTTTTGTGATTTATAGTTATTACCATAATAAATGAAGGTTGCAATATTAAGCAATGGGTAGGTGGGCATAGCAAACCGACCTTCTGCACATTCTATTATTGATATAAAGACTGATAACCCTACAATTAGTAAATATACATAAGAAAATATAAGTAAAATAGTATTATTCCGTATTTCTCTTGCTTTTTTCTTTCTCACAAGAAAAACTACAGGTGCGAATAAAAATGGTATTTGTAGCATAAATAATACGCATCTTTGTGCGATGTTAATATTCTTAATGATATGTGGCACATTTGATTCTGTAAAAATAAGAAGCCCAAATGTTTTCCAAAAGTTAATTTGCGATCGCATAAACGATTTAATATATATTTCAGGCTTTTGTAATATTACCTTTAAACACATTTTCTTAACTTCCTCAGAAAGTTTATCATAACTTAGTCCTGTTTTTGTTTGGAGCTCATCTGTAATACCCCATATTACATCAATATGTGGATTACCGTATCCAATGCTACTATCTCTTTCTCGTATATAAACTTCTTTTATAATATTATAAGGGTAAGTGTCAGGAGAAAGCTCAATATAGTCTCCAGCCATTTCCATAGCTGCAAAGCCCCTGCCTGTTGCAAATGAAAATGTTCCGTTATATATAAGATTAATGTATGACCATCCGAAAAACGTAATCAAGATTGGAATAATATAGATAAGAACACCTTTTAGGATATTACCAATTTTCAAATCAATAGATTTAAATATTAAAATAAAGTAAACAACGTATAGTGGAACCATTAAAACATATACAGGTCTTGTCAAAATAGCAAGCAGTGTATAAATACTAACCATGAGCACAGACAAATAGTCTTTCCTTTTGCTCTTTATTAACTTAATAAACATTGAAAATGATAATAATATAAAAAAAGCAGCAGTGGTTTCGCTTAAAATAGCAGTTTCGAAAAATAGGAATGGTATAAAAATTGAATAAATTGCTGAAGCAAGTAGTGAGAAGATCTCTCTACTTGTGAATTCGCAAACAATAGATGCTATTAAGTAAGAAATGATAGTTTCCATTATCATTTGTAAAACAACAACAATTTTTAGGTTAAATCCTGAAAGTAATATTATTAAAGAATAGGCAGGTGTTCTTAGTCCGTTAAAACCCAAAAAGTTAAAAATAGCAATATTTATTGCAAGATTAATATATGATTCGGTGTCAGGACAAATTACTGGGTTTGTTAAAAACAAAACTAAAAGTCTAAAAATAGATATTAAAACCATGTATAATATTAACTTGGTTTTGAACCTCATAACTTATATCCCCTATCACTTAGAAGTTGCAAATCTGTTCTAATGATAGCTTTTCTCTTTTTTAAATTGTTGTTTTGCTAAACTATATTTTAACAAAATCAGGTCATTATTTCAATTTGTGACTTCAAATTACAGGCTCACTTTTTTATCAAAAACTCTTGACAACAACAAAACATAGTAATACAATGATAATATCAAAAAGATAATAACGTAGAAGGTGATAAACATGAGTGATAATAAACTTAGAAACAGACAAGGACTTACAGAAACTGAATTTCTTAAAACATACGATGCAAGTAAGTACGAGAGACCATCGGTTACAGTAGATATGTTGATCTTTACTGTAACCGATGAGGAGAAGAAAAATTACAGGAAACTTCCTGAAAAAGTGTTGCAGTTGCTGATGGTAAAAAGAGGCGATCATCCGTACATAGGACAATGGGCTCTTCCCGGAGGCTTTGTAAATATGGACGAAAGCATGGATGAGGCGGCACGGAGGGAACTTATGGAGGAGACCAACATTGACAACATTTATATGGAACAGCTTTATACATGGGGAGATGTTGGCAGAGATCCACGTACGAGGATTATAAGCACATCCTATATGTCTTTGGTTGACAGCGGAGTCCTTGATGTGAAAGCCAATGATGATGCTGACGATGCAAAATGGTTCACAGTCTCGTGCAAGCTGTATCAGGAGCAAAAGACAGTGACTCAGGGAGGATATATTCTTCAAAGACTTTTCAAATTAAATCTTTCAAATGACGAGGATAACCTGTCTGCAACTATAAAAATAGAAAGGACTGTTGAAAATAGAGTAACTAAAGTACATAGAGAGATTGTTGAAGCAAATGGAATTGCATTCGATCATGCAAAAATTATTGAGTATGGAATTGAACGGCTAAGAAATAAGATAGAATACACAGACATTGCCTTCAACCTGATGCCTGAACTATTTACACTGACCGAACTTCAGAAGGTTTATGAGATTATTCTCGATACTGAATTGCTTAAGGCAAACTTCAGAAGGAAAATCAGCGATATGGTGGTTGAAACAAACGAATATACAAAGGACGCAGGCCACAGACCATCCAAATTGTTTAAATTCAATCCGGATTGGCAGAACATTTTAGGGATAACGAAAAAATAACATCCTATTCTCATATTTTGAAAACATTATCAAATCAAGTTTTTTCGTTATCCGGAGTATGAATTTATATTTTAGCCATACCTTAGTTATTATATACTGAAACCATTGTTATGAAAGGGGAAGATCGGAATGAAAAATTTGAATAGAAATGAATTTATGAAAAGAAGCGAGCAAACTCTTGGGGAAATACTTGACATAATCGATGGACTTAATGGAATAAGCTTAAGTGAATTGACTGGCAATCAAACAGCATTGATTATAGTTGATATGATAAATGGGTTTGCAAGAGAGGGAGCACTTAAAAGTCCAAGGGTTGAAGAATTAATCCCTGAAATAGTCAAATTGTCTGAAAATTGTGACAAGATGGGGATCAAGAAGCTGGTTTTCGCAGATTGTCACACTGAAGCCTCGCCTGAATTCGGGGCATATCCCGCACACTGTATGACAGGAACTTACGAAGCTGAGGTTGTAGATGAAATTAAAGAGGTTGGCGGATATAAGCTTATACCTAAGAACTCAACAAACGGCTTCCATGAAGAAGAGTTCAGAAAATGGCTCAATGAAAATCCGCAGCTTAATACCTTTATTGTTGTCGGCGATTGTACCGATATTTGCGTTCAACAATTTGCAATTACTCTAAAGACCTGGTTCAATAAGAAGAACCAAAAGTACAGAGTAATTGTACCTGTAAATGCTGTTGACACCTATGACTTAGGGGCTCATAACGGCGATCTGGTAAATGTGATGGCGCTTTATAATATGATTATTAATGGGATAGAAGTAGTTAAGGACATAAGGGGGTAACTAAAAATGGATAAAATAAATTTAACAATGTTAACCGATTTTTATGAATTAACCATGGCTAATGGATATTTTCAGAACGGATTTAAAGATAAAACCGCATACTTTGATATGTTTTTCAGAAAAGTGCCCGATGGCGGCGGATTTGCAATAATGGCTGGAGTTGAACAGCTTATTGAATACCTGAAGGATCTTAAATTTGAGGACAGCGACATAGAGTACTTAAGAAGCAGAAAGTTATTTAGTGAAGAATTTTTGGAATATCTGAGAGACTTTAAACTAAGTTGTGATGTCTGGGCTATACCGGAAGGAACTCCGATATTTCCAAATGAGCCTGTGATAACTGTGAGAGGCCCTGTTATAGAAGCTCAGTTTATTGAAACCATGATACTTTTGACAATCAATCACCAGAGCCTTATAGCAACTAAAGCCAATAGGATTGTGAGAGCCTCGCAGGGACGTGATGTTATGGAGTTCGGTTCGAGAAGGGCCCAGGGTTATGATGGTGCTATTTACGGGGCCAGGGCTGCATATATAGGTGGATGCGTAGGGACAGCCTGCACAATTGCTGAGAGGGATTTTGGAATTCCGGCTTTAGGCACAATGGCACACAGCTGGATTCAGATGTTCCCAACAGAGCTTGAAGCATTTAAGGCTTATGCTGAGGCCTATCCGGACAATTGCACACTTCTCGTGGATACATACAATGTACTTAAGTCAGGTGTCCCGAATGCTATAAAGGTATTTAATGAAGTATTGGTTCCGAAGGGTTTCAGACCGAGTGGAATAAGAATTGACAGCGGAGATATCACGTATCTCTCAAAGGAAGCCAGGAAAATGCTCGATGAAGCAGGGTTTAAGGATTGCAGGATTGTAGCCTCCAACTCACTTGATGAATACATTATCCGCGACATTCTTATTCAGGGGGCACAGGTTGATTTATTTGGTGTTGGAGAGAGATTAATAACTTCAAAATCAGAACCTGTATTTGGGGGAGTTTACAAGCTGGTAGCCATTGAAGAAAATGGAGAGCTTATTCCTAAAATAAAGCTCAGCGAAAATGTAGGAAAAATAACCAATCCTGGATTTAAACAACTCTGGAGACTTTTTGACAGGGATAGCGGAAAAGCAATTGCCGATGTCCTGACTACAGCTGAGGAGATTATAGATGATAGCAAGCCCTATGAGATATTTGATCCTGAACATACATGGAAGAGGAAGACAATAACCAACTTCTATGCCAAAAGGCTGTTAGAGAAGATTTTTGATAAAGGAACCTGTGTATATGAAAGCCCCAAACTAAAAGACATTAAAGTGTATTGTAAGGAACAGGTAGATAATTTGTGGGACGAAGTAAAAAGGTTTGAAAATCCTCATATTTATTATGTTGATCTATCAACACCTTTATGGGAAATGAAGCAAAGGTTGCTAAGGGAGTATTCTGTAAAATAATAGCTATAAAGTTTGGTCAAGGAACAAAATGTGTTAAAAATTTTTACAGAATAATACAAAAAACTATTGAAAAGCTGAATAAATATGGTATAATTATGTAAATATAATAGTTAATAGAATAAAGTGTTAAATTTTACTTGTTTTCAAGAAAGGCGCCATCTTGAAGATGTAAAGATATTGTATACTATTTTCTAAACTATTATATTAAAAAATTATTTGGTGAGAGGGGAATATATTATGTTAAAAAATATTTCTAAAACATTGGCAATATTTGTAGTTGCAATAGTGACTTTGATAGCTTCAAATGTTTGTGTTTTTGCGGCAGATACTATAGCTCCAACAACTCCACCTAATCTTAGGATTACCAATAGGTCAGGTTTACTGATTCAGCTTTCATGGGGGGCTTCAACAGATAATGTTGCTGTGGATCATTATGTATTGTATGCTGAAGTATATAATGGTTATGCAACCTGGACTGAACAAATGGCTTATATACCTGCAAATGATACAAGATCGAGAACCGTTGGAATGGTAACCGAACGTTTATATACTTTCTATGTAAAAGCATACGATGCAGCTGGGAATGAATCAAATGCGAGCAATACATTTATATTTAATTCAGATGCAACTGCACCATCTGCACCGGCTAACCTTGTGTGTTCAAACAAAACAAGCACTTCAGTAACTCTCACATGGAACCCTTCGTTTGATAACTTCTCTGGTATTAAGAAGTATTGGATATTCGAAGTAACTCCTGAGTACGACAACTGGCTTGGAGATACAACAACTACATCACAGGTTATTAGCGGGCTTTCACCAAACACTACATATACATTCAAAGTAGGTGCGATTGATTATGGATATGACGGAAATCAATCAGAATTTACCTACATTACTGTAACTACTAATCCTTAAAATACAATAAAAAACTTATACAGCTTGTTAATAATCCCTGCTCATAATAAAGCGGGGATTATTTTTTGCAGTGAAGATATCACTGCAAAAAACAAACCAAATTACGCATAGAACAACAGGCACTATCTTTGAGTCATCTCTCCCAAAATATTCTTTTCAAACTGCACTTTTATGAATATAATAGTTGTTAATCAAAATGATAGAGGAAGTGAGCAATATTTTCAAAACCAGGAGAGAGGTAGAAAGCTTTATATATAGATCGTACTTAAGGGCAATCGTCAATATAGACACAAGGCTGCCAGACAGTCAAACCCGAAGCCCTGAACTCACAAAACAACTGCTTGGTATGGTTGGAAATCCCGATTTAAAACAGAGAAATATATTGGTTACCGGTAGCAAAGGCAAGGGGTCTGTAAGCAGAATGATATCAAAACTCCTTGAGGTGCATGGTTATCGCATCGGACTCTTTACAAGCCCGCATCTTGTCAATTTTAACGAAAGGATCAGAATTAACGGAATTGCCATATCTGATGAAAGTCTTATAAGGTATGCCGAGCTTATAAAGCCCTTTGTCGATGAAATTGAAAAAAGACTGCCGGATAATAAGTACATTGGACCTGTAGGTATTACTTCCGTATTGGCAATGCTATATTTTTATGACAATAAGACGGATTTCAACGTTTTGGAATGCGGAAAAGGTGCAAAATACGATGATGTATGTATGAATGATAGTGAGCTTTCTGTGATAAACAGTATATTCTTAGAACATATTCCGCAGTTGGGGAATAATCTTAAGGAAATAGCCATTAATAAAGCTGGAGTAGTAAAGAGCTCACAAAAAGCAGTTTTTTCTGCAGAACAACCGGAAGAGGTCACAGAAATAATTGAGGAGACAACAAAAAAATTTACGATTGAACTTAAAAAATATGGGTATAATTATAAAAGCCAAAATATAAAGATTTGTAGCAAAGGTACTTGTTTTGATGTTATTACAGATAATAACAATTATACCGATCTGCAATTATCCCTTTTAGGGAGAAATCAGGCAAAAAACGCAGCTATATCTATTGGTGTGGCAGAAAGTCTGGTAGGCAACCTAGATCAGGCCAGGGTAAGGGAGAGTTTTAGAAACCTGAAATGGCCAGGAAGACTGGAAATAGTAAATCATAAACCTTTAACTATTCTAGATGGGTGTATAAACAGAGAGTGTGCAGGCTATGTAGAAGAGGTAATAAGGGAAATCGGAAAGGAAAAGGTAGTGTTTATTATCGGGATTCCTGATGACAAGGATTATGAGGGCGTATTATATAAATTCAGAGAAAGTGCTTATAAGATTATAATGACAACTACAAAACACCAGCATCACAAGTTTTCAGATGTACAAAAGGTTAAAGCTATGCAAATATTAGGAAATAAATATCTTTATGAAGACACAGCAGATGATGCAATAAGAAAAGCCTGTGAGATTCTGGGAAGTAACGATTTATTGGTTATATCAGGCACTCAGTCTTTGATAAGGGAGACGAAAGAATTCTTTTGTCAGGATACAACCAATCTGGAATGAGTATAGAAAAATCATTGAATAAAAACCTAAAACACGTGTTGAAATTTGAATTTATTTGTGGTAGGATGTTACTTAGTGAAAAAATTAACTAAGTGAAGGTTTATTTTCCAGCACATTACCGAATATTTACTAAATTCGGTTTACACACCTGATATTGCAATGTAGCAATAGCATATAACACTTATTTGGAGGGAGAATTTTAATGAGCACAAACAATCAAAAATTATTGGCTTGGGTAAAAGAAATGGCTGATATGTGTCAGCCAGACCAGATTTACTGGTGTGATGGTTCAGAAGCAGAAAATTCACGTCTGCTTAAGGAAATGGTAGATGCAGGAATGGCTACACCTCTTAATCCTGAAAAACGTCCCGGATGTTATCTCTTCCGTAGTGATGCATCTGACGTAGCACGTGTAGAGGACAGGACTTACATTTCTTCTAAGAAGCAAGAAGATGCCGGTCCTACAAATAACTGGGTTGATCCTAATGAACTAAAAGCAACAATGAAGGAATTGTACAAAGGATGTATGAAGGGAAGAACAATGTATGTTATTCCTTTCTCAATGGGACCTATTGGTTCACCTATCTCAAAGATTGGTGTAGAGGTAACAGACAGTGCGTATGTTGTTGTTAACATGCGTATTATGACACGTATCGGAAGCAAAGTTTTAGAAACTCTCGGTGATAATGGAGAATTCGTTCCTTGCTTACATTCTGTAGGTGCTCCATTAGCTGAAGGTCAAAAAGATTCATCATGGCCATGTGCCCCAATCGAAAAGAAATATATCAGCCATTTCCCAGAAGAAAAGACTATATGGTCTTTCGGTTCAGGATACGGTGGAAATGCTCTTTTGGGTAAGAAATGCTTTGCACTTCGTATTGCATCTGCAATAGCTCGTGAAGAAGGCTGGTTGGCTGAGCATATGCTTATCCTCCGTCTTACAGATCCAAAGGGTAATGTAAAATATGTAACAGGTGCTTTCCCAAGTGCTTGTGGTAAGACAAACCTTGCAATGCTTGTTCCTACTATCCCAGGATGGAAAGTTGAAACTATCGGTGATGATATAGCTTGGATGAAATTCGGCAAAGATGGTCGTCTATATGCGATAAATCCTGAAGCAGGATTCTTTGGAGTTGCTCCAGGTACATCAATGGATTCAAATCCAAATGCAATGCACAGTATAGAAAAGAACACTATATTTACAAACGTTGGCTTAACTGATGATGGTGATGTATGGTGGGAAGGTATCGGTCATGATGCTCCATCACATCTTGTTGACTGGAAGGGTAAAGATTGGGCACCAGGCAGCGAAACTCCGGCAGCTCATCCAAATGCACGTTTTACAGCACCTGCAAATCAATGTCCTGTAATCGCACCTGAATGGGAAGATCCTAACGGTGTGCCGATTTCAGCTATATTGGTTGGAGGACGTCGTCCAAGCACTATTCCATTGGTTCATGAAAGCTTTAGCTGGGAGCATGGTGTATTCATGGGTTCTATCATGGGTTCAGAGATAACAGCTGCAGCTATATCTGCTAATATCGGTCAGGTTCGTCGTGACCCATTTGCTATGTTGCCATTCATAGGCTATCATGTTGGTGACTACTTACAACACTGGTTGGATGTTGGATCAAAAGCTGATGCAGATAAATTGCCTAAAATATTCTATGTTAACTGGTTCCGTAAAGATAAGAATGGTAAATGGTTGTGGCCTGGATATGGTGAAAACAGCCGTGTTCTCAAGTGGATCTGTGAAAGAGTATCCGGTGAAGGTAAAGCAGTTGAAACACCTATCGGTTATATGCCTGCAGCTGATGCTATTGATACTAACGGACTTGATGTTAGCTCAGAAGATATGGCTGAACTCCTCAAGGTAAATAAGGATGAATGGTTGAAGGAAGTTGAATCAATTAGAACGCATTATGCTAATTACGGTGCTAAAATGCCAAAAGAGTTATTTACACAGTTAGATGCATTGGAAAAGCGTTTGAAAGGTTAATTAATTAAGCTTTATAAATATGAACCGGCTGGCCAATAAGCTTGTAAGTCTGATTTGGCAGCCGGTTTTCTCGTGCATTGGCACAAAAAATTTTACTTATGGGATATCCGGAGTGTATATATTTATTGATTGCAAGTATAATAGTGTGGGTATGTTATATTAATATATAACTTGATGTGGAGGGGATTTTTATGAGCATATTGGAAGGTTTGAGTCCCATTATGCAAGCTCTTGTTGCAACTGGTTTTACTTGGTTTATGACTGCGCTTGGAGCTGCAATGGTTTTTTTCTTCAAATCCATAAAACGCAAGGTGCTCGATACCATGCTTGGCTTTGCAGCCGGAGTTATGATTGCTGCAAGCTTTTGGTCACTGCTGGCACCTGCAATTGAAATGTCGGAGGCAGCCGGAAATATAAAGTGGTTACCTCCTTTGATTGGTTTTTTAGCGGGAGGCATATTCCTTAAGCTTACTGATACCTTGCTTCCACACTTACATATAGGTATGCCTGAAAAGGCAGAGGGAATAAAAACAGGCTGGAGGAGGAGCATTCTTCTGGTGACAGCAATAACACTACACAATATACCGGAAGGTCTGGCAGTAGGTGTTGCATTTGGAGCCGCAGCTTCCGGGTTATCATCAGCGACTGTTGCCGGTGCTGTTGCTCTGGCAATTGGTATGGGTATTCAAAACTTTCCTGAGGGTTCAGCTGTTTCAATTCCTTTAAGGAGAGAAGGCTTAAGCAGAACAAAGAGTTTCTGGTACGGTCAGGCATCCGGTATGGTTGAACCCATTGCGGGGATAATTGGAGCAGCAGCAGTAATGATAATGCAGCCTCTGCTTCCCTATGCTTTATCTTTTGCAGCGGGTGCAATGATTTATGTTGTTGTTGAAGAATTGATACCGGAAGCCCAGTCCTCCGGAAGCTCAGACAATGCAACAATGGGAACTTTGTTTGGATTTGCAATAATGATGCTTTTAGATGTTGCATTAGGATAGCCTTATAGTATAATAGGAGTTGGTGCAGGCAGCATACAGCAGCGGAAGCTGTAATCAAAGCAGCAAGTTCCGCTGCAGCAAGCAGCAGTACAATATCTTCTTAAAAAATTTCTTAAAAGCGAATTTTCTTAAGAAGAGCTGTATAAGGACGGTGTATAGTTTGACTTTATATGGAAAAGTTGTTGATACAGCTTTATTGGGTAAAGAAGACAAACAGGATATGTTTTCATTGATGGATGAGTTTTATGATAATGTTTCCACTAAGGTTTTTCTGGAAGATTTGAGTGAGAAGGATCATTGTATCCTTTTGATAGATGAAAAAGGGGATATTAAGGGCTTTTCCACCCAAAAGATTATGAGTTTGGAAGTTGACTCACAAAAGGTATGGGGTGTATTTTCCGGGGACACCATTATTCACAGGGAACATTGGGGAAGTCTTGAACTTTTCAAGGTTTTTGCACAGTACTACGTGCGGTATGGAGAGCAGCACGGGGTTTTTTACTGGTTTCTTATCTCTAAAGGCTATAAGACCTATAAAATGCTTCCGCTCTTCTTTAATGAATTTTACCCACATTTTAATAAAAAAACTCCTGAGTTTGAGTTGGCAGTTATGAACTCTTTTGGCAACAAGAAATATCCCATGGAATATGACGCGAAAAAGGGAGTTATCGTATATGGAGGAAAACGGGATAGGCTTAAGGAAGGGGTTGCGGACATATCGGAAAAGCAGTTGAAGGATAGAAACATAGAGTTTTTTACAAGGATAAATCCCGGATATATAGAAGGGGACGACTTGGTTTGTCTGACAAAGTTGACCAGAGATAATTTCAACAAGACAGCGCAAAGACTATTTTTAGGGAAGTGACAGCATGTTTCAACGTTTTATGTGTTACGTAATTAATTCCTTTTGTTGCTTGCTTTATGTAAAAGAATACAAAAGATTTATAAACTCTCGAAACATAAACGAAATACAACGGAATAAACTGCTCGATATTCTTGAGAAAAATAAGTGCTGTGAATACGGAAAAAAATATGATTTTAAAAGCATCAAAAGTATTAATGAATATCAGAACAGGGTGCCTGTTACCTGCTATGAAGATTATATTGATTACATTGAAAAAATCAAAAATGGCGAGAGGAATATTCTAACCGGTGAAGATATTTTGCTATTGGAACTGACCAGCGGTTCGGTTTCTGCTTCAAAGCTTATTCCATATACAAGCTCCTTGAAGGAAGAGTTTCAGAAAGGATTAAAACCTTGGATTTATAGCCTTTATTCAGGCTACAGAGGGGTTAAGTGGGGAAAAAGCTACTGGTCTATAACTCCTGCTACGACACAGAATGAATATACTAAAGGTGGAATTCCAATTGGATTTGAAGAGGACAGTGAATACTTCGGAAAACTCGATAAAAAGTTGTTTGATGTGATTTTTGCTGTATCTAAAGATGTAGCAAAAGAGAAGGATATGGAGGTTTTTTATTATAAAACAGCCCTTTCACTTCTAAAATGCAAAAACCTTTCGTTTATTTCTGTATGGAACCCCACATTTTTAATCCTGCTTCTTGATTATATGGAGAAAAACCGGAAAAGTCTAGGCGAGGATATTTCTAAAAAGGATAGAAAACGTGGTTCGGAGGTTTCAGAGTTTCTTTCTAAAAAGCAATATGCCAAGCTTTGGAGACACCTGAAAGTAATTAGCTGTTGGTGCGATGCTAATGCTAAGGAGTATGCTTCCAAAGTAAAAATGCTGTTTCCCGATGTTGATATACAGCCTAAAGGCTTGCTTGCAACTGAGGGGCTTATATCATTTCCATTCCCTGGTGAAAACGGTGCGAGAATCAGTATCAATTCACACTTCTTTGAATTTTCATCTATTGTGAACAACGAAGTTTATCTTACTCACCAGTTGGAACAAGGCAGGCAATACTCTGTAATAATTACCACTTCGGGGGGATTATACAGATATAGATTAAATGATATAATAGAAGTCACTGGATTTAGCGGAAAGCTTCCACTCATCAGATTTGTGGGTAAGCAGGATAAAGTCTCCGATCTGTTTGGCGAAAAACTCAATGAGTCCTTTGTAAAAAATATAATTGAAAGCTTGGAGATTAAACCTGAGTTTTATATGGTAGCACCTGAAACGGATAGATATGTACTTTATATAAAATCAGACAGAGTTCCTGAAGATATTGATAGATTTTTGAGAGAAAATTTTCATTATGATTATTGCAGGAAGCTAGGTCAGCTTAAGAGATTAAAAATATTCCGGCTTACAGGTAATCCTGAAAAGGAATATTTGGATGAGTGCGTGAAGCGTGGACAGCGCCTTGGAGATATCAAACCTTCGGTTTTACAGCTTAAGGGCGGTTGGGATAAAGCATTTAAGGGGGAATATTTGTGAAGATTGCTTTTTTGGCTCCTGCAGGAGCGATGCACCGCTATAATGGCAATTTTGGAAAGTCACTGCATTATGCACCGCTAACTCTTACTACTCTTGCTGCGCTTGTGCCCGAGGAGTTGAATGCTGATGTGGCGATATATGATGAAACAGCAGGTACTATTCCTTTGGATCTTGATAGCGACATGGTATGTATAACGTGCATAACAGGAACTGCAATGAGGTGTTATGCCTATGCCGATTATTTCAGAAGTCTTGGAAAAACTGTTGTTTTAGGTGGTGTGCATCCGACAATGATGCCGGAAGAAGCGGCGGAGCATGCAGATGTTGTTATGACCGGCTTTTCAGAACAGACTTTTCCTCAGATGCTTATGGACTACAAGAATGGTTGTTTGAAACCAATTTATCGGCAAGGCTGTGATTTCAGCATAGAGAACAGGGCAATCCCGAGAAGGGAACTTTTAAACAAAAAGAGATATATTACGATGAATACTGTTGAAGCAATACGTGGCTGTTCTTTGCCCTGCACTTTTTGTGCCTACCCCGCTGCATTCGGAAAGACAGTGTATAAACGGCCTGTAAAAGAGGTTATTGCTGAGATAGAGTCACTTAATTCGAAAGAAGTATTGTTTCCCGATGTCAATCTGATTGTGGATGGTGCGTATGCCAAAGAGCTTTTTACAGCAATGATACCATTAAAAAAAATGTGGCTAGGTCTCGTAACATCATCCGTTGGCATAGATGATGAATTGATACGGCTTTTTAGCAGAAGTGGGTGCAAGGGTCTTTTAATTGGGTTTGAATCTATAAGTCAATCATCTCAAAGTTTTATAAAGAAGGGCGTAAACAAAGTTTTAGAATACGGTGAGTTGATGAAAAAGCTGCACGATGCCGGAATTCTTGTACAGGGATGTTTCGCCTTCGGAGGCGATGATGAAGATAAGTCAGTGTTTGAAAGAACTGTTGATATGGTTATAAAAACAAAAATAGATCTTCCCAGATATTCGATACTTACTCCTTTCCCCAAAACACAGTTATACAGTCAGCTTGAAGCGCAGAACAGGATAACTGAACGTAATTGGGCAATGTATGATGTTGAACATTGTGTATTCAAGCCGTTGAAGATGACAAAAGAGGAATTGGAGAACGGAATTGAGTGGGCCTGGAGGGAGACTTACAAGTTAAACTCCATTTTCAAGAGACTTGCACCCTTTAACAACAGCCCTGCTTTGGCGTTGATGGTAAACTGGGGGTACAGGGGATATGCAAATAAATTTAAGAAGTTCACAAGAGAAGTTATGACAGATAATAGTGATATTCCGGGGGTGAAACAGTGAAAATTACCTTTATTCTTCCTGCAATAGGTAAAAAGCAGGGAGAAAAATATATAGGGACATGGAAAATGGAGCCGCTCACAATAGCAGTCCTAAAGTCTCTCACACCAAAAGATGTTGAAACTGAGTTGTTTGATGATCGTATTGAACTTATAGACTATGATACAAAAACTGACCTGGTGGCAATTACCGTTGAAACCTATACAGCAAAACGAAGCTATGCAATTGCAGCTGAGTTCAGAAAACGTGGCGTGCCGGTTGTACTGGGTGGGTATCACATAACACTTTTTCCTGACGAAGCCTTGAATGTTGCTGACGCAATTATTACAGGAAATGCTGAGAATGTATGGGGTAAAATGCTTGAAGATTTCAGGAAAAACAGGCTCCAAAAACTGTATAAGGGTGATGTCGCCTATAAGAATACTGCTCCGGATAAAAGTATTTTTGCCGGTAAAAAGTATTTGCCTATATCCCTTGTAGAGACTGGCAGGGGATGTTGTCACAGTTGTGAATTTTGTTCCATTTCAAGCTACTACGGTTGCAAATATTTCAAGCGCGAGCATGGCAGTATAATAGCCGATATACAAAACAGTAAAAACAAGTATCATTTTTTTGTAGATGATAATCTGATTGCGGACAGGCAAAATGCAAAAACCTTGTTTGAAGAAATAACTCCGTTAAAGATTAAATGGGCAGGACAGGGAACTCTCGCAATGGCAAAAGATGAGCAGTTACTCAAATTAATGAAAAAAAGCGGGTGCGAATTAATTCTTATAGGCTTTGAATCTCTAGAGGAGGAAAGCCTTAAGCAGATGAACAAAGCATGGAATAAATCGGTGGGCGAACGTGATGAACTGGTGAAAAGGATACACGATGCAGGAATAGGTATATATGCAACTTTTGTATTCGGATATGATGGAGACACAGAGAAGACCTTTGAAAATACTATTGAGTTTGCAAAAAAGCATAGCTTTTATACAGCTGCGTTTAACCATTTGCTGCCGTTTCCAGGGACTTCCCTCTATGATAGATTAAAAGAGCAAAAGCGTCTGCTTTACGATAAATGGTGGCTTGAGGAAGGCTACAATTATGGTGAGCTTGCCTTCAAACCAAAGAATAAGTCAGCTGAGGAAGTCAGTCGTTTATGCAGGAGCGCAAGAAAAGAATTTGCACGATTGCCGGTCGTTTTAAAGAGAGGATTGAGTAGCATGAAAAGGTCAAGTCCTCTTATGTGGTCTCTTTTTTGGGCAATGAACTTAAGGCTTGGAGAAGAGATAGATGAAAAGATGAATGTACCCATAGGAGGAAATCTGGATGAGTTCCCGAAATAACAGGTTCGAGTTTGGATTAGCCTCATCGGAGGATAACCGGCAGATACTTGAAATATTTGAAAGCATTGATTTTAAGGGCAATATTTCTGTTTTGTTCACCCGTCGTCCAGACCCTTGTGAATCTCTTATGAACGATGGGGAAACTGCTGTTATTCCGGTTATAAGAGAGGTCGAAAGTGGAAAAATATGTGCTGTCGGCTGTTGCATAATAAGGAAGGCATTCATAAACGGTGAGGTAAGAAATACAGGATACCTTACAGGTTTGAAGGTTTTGCCCGAATATAGAAGAAAGCTGCCTAACATCTCAGATGTATACAGCTTTTTGCATGAACAGACCAGAGATAAAGTGGATATCTATTACACTACTATTTTAAAAGACAATATAAATGCTCAAAAGCTTCTGGAAAAAAGGCGCAAAAATATGCCTCAGTATGATTATGCAGGTGAATACACTGTTTATTGTTTTACAACCGGTAAATCCGTCAATTCAAACAGTTATACCTTTAAGCAAGGCGGCGATAAAGCTCTTGAGGAATTCTACAAAAGACAGTTGTCCACATATAACTTTTCACCGGTAAACATGGATTTATATGGGTTGACACTTGAGGATTTCTATACGTTGAGTGATGTGAACGGAGAGATTATTGCAGCTTGTGCTGTCTGGAATCAGCAGAGTTACAAACAATATATCATAAAGGGTTATGGAGGAATATACAGGCATTTGAAGCATATTCCGCTCAGTTGGATTGGTTATCCGAATCTGCCGAAAGAAAATCTGCCTGCCAATTATGCAAGCATTGCACTGCTGATGGTGAAGGATAATTCAGAAGAACTTGCCCGGTACTTTGTAAAAAAAGTAGCTCAACATTCAAAAAAGTACGATTTTTTGATGCTGGGACTTTTTCAGAATCATCCGCTTAATGGTGCTTTTAAAAGAATCAGACATATTAAGTACCAAAGCAAACTATACACTGTGAATTGGAATATTAATGCTATAAAGCCGGATCAAAGGCCTGTCAACCTTGAAGTTGGACTATTGTAATCATGAACAGAATGATTTCAGCAATATAAGGCATATTCCTAAAACACAAAGATAAATTGAGGAAACCGGAAACGAGGGGACAGCAAAAAGCATGATAATAGCTGTTGCTATGCATATCCCTCCAGGAATTGTAAGTTTATTACGGTTTATAAAATCCTTAAAAGGAGAAACAGTACTGTAAGTTTCTGTGGGTAGGTGATCAATATAGGGGGTGGAATTTGTCTTAGTAATAGTAGGAATATAGCCAGCCAGGTTGTAAGCATAAATTTCCAACCAGATATCATCATTTTCATCAAGAGTGGACAGAAAATTCCTGTCAAAAAAAGATCTTAGGAGTCCTTCTTCACAAAGGCAATTTGTGTCCTCCCCATTAAAAATGAGTTGTAGTTCTTCGTCGGTTATTGTGGAATTACAGCTTGTGTCTAAACCTGTGTTATTCCTGTATGCTACGAGACTGTTTACGCTTATGGGTGTATTTTTCTTTAACCGTGCAGGTTTGTATATGCCTTCCCGGGTAGTAGATATGTACATGATAGTACTTTCGGCTAATGTAGTTTTATATGGTATGAATCTATTGGGACAAACACACGAGTTATCTGCAATATAGCAGCAGAAGCCATGTTTGTCATAAATTTTAATCCATATCTGGCCTTTATTGAATACTTTTGATATCAGATATATTTTATCAAACCTGTTTAAACATATTGCTATGTCCGAATTTGAATCGGGTTCCTCATAACAGGACAGGGAGTTTTGGATAACATAATAGTAATTGCGCAGATCCACAAAGTGTGTTTTGCTGCTGATAAAGCCAATAAAAAAATTGTTTTCAAGGACTTCTATCCATTGCTCATCATTTTCCCAGGATGAATATCCAAGTTCGACTATTCCACCATCCCTGATTTTTCTAACGGTGTTATTGGAACATCCTTTTCCGCTGTAAACATAAGCCCCACCAATGACCATTTTTTTCATTATGCACAATACCCCGCAACGATTTCTATTATTCCTGTATTTTACCATGGAATTTTAAGGGTGTATATATACAATTCTCCGAAAAAGTTTGTTTTATAAACTTTTTCAAAGATATTGTTCCACTGTTTGCCGCAGTGGAACCTACCACTTTGATTTTAGCTTTAGTATGTGTTTTGTAATTTTTGATAGTATATTCTGAACGTCTTTACTATGATGTAGGCTGTTGCCCACTAATATATAAACCAAACAGATGCTTGAAATCAGGTAGCGTGACCGAATCAAGCAGATATGCAGAAACATCTGATCCTTCTTTTCTGTGAGCATTCAGGGTACGAATTATATTGCCTGCATTTGTTATACCAATTCCGTGACCATAGTAATAACCATTTCCCAAATCGATTGCATTTTCACCCTGCCACTCGGGCGTTAGAGGATCAACGTCGGGGTTCTTAAAGTATCTGCAGTCTCCTGGGAAATAATCGTTCGGGTTTCTATAACTGGCTATAGTGAGGTTTCCATGGAGGTTTTGCCAGTCCATCAGGTAAATTTCGGTGAAAAAGCGGTTAAAAAGACTATTGCCAAAAGTGTCCAGAGCAGCTTTATAGTAAAGGATGACAATAGCTGTGGCACATTCAGTTCCATAAATTTGTCCATTGCCATAAATGTCATTAATGGCTTCATCAGGTTCCACATTTGCTCTTAGCAGAAATCCGCCTTCTCCGGTTTTTTCCCAGAAATGCTCATTGCATATGGATTCATTGAACGTTCTAAAACGGAGTCGGCTTCTATACAACATTTTGGAAGCGTTTATAATATTTTTTCTCATATCAAGTATAAATAAAAATTCTTCATTGGATGAGTATCTGTAAGTGGTAGTGCTGGTATGCATGGTGTTCAGGATATTAATCTTTATTTCATCATTATTAAAATCTGCTGTGAAAGTTTGGGGGTCTACAATTTTATCTGATATTATCAGCATGGCGTACCTCCTAATCTGGCACCAGCTATTTTTAATTGTTCACTTATAGGATAGTGAATCCAGTTATACCATACATAGGTGTTCCTACTATGCAAAATAAATGAGTAATTAGCCAGTAGTAGTTGACTTTTTTCATCTATACTATTAAATTGATTAATAGCCTTCAGTTCTTCCGGGGTTAAGTTGTTTTCTATTCTGCTATTATCAATAGACACCTTTTTGTATAAGTATTTAGCAGGTAAGGAAACCTCAAAAGGTGAGGGATCGGGCTTTTGTTGGAAACTCTCGCCGGTGTAATACAAAAATGGATAGTTATCCCTGAACCAATAGAGAATATTTAAGTACTGCATATTTTCCGGCGAGTTGTTGTTATTTATACCCGGTATAAATCGCAACAGTTTTTTTGATATCTCAATATCTATTGTGTCGGGTGAATTCAAACCCTCTGCCAGCATCATTATGCAATTTGGATCACGTGATTCAAAAAAAGCCCAGATCATGTCGTGATCAAACAGTCCTTTTCTATTGCGGTCATATATAATTTCCTTGATTACAGGTAGTATTGAGTTGTCTTTATATTCTTTTACAAGTATTAATGCGCATGAATCGAGAATTTCATCATAATGGCTTTTTAATCCACTTTCGTCCTTGCCTGTTACAAGCATCCATTTAAGTATTGATGGTGTATCGGAACCAATAATGCGTGAAACATTGCTAAAACGCCAAAAGTTTTTAGAAGTTATTGCATCGGCAAGCATCAGTGCATTTTTATTCCGTTTATTTAAATATCTGCTTATAGGAGTTCTGTTAATTTGGGATTTAAGCAAAAATAGCGATGGGAAGCTAAGAAGGTCTTCGTTAATTAATCTGATAGCTTTCTTGGCATCGCTTCTAACCAATTTTAGAAAATATTCTGATAATTCATGATTTCCCCTGCTGGTTCGTACTTCGTCAAAAGTACTCAGGGAGTTTTGGTTAAAATTGGACATGTTTAACCTCCTAGCAGTCAGTATTTGTTATTACTATTTATATGCCTGTTGTTTCTGAATTGGAACAAAAGTTTTAGTTTTATTTGTTCTGTAATGCTAAATTTATTTTCTTCAACAAAGCCTGGAATTCTAAAAGTGAACAAATACTATGTGAATATAAGTGATCAAATTTTGTTAATAAGTAAAAGCAATATTAAGTAATAAAGACAAAAAGTGACTAATATGAAGTTCTAATGAGGTAATTTTTTTTTTTTTTTCAATATTTGGAGATTTTGTTAGCTGATTTGTAATGATAGAATAAATTTGGGAAATATTTGTTGCGCAACTATTTATTCCACAAAATTTATTTGCAATAATAACAACATTCTATTATACAAAGGAGAGATAAATTTGATTTCAAGTAAAAGACCAATTTTTAAGAGAATAGTAATTCTTGCTTATATATTAATTTTGTATACGGTGAGTTGTCCAAATTACATATTTGCCGCAGATAGTTTTGAACCCAACAATACATTTGGTACTGCAACAACATTGCCTCTAGATTTGAATACTACATCTGTAGCATCTTATATATCAACAAGTTCTGATGTTGATTATTTTAAGGTAAATATTACACATACAGGGCTATATTCAGCTACATTGACAAACAATAACACAAATAATTATGGGTATGGTGACTTGCCTGCAGACTATGATTTGTATATTATGAATAGTTCCGGTAATACAATTGCGTCTTCAACAAATTCTGCATTCCAGACTGAAAGGGTATATTTTAATTTTTCAAGTACAGGATATTATTATTTTAAGATAATGGGATATAATGGTTCATATAATAGCAGCCAGCAATATAAATTGTTAGTAGCGCATGGAGATGCGGCAATGCTGAATGAAGCAGAGAAATTTAGAGATTTTAATACAACTGAGTTTTATGATCGTCAAGGTACCGGAGGAACAAAGATTTCAAAAGGGGTAGCTTATGGTTATGGCTCAAAGGATAGCTTGCAACATTATGCAAGTGATATTTTAAGTGCAAAGAATAATGCTTCAACACCTTTTGATAACTGGAACGATTATGGTTGGCCGAAACCTGGAAGATTTGATGGTGAATCAAGTGGAACAAGTTGGTGTGGTATAGATTGTTCAGGTTTTACTCAAAGGTGTGCACAAGCCGCTGGAACAAGATATTATATAGCCCGCGTGAAGCCCTTAGATCAATATGATGGGTTGAGCGGAAACCAGGTACCAGCAAGTGGTTTTGGCACTTACTCAAATATAATAACCGATTATTCTACTCTTGAAGTTGGAGATATTGCATATTGGTCGACGCATATAGTTATGTTCGCCAAAATAGATACTACGAATAGGTTTGCTTGTAAGATTATTGAGGCAGCTGGGGATTTATTAGTTAATGGTGGAAGGTATGTAAAAGAAAGTACTTTTTCAAGATATCAGGGTACAACACTTACAATAGCTAGACTAAAGCAGTAAAAATTGAGAGGAGAGTCAATATGAAAAAGAAAATAATTCTAACAGGCTGTGTTATTTTGGTTACGGCACTTGCATCTACGGCAGTTTTTACTGCAAAGAACAAGACAATAATCTTCAATGAATCGTCAAAGCAAGAGGTAGATCTTGAGGTTGCCAAGACTAAGAAGCCGCATAAACTAAATACAAAACAGTTGACCAAGGATCTTTCAAAGAACTCCCTTGAAAAGGAAGTCGTTTTGGATGTGGCATGGGGCGATAAAGATGAGCAGTTTATACTCTCAAAATATCAGGAATCACCTAATTTAGATGTCAGATGGGGGACACCATCAAGTTTTGCAGTACACAAAAACGGAGATATTTATGTTGCAGACTCAATTAACCACAAGATTAAGGTTTTTAGTAAAAACAAATTGAAGGAAGTAATACCTTTTGAAGAAAGTATAAACCAATCATATTTTGTTATGAATGATATATCAGTTGATGATGAAGGCAATATTTATGGAGTTGTTACCAATGCAAATGAGGTTGTAAAAATCGGAAAGTCAAAGAAAGTTGAGAAAGCCTTTGAAAATGTTTCTTTTGAAAGACCGCTTTCAATTAAGTATCTTAGCAGTGGAAATTTAATGGTTGAGGACAATATTGACAGTCAAAATGCCACAAGAGTCAGAAAGTTTAATAAGAGTGGAGTTGCATATTTTGATACAAGTCTAGCTAATTACATTAATATGGGACTATATCAATATGAAGACGTAAACGGAAATATTGTGGATATTTCTGATATTGGGCATAAAAATTTTCAGGTAACAATTAAGGATAAAAATACGAAATCAGTACAGGGTATTGTAAATGTTGATTCTGTTGAGGAATCTCCTGAAATGTACAGAGGGATTAGTCTTCTGGGTGTAGATAAGAAGGGGATGGTATATTTTTACTTGATAGAAGAGCCAAATAGCCCTTCAGAAGAAATTCCTATTTGGAAACATCAAAAAATGTATGTAATGAGAGTTGACCCTAAAACAGACAAATCCGAGACAATGCAAATGGAAAACCGTGACGGAAGTTTGGGTATAGCAACAGGTTATTCTTATGGATTAGATATAAAATTAGGTAGTGACGGTTCGATTTATCAACTTCAAATGAATTCGGAAAGTTATAAGATATATAAATATAAATTTGATTAAGGTGTAATTACAATTTATATGTAATATAAAACGCGAGCTGAGGCAGTATGTTGGGAATTGACAATATACTGCCTTTTTTGTATGCAAAAGAGTAAATTAGGAAACTGAAATAGAGACCGATTGTCAATTTTACACAATTTATGTTTTTGATGCTAACATGACTTTAGTCATATGGGTAAATGTATGATATGACCTTAGTTATCTATACTATTACAAGTTAAGCGGGTATAATTAAATTAAAGTTTGGTAGTCAGGGAGATTATGCAGTTATGTGGGGATTTATCAGGGCATATGTAAAATCAATGCGGCTTTATTACGCATTCATCACAGGAATTTCAGGTTGGCTTGGAATTGTGTTTTATTAGTATTTGGCTGTTGGTAATAAAACAATAATGGAAGTTCCGTCGTATTCAAAGAAGTTTATCATTTTAACATTGCTTTTCCTTAGTTGGGGTATAAATCAGATAATAAATGATTTTCTTGGTCTCAAAGAAGACCGGATTAATGCACCTGAAAGACCAATGGTAACAGGAGAACTGAATGCTAAGAGAGCCGTAATGGTATCCGGTGTACTATTGTTGGCTTCATTGGCGGTTATTTGTATATACCTGGAGCCTGTTGCAATTATTCCTGCAGTAGCAGGTGTGATTCTGAATATACTCTATGAATACGCTAAAGGTTATGGTATCTTTGGAAATATCGTTTTCGGAATAATGATAGCAATGTCTACTGCTGTAGGCTTTTTCGCATCAGGGTCTTTAGAAGCTCCATATATCACTAGGGATTTTTGTGCAATATTCGTTTTAGTGGCTGTTTTGAATGGCTTGATGACGTTTTACACCTACTTTAAAGACTATGTGGGAGATAAGGCAGTAGGGAAAAAAACTCTAGTTGTAAAATATGGGTTAAATACGTCGAAAAAAATTGCGTTACTTTCAGCATTTATACCTGCATTATCATTATTAGTAATATCCTTAACCGGACTTATAAAAATAGAAATGAATGATACATTCGTCTTTTTAGCATTAATTACGTTTTTTCTCCAGCTATGGACAGGATATTTATATTACAGGTATCCACAGGGCGATAAAACCTATTACTCTTTAACAGTGAATTTTCGTGCATGTGCCTGCGGTCAGGCCGCACTTATAGCTTTTTTTGATGCTGGTTTGGCTCAGAAGCTTTTTATATTGACTTACATTTTTATAGGATTTCTTTTTGATTTACATGCCAATAGTAGAACATAAGCGAAAAAACAACCTTTTTTGAAAAAAGTATAGAGGTGATCAGTGGATGAAAGCTTTTGAGGAAGCCAGGATAGGGAGCGTAGTGCTAAAAAACAGAATTATCAGATCTGCAACCTTTGAAGGAATGTGTGATGAGAATGGGAACCCTGAACCTGCCTATTACGAAATGTATTCAAAGCTTGCAAAAAGTATGGTTGGGGGGATAATTACAGGATTTTCTTATATATCCCATGATGGAAAAGCCATGCATCCGGGTCAGGCCGGGATGGAGAGCAAGGATAAAATTCTTAAATATAAAGAGATTACTGATGAAGTACATGAAAATGGCTCAAGTATATTTATGCAGTTGGCGCATACCGGACGTCAGACAATGTCGGAGAAAACAAAGTATAAAGTAGTAGGAATATCCGGCAAAAAATCGTTTTACTTTGGTGAGACCCCTGAGGTGTTCACTACAGAACAGTTATTGGAGCTTGTTGATAAATTTGTTCAAGCTTCACACTTTGCCAAAGAGGCGGGGTTTGACGGAGTACAGCTCCATGCGGCTCATGGCTACCTGATACACCAACTTGTTTTACCTGTTATAAATACAAGAAAAGACATGTTTGGGATTGACAGAAATACCGGTATCGGTACAAAATTCCTTGAACTTGTGATTGATGGTATACGCAAAAAGTGTGGAACGGACTTTGCCATAATGGTTAAGATAAGCGGAAGTGACGATTATATAAGAAAATTCAAAACAAATCAGTTTATAAACCTCATACGTTTTTTGGACAGAAGTAATGTGGATGCAATAGAAATAAGCTATGGGACTATGGACTATGCACTAAATATTTTCAGGGGAGAGATTCCTGTCGATACGATACTTCATGTAAATCCGGTGTACAAAGTGGACAACAGCTTTAAAAAAAAGCTGTGGAAAAGCTTTGTATATCCTGTTTTAAAGTGTAAAATCAAAGCTTTTACACCTATGTACAACTTAGAGTATGCCAGACTTGCAAAACAAAACACTAGTATTCCGGTTATTTGTGTAGGTGGAATCAGAACAGGCGAGGAAATAAGTTATCTTATTGAGGGGGAAGAAATTGATTTTGTGAGCATGTGCAGACCTTTTGTGTGTGAACATGATTTTGCGCAGAAAGTTCATGATAATATAAAGTACATCTCGAAATGTATGAATTGTAATGTATGCTCGGTAATGTGCGATTCAAATCAAGCAACGCATTGCTATAAAATCAATGGATGATAAGTTGCGATAGTACATTGATTTAGCAGCAAGGAGGCCATATATTCTGTACAAAAATTAAGTTGCTAGTTACTAATTTGATTACAGCTTTTGCCATGATATTACGATATATATTTAGGAAAGAACGAATGGAAAGTTATAGGGGGAACTTGAAGATGGATTTTGAAAAAAGAATAATTGAAACGGTAAAAAACAATCTCGAGAAAAAATGTGAGGTAAACATGGAAAGTCTGCTTGTGGAAGACCTTGGAGTGGACTCCTTTAATAAAGTAATGATAATTGCAGCGATAGAAGATGAGTTTTCAATTGAAATTGACGAGGTGGATTTTGCCGGAATCCAAAAAGTAAGAGATATTGTGGATAAATTGAAGTTGAAATATCCGCAGATAGCAGGTGAATAATATGTATTCAAAGGATTTTAATAGTAGGTTAAAGGTAGACAAAAGCATTGTACATAATACAGGATTTAACCCTTACTACAGCCGGATTCAGTCAGGATTGACAGACCCAATTGTTATTGAAGATAAAGAGTTTATCAATTTGGCCTCAAACAATTACTTAGGACTGGCTGCTGATGAAAGGGTAAAAAAGGGAGCAATTGAGGCAATCGAGAAATATGGTGTATCGCTTTGCGGCACCCCTGTTGCTACAGGATATATGGAACTGTATTATAAGCTGGAAGAAAAACTGTCGGATTTTTTGGGTTTGGAAGCTACTATTATTTTGCCATCATGTTATCAGGCAAATAATGGTCTATTTTGTGCAATAGCAGGTAAAGAAGATATTATTCTTGTCGACCACTATGCCCATTCATCACTGATACAGGGAATAAAAGCGGCAGGCTGTAAGGTAAGGCCGTTTCTGCATAATAATATTGAACACCTTGAGCATATACTGACCCGATGTGCACAATACAGACAGATTTTTATTGTCACCGAATCGGTGTTTTCCACCGAGGGCAGTATTGCACCTTTAAAAGAGATAACAACACTTGCAGCTAAGTATAATGCTATCCCTGTTATTGATGATTCCCATGGTATTGGTGTCATTGGAAAAACAGGGCGAGGAATTTTGGAAGAGTGTGGGATAAAGGATTTTGACGGTATCTATACTGCCTCCTTGGGAAAGGCACTGGCAAACACTGGCGGTGTAATCGGAGGCAAAAAAAGAATAATTGAATACTTAAAATATTACTGTGCCCACCTTGTATACTCAACCGCACTTCCTCCACCGGTGCTTGGAGGTATTTACAAGGTGCTTGAAATTATTCAAGAAGAGTTTGGAGAGAGAAATTCTAGGATCTTAAAGTATAAAGAATTAATAAGCAATGCTCTTAAAAAGTCGGGGGTTGAACTGACTGATAGTAGAGCGCCGATAATTTCAATTATTACCGGGGAAGCTGAAAATACCATACTTCTCGCAAAAAAATTCTTTGATTGCCAAGTGCTGACAACTCCGTTTATTGAACCGTCGGTACCTGTGAATGAAGGAAGAGTTAGGCTTATTGCCGGAGCAAATCTTAAAGAAGAGAGTGTTGATAAAGTGGTCAAAATAATACATGGGCTGGGAAGTATAAAATGAGATATTTTTTTATATTAAATCCCGGATCAAAATCGGGAAAGAGCCGGAAAAGGTTTGAAACTATTATTGATTTGTTTGATGAGGCAAGAATCGATTATTGCTATGAGGTGACGAAATCCCTTGAGGATGCAACGAAATTGTCTATATATGCTAATAATGAAGGCTATGACGTTATTGTTGCAGTAGGTGGGGATGGTACTATCAATAGAGTTCTGAACGGTTTTTTCGATGGGGATGGAAACAGGATATCAAAGGCTAAGATGGGGGTAGTCTATACAGGTACCAGCCCTGACTTTTGTAAAAGTTACGGAATTCCTGTTGATATGGAAGAAGCAGTAAAACTGGTACTGGAAGATAAAAGCAGTAAAATCCGGATTGGAAGAATTGTTTTGTCTAATTCGTACTCAAAGCAGTATGACAACAAAATTGTAGATGGCAGTGGAGATTTTTGTACTAGATACTTTGCCTGTTGTGTAAATATCGGACTGGGTGCAGCCCTTGCCCGAAGGGCAAACAGTGGTATACGTGGTATTGTTGGTGATTATGCTGGTACATTTTTTGCACTGATAAGAACGCTTTTTACATATAGGCCGGTTGAATTCACCCTTGTCAGCGATGGAAACAGGCAGAGGGAAAGCCGGGTATATAACATTTCCATCGGCAGGACGTTTTATATAGCATCGGGAATCAAAGTTGCAAACAGTCTTACCCATAATGACAACGGGTTTTATAATATGACGGTAAAAAATATGAACATTGGAAACTGGCTTAAAACTATAAATAGAGTATATTCCGGTAAGAAGATCTGTAATGACGAAACATTATCACTAGAGTATGGCAATGTTATTGAGGTGCTTGGAAACAATGAATGCCCTGAAATTGAATTTGACGGAGATCCGGGCGGGTTTTTGCCCTGTAGGATAGATATGGCAGCCCACTGTCTGGATTTGATTTGTGAGAGTGAAAAAGGTAGTTTTAAATAATGTGAGGTAATTATGCATAAAGAAAAAGATACTATCAGATTAATAGATTCAATGATGCCAAAATCTCCGTATAAGCTGAACAGATTATTTGAGTGTGATTCCGAAGCGGTTGAGTTTAATGGAAACCGATTACTTTTCAATGTGGATGAATTTTCAAAGGAAGATCTGTTGAGAGAGCATGACCCGTACAGTCTGGGATGGAATGCAGCTGTCGGAAGTGTTGCAGATATACTGGCAGCTGGAGGGAAGCCTGTTTTTTACCTCCACAGTATGGTTGTAGGCAATGACTGGGATAAAGATTATATAAGGTTGTTTTCAAAGGGTGTAGCCGATGTTCTTGACAAAGCCGGAATTGGTTTTTTGGGCGGTGACTTCGGTAAAAGTGAAAACTGGAGGTATACCGTTACAGTTGTAGGAGTTTCCGGAGGTAGAACGCTTTTTAGATGCGGGGCAAGTGAAGGGGATTCCATATATCTGACCGGTGAAATCGGGGCTGGCAATCTTGAGGCTTTTTTGAAGCTATATGAAGATAAAAAAATTATCGGAACTGTTGCAAAAAAGTTTAAAAACCGCTTCAAGACGAGATTTGAAGAGGCAGAACTTATAGGACAATATGCGACAGCATGTATAGACACGAGTGATGGTGTTTTTAATGCCGTAAACACTCTATCTGAAATGAGTGGAACGGGTTTTGAACTTCAGGATCTAAATTATATCAGATTTGGAAAGAGCGCAGCGAAATTATTCGCATTGCCCCAAACACTATTATTCCTTGGAGAATGTGGGGAGTATGAGTTGTTGTTTACTGTGGGAAAACAAGGGGAAGATGATTTCGTAAGGGAAGGACTGGATAGAGGGCTGAAGTTTAAGAAGATAGGAAAGGTGACCGATGCTTCTTCAAAAGTTCTGTATGAGGGCTCACGTAAGTATGACTTCAGAAAGCTTGATATAAGTGCCCGGGATTTTATAGATATGAAACAATATATAAAAGAGCTGGTCAAATTTCTGAAAGCATAGTAGTTTGTAAATTCCTATGCTGGTGATTGGAAGAGGATTCCCCCATAGCGAACTTTTGAAGAGTCAAAATCGAGGTGTGTGAATTATGGAAAGAAGAGTAGTGATAACAGGAATTGGACCTGTAACATCTATAGGTGTGGGTAAAGAGGAATTCTTTGAGAGTATTATGGGATTAAAATCCGAAATCCGCAGAATACCTGAGGAGTACGAGAAGAAGTATGCATTTAAGTCTGTTTTCTATGTGCCTGCTCCTGAGATTTCATTAAAACCGTTTGGACTTCCGACATCAATTGAAAATGCCATGGAGAGAGCTGCAAAGTTTTGCGTGATTGGAGCCAGGCTGGCTATAGAGGATGCGGGGCTAAATATCATCGACAGTAACAGGTATTTTGCTGTTGAAGGAGTGGAAATCTGTGATGTTGTTATAGGCATAGGCATGAGCAGCATTCAGACAGCTCTAATGTCCTACGTTTCCCATGTGTTTGAAGGGGACAGGGAAACTATGGAGAAATTCGGCTTAAGTGCAAGATTCAACAGGATGGTTATCCCTATGTTGATGCCTGATTCCGCATCGTCATGGATATCAATACTCTATGGCCTTAAAGGTGCAAATTATACTATGAATGCATCCTGCGCCTCAGGTACCTGTGCAATTGGTGAAGCATATATGCATATTAAGAATGGCCTTTGCAACACTGCTGTAACAGGAGGTGTTGAATGTCTTGCCGAAAAGTTCGGGGCAGTCATGCGTGGTTTTGACATGCTATCCACTCTCACTAAATCCGAAGATGGTAATCCAATGCCTTTTTCAAACAGGAGGAGCGGCTTCTTATTCAATGAAGGAGCAGGGTGCATACTGATTCTTGAAGAACTTGAGAGTGCATTAAAAAGAGGAGCACATATATATGCAGAAATATCAGGTTACGAGTGTAACAGTGATGCTGTTAATATTGTACAGATGGATGATACGGGAGAACAAATAAAAAAATTGCTTGTAAAAATTAAGGGGAGTACAACTATCGATTATATAAATGCACACGGTACTGGAACAGTTTTAAATGATGAAATTGAGGCTAGAGTTATAAGAGGTATTTTCGGAGATAAATCCAACCAGCCGCATATAAATTCGAGTAAAGGCATATTAGGTCACTCAATTGGAGCAAGTGGAGCCCTTGAGGCGGCAATTACTGCAATGTCTATAAAGAATGAACGGGTGCACGGAAGCAGGATTGACGATCCTATGGAGAACCTGAACATAGTAATGGAGTCTATGCCTGCAAAAGTAGACTATGCTCTTTCGACCTCCTATGGATTCGGGGGACATAATGCTGCAATACTATTTAAAAGGTATGGAGAATAAAATGGATAAGGTGTTGATAACGGGAGCGACAGGATTTATAGGCAGTCATGTGGCAGAAATTTTTTGTCAGAATGGGATTGAAACAGGGTGCCTTGTAAGGCTTGGAAGCAGCATTGAGAATTTAAACGGTCTTCCGGTAACAATTGAATATGGAGATATCGAAGACGTAGATGGGATGATAAATATTTTAAGGGACTATAACTTTGTTATTCACATTGCAGCATATGCCAGCGACTGGGGAGGTTACGGAAAGTTTTACAGAGTTAATGTATATGGAACCCTGAATGTATTGACGGCGTGTTACAAAAGCGGAATAGATAATGTCATAATCACATCGTCCTGCTCGGTATATGGTGAGGAAAATTGCAATCAAATCAAGGATGAAAACTCGCCGTTTAATTCACATTATCCTTACTTTTTAGATAAGTTGTTTCCGTGTGCCATGAACTATTACAGGGACTCAAAGGCACTTGCCAAGGTGAAAGCTATGGAGTACGCAAAAAGGATGAAGCTTAATCTGACCATAATTGAACCGGTATGGGTATTTGGAGAGAGGGAGTTTAACACGGGCTTTTATGAATACCTTAAGAGTGCACAAAGCAAAATTCCGTTTTTACCTGGCAGCAGGGTTAACAAATTTCATGTCATATATGCTAAAGACTTGGCGAGAGCATACTTTAAAGCTTTTGAGAAAAGACTTGACGGAATAAATTCTTTTATAATTGGAAACAAACAGGCTCCGTCGATGGATTATTTTTATTCTGAGCTGTGCAGCAAGGCAGGCATTAAAAAGCCGCAGCGGATACCTAAAGCTCCTTTATATCCGTTCGCTTTTATACTGGAATTGATATATACGGTTTTGCGTATCAAGAACCCTCCACTGCTCACACGTGGAAGGCTCAATATGTTTTATGACAACATTGAATACTCTACAGTCAAGGCTAAAGAGCTGCTGGGTTTTGAAGCCGAATACACCCTTGAGGATGGAATTGAAAGAACTGTGAATTGGTACAGAAAGCATAAGCTGATAGATATATGAAAGAGGTGTTTTTATGACGACAATAAAAAATGTTATGGGGATTGATAAAAGTTTTTTTAATTTTAAAGTCAAGATAAGAGCGTTTTTTTACTTTCTGCCTGAACTGTTAAGGGGCAAAATAAATTTAAGGCACTTTATTGCTTTTTTAAAAAGGTTGCTGTACTTTTTGGGGAAAATGCAGCACAACAAATTTGTGAAGATAGGCAAGAATACACGTGTTGATTTATATTGCCCCGGTTTTCCGTCAAAGGCTTTCTTTACGGCATGCAGAAAGTTTTCTGCATTTGAAGGCAAACTTCCGTGTACAACGGTTCTTATATCCATCACATCTGCGTGCAAATATCACTGTATGCACTGCTATCAAAAGCACGATAAAGGCAGGGATACAGAGATTGAAAATCTTGTTGGCTGTGTTAAAAAGCTGCAGGAAATGGGGATCGCTTTTTTCAATATTGAAGGGGGAGAACCCTTCCTTGTCTACGATAGATTGCTCAAAGTGTGCCAGGCTATAGATGACAGGTCGGAGATATGGGTGAACTCTACAGGGTATGGTATAACATTGGATAGATTATCAGAACTAAAAAGACATAATGTAACAGCCATTATGTTTTCACTTCACACTCCGGTACCTGAAGAGTTGAATAAATTCATGGGTGATGATAAAGCGTGGGATACTATGAAAGCTGCTGTTGAACTGTGCCATAAAGCGGGTATATCTGTAGCATTCAATTCCTGCCTTCAAGTATCGGACTTCTATAATGGCAAATTTGAAAGAATAATGGAAATTGTAAAAGAATTTAATGCTTCCATAATTCAGATAATAAAACCCAAACCTTCAGGAGGCCTGCTTGAAATAGGTATAGATCCCTTCACTCCGGAGGATGTATGTCATATCAGATCTTTGGTTGACAGGTATAATCTTGAAAAACAATACAAGGATTATCCATCAATATCGGCTCAGATAGTAGAAGAAGATAAATCCCAATTTGGATGTACGGCAGGAGGAACAGACCGGTTTTACATCAATGCCAAAGGAGATGTTCAACCTTGCGAGTTTTTGAACATTTCTTTCGGGAATATAGGTGAGGAGAGCTTTGAAGGGATTTATAACAGAATGAGGGATTGCTTCAAAGTTCCGGGTGAATGCTGGCTTTGTGAAAAATACTCAAGTCAAGTGCTAGAGCTTTATAAGAAGTATAATTTGAAGTCATTGCCTTTAAGCCCCGAGATATCAAGGGAGGTTTATGAAGACTGGGACAGAGGTAATAAAACTGAGCTCTATGAGAAGATTGAGCGGATTTTATAATAACGATGTAAAGAACATTCCAGTACATATATTATTACTCCCGCAGTCGAATGGCAGTTGGGAAAATGATGCCTACCTCACGGCGTTATCAATTTGGAGTTGGCATGGTTATTTGACTTCAGGAAAATCAAGGAAAACGCTGAAGGAAACTTGATAACAAAAATTTCTAGTCGATTTCAATTCTCTCTTTGGGTTGATTTTGTTTTCTATGTACAATAAAATATACATATACCAATGTTGCAAGTTCTTAAATTAACCTAAATGTTATTTGGAGGTCTATCTTGAAGAAAAAATCAGAAAATGCTGTAAAGCTGTTTAAAGAAGGTTATAATTGTTCCCAATCTGTTATCGGCGCATTTTGTGACGAGTTGGGCATGGACTTTGAAACAGCAATGAAAATTTCGTCTTCCTTCGGTGGAGGAATGGGAAGGCTTAGAGAGGTATGTGGTGCTGTCACCGGTATGTTTATGGTTGCCGGACTAAAACGTGGATGTAGTGACCCTAACGACAAAGTGTCAAAACAAAAGCATTATGAGTTGATTCAAATGCTTTCACAGAGATTTAAGGAGACAAATGGTTCAATTATATGCAGAGAGCTTTTAGGCCTTGATATAAAACATGATAGTCCTGCGCCAGCTGAAAGAACCGAAGACTATTATAAAAAGCGACCTTGTGTTGAGTTGGTTAGAAGTGCAGCTGAAATAACTGAAGAAACTTTAATTTAAACCACAAAGGGATAACGGTTCGCTTTGTGGTTTTTAATTTGGTTTGTTAGTGATTATTTTGAAAATCACATTTTGTATGATAAAATAGTGCATGTCAAAAATTAATTTGTATGAGGAGGTATCAATGAAAAATTTTAAGAGAAAGGGCATCTTTATTGCTCTATTTATCATTGTATGTATGAGTTCAGTGTTGTATTGTGAGGCAAGTGCATTAACGGAGCAGATATTTGTGACAGTAAAAGTAAACGATAAGTGCATAAAGATGGATTCAGAGCCATTCATAAGAGATGGCAGAACCTATGTTCCGGTACGTTTTATCGCAGAAGCTTTAGGAGCCGAGGTTGATTGGTATCCTGAAGAAAAGAAGGTTTTAATTAAAGAAAATACAGAGGAAAAGGAAGTAAAAGTCGATTCTAACGAAACCGTTGCCGATTCGGTTTATGCCGATGAAAATGAAGCTATTAAACTGTTAATCGGAAGCAAGGAATTAGTTGTCTGTGGTGAGAAGAAGCAAATGGACGCGGCTGCCGAAATAATAAATGGCCGTACAATGGTACCGGTAAGGTTTGTTTCTGAAAATCTTGGATGCGATGTAAAATGGGACGAACTAACCTATTCCGTATTGATAAATAAAGAAGGCATTACAGTTCCGCAGCAATATATTGAAAACAGATCCTATACAGATGAAGATTTAATGTGGCTTGCACGTATAGTACATGTAGAGGTAAAGGGTTTGTCCATAAATGCAAAGGTTGCAGTAGCTAATGTTGTGTTAAACAGGGTTAAGAGCCCTAAATTCCCCAATACCGTATATGATGTAATCTTTGCCAGCGGTCAGTTCCCACCTGTAAAGAAAGCTGGTTTTAAGGAACTGGTACCTAATCGGGATTGCATTATAGCTGCAAAGATGGCTTTAGAGGGTATAAATAATGTAGAAAACTGCTTGTATTTCAATAATGTTAAATTTAAAAGCAAGAATGTTACTCTTTATAAGAGAATAGACGGAGAATATTTTTACTATTAGTCATAGGATTATAACAAAAATTGCCTGAGCCTATAAAGCCCAGGCAGTTTTTTTTAATTTGATGGGTAATAACGCATGTTTAAAAAACTTTGTGAAAATATTTTGAGGGGGTATTACATTACTGGTCATTGGTGTATAATATAAATGCAAATGGTTTGCATTTGCATAAAAATATATGGGGGTACATTATGAAGTTAATCAGATTTTTACCGATAATAATAGTAATAATGTTGCTGTTTTGTGCATGCAGCAATATTCGAGTGCAAGATACAAGTAATACTGCGGGAGCCGGAAAGGTAAAAATAGTAACCTCGTTTTATCCTATGTATATATTTACGATAAATATTGCTAAGAACATTGAAGGGGTAAATGTGGTGAATATGGCAGAGCCTAAGTCAGGTTGTCTTCATGATTATCAGATGACGCCGGCAGATATGAAGCTTATTGAAGATGCCGATATTATGGTGATTAACGGAGCAGGTATGGAAAGCTTTTTGGATAAGATTACAAAGGAGCTACCTGACCTTAAAATTGTAGAAGCCAGCAAAGATCTTGAACTATTGGAGGAAGAAGAACACCCTCATGAAGCCGAAGGCGAAGATGTGGATCATACTAATCATGAACACAGTGTCAATGCACATATATGGGTAAGCATATCCGGAGCAATAGATGAAGTGAGGAATATAGGCGAACAACTGGCGAATGCGGATCCTGATAATGCTGAAAAATATAGATCAAATACATCGGAGTACGTTCAAAAGCTGGAGAATCAAAAAGAAAAAATGATTAAAGCTTTAGAGGGAATTGAGAACAAAAATATCGTTACGTTTCATGAAGCTTTCCCATACTTTGCAGAAGAGTTTGGGCTTAACATAGTGGCGACAATACAAAGCGAAGAGGGAAGCGAACCGAGTGCAGGAGAACTGGCTGATACAATCAGGAAGATAAAGGAATCAAATGTAAAGGCGCTGTTTACGGAGCCACAGAATTCATCCAACGCTGTAGAAATTGTCTCGAGGGAAACAGGATTAGACGTATATGTGTTGGATCCAGTTGTTTCAGGGGATGAAGATGATTTGGATGCGTATAAAAATGCTATGGATGAAAATTTAAGAGTATTGGTAGAGGCGCTAAAATGAAAAAAACAAAGCATAGTGTATGTTGTCAGAATGGTTGTTGTGGTTTGTGTTGTACAAAAATTGAAAACTTCGGGGTGACCTTCGGAAAAACCCAGGTCTTGAAGGAGGTCAATCTCCATATACACTGTGGAGAACTTACCGCGCTGATTGGTCCTAATGGTGCCGGTAAAAGCACTCTTTTGAAGGCAATACTTGGAGAAGTGAAGCATACCGGTGAATTGAAGTTCATGGACTCAAAAGGGGAGAAGAATGACAAGCCGGTGGTGGGCTATGTTCCGCAACATTTGAGTTTTGATACGGGATCACCTGTAAGTGTATTTGATTTGTTTATGTCAAGTCTTGTCAAAGCTCCTACCTGGCTGTATAAACCTAAAGGGCTGAGGAAAAGAGTTCTGGAAAGTCTAAAAAAAGTCAAGGCAGAGTACCTTATAGACAGGCGGTTAGGGGCACTGTCAGGAGGAGAACTTCAGAGAGTTCTTCTTGCGCTTGCACTTGAACCCATACCACACCTTTTGCTTTTGGACGAGCCGGTCTCAGGTATAGATCAAAATGGTATGGAAATGTTTTACAATACATTGCTGGAGCTTAAAGAGAATTATGATCTTTCAATAATACTTGTGTCTCACGACCTTGATCTTGTTATGAAATATGCAGACAGAATAGTACTGGTAAAGGGTACTGTTTTAGGAAGTGGCACTCCGGAAGAAATGGCCGAAAATGAAATGCTGTTAAAAACTTTTGGGATTTCATGGTATAAAGAAAATACCGATAAAGATGGTGGGAGGATAGAAAACAATGATTGATTTCTGGTACTCGTTTATAGATACTATCCTGCCTTTTCAATGGGCTCAGATGAACTTCATGAAAAATGCACTACTCGCCGTTCTGATTATTTCTCCTATTTTCGGAATACTTGGAACAATGATAGTTAATAATAGAATGGCTTTCTTTTCTGATGCATTGGGTCACGGAGCATTTACGGGCGTGGCAATTGGAAGCGTATTGGGCATTCTGAATCCTGTGCTTTCAGCAGTTTGTTTTTCCATAGTATTTTCAATACTTATAACTCTTGTAAAAAATAAAAGTAAAACATCCACCGATACAACTATAGGCGTATTTTCATCGGTAGCAATATCCGGCGGATTGGTGCTTCTGTCTGTTGGAGGCAAAAATATTAACAAATACTCAAGTTATCTTTACGGTGATCTTCTAAGCATTTCACCTTTTGATATAGTTATGCTTTTGATTGTATGTGCAGGTGTGATTATATTGTGGATGCTTTTGTTTAACAAAATGCTTTTAATCAGCGTAAACCAGTCATTGGCAAAAAGCAGGGGAATTAATACACTTGCCTGTGAGATGCTTTTCACCTCTGCGATTGCAGTAATTGTAACAGTGGCGATACAATGGGTAGGACTCCTTATTATAAACTCTCTGGTAGTACTTCCGGCCGCTGCTGCAAGGAATGTAAGCGTTAATGTAAGACAGTACCATCTGATATCGGTTCTTATAGCTCTTGTATCGGGATTATCAGGGCTTATATTGTCTTATTACTGGAATTCCACTACTGGAGCAACTATCGTACTTATTTCTGCCATTATATATTTTATTACACTTGCTTTAAAGAACAGAGTTGGATAATATGGAAAAGAAAATCTTATTTTGAGGGTGATAAATGTGAAGTTTAATAATAAACTTTTGATTTCCTTAATGATTTTTTTGGCTGTGTCAGGTTTTTTGTGCTCAGGAAACCTTTTGACTGTAGAGGCTGCACCGGCTGCAGAAAATCAGATTACTGTTATGGTTGATTGGGATGAAGTGAAATTTGATGTCCCTCCCACAATAATTGAAGGCAGGACGATGGTTCCATTAAGAGCTATTTTTGAAGCGTTGGAAGCACAAGTTGAGTGGGATCCTGGAACAAAAACCGTAACAGGTTCCCGGGGTAATACGGATATAAGACTTGTTGCAGGCAGCAAACTTGCTGAAGTAAATGGGAAAGAAGTATTGCTGGATGTACCGGCAACCATTATTTCAGGTAGAACTCTTGTGCCGGCACGATTTATCTCCGAAGGTTTTGGAGCAAACGTATCATGGGATGCAAAAACCCGGAAGGTAACTATTCTGACACAGGATGTAATTTATATTCCTGACAGCAATTTCGAAAAAGCAATAAGGCAAAATATTAAGAAATATTCAGGTGATATTTTTTCCAGCGATTTAAAAAAGATAGAGGTATTCGAAGCCAGAGAAAAGGATATATCCGATATTAAAGGTATTCAGTATATGAAAAACGCCAAGTACCTTTATATGGAAGGAAACAATATATATGATATAAGCCTTTTGGCAAATTTACATAAACTTGAAAGAATCAGTCTAAGTGAAAACAAAATCGCAGACATCAACCCGTTGTCCCAATTGGCAAATCTTAGAGTAATCTATTTGCATACCAACCTTATAAAAGATATAACACCGCTTAAGTTACTGACTAATCTTGAAGAATTATATATAGGTGGAAACAGTATAAAAAATATTCAACCGCTAGCTTCACTGTCCAGGCTTGAAAAGCTATATGTTGGCGACAATCAGATAACTGATATGAGACCTCTTTCAAGTCTTAAAAAGCTAAAGGAGTTGGACGTTTATGCTAATTCTACATTGGATATAACACCCTTGAAAGATCTGGAAAATTTGAAAGAAGTGTACGTTGAATATTATGCTAGAGAATCGGTACTCAATGATGAACTCTATGAAAAATACGCTAATATGCAAAAAATGACAAAAGAAATTGTTGAAAAGGTTATAAAGCCTGGCATGACAGATCTTGAAAAAGAGCTTGCACTTCATGATTATCTGGTTTTTAATACTAAATATGATTACGAAAACTATCTAAAGGATACGGTACCAGAAGAGTCACACCAGCCTTATGGAGTTCTGGTAAACAAGGTTGCGGTTTGTGACGGTTTTGCAAGGACTATGCAAATTTTATTGGACATTGTTGGTATCGAGAACGAATTCGTTCATGGTGATGCAGATGGAGAGAAAGCCTGGATTGGTCATGCATGGAATATGGTTAAAATTGATGGAGAGTATTTTCATCTGGATGTTACCTTTGACAATATAGATAAGGACGGAAAAGATATTGAAAATGACTCCATAACACACACGTACTTTAATCTGTCCGACAGACAGATTTCTATTGACCATAGATGGGAGAAAGGTATATATCCTTCCTGCAATACCGACAGTGATTATTTTACGAGGGTAAATGAGATGAGAGGCGACAGGATTATTGACGGGGATACTGCATATTATTTAGACAGGGAAGACAACATTGTAAAGTTAAATCTTATTGATTTTACATCATCAAATCTTACAAGGAATCATGCTAAAAAAATCGTTTTATGTGATGGTTTTATTTATTATATATATGTATCCGCTGGAAACGCAAAGGCAATATATAAAGTAAAAACTGACGGAACAAATGAAGAAGTAGTATACGAAGGTGATGTAAAATCCCTGAATGAAGATGACGGTAACATCTACTTTATTGATGGTGATGATAGAATAAACAGATTAAACAATTCGCAGGCAGGTATACGGAAAATAAGTAATGGATCCATAGCATCAGTATTGTATTTTACACAGGATTTTGTTATCTATAAAGCATATAAATGGAATGTTGGTGGGTATCTGTATAGGATATCAAAAGAAACTGGGGAGACAGACAAAATAATTTCCGATACTCCTTCAGGGTTTTCGTTCTCAGAAGATATAGGATATTTGACCTATTATTACACTCCCCTTGAAAGAGTTATAAATGATTGGATTTATTACGTTAATGAGGATGACGGAAACAGTTTGTATAAGGTCAGACCAGATGGAACAGACAGGACAAAGCTAAACAGCTCTGATAGTTCTATAATTGATATAATCGGGGACTGGCTGTACTATCACAATAACAGTGACAGGTCCAAAGTGTACAGAGTAAAAACAGACGGCAGTGAGAACAATAAAGTACAGGAATAAGGAAATAAAGGATTTACATTTGGGCGGAATTTGGATAAGATGTAAGATATAAACTAATAAGAGAGGCTAATTTGCATGATAGAAATAATTAATATAACAAAAACTTACAGCGGTACAGTGAAAGCTGTTGATAGCCTTAATATGACAGTAGAGGATGGAGAAATATTCGGTTTTCTAGGGCCTAACGGTGCTGGTAAGACAACTACAATAAAGATGATAACGGGTATTTTGAAGCCTGATAGCGGAAATATCAGAATAAATGGGGCAGATATAAATGAAAGCCCGATAGAGGCAAAAAAGAAATTCGGTTTTGTACCGGACGATCCGAATATATTCCTAAGATTAAAAGGGTTAGAATATCTGAATTTTATGGCAGATATGTATGACGTTCCGGACGATGAACGAAAGAAAAAAATTGAAACTCTTGCAGACAGGTTTGAAATGTCCGGTGCGCTTGGCGACCAAATTCAGAGCTATTCCCATGGTATGCGCCAGAAAATTGTCATAATGGGAGTATTGATACATAATCCTCCGGTGTGGATTTTAGATGAGCCAATGACAGGCCTTGATCCCAAGTCCTCCTTTACCTTAAAGGAAATGATGAGAGAACACGCCTCCGGGGGTAATACTGTGTTCTTTTCGACCCATGTACTTGAAGTGGCAGAAAAATTGTGTGACAGAGTTGCAATAATCAATAAGGGAAAGATATTGTTTGCAGGGAAGCTTGAAGAAATGAGAGAGCACTTTAAAAATAACCAGTCTTTTGAAAAAATGTTTCTGGAGTTGACTGAAAATGGGCAATAAACTTTTATTACTTACAAAAATACTTTTGAAGAATGGTTTTAGTTTGGAAAGCAGCGGGAAAAAGAAAGCCAGACAGATAGCTTTTTTTGTGTTGATCGCTTTGAGTTTTATTCCTGTTATCAGCGGCATGATATTTTTTATTTCAATGCTGTATGATTCCTTGGAAGCTGTGGGACTGCAAGGTATAGTTCTGAGCATGGGAATTGCGGTTACTTCTTTCACCATATTTTTCTTTGGTGTATTTTATGTAATTAACGTTTTTTATTATTCAAATGATATTGAAAACCTTATCCCGTTTCCGGTAAGACCCTCAGAAATAATTGGGGCAAAGTTCTTAGTTACTGTGTTTTATGAATATCTTACCGAAATACTTTTAATACTGCCATTGTTCATAGTCTATGCAATAAAAAGCAGTGCACCCGTTATGTATTATTTGTATGCATTGATTGTTTTTATTCTTGTGCCTTTTATACCTCTTGTAATAGCTTCAATATTGGTTATGATAATAATGAGGTTTACAGGAATAGCAAGAAACAGAGATCGTTTCAAGATGTTCGGCGGGATAATAGCAATGCTCGGAGCCATTGGCTTTAACTATTTAATTCAGAGCTTTGCTAATAACGCTACTGATCCCGAACAACTTCAGAAAATGTTTATAGAAGGACAGAATTCGATGGTTGAGCTTGTGGCAAAGATATTTCCTGGTGCAAAGTTTGCCGCTTTGAGTATTGTAAATAACTCAAATATTCATGGCATAACAAATCTGATTATTTATGTCCTGATTAATTTGGCAGGTTTTGCATTGTTTCTGTTTATAGGTGAGCATCTGTATTTTAAGGGTGTAATCGGTATTTCAGAGATGGCAGCAAAAAGGAGAAAAGTCAGCAGCACTGAGCTTGAAAAGGTGAGTACCCGCCAATCTAAACTTAAGTCATATACTATAAAAGAGCTTAAACTTCTTTTTAGAACACCTATATATTTTATGAACTGTGTTTTGATGAATTTTATCTGGCCCGTATTTCTGATATTACCTTTTATTACGCAGTCACAGGATTTAAGTGAATTAGAGGGTATAAAGGTGCTTATTAGTGATGGAAATTATGCGGGAATCATAATCATTGTAGCATTTGCAGCGTCAATGTTTATTTCATCAGCAAATTGCGTTACTTCTACTGCCATTTCAAGGGAAGGGCAGAATTTGTATATCAGCAAATATCTGCCAACAGCATATAAGGTTCAGATAATGGCTAAAGTAATTTCTGGTGTTGTAATTGCTCTTATTGGTTTGACAACCATGTTGATAACCGCCGGAGTAATTCTGGAGCTACCGTTATATATGATGGTATTGATTGTGCTTACCGGCTTGGCAGGTATATTATTTACATCCTTCACAGGAATAATAATCGACCTTCTTAATCCCAAACTTCACTGGGATAATGAGCAGAAGGCTGTTAAGCAGAATCTGAATGTTGTATTTAATATGTTGATAGGTATTGTTTTTGCAGGTATAACTACTTTCGGAGCATTTGTTTTTGAATTTGACCTGCTTGTAGCATGCTGTGTCATTCTTATTGGTTTTGGCCTTATTGATGCTATACTCTATTGGATTGTCACAACTAAGGGAGATAAAATGTTTAATCGTCTGGAGGTTTAAGTGTTATTTTTCATGTGAACATCCATTTGCGGATATGGTATTGATATGCTTTTTTCATCAAAACGTTTTTTAACTTCTTCAATAACGTTAAAATACACATCCCAATAGTTCTGGGATTTAACCCACAATCTCACGGTATACATTATTGCATTATCGCCATGCTCAGACATTCTTACAAAGGGCGCCGGATCGTTTAATACAAGAGGCTGTTTACTTATAACATCTTTTAAAACACTTATTACTTCAGAATTGTTTGCCTCGTAGGAAACGCCAAATTTCATATCGACCCTTCTCGTATCTTTGATTGAATAGTTTACTATGCTTGAATTGGCCAAACTTCCATTAGGGATAAATATAACTTTATTGTCGGGAGTAACAATTTCGGTATATAAAATCTTTATAGCCTGTACAGTTCCGGAATATCCGTTTGTTTCTATAAAGTTACCCACAGCAATAGGTTTTGTTGTAAGAAGTAAAACACCTCCTGCGATATTTGAAAGAGAACCTTGAAAAGCAAGTCCGATTGCAAGACCTGCCGATGCCAATACTGCCACAAAAGATGAAGTCTGCACTCCTAAAATACCAATAACAGAAACTATCAGAAATACCTTCAACAGGGCATCAATCATTGAAATTATAAAGGGTTTCAAATTAATATCAATTCTGGATTTATCCATCAGGATTTTTAGTTTTTTAACACCCCATTTGATTACAATCATACCGACTGTCAATACAACAACAGCAAAAAAAATTGATTGAATTCCCGGTATAAGTACTGTAGTTAATAGATCTTGAATATAACTTTGCATAAGCTCATCGCCTTTCTTAAAATTTTTGCATTTTATATTGATATATTAAAGAATTAAAGCAAACAATTTGAGAACAATAATGTTTCGGTTATATTGTAACATAAACTCAGTAGGCTTTCCACCTTCTTATAATAGCAGGGTGTATATTATTCTTCACCTTTATTATATGCACCCATAATAGCATAAGTAATCCTGATATATGTAATATTTCCTACATTACGAGTATGCAATTAGATACATTTATTATGAAGGGAAAACTTTCAAGTTTAAGAATATATTAAGAGAAGGTATGTGATAAACGGTTATCACATACCTTCTTCATCAAATATTATAGGAGGTGTTATAATAACATTTTGATTATAATTAAATATTTTATCACTATATTCTTTTCCAGCCCAATTTTTAACCATATCATATGCCTTGTGATAGAGGTTATAATCCTGCGGTTTATGAGCATCGGAAGCTACAAATTGCACTAAGTTCAAGTCAATAAGCTTTTTTGCAAATTTTTGAACCTTTGAACCATAAACTCCAACTAAACTGGCTGCATCTACTTGTACAAGACAACCTGTTTCTATAAAGTCCATAAATTTTTGTGTGTTTCGTACAAAATATATATTTCGTTCAGGATGTGCAATAATAGGAACTATTCCTTCCATGTGAAGTTTCAAAAGGAGGTCGTTGCTATTAATTGGCATGATATCAAAGGGGAGCTCAAATAATAAGTATTTAGTCTTATTCAGGGTGTACTTGTCTTTTTTGGAGATTACATCATTTAGTGAAGAAATTAAAAAGACTTCATATCCTAAAAGTAATTCCACCCCGAAATCTCTTATTCTTGACTTGATTTTGTAGAAGTTTTCAAGCACTTTATCGGATTTATAAATGTCGTTATGGAAATGAGGAGTAGTAACAATTGTTTTTACTCCAAGTTTCTCTGCCTCCAATACCATTCTTACCGAATCTTTAATTGTTGAAGGCCCATCATCTACTCCAAAAATTATGTGACAATGAATATCAATCATGTTTTCCCTTCTTCAGGTCATTAATTGAGTTAGACCAATTTTTTATATACTTTTTTTGGGAGTTATAATAATCATAGCTTCCATAATAACTCTTATATTCCGATTTGCTTATTTTATTTAAAACAACTCCAATTATGTTGGCGTTAGCTTTTTGAAGCTGTTCCTTTACTCTTAACGCATTTTTGCATTTTACTGTATTTGCCTCAATAACAATAATTGTTCCGTCTACCTGTGAGGCAATAATTGCAGCATCTATAACACTTCCCAGAGGAGGTGTATCTACAATGACCAGATCGTATAGGCTTTCAACTTCGAGAAGAAATTTGCTAAACCTTTCAGACAATATGAGTTCTCCGGGATTATTTATTTTGATACCGCAGGTAATAAAGCTGAAGCCCGCGATATCAGTTTGGTTAATTACTTCTTCAAGTTTAACCTGACCGAGTAGATAATTAGTAAGTCCTTTCAAGTTACTGCTCATAAAATATTTAAACGGCATTGGCTTACGTATATCGGCATCTATGTATAGAACTTTTACCCCTATCTTAGCCATTGAAATTGCAAGGTTTATTGATGTTGTTGATTTACCTTCACCAGGTCCGTAACTTGTAAGGGCTAGTGTCCTGATTTTCTTATTTGTATCATAAAATTGAATATTTGCCCGCAAAACTTTGTATGCTTCTTCGGCAGTTTCATTTATATCATACTTAACTACATAGTTTATTTCTGCCAACTAAAACACCGCCTTATTTGAGATTAAAAGAAGGTATAGTCCCGAGGACACTCAGACCCAAGTATGTTTCTATATCTTCAGAAGTTTTAATAGTTTCATTTAACAGTTCCAACAGGTAAAATGTACCTATTGTTGCAAAAGTGCTTAATAATAAGGTTAATAACATGTAGAGAACTGGTTTGGGTTTTATAGGATTTATAGGTATTTCAGCGGTATCTATAATATTTATGTTATTTGACTTTGTAATATCTGTGGATAACTTTGTAAAGACCTCACATATTTTGTTTGAAACTTCCATACACTTGATGGGATCTTTATCCTCTACTCTTATTTCCAACACCCTCGTATTGTTTTTTGAGTAAACGTTTACTTTGCTTGACAATGCAGCAGGAGTAAGATCCTGCATCCCTAATTCTTCTACAACTGTTTTTAAAACAAGTTTGCTTTTTATAAGCTCTTTATAATCCTTAACCAATTGTTGATTTGTCAGCATTTCATCATAGGTAAGATCAGCTTCAGAATTTGTTTTCTGATTAGTTACATATAGTGTTGCTGAGGCTTCATAGACAGGAGTTATAAGTAATGTGCTCATAACACAAGTTATAACAGACACAATTATAGGGATTAAAATAATAAATATTAATTTTTTCCGTAGAAGTATGAAAAACTGCTTGAGTTCCACTTACATCACCTTTTCATATTATTTCAGTTCAATATGCATTAAAAGTCACTTAATAGTCAGTTTTAGCGGCAAATTATGAGATGCTCAAGCCACAGACAGCTCTGCAAGCTGAAAATGTGGCTTGAGAAATAACAGCTTTTAATCTCTTTTTCTAATGCATTTGCATTTTGAGATTATTCCTGATATAACTCCAAGTATTATTGCTACAAGAATGCTAAGGAGTGCATATTTCCAGAAAAAACTTACCCATCCGAAACAGGATGTGAGGTATTGTACGGTATAAACACTCTTAAAGAAAAATAATCCCATACTATTGATTGTAAAAATGAGAAAGTCAAAAGTAATACCTGCAACTAAATAATTTTCTGTCTTTTGCTTGGACATTGATAGATAAATTGATGTTGCGATAAATCCTGGGGATATGAACAATAGGGTTAGGATGATAGCACTTAACATATCTTGTTCTCCTTTCTGTGCACCTTATTCTATTATCATACTACTCTTGACTTATCTATATGGTTACATGTTCGTATGACAAAAAATTTGAAAAAACGATTTCTTGGATTTCAGATAACATATTTGGAAAATGCAACATAATATAAATCGTGTTGGTATCCGGGTATGGTAGTTAAATCATGTGTTTAATGATGTTTCAACCTATACTTGTACCCCGTAACAGAATTAATTTCTAGAGTATGCGGGGCACAGACAGATGAAGTGCACTTTTAACATTATGATAGTCTGGAATTTAGTAATGTTAAAAAGCACTAGTGGAATTTAAGTTGTTTTTGAACTGGGGGTTTTCAATTTGAGGAATACTAATAATAAAGTTGCATATTTACTTTTGGATTGTTTATGTGTAAACATAGCTTTGGGTATTGGACTGATAATAAAATATGAAATGAATATTCCAGCTACCTTCTTAAAAATACTTCCTTATAGCTTTGCTTTTGCAACATTAATAAGTATAGTTGTATATTCCATATTTGGCCTCTATTCAACACTCTGGAATTATGCAAGTGTTGAAGAACATTTAAGGATATTTTTTGCAACTGTAGTAGCGTCGATTGTGCAGTACTTTTGTGTTGCCTGCTTTGGTGTAATACTGCCAATCTCAGTATATATTATCGGTTGGATGACTACATTAATTTTTGTAAGTGGAATAAGATTCATCAATCGTGTAATAAAAAATATTAATACGTCAAAAAAAGATGTCGTTAATAAAAAAAGGATAATGATTATTGGTGCCGGCGATGCAGCTTCTTTGCTAATTAAGGAAATGAAGAATAATAAACGAAGCATATATGAGCCGATAGTGGCTGTTGATGATAACCCTGCAAAACATAATACACAGATAAATGGAGTTCCTGTAGTTGGTGGAAGAGAAAATATTGTTAAGACAGCAAGTGAAAAGTCAATCGACGAAATAGTTATTGCCATACCTTCCATTTCAAGAAAAGAGACGGTAGATATTATAAGCTTATGTGAAAAGACAGGATGTAAATTAAAAGTACTACCAAGTGTATATGATCTGGTAAATGGAGAAGTAAGCATTAGAGAGATAAGGGATGTTACCGTTGAAGACCTTCTTGAAAGAGATGAAGTTTCATTGTCAATAGAAGAAATTTCAGGATACCTTAAGGGTGAAACTATTCTGGTTACTGGAGGAGGAGGCTCTATTGGTTCCGAACTCTGCAGGCAAATAGCAGCATTTGGGCCTAAAAGTATTCTGATTTTGGATATCTATGAAAATAACGCTTATGATATACAAAATGAACTGCTTCAAAAATACAAAGACAAGCTGGATATCAAAGTAATAATCGGTTCTATTAGGGAGAAAAGCAGGTTGGATTATATTTTTTCAAAATATAATCCGGCAATAGTATTCCATGCAGCTGCTCACAAGCATGTTCCGCTTATGGAACAAAACCCTCAGGAAGCTGTTAAGAATAATATTTTCGGTACCCTCAATTTAGCTGAATGTGCTCAACAATACCACAGTAAAAAGTTTGTGCTGATATCAACTGATAAAGCAGTAAACCCTACCAGTATTATGGGAGCATCAAAAAGAGTAGCTGAATTAATAGTGCAATATATGAATAGGAACAGCCAAACTAAATTTTCAGCAGTAAGATTTGGTAATGTACTAGGGAGTAATGGCAGTGTTATTCCGCTTTTTACGAAGCAAATTAAATACGGGGGTCCAATAACAGTGACACATCCCGATGTAACCAGATATTTCATGACTATACCCGAGGCTTCCAGTCTTGTTATTCAATCCGGTGCAATGATGGCGGGAGGGGAAATATTCGTGTTGGACATGGGGAAGCCGGTCAAAATTGTAAATCTTGCCAAGTCCTTGATTAGCCTATCGGGACTGAAGCCGGATGTTGATATAGAAATTGAATATGTTGGGTTGAGACCTGGTGAAAAACTTTATGAAGAGCTTCTTGTATCAGAGGATGGGGTGGATATTACAAAAAATGATAAGATTTTCATTGAAAAAACCAGGGGAATTGACTTTGAGTACTATATCAAAGAAATAAAGTCATTTATGTCCGAGGATTTGGAAGATGCCGAAAAAGTGGTAGATTTCATCAAGAGGATTGTTCCTAACTATAAAAACAACTGTAACCAATAATGGGCAATATGCATATTATACTATGTAAACAAAGCAGGAACTACTATTCCGGTCTCTCTTCGTAAAATAAACATCTGAAAAAATATCAATCCATATAGATTTGGTAAGGCTGAAGTGAAAGGGGATTCAAAAAAGTTGAAACTCAAGAAAATATGGCTTTCTTCACCTCATATGAGCGATGAAGGTTATGAAATGCAGTTTGTGCAGGAAGCATTTGATACAAATTGGATATCTCCACTTGGAGAAAATGTAGATGCCTTTGAGAAGGAACTTGCCGAAAAGGTAGGCGCTAAGCATGCGGTTGCATTAGCATCAGGAACAGCTGCAATCCATATGGCACTCAAAGCCGCTGGTGTCAAAGCTGGAGATATTGTATTTTGCCAAAGCCTGACTTTTTCGGCAACTGCAAACCCCATAATTTATCAGAATGCTACCCCGGTTTTTATTGATAGTGATTATGAGACCTGGAACATGTGTCCAAAGGCATTAGAGCGTGCCTTTCATAAATACCCAAAGGTAAAGGCAGTTTTAATTGTTCATCTCTATGGCCTGTCAGCTGACATTGATCCAATCATTGAACTTTGTAAAAGGCATAATGTTCCCTTGATAGAGGATGCTGCAGAATCTCTTGGAACAATATATAAAGGAAGGCATACCGGTACTTTTGGTGAATATGGGATATTCTCCTTCAATGGCAACAAGATTATAACGAGTTCAGGAGGGGGGATGTTAGTTTCCAATGATGAAGAGCGGATAAGGAAAGTACGGTTCTGGGCGACACAGTCAAGAGATCAGGCCAGGCATTATCAACATTCTGAAATCGGCTACAACTATAGGATGAGCAATATTGTAGCTGGAATCGGGAGAGGTCAGTTGAAGGTTCTGGAGAAGAGAATTGAAAAGAAAAAATATATCTATGATTTTTACAAAAGTGAGTTAGGTGGACTTCATGGTGTTCAGTTAATGCCTGTAAATGGATGGAATAAGCCTAATTACTGGTTAAGTTGTATTACTACAGGAAGAAAGGTTAAACCAATTGATATTATAACGGCTCTTGAAAGGGAAAACATTGAGAGCAGGCCTTTATGGAAACCAATGCACATGCAGCCTGTATTTTCAGCCTGTGATTTTGTTGGAGAGGATGTGGCAGGTAAGCTTTTTGAAAATGGTGTTTGCTTACCATCAGATACAAAGATGGTAGATGAAGACCTTGAGAAGATTTGTGGAATCATAAAAGGATTATGGGAGTAGACTATGGCTCATAAAATAGGATTCTATGAGAAATATATAAAAAGGCCTCAGGATATTGTTTTATCCTTAATTGCAATAACCGTTTTATCTCCTGTTTTACTTGCAGTTGCAATACTTGTGAAGGTCAAACTTGGTAGTCCGATAATTTTTACTCAGGATAGACCTGGTTTAAATGAAAAAATATTTAAGTTATATAAGTTTCGGACTATGACAGAGCGGAAGGATGAGAAAGGGAACTTACTTCCGGACAGCGACAGACTGACGAATTTCGGAAAAGTTTTGAGAACTTCATCCCTCGATGAACTTCCGGAACTTTTTAACATCTTGATAGGTGATATGTCATTTGTTGGGCCAAGGCCCCTTCTTATTCAATACCTTCCTCTTTATGATGAACAACAGAAAAGACGACATGATGTTAGACCGGGACTTACAGGTAATGCTCAGGTCAATGGACGCAACGCAATTAGCTGGGAAGAAAAGTTTTCATTGGATGTGAAATACGTAGATACATTAAGCTTCATAAATGACTGGAAGATCATGTTTAAAACTATAAAGAAAGTTTTTTTCAGAGAAGGAATCAACTCTGAGACTGCTGTCACAATGGAATACTTTTATGGTACACATAATAAGCAAACAACTTCTGATAAAAACAGTGAAATTATAAAAGATAAACTTCTGATTATTGGTGCGGGAGGACATGGTAAAGTAGTTGCTGATATTGCAGTAAAAATGAATAGATGGAGAAGCATCTTCTTTCTTGATGATGATGAATCAATCAGAGATTTTGCTGGGATAAAGGTAATAGGACAGTCTGACATGGCCCTTTCCTATATAAATGAGTATGAAATATTTGTGGCAGTTGGAAACAACACTATGAGAGAAAAGTTACAGGAAAAGCTCGAAGCAGCAGGAGCAACAATACCGGTTTTAGTTCATCCGAATGCTGTAATTGGAGAAGAGGTTGAGTTGGGTACAGGAACGGTTGTTATGGCGGGAGTGGTTATCAACTGCTGCACCAAGATAGGTAAAGGCTGTATCATCAATACTGGCGCTACACTGGATCATGACAATGTGATAGAGGACTATGTCCATATTTCTCCTGGAGCAAATTTTGCTGGTAACGTCAAAGTAGGAAAAAATTCTTGGATATGTTGTGGAAGTGTAGTGAGCAATAATATAAATATTTGTAGCAGTTGCATCGTTGGAGCAGGTGCTGTCGTTGTTAAAGACATAACTGAAGTTGGAACATACATAGGGGTTCCGGCAAGGCAAATGTTTGTGGGATTGGGAGAAAGCTAAAATGAATATATTATTTTTATCGTTATTAGATTTTAATAGTTTCGATGAGCGAAACATATATACAGATTTGCTTAAGACCTTTGTTAGAAATGGTCACTCTGTATATGTTGTATCTCCCGTAGAAAAAAGAAATAATAAAAGGACGCATTTCATTATTAAGGATAATACTTTTATATTAAAACCGAGAATTGGAAATACTCAGAAGACTAACCTTATAGAAAAGGGAATTTCAGTACTTACACTGGAATTTATTCTAAAACAAAACATAAAAAAATTTACATCAGATAAAAAGTTTGATTTAATCCTGTATACCACACCTCCCATCACTTTTTTCAGTGTCGTTAAGTATATAAAGGAAAGGGATAACGCCGCTGCTTATTTATTGTTAAAAGATATTTTTCCGCAGAATGCCGTTGACTTAGGAATGTTAAGTACAAAAGGGGTAAAGGGTATTTTGTACAGGTATTTCCGGAAGAAAGAAAAAAATTTATATAAAGTATCTGATTATATTGGATGCTTATCTCAAGCAAATATAGAATACTTAATAAAGCACAATCAGGAATTAAAATCCAAACCAATTGAGGTATGTCCCAATAGTATTGAGCCTTCTGAAGCTAAATCAATAAATAAAAACTCAGTAAGAAAGCAATTTGATATCCCCGAAAATGTTATAACGTTTATTTATGGGGGTAATCTGGGTAAACCTCAAGACATAGATTTTGTAATTGAATGTTTGAAGAAGAACTTGGAGTTTGACGATCGATACTTTGTTATATGTGGAAGTGGAACAGAGTACTATAAACTCGAAAGGTTTATGACTGAAAATTCCCCAAGAAACATGAAGCTGATTAATGGATTACCCAAACCACAATTTGATGTGTTAGTGTCAGCATGTGATATTGGCTTGGTCTTTTTGGATCATCGATTTACCATACCTAATTTTCCTTCAAGATTGCTGTCTTATATGGAATATTCCATGCCAACACTTGCTTGTACCGATTCAAGTACCGATCTGGGCAGGATAATTGAAAGTGAGAATTTGGGGTGGTGGTGTGAAAGCACTGATGCAAACAAATTTCTGGAATTAGCGAACAGCATCTGTAGTAAAAAAGCACAGATTGAGATATATGGCAGAAATTCCAGACGGTATCTACTGGGCAATTATACTGCTGAACATACTTATCGAACTATTATAAGTCACTTTCAGTAGTATCCTATAAATTACATTGATGATTTGTTTATATTGAACGCGATAAAGATTTTATATAGCGCTTCAATTTCCTTAATACAATATCACGAAAATCAAATATTCCAATTTATAATCATTTTCGTGATTTATATGGTTTTGGAGGATGAATTCCATGTTTAAGAATAAAACACTTCTAATAACAGGTGGAACAGGTTCCTTTGGTAATGCTGTTATGAAAAGATTTCTCGATACGGATATTAAGGAAATCCGTATATTTTCCCGTGACGAGAAGAAACAAGATGATATGAGAAAGCTCTATGGAAATGACAAACTTAAGTTTTACCTGGGAGATGTCAGGGACATAAACAGCGTAAAAAACTCTATGAATGGTGTGGATTATATTTTTCATGCTGCTGCGCTAAAACAAGTTCCTTCGTGTGAATTTTTTCCATTGGAAGCTTTGAAAACAAATGTTCTTGGAACGGATAATGTTCTTACCGCTGCCATTGAAATGGGTATTAAGAAGGTGATTTGTCTATCTACAGATAAAGCAGCCTATCCAATAAATGCCATGGGAATATCAAAAGCAATGATGGAGAAGGTATTTGTGGCTAAATCCAAGACCGTAGATCCGCAGAAAACCCTTATTTGTGGAACAAGATATGGAAATGTACTGGTGTCAAGGGGCTCTGTTATTCCATTGTTCGTAGAGCAAATAAAGAATGCGCAGCCACTTACGGTTACCGATCCTAATATGACCAGATTTTTAATGAGTTTGGATGAAGCTGTTGAACTTGTGGTATTTGCATTTGAAAATTCCGAGGCTGGGGATATAATGGTTCAGAAGGCACCGGCAGCAACTATTGGTGATTTGGCTCAAGCATTAAAAGAACTGTTTAATGCTGACAACGAAATTAGAATTATTGGTACACGTCATGGAGAGAAACTGTATGAGACACTTCTCACAAAAGAGGAGTTTCTGGTTGCAGAGGACATGGGCAATTTTTATAGAGTACCTGCAGATAAAAGAGATTTGAATTATGACAAGTACTTTGTGGAAGGAAACAGGCAGTTGGAGCAAATTGAAGATTATAATTCCGACAATACCAATAGACTGAATGTACAAGAGATTAAAGAGAAATTACTTGGTTTGGAATATATTCAGCAGGAGCTTAAGAACTGAGAGGTAGATTATATGAGAATATTGGTTCTTGGTGCGACAGGTATGGCGGGGCATACTATCTCAATTTATTTAAAAGAGGCTGGCCATGAAATAACTGCACTTAGCCGCAATAGATTTGAATACTGCAATAACATCCTCAGCGATGTGACGGATTTTGACTTTCTGAGAAAGACTGTAGAAGATGGAAATTATGATGCTGTAATCAATGCCGTTGGTATATTGAACCAGGATGCAGAGGACAATAAATGCATTGCTGTACTATTAAACAGCTATTTACCACACTTCTTGAGTTACATTACCAAGGACATGAAAACAAGAGTAATTCATATGAGTACCGATTGTGTTTTTTCAGGAAAAACAGGTGGTTATACCGAGACTTCCTTAAGAGATGGTGAAACATTTTATGACAGATCCAAGGCATTGGGTGAATTGGTAAATTCTAAAGATCTAACCTTCAGGAATTCAATTATTGGCCCGGATATGGATGAAAAAGGGATTGGATTGTTTAATTGGTTTATGCAGCAAAATGGCTCGATTAATGGGTTTACAAAAGCAATCTGGTCAGGAGTTACAACGATAACACTGGCAAGGGCTATGGAACAGGCATTGCGGGAAAATCTAACAGGTCTTTATAATCTTGTGAATAATATAACAATAAGCAAGTATGAACTTCTCAGCTTATTTAACAAGCACATGAAAAACAGTGAAATTAAGATTATACCAAGTGATAAAGTAGCACTGGATAAATCATTAATAAATGGTAGAACTGATTTTTTATTTACAGTACCGCATTATGAAGCAATGATTTTGGAAATGAAGCAATGGATTGAAAGCCACAAAGAGCTTTATCCACATTACTTTATGTAGGGAGAGGATCTGATGAAAAAATTAAAGTTAATGACTATTGTAGGAACTCGCCCCGAGATAATCAAGCTTTCTGAAATCATCAAAAAATGTGATGGGTACTTTGAACATATACTTGTTCACACTGGCCAAAATTATGATTATACGCTCAATAAAGTGTTTTTTGAAGAGCTCGGTTTAAGAGAACCAAACTTCTACCTCGGAGTGGTTGGGGATAACTTAGGCCAGACAATCGGAAATATTATTGCCAAATCATATGAAATAATGGTGAAGGAGAAGCCGGATGCGCTGCTTGTGCTGGGGGACACAAATTCCTGCCTGAGTGTTATATCGGCTAAGAGACTTAAAATCCCGATTTTTCATATGGAGGCTGGTAATAGATGTTTTGATGAAAATTTACCGGAAGAAGTTAATAGAAGGATAGTTGATCATACCAGCGATGTGAATTTTTGCTACACAGAGCATGCGAGGAATTACTTGTATTGGGAAGGAGTACCAAAAGAAAGGATTTATGTAGTTGGCTCGCCAATGGCTGAGGTTTTAGAGGCTAATGCTGAAAAAATCAACAGAAGTAAAGTTCTTGATATGCTTGGTTTGGAGAAGGGGAAGTACATTTTACTCTCAGCTCATAGAGAAGAAAATATTGATAATGAAGTAAACTTTACGCATCTAATGAATGCTGTCAATACTATGGCAGATACTTATGGTTTGCCGGTCATTTACAGTACACATCCAAGAAGCAGGATGTTCATAGAACAGCGTGGATTTAAGTTCCATCCGAATGTGAGGAGTTTAAAGCCCTTTGGATTTGTTGATTATAATCATCTTCAGAAAAATGCGTTTTGCGTAGTTTCCGACAGTGGGACAATTGCAGAAGAGGCTTCCTATTTCAAATTCCCTGCAGTATCGGTAAGAACTAGCACAGAGCGCCCCGAAGCCCTTGATAAGGGGAATATGGTAATTGGCGGTATTACAACCGAACAAGTACTTCAAGCTGTTGATATGGCAGTAGAAATGAATGCCAATGGAGACCTTGGCAAGGATGTATTAAACTATATGGACACCAATGTAAGTACCAAGGTAATAAAATTGATTCAGAGTTATACAGGAATTGTAAATAAGATGGTCTGGAGGAAAGCATGAGAATAATGGTTTTTGATGTTCCGGCTGAAAGTTGTGGAGCACTGTCGGTTTTGAACAATTTTTATAATGAATATAAGAAGGATACAAAAAATGAATACATTTTTGTTATTAGCACGCCGGAACTTCAAGAAACTTCAAATATTAAAATACTTAGATTCCCTTGGATTAAGAAGAGTTGGGTGCATAGAATATATTTTGATCATTTTATTGCACCAAAGCTGGTAAGAAAGTACAAGATTGATAAGGTATTATCTTTACAGAATACTGTGATCCCACATGTTAAGGTGTATCAGAGTGTTTTTGTACATAATGCCTTGCCCTTTTCAGAATATAGGTTTTCTATATTTAATAACAGACTATTATGGATTTATCAAAACATTCTGGGCAGAAGTATCTTTAAATCAATTAAGAGAGCTGATCATGTATTTGTACAGACTAATTGGATGAAACAAAAATGTATTGAAAAACTGAATGATAATGATGAAAAGGTGGAAGTAATGCAAATCAGAATCCAAGGTAGAGCAGATAAAGCATTTGAAAGCTCGAAAGAAAGTTTGTCAACATTCTTTTACCCTGCAAATGGTATGCCTTTTAAGAACCATAAGTTAATTGTTGATGCGTGCATGAAACTTAAAGAAGATGGTATTAACGATTACAAAGTAGTTTTTACTCTTAAAGGTAATGAAAATAAAAATGTTATAAAACTGTATAAGCAGGTTTGCAAAAATAATTTACCAGTAAAATTTGTAGGCAGTATATCTCGAAATGAAGTTCATGATTTTTATTCAAGGTCAGTTTTGATTTTTCCTTCATATATTGAAACAGTAGGACTTCCTTTATTGGAAGCCAAAAGCCATAGGACGCCGGTAATTGCTTCAAACAGTGATTATGCACGTGAAATATTGGATGATTATGAGAATGTGCATTTCGTTAATTCTTTTGATACTTTTGAACTGACAAAATTTATGAAGTCCTTCATCCAAAACTGTTAGACCTTTTTATTTTGAATACACTGTTTTTAAGGATGATCATATGAATAATATAAAAAAAATGACATCAAAAAAAGAAGGGATGATGCTAAAGTTAGTGTTTTTTCTGATTTTTATATATGCTGTTCAGGATTTGCAATCCAGCTCCAATACAGGATTAAGAAACGCTAACAGAAGCGGTGTCTATATTAGTCTTTTTATTATTATTTTTGTTTTGAGCACACACTATATTTTTATGCTAATTAAAAAAGGGATAAGAATAAGTTATTTTGAGGCAGCACTTTGGGGGATTACCCTTTGGACAACAGTCGTAAATGTGTTTAACGGGAATGATATATGGAGTTCGTTGGTGCATGTTGGTATTTCTTTGCTTTGGGTTGTAATATATTCATTTTTTTATAGTTATGTACAGGAATACCCCGGTTCTCTGAATTCCATTTTGAAATATATTTTTGTAATGTTTTTGTTCTATGTGGGAGCTACCATTTATGCAAAAATTAATATTCAGGAGATTTATGACAGAACAGCAGTAGTGAACTATGTGTACTATAATATTGTATTTCTCCCATGGATAATATTGAGTGCAAATAAAGCATTAAGAAATATTGGAATTATAATTATCATAATTATGGTTGAAATTTCTATGAAAAGAGGAGCTATTATTGTATTTCCAATAATGTTATTAGTTCATTACCTGGTAGATGGAAAAGTAAACCGGAGTAAAATTAAAAGTATTTTCAAACTGATAGTTATATTCTCAATAGTAGTTATAGGGCTAATATACGTAAACAATATGTATTTCAATTTTATAGGCGACAGGTTTACAGCTGAGGCTATAGAGAGTGGGTCGGGGCGCAATGAAATCTATAATTTGGCACTTGGTAATATATTAAATCGGAATGCTGTTGATTTCCTGATTGGATTAGGTAGTCGTTCAACTATACAATACATCGGTGCCGCAGCGCATAATGACTGGCTGGAGTTTATTTTTAGTTTTGGTTTTATAGGAATGCTGTTATATTTACAGTTTTTTGTGGCATTGGTTAGAAAAACTTTTAAATTAATTAAAAATAATTATTCATTTAGTTCAACTTATGCTGTAAGTACTGTTTATATACTGGCTATCGGCATGATTGGCATGGTTTTTTTTGCACATTCAACATTATATTTGATGGCGTTATTTGGTACAGTGGATGCTTTAGAGAGCAACACAAGATTAAAATGTGCATTTAGTGAAATTGAAGAAAAATATTCCAGAAACTAAAGTTTCGCAGTTTAGAGACTGTAAATACTCCTCGAGGTCGAGCAAAACTCGCTTCGCGGAGAAGGATGCTCTCACTTTCCTCGTCGCATTAACAGTCTCTACAACTTGCTTCACAATGTTTCTTCCATATTTTTCTTCAATTAAATAATGTACACCCGCCTTAATGAAGAGTGGAGGAATAATAATGAAATTTAGTATTATTATACCTATTTATAATGCGGAAAGGCATCTCAATACATGTATAAGCAGCATACTTTCGCAGGAATATCAGGATTACGAAGTATTGCTGATTAATGATGGCTCAAATGACAATAGTTGTAGTATTTGTGATAAGGTTTCACAGGAAAAATCATTTTTTATCACAATACACAAAGAAAACTCAGGAGCGGCTGATTGCAGAAATATAGGCATTCAACACGCAAGAGGCGATTATATACTTTTTCTAGACAGTGACGATACATTTACTTCCAATATCTTATTGAAAATTAATAATATAATAGGAGAAAGAAACGGTTCAGATTTGTATATTGGAAAGTTCAATTATTTAATTGACGGTCAAATAACAAGTAAGAGCAATTATGATTTTGATTCAAGCAAGTTAAAAAAAGAGAACAAATGTGATGTATTAGCCTATTTATTCTCTGAAATACCTGAGCAAACCTGGTCGGTATGGAGAAATGTGTATAATCGTAAATTTTTATTAAACAATAGTATATTTTTTAACAAAAATTTAGTTCTTGGAGAAGATTTGGATTTTTTTATCAGATCGGTTTTAAAGGCAAAAGATGTAAGTTTTATTAATGAACCAATTGTAAATTACAGGTTGTTTGAAGTAACTTCTGTGACTGCAAATTTAAACATAAAAAAAATTAAAGATATCATTTATTTGTGCAGGTACTGGATAGGATACTTTAAAAATGCAGACTGTTCAGAGTTATCAAGGAAGTTGATTTATGAGAGGCTGACCTTTAGTTTTGCCGCAATATTTTTACACTATGGCAGGATGAAAAATGATGATAAAAGAGAGTTGAGGGAACTAATTAAACAGAACGAAGATTTGTTAAAGTACTCAAACAAGAAATACATTAAATTGCTTTATATTATCTACAAGTTTTTTGGTGTCAGTATAACTTCAAAACTTGTTAAACTGTGGAGTAAAATAAAAAAACAATTAATGAGGTAGAAAATAATGCGAGTATCTATAATAACGATAACTGACCCGATTAATTATGGAGCTGTTCTACAGTCATTTGCACTTTATAAGTATATAAAAAATATTTATGGGGAAGCAAAGGTTATTCAATATAATTCAAACTTAGGGAAAAAAGAGTTTTTAGTATTGCTCAAAGAGAGATTGCAAATGGTTTTGTTAAGAAAAAGAATATCGAGGTGTAAGAAATTTGAATATAATCATATGGAATTTACCGACCAAAAATATAAGAGTTTCAAAGAGTTGCTCATTGATCCACCTCAGTCGGATTTATATGTGGTTGGAAGTGATCAGGTGTGGAACAGTGATATTTTTGGCGGATTGGATCCGGCATTTTTTCTCGACTTTGTTGCCGGCGGCAAAAAAATATCTTATGCTTCGAGCATTGGAAAGTCTAATGTATCCGACAGCGACTTAGCAAAAATGAAGGCTTATCTGCAATCCTTTAATGCAATATCTGTACGGGAAAGTTCTGCTAAAAGTCTATTAGAAGAAGCAGGATTGGTAAATGTGGAGCATGTTTTAGATCCGGTATTTCTTTTAGATAAATCTGATTATTTTAAATTATTGCTTCCCTATAAACCTTATAAAAAAGAAAAATATTTGCTGTTATATGGATTTGACTCGAATAAAAAAATGGATGATATTGCAAATATAATTGCAGGAGAAAGAAAATTAAAGATAGTAGAAATTGGTGGAGCCAGAAAAAAACACAATTGTGATAAGTTTTTAAAGAATTTGGGTCCGGAAGAATTTTTAAGTGTACTGGAAGGAGCAGAATATGTAATTACTTCCTCGTTTCATGGTACAGCTTTTTCTATTATTTTTGGCAAAAGCTTTGTGAGTGTGTTACCCTCTGAACGTGGAACGCGGATTGAAAGTATTTTAAGCCTGGTTGGGCTGGAAAACAGATTAATAAAAAAAGCAGCAGATATAAAAATTAATGAGCTAATGGAAAAGCCTGATTATCATTTGGCATACAAATTACTTGGTATTGAAATAAGCAAATCGAAAGAGTATTTAGACAAGGTGATTAATGATAAAAGGGGGCCGAAATTATGAAGGTCGGTATTTTGACTTTTCATGATGCCAATAACTATGGAGCTGTATTACAGGCTTATGGTTTACAGGAGACTATTGCTGGTTTTGATATTGACACAGAAATCATAAATTATGTACAACCATATGTAATTGACAGGTATAAACCTGTTAGAGTTGATAAAACCAATGTAGCTGCATTTTTTAAATCGATCTTGTCTACAGCATTGCACTATAAAAATTTCACAATAAAACGGAAAAAATTCGCCCTGTTCAGAAGAGAATTTTTGAAGATTTCAGATACAAAATATCTCAAAAGTGATTCAATAGATGGCTATGAAGTATACATTGCCGGGAGTGATCAAATATGGAATTTTAAAATTACGAACTATGATGAAGTTTTCTTTTTGAAATTTGCAGATGGAAAAGCAATAAAAATATCCTATGCGGCAAGCATTGGTCATAATAACCTGAATGAAAAGGACAGGATGTTTTTGAGGGAGCATATCGATTACTTTGACTATATTTCGGTCAGGGAAGCGAGTGCTGTTCCACTGCTTAAAGAGATGACACAAAAAGAGTTGGTGAATGTTTTAGATCCCTCGCTGCTTTTGCCAAGGAATGAATGGAATAAAATAAATTCAAATAGTTTTAATAATAAAAACTATATTTTTGTTTATTCTGTTTCAGCCAGCAATAAAATAGTAGAAGTTATCAATAAGGTATCAAAATTTTATGATATTGATATATATGTATTGACAGATAAGCTCAGAGTAGACGTTAAAAATCACATTAGGTGCCGTGATATAGGTCCCGTTGAATTCATAGATTTAATAAGCAACGCAAAATTAGTAATAACTGATTCGTTTCATGGCACGGCTTTTTCAATTATATTTGAAAAGAACTTTATTTCCGTTCCCAATGAGGTTGGCAGCTCCAGAGTAAAAGATTTGCTTAAGCTTTTGAATTTGGAAAGTAGAGTTATCAATGATCCTGAAGAGATAGGCTATCAATATATTTTTGACATAAATTATGAATTGCCTGGTAAAATACTGGAATCCGAACGCAATAAATCTATAAATTTCCTTAAGAATGCTCTTTATAAGCATAAGTCAATATAAAAAACAGATAGTTTTTGGTTATATGGGAGTACCTTTTGAATTGGTATTTAATATTATATAACAATTCTATTACCCTTAATGTGTTTGTCTTGTTATTGTGCGTTATTATGAGGAGAAAGTGATATGATCTCAGTATTTGATAAAAAAGAAAATTGTTGCGGTTGTACTGCATGTAAGAATATATGTCCCCAAAATGTGATAAATATGGTTCCTGATTCGGAAGGGTTCTTGTATCCTGTAATTGACCAAAATTTATGCATTGACTGTGGGCTTTGCAAAAGAGTTTGCCCATTTTTGAACAGGGTATTTATTCAAGATAAATTAACTGACAGGTTAATATATGCAGTTAAACATAAGAATATGGAAGTGAGAAAAACCAGTTCATCGGGTGGGGTATATACCGCAATAAGTGATTACATACTGAAAGAATCAGGAATTGTTTATGGTGTTAAATTCGATGATAAATTTGATGCAATACATTCTAAGGCAATAACCGCTGAAGAAAGAGATAAATTTAAAGGCTCGAAATACATTCAAAGTGAGTTGAAAGATACATTTAAACAAATAAAACATGATTTAGAAGAAGGAAAGAGTGTATTGTTCACAGGGACTGGGTGTCAAGTAGCTGGACTTAGGCTGTATTTAAATAATGCCGGGACAAATTCCGAGAAGCTAATCACTAATGATATTATCTGCCATGGTACTCCAAGTCCATTATTATGGAAGACCTATCTTAACTTCATACAAACTGAAAGTAGATTAAAAGAATACTCATTTCGATATAAAGAAAAAGGGTGGAGAGGTTATAACATCAGGGCTGAATTTGAGAATGGAAAGGTTGAACTGAATACTCCAAAAATAAAAACATATATAGCATTATTTGGGAGTGATTTGATACTCCGACCGTCATGTTATAAATGTCCGTTCACCAACTTGAACCGACCCTCTGATATTATGATGGGAGATTTTTGGGGCATTGAAAAAACAATGCCGGAGTTGGATGACAATAGAGGTATTTCTCTGCTTTTAATCAATACCGATAAAGGTAAGCTTGTTCTGGATGGTATTGAAGGTGAGATTGATAAATGGGAAAGTAACAGTACTGCTTGTTTGCAGTATAATCTGGAGAAACCTACAAGAAAACCAAAGAATAGGGAGAAGTTATGGCAGGACTTTTCAAAGAAGAGTTTTCTTTATATTGCAAAAAAATATGGTGGCAATAATCTGAAAAGTATAATTAAATGCAGTATTCGAACTCTCCTGACAAAATTAAGGATATTGCAATTACTTAAAAAAGGAAAAAACCTTCTTAGAAAGAGTTTCTATTGCATTTGAAGGTGGAAAGGAGTTAATATCAGCATCTCAGGAAAATCCATTTCAAAAAGTATATTTGCTTATTACTTTTCGAAAGAGTATTTATCAGGGCTAAAAATAAGATAAAAAATATTATGAAGGTTGTTTAAAGTAGAGGGAATGAAATAAATGAAGAGTTTGCTAAAAAAAATGCTATCAGGCAATAAAATAAGCGTTGCAAAAATTTCATCCGGAACCCTGTTAGGCCAGGTGATTACTGTTGTAACACTGCCATTAATAACAAGAATATATGGTGCGGAAATAATTGGTATTTGGACACTGTTGAATTCGGCAGCAATGATAATTATGTCATTTTCTGATTTGGGTATGACTAACGCAATAATGCTTGAGAAGAAAGAAGAGATTGAGGATACTTATAAGGTTATTACAAGTATTGTTGCTGTAATCAGTGTTATAGCATCTTTTGTAATAACTGTCTATTATACAGTATTTAACAACGTTATGGGCATAAATCCAGCTGTTTTGTTTTTGATTGTTGTTGCAATAATTTTCACTACGCAGCAAATTCAAGTTTGTTATACATGGTTAAATAGAAATGCCGATTATAATGTTCTGATGAAAAATCCAATAATACGAAATGGGCTCTATAGTGTTATAGCTATAATATTGGGACTGTTGGGAATGAATAAATCAGGTTATTTTATAGGTCAGATTATAGGATTGCTTATTACATTAATTCATATGAAAAGGCACTTACCCAAGAGCTTTTTTACGTTAAATTGTTCTATATACAAAGATACCTTTGCAAGAAATCAAAGATTTATCAAATATCAGATGCCAACAAACATAATTTCAAACTTCAAAAATCAAATACCCATACTATTGATACAAGGAATTTGGGGGACAGAAATACTTGGATATTATGGGGTAACAGTGAGAATGTTACAAATTCCAGGTGCATTATTGGCAAGTGCAGTAGGACGTGTATTTTTTTACACCACTTCTTTAATGAAAAGAGAAGGAAAAGAGATTGGGTACTATGTATACAATAATTTGATAAAAGGGATGAAAATTGTATTTATACCAATGGTTTTTCTTATGGCATTTGGTGATATTATTGTAATTGTATTTTTGGGTGTTGAATGGAAGCTGGCAGGAGAATTTGTCAGGATTCTTACATTGCAATATTTTTTTATGTTTCTTATGACTACAGTTCATGGTTTATCAATAACACTGGAAAAACAAAATTATGCAATGATTTCATGTGGGCTGCAGATAATAGGATATGCGCTGGGCGCTGCAATAGGGAAATATATATTTGATAGTTTATATTATGCATTAATATTTATGTCGGGTTTTTTCATTACAATTAACATTACTTATTTCAGTGCATTGTTTAAGGTTATGAATATACCAAGAAAACCTTATGTTATAAAGGCTCTATTAAGTATTTTCAGCATAGTTGGGTTATCGTTTGTTTTTAGATATATTTTTGAGCTTTTATGTTGAATTTTGAAATATGACTATTGATTGTCAATTCTTTTGGCTCAGGCAATATTGCTAATGCCGGGGTTGTCGTATATAATAAAATCATAAGTTGCCGAGGGAGTGCTGGCAAGTTAGGTGTCAACCTATTGGTGTACATGATTTTATGGTATAATATTAATGTTATTTAGATTAAATAATTTGAATTATGACTGTGTCGTCAATATTGGGGGGAGAACATTGAATGGATATAAGTAAAATTAAAATCAAAACAATTGTTTTAATTTTTCTATGCCTATCTCTTCTTTTAACTTCATGTCAACAGACTTCAGAAAGCAATTATAATACTGAACAAGAGGGTAGCACCAGTTATAAATCTACCTTATCGGAATATGAAATTGTATGGTATCATATGAATAGTCCTCAAAAGGACACAGAAGTTGTATTGAAGGAGGTCAATAAATACCTTAAGCAAAAAATAAATGCAACTCTGAAGCTTGAACTGGTTGATTTTAACAATTATGATAAAGTAATTAAATCTGTCATTTCGTCCGGAAAGAAGTTTGATTTATGTTTTACATCCGCATGGATAAACAATTATGTTCAAAATTCACTAAGGGGCTCTTTTGTTGAACTTGATCCTTTGCTGGAGAAGTATGGCAAGGAAACTTTGGAGCACATGCCTGAGGTGCTGAAAAATGGTGCTAAGGTAAACGGTAAAATATATGCTATTCCATCAATTAAAGAGCTCGGGCATCAATTTTGTATTACACTCAATAAGAAGTACTTGGATAAATACCACCTAAATATATCATCTGTTACAGAACTTAAAGACTTAGAGCCCATGTTTGAGGTGATAAAGAAAAATGAGCCGGAGGTTGTGCCGTACCTGATATATATGTACTCAAATCACGGATTTACAATGCCTATGGAAAGAATTGACGAGCAGGTCCCAAGTGCACTATATTTTGACAATAGAACGGACTATAAGCTTGTAAATACTTTTGAAACTATTGAGTTCAAAGAGTATGCAACCTTAGTGCATAAGTGGTATAAAAATGGGTATATTCTTCAGGATGCCGCTACAATAAAAAGTATAGATGGATATTTTGAAAAAGGTAACTGGTTTGCCGGTGAGTATTCATACAATCCGGAGGTTGAAAGTATACTTTCAAACCAGTATGGGTATGATATTGTAGCTGTACCCATATGGCAGCCGTTTGTTGCCAGGAAGGATATAGAATATCATATGCAGGCTATATCATCAACGTCTGAGGATCCGGAGAGCACGGTAAATTCATGAACACCTTTTTCTATTAATTCTTAATTTAAGAATTTTTTTAAATATGCCATTTCAGCATAAATATTAAATGAAACTACCTGTAAGAACGTTTTTTGGGGCATTATGA